>Ga0065711_1004871_pt1 | contig 22099 bp, 14 predicted proteins | sample Hoacrofraction12_FD_59098 | JGI IMG/M metagenome (GOLD analysis project Ga0065711, IMG submission 59098) | Hoatzin crop microbial communities from Cojedes, Venezuela - Epithelial fraction 12 v2 (version 2) | ecosystem: Host-associated > Birds > Digestive system > Esophagus > Crop | place... | reverse complement strand
GGGGGGGGGGGCGGAGCTAAGGAGCTCTGTAGGTAACATAAAGCGGCAGGACGTGAAATGCACTGCTGTGTGTGACACAAAGTGTGACTTGTCTGAAAGGACCCCTGACGTGCGCCTAACGGCCTCTGGGTACATATTAATTTTTCCTCACACTTTTAAAGGAAATGATTTCATGCATCAGTAAGTTCTCAACCTCTTTATGTTTTGGCAATGGGATAAAAGCTAATCTGTGGGGCATATAAAGGGAAGATGGATAAAAAGGAGACTCACTTTCAGGTATAAATATCATTTTTGCAGCAAAGACTGTATTTTTACAATTCCCAGTTACGGTCCCATGAGAGATTTCCGGTCCTATGCATATGAAAATAGCCAATCTTCTAGACTTCTGTATTTTTCACTTAAGTGTGATCAAGTTTGCTGCTTTCTTGAAGAAAAAAAACGTGACTGATATCATCTTTGCAAGAAGTACCTTTTTAAAGATGTTTATCCTTAATTTTAGGTAACTGAGGGGCATTGACAACTGGAAACTAGCAATAATTAGTACAAAGAATTTTGGACCTCTGACACTGTGGCTGCCTGATGTTATTTTTGATTCTCTGACAGCGAGTTGGTGTGCTTGCTTATTGTACAGCTTGGTCAGTAGAAGTTGTTTTGAAAATGGTTTATGAAAATTATATTTATTAAATAAAACTTTCACTTGTAGCTGAGTCATTGTTTTAATTATGGAAGAGGAAAACATGCTTGAGGGAAGCAAGGCTTGCTGCTCCTTGTGCCCGGGATCAGTCTGTAGCCAGGCTGAAGGCGAGCGGCCCACCAGGCACATGCATACAGGACCCACGTACCTACCTGCGCGGCCACCTATGCTGATCAGACACAAAACCCACCCCACCTTCCCCCCCCATACGTGTACACACACGTGGGGGGGGTCCCACCTGCAGCTGAGCTCAGTCAGTTGGCCCAGCAGCTCCCCGCAGAGCCTCCCACCAGGCCAGCTTGGTGACGAGTGCCACCATGGGCTCTGTTCCCCTTTCTTCAACAGCAGAAGAAAGCCCTTCCTCAGCTGCCCAGCCCCAGCCTTGTCCTCAGCCCCCCCGACCACTGGTCATGGCTCCAGCAGCTGCACGCTTCTGGCACCTCCCTTCTCCGAAGCCCATGCAGAGGTTTGTCATCCTGATGCCTGCCCTATGTCCTCTGAATTCTTCAAGGGAGGAGGGCTTGAAATTTTACACTCTGAAGACAGAACTGAGTCTAGAAAGGAAACAAACGGTTGTAATTGCGTGCAAAACATTCAAATTGCAGTTAGGCAACGCTTGGCAAATTGAGAACTTGAAGACAAGTTCCTGGAAGAACTTCCAGAAGCAGGGAGTTGATTTTTGTACCAGTTCAAAGGTCCAGACTTGGGTTTGAGTTACACGAGTCGCTTTAAATTGTCAGGAGCCAAACTCTTCATGTTTACTCAGGCAGATGCTTCTATCTGTTGGTACTGAATTGGCTGGTACACTATTTCTGACAGGCGAGATGATCAAGGGTTGGATGGTGTGGTCTGCTCTTGAGAGCTCAGAGGGCTGAATGGCACCATAGGTTTAAAAACCATAGTCAGTGTACCATACTCAAACAAAATCTACAGAGACTTCTGGCAACATTATTTAAATAAAGTGTGAATGACAAAAGTTTATTAAAGGCATTCTTAAAAAATATCTTTCTTAAATAAGGATGTCTCAGTATGCATTTCATTGTAAAACAGTTTTGAAGTCATAAGTTAGTAACAGGCTGATCAATAAAAAAGTCACTTATGTACGGACATCTTCAACCATGTTTAACCAAAGGCGCTGTGTGTGGCGTCTTCCTTCGCATGCTCAGCCACGGCACTGCAGCACAGCTGGAAAAGGTATTAGAGCAGTTCTGAGATCCCCCCGCCCCCAAAAAAGACTCGCCAATAAAGCGGATTTCATGCAGAAGACGAGTACTCCAGACTCCCCCCCCCACACTGAAAAGCACATTCTCGAAATGAGTCTTACAAACAATGCATGAGCAGACTTAGTCATGGCAATTTCACTGGAGCTTTATTGCCTCGGTTGGTAATGAGAGGGATTGTAAGGAGTTACATTTGAACTTACAGAGATATGTAAATGATGGGTTTTTTTACTAAATATAATCTCGAGATTAAGTGTTTTATATCAGGGCACTTCTAATTTTGTACATATTTAATGTATAAAAACAGGTTACAAACTTGATGTTCGCCGCCTTTTTTTTTCCTTGACATTTGGCAAAATTAAATAAATCCATTTAAGGGGGATCATCAAATTGAAGACGTAAGCACTTGCGAATTAAAGCAATCCAAGTAAGCAACTGTCTGCATTCTTAAAAAAAAGAAAAACCACACAAATATATAAAGGAAAAACAAAACAACCCACATGGCCACATCTGAGCACGTTTCAATACAAAATATTCCCTGTACCCAGGCATTTTGTCCTTAGAACAACACCCTGTTAGATCAATGTTTCTTTCAGCTTCAGTCACTCATTTTGAAAAAAACTTAAGATGCCATCATAGCACAAATAACCCTTTTCTGCAACGTAATTAGTCCAAGTTTTATGTATTTCTTTATAATTACACAGTAATTATAAGCATGTAGTACCAAACTGATGACAGCACTATTTTGTTGACTCTATCTTGCATTCAGAAGGAATATTCTTAAAACACCACGGCATTACACCACTACCTGATCCATCGCAGCCTTTTTTGAGGGACAAGTCTGAACTGGGGTACAAAGCGAGTCGGGTCTCCCCTCCAAACACAGCATACTGGAGCTGACCAACCTGAAACTGTACCAACCCCCCCAAGACAGAAAACAGCATGCGCAGATGCCTTGAAGAGCTTTCTTCCACCCCCTTCCCGTAAGTTCAAGTCCCCATTTATATTTACACAAAATTGAGAAAGGAAATACTGAAAGCAGCAAAACACACTTTTTTTTTTTGGCATGGCCAATTCCAGTAGCTGGAGAAAGTCTGCAGTGTTTTTGTGGAACTCTGTTCTTGAAATTAACGCACAATTGGGTTTTCTTACAAGAGCACTGCTGTAAGGGGAGCTCAGCTTCAGAGAATACAAATAAAAAAATTTTTTGCAGTTTAACAATTTTTTTTTCCTAAAATAATTTTAGCATCTGCATAAAAGTGTTCTGTTTAGTGCACGTACCAATCACTGATTTCAAAAATACTTCTGGCCTTATCACGGGACTATTCAGAGCATGGACCTAACGCTCTGTCCTTACGTGGAACTCCAGCCTTTCTTCCCTGGCGCTTGCTATTTTCCGGCTCGTTTTACAGAGTGGTATTTATCAAATCTCTTCACAACTAACTGAGGAGTAAAAGACCACATTTAACACAAAAGCAGCTCAAGAGCTCTTGTAATATTAAAAATAAAGAAGAATTGCATCTGATAAAACCTGTTTTGCACACAACAATTTAGTTAAATGCAGTAAGACAATGAGAAGTAGTGATGGATCGACAAAATAATTTAAGCAAACAAAGCCAGTGTAGTATTTCAGATCTGATCTGTGCTTGTTTGGGAAAGCCTTACTCTTCATTTCTGTACTCGGCAACCACAGTGATATGTTAATTTAACTCAACAAAATAATTAAAAAATGGGTGTCATCCATAATGGCAGTACCTGTATGTTATAAAGATTTAACTTACTTCTCAGGATAATGGTTTCAAAACCTAGATTCACATCCACCTCACCAGCTTCTTGTACAACAGGGCCATTTTTTCCATCATACCTCAACCATAAAAATTCCATGTCTCAATTTAAAATACTGTATTGTGTAGCAAACATTTAAGACACAAATTCAGTATATTCAAGTTTTAGATTTCCACAGAAATGAAAAACCTTTCTTTGACAGACAGATAAGCATTTCAAAACTGTAATGAAATCTGTTTTCTTAGTTAATAACCTAGAGAATATTAGATTCTATCATGACGCACACAGCTTATCTCACTGATGCTCACTGAAGGCTGACTACAACTTTACAGACGGGTGCTTGAAGTGCACAGCAGTTGTGTCGTACTCCAGCTGTTCCCACAGTCAGCTGATGTACAATCAAACCATTCGGATAGGCACCTGGATACCCCAGTATCAACCGCCTTGGGTTTGATTCGGTATTTCTGTAATTGTCCTTACCAGATACTCAAACTCACTTAGACAATACCTGTACTTTTCCAGAAAAGAAAAAAAAAAATATCGGACCCAGTACACTTAAATATATCACTCTTACAGGAAGTGCTATCAATACAGTCTTTGCAACTAGCCCCAAGTGTATATTTAAGGATTCTTCTAAAAATCGTTTTGATGTTGATCTGTGTAACTCAGATGCCATATAACAGTTGTCTGATGATGACCAGCATTGTGCTTTGTGTGAAACCAGAAATTTCAAAATAATTATAAAGCTTCTAGGACTTATGGGAGATGAAACTAGGGTGATCCACTGAAAAAAAAAAAAAAAAAATCCATGATGAAATCCACAATGTTGGAATTTTAACGGGCAAGAGTGGTCCAGACTAGAAGAAAAGCCCAAACCACCAGTAGAAGAATGAAATATGATATGGTCCAAGATGTATCCTTAAAGGTTTGTCTCAACCCTCAGCCATATTGTGAGGATTGATCTTCAGTTCAGTCCAGCCAGCAGAAATTGACTGTGCAATTTTCCATTTCAGGTATTTGTACAGACTATGTACACTCTAGAAGGGTCCTTTAGTGCTACACTGTCGTACTTTTTGTCCCAGCAATTTGAGGGCGTGCAAATTCCACAAAGTCATCAATAAGAACTGGCCATGCCCCTAGAAGATAAACAAAAGAGACCAGAACATAAGAACTCCGTCCAAGAAGGCATTCTTTTTAAAGCTTCAGATCTAAAACAAGTTATTTATTTACTTTCCAGTCTTAACTAAGCATAGTTTCAAGCCAAAAGTTGTAATTTGATTTTCTTGCTTGGAATTTCAGAGCTGGTTAAAGGTTTCTACTTCCTTTAAACCCAGTTAATACACATCCCTTTCCAGGGTCATACTTCCTTCATCTTCCTGACCAACAACAGAAGAAAAAAAGCTGACACAAATCCTAGCTTGGCACCAGAATGTGATCTCCAGGATGGCAATAGCCACTTAAAGAGTGCTGAACCTTGGACGAAGCAGTCTGTGAGCAGTCTGTGCTGTAAGCAGCAGCATATGTCAACATACTACAGCATTTACTCCTCGCAATTTGATTTTGCATGAATACAATGCTCATCTGCTCGAATCAGCATAGTTAGCCACACCTGAAAACAGCAAAATGCAGTTTGATAGCCAGCAGCCTGGTATAATGCCCTAGGAGGCTGGTATTACACTATATGTACCCTTCCGTATTCCTTATCAAGGGGTAGTTAAAACATGTATCGATATTTTACATATTACAGGCAGCCATATCCAAAGAGGTCCCCAGTCATTTGCATGGTCATGTGAAGGTTAAAAATAATTGTGGGCTGGTTTTTTTTCCTCCCCTCAAAAATATTTGTATTCCAAATCATTAAAACATGTTTTCTGCTTTCAATCTTTCTAAACTGCATTGATTTATTGTGGGCAGCAGCACATTTTCTCCAGGATAAGGGAATGAGAACTGTCCATAATTATTTAATAAAGTTGTAGAAGTTTGCTCCCCTCTACTCTGGGCGTATCAGAAGTTTACAGTTTCCTCCACTCACTGAACTGATCTGCTGCCAGCGACTGAAGGTAATTAGCTGTTCTTGGCTACAGATGGACTGGAAGAGGAAAGATCAATACAAAAGTTTACAAAAAACACACTTGTTAGGAAACAACTTATGTTCAGCAATCCCTGCACGCTGCCAAGCTTCACTTTAATATTACTACATGTCCAATCTTCACATAAATTGAAGCAACCAAATTTAAAAAATATCCTCAGGTAAGAAACGCAATAACCAGAGGACCCTACAAAGAAATGCACAGGGCGTGAATCAGTCAGTCAGCTGAAGATGCCAAGAACTGCGCTGACAGAGAATCTGTCTTTTAAATGGACAGATATCAGGCTTTGTCTCAATGAGAAAGAATTAGTATTTGAGCTCAGATAAAAGAAAAAAAGAAAACGGATTTAAGAAACTTTCAGCATTTCTTTTTCAAACCTGCAGTAATAAACAGATGACAACAACATGCATTAAAGTAGCTCCACCTGAACTTTAGATCTCTGGTGGTATTCTAATTCTGCTGTTACTAGACAGCTGTGCCCAAGCCTGACATTTATACACCGTAATAAATGTAGCAATAAAACACAGTCAGAAGTTAATGAAAGAAAATGGAAATGTTTACCTTCCTCATCATAGTTAGACATATCATCTGCTATCATTGTACTAAAATCTAGAAGAAGGTTCCAGGTATCCTTAGGAATTGATCTTTTATGATGTTCCTGTTTGGAGGGGTGGAAAATTTATGTTAAAAAAAAATAAATTAAAATACCCTTATGCAAATTTGTTTTTACTGTCTTGGACATAGCCACATCCCCAAAACACATTACTCTTGTACACACTGTGAAGTGCAGTATCCGGGATCTACGTCAAAATAGTCTATTTTATCTACTCAATAATTTAAACATATTTATCTTCCAAGTTTTGGAAATACTGCAGTCTAGTTTATGTAAAGATTTAAACTTACCAACAAAAATTTGTTCCACAAGTCTAGAAATTTAAATCTTCCATTAAGTACTAAATTCCAGTAGGCAATGGCCATTTCTAAATCTGTAATATTAAAACATATTACTTTTAGAGATACACATTTCAAATATATCATCTCCACAGGTATCGAACACTAAGATGAACCATATATTCATAAAGGCGAAAGATTAATGCAAATATACTCATGGATCCTTTACAAAAATGCAAGCATAAATAAAGTTTAGCACAAATATTTTATAGATTTTGATACCATCACTTGAATACAGAAGAACTGAAAATTGCCCATATTAATACCTAAAATATCCAAAACACACAAGGATATTTCATATGCCTTTTGCTATCTAACAATACTTGAGCTAAACTTCAGTGAAATATTTTTGTCTGACAAATGCTGTGGACTTGAAAATAAAATTTGTAGTATTTTGCAGTAAGATCTTTAATTTTTTTAATTTTTAACCTTGTCATAGGTGCTGGCTTTGCAACATGGCTTCTGTCAAGTGTTCATTTCTGCAATCAGGTTTCTTTTTGAAAAAACTCCTTAAATACTGTACAAGCAGATGGTTCATAGCTGGTTTGTTACTTGTTCATCTTTTTTTGGCTGGGCTGGGGTTTTTGTTAGTTTGTGGGGTTTGGGTTTTTCCCCCCCTCCCGCAGACTCCTGTAAAGTTCTTGCTTGTTTTGAATCTGTTTCTCAGGATGACCGAGACACCTCAACTGACAGAGCTCGGGAACAACCACCTCCTGCCTGTCAGGCGACGGTGCCCTGCTGTCACAGGGGAGCGGTTAGAGAGGCACTGGTTAGTCTAGCATGGGAGGGGAAAAACACCACCCACCCCCACCTCCCTGGTATTTGCCCTCTGACTGTTCACGAGCGGCATACGGTAATGTGTTAGCTGATAAAAGAAAGTTCTGTCTCTGAGCTCTAAATCTCTACCTAGCGTGATCTCCATCACCAGAACTTCACAAGGACCCCAGTGCTGGGTAACAAAATGGTGCCAGCTGTCATCTGACTGAATTCGGTATCCATCACCAAGTACACACAGTAACCCCAAAAGGCTACCTAGTTAAGCGACCTCTTTTTTAACAAAAGCTCTTACATATTTTGCAGTTGGGCAAATCTCTTCTTCCATAAACAATCCTCTTGTGAGAGCACAGAGAAGAGGCACATGATCAACCGCATCACAGGAAGAAAAAAAGAAAAAGCCAAAACCTGACACAACCCAAGAAAACCACTCCCTTCCCCCAGACACCAAACTATTTAAAATAACAGGGAGGTGGATCTTAGAGGTGAAATCAGTAGCAAACAAAAAAAAAAAACACACTATGAACTCTGCATTGCTGGAGGAGAAAATAGATGGTGATGAGGGAGTTTATGAATTGTTTAGCATCTTTGATATTAAAAGTTCTTCTCGAACAGCATATTTATTCACTTCATAATGCTTCCTGACTAAAGTAAAGAATAAAATTTGTGGAGGATCTTCCAGCAGCTGCAAAGGGGTGTGATTGCAGACAAAAGTGTAAGTCTGAGTTTTGAGAAGCAGAGACTAATTGAACAGATCAGGAAATAAGCTGTATGCGAAAACGACAACTCATGAAAGAGTGTAAAGGCTAGGCAGCTCTCTTAAGCAGAAGATTCAGATACAAAAACGTGCACTTCAGCTTTCAACTAAAACTACTATCTTTCTAAAAATGACTAGATACAAACTTCAGACTAAGCTGATCAGTTCCTCAAGGAAACAGATTAGAAAACTAAGTCGTATTTACTTGTGATGCATTAATAGTAGGCATACCAAAAAAATGCAAGGTCTTCAAATCACTGCATACCTATAGCGGTTTATAAACAATCACTATAAACAAACTGCGCATTTTGATATGCTGCTACAATTTTGAGATTATTCTTGTGGATGAGCAAAGGCCTTTAAAGAACAGATCTTGGGATGCTGCAACCTCAAACCCATTATGTGAGTCCAAACATGTAAAGCACGAAGACATATGCCTTAGGACAAACTACATGTTTTAAAAGAAATTTTATGAAATCACAAAATTCTAAAGTAAAGATAAGCTTAATTATTCCATAAGAAAGCAAAAGAATGCTCAGGGAAGTCCTCATAGATCAAATATGAAAGTCTCCAAATATATGCTCCGAGTTTCATCCAAAGAGATGTAAGAGAAGCAAACAACGTTTCAGATGAACATCAGCTAAAAGGTATTCTCAAATGATACGCAAATATCACAAGAACTTTTAAGACATCCACAGTACTTACATGGTAGTAAGGAATTACACAGTAAAAATGCGTTTCCAGAACTGTGCCTGAACTACTACACAATGTTTGGAAGATTAGAGACCAATATACATTAAAATCAATTTGCAAGTTCCTACAAGCAGTTATTTAGACACTCCAAAATTAATTGCCTAAGTAGGAGCACTTACTTTTCAGCACTGTACTTCTCCCAATGTTCTTTTGCTTCAGGGTTTCCAGAACTATTCTGCCCTATCGTAAATTCATGCCTAGAACTGTGCACTTACTGGCACCAAAAGGGTTGGTAAGCATCCAGATTTTAAGCTCAGTTCTACATCACTTCCAGACCCAGACTTAAAAAAACAAACAAACAAAACCACCCAAAAAACCCTTATACTGTGTATATGCCATATGAATCTGCAAAAACTGTGCTTCTCTTTGTCACTGTTAAAAGCTGAACTTGCACAAACAAGTTTTAAGATGAGTGAGAACTAAAGCAAGGGACTTAAGTTTTCCCGGTAAACAATTTTTACTGAAGTCTGTTCCATCTGGGATACTCCAAAGATTCATTTCCATATAGGACTAGGGGAAAAAAACATTCCAAAAAAGAATGCAAGTCTTCCTTATACCTGAGAAATATGGAGAAGAAAATAAGAAGCAAGTACAGCATCAAACAGCTCTGATCATGTAATTATGATATCACTGTGATTTGTCATTTCACTTTTACCACCTTACAGAGATTCTGCAAAATAATCCTCCCTGTGTAAAGCTGTTTAAGATTAAAAATAACATAAAAATGTTACAACAGTAACTGGGGGGGGGCGGAAACAACCCTGCAACTGTTCACACTGCAGAACTGATTCCACATCCACACTCTTCACAACCTAACTTCTATCCTCTCACAATTCAATTACTGTCCATATATTCCTTGTTGCAGCAGCCTAAAAAACATAGTATGACTTTCTAAAAGAAATAAGAATCAGCCCACTGATGTCTTTCTAAGATTCAAATCTGGTTACATGCACGCACAAGTATTTTTAAACAGTTTAGCAGTGCTCTTTTAGCTTCCTCAAAGACAATGAAACTCACAATCCAACTGAAAACAAAAACCAGGATACAGAAAGGTGTTAAAGAATGACACCAAGTCAGAACCAAGACATGGAGCCTTTGCTAATTTACTTATTTATCAATATTCATTTTAAGCCAGAAATCGGTCCACATATAAAAGACAACAAAACCAAAGCCGAACACTCATCTTTTCACAGCACCAAGCTGGTCAGTGGCAGTCAGTTTAAGGCATTTTCATCACTGAGAAAAGAAACGCACAAGCTGCCAAGGAAGAACCTACTGGCCTTTCAGTATTTTATTTCTTCTCCAAAGTAGAACTTAAAAAGTGAACAGTTACAGCGTCATGAAATACTAGTTACAGTTAATCTCTCAACTGCGCCATATATATAAACAAATATGCATTCTGATTAACATTAATGCTGGAAAGAAATTTCCCTCATTTTTGCCATTTTGAATAGACAGATGTACAGTTTGTTTAGTTCCATCCGAACTGTGGTGATTTGCCATGTTTTTAGTGTTAGTTTTTGTTTTTAAAATAAAATTATTTTTAATAAATGATTCTTCCACTTCACCTGTTATACTAATCAAAAGCACAAACAGCAGAAGAGCTCTGAAATAATGAAAAAAACATTTAATGAGCTGGGGGGGTGGGGACAGAAGAAAGACGCTGTAGGTAGGCACCTCTTACTAACAGCACAACAGGCATCAAGCCCGGGAATCTAGTCGTACTATTCCAATTCTATTCTGCCACACATTTGCAGGCATTTTTGGTGTTACAAGAGACTGTATGAGTGTACTTACATGGGAATCAGTTTTACAGCTTACGTTTATCTTAAAAGTGAAAATTCAATTTATCTGTTCAGTTCTTCAAATTCTAAGTGGTGTAATTAACGCCTTCAATGTAAGACAGATAGAATTGCACACGCTCACAAGTGAAAGAATAAACCCTCTCTCAGAAAATTCTGTAGTCTATAGTAATGATGCAGATATTTCTATCAATTTGAACACCTTAAATTGATATCTATCTTTCACAACAGAGAGACGTATTTTATCCCAAGGGTGGCTATCTTTCAGACTCACTGGATCACAATAATATTTTCACTTACTGCTTTAATCAGTCACTTCCCACACTTAAGAACAAAAGTTTATGATTAAGAATACATACCTAAACCTTTCTGTCCTGGATTCTTCGCAAAGTTGAAAGTAAACTGATAAAAATCCTTAAATCTCCCTGGCTCTTTTAATTCTTGTTCCATTTTGGGAATCTGGGCCTTCAGTTTTTCTATGCTGTCACATCTGCATTTCAAAAAGCATGTTTATTTGTGTATTATTCATTTTGCCATAAAATGAGTTATAACTTAAAGATCTACAAATTTTTTGTGGAACACAATACAATCATCGAAACAAAATTCAGGAAGCCTTTAATTGTCTGCATCCATAACAGCAAAGAAATGAAATTGCTGTATCTCTTCACATTGCCATTTGCATATACTAGCTGACACATCAGATTCTATCATCCACAAGATTTTTAGAAAAATGTGATAAAGACTACTATGTTCTCACAAGGAACAGAAAACCAAGGTATGCCAGACTGCAGACCAACATCCTTGCTTAACCTGCTTGAGCAGCTCTGGGGTTGGAGCCAGATGATCTTTAAGGCCCCTTCCAACCCTTACCATTCAATGATTCTATGAAATACTCACACAACCAAGGCAGCAGCACTCAAAGTTGCCTCCCTTTTCTAGTCTCTAAGCATCTAGCACATAGTCAGCAGATGCATTTTTACAGAGGCAGACAAGTGATGCTAGACTCTGAAGAGTCTCTGAAGTCTGCAAGGACAACGTGATTGCGAATTCCCCAAAATACAGCTGTTTCGCCACACATTCCAGTTTCTGACACTGGATTACTCTGTCAGTGTCTAATACTGCACACCTACCCTAGCTCAGCCATTCCATCCATGAACTCCAGCTTTGTAAATTCACACTGTGTTGCAGCTCGGAATTTCCATGCAATGATGAGTACAGTAATGCTGGCTGGGTCAAGAGCTAGATCATCACAAAACTGCTGTATACCATCTATACCAATTTTGTTTTCATCTTGAGGATCTTTGGGATATAAAAGTATAAAGAAAAACAGATTTTTGAAAAAGCTGATTTATTCAACACGAGTATTTAATAATCAAACATTTCCAATAAGCCATTTTTGGGATAAGCCCTTATAAAAGAATATTTTAAAAACAAAAATTAAATTTGTATTTTCAATGGTTAAGCTTTAACAATTGAGGAAGTTACTACAATAAAGCCTCCCACACAATGAAGCTTATGTTATTTTCATTGAGAGACAAAAGCATCACAAACATTTGTTTTCTGCCTAATAACATGCATGATATCTGACTCATTCCATACAGAGAACAACAGTCCCTTCCCACCAGCGCACTTAATTATTGGCATCTTTGGCAAGACTGCCGATCTGTGTACCATTATAAACAATTCTGCAGTGTCCATTTGCAAGCTGTACTGATACAGTTATCAAATCTGCCCATAAACTACTAAATTGACATTCGTTTTATGCATTTTCTGGCACCACCAGCATGCATGAAAATGGACACGGTAACCTCCAAGAGGAAAGTTACGTTGCCCTGTTACCGATTCAAGTCAGCCAGGCACACTCCTCTTTCCAGGAAGGAATCAACATCTGGTCTGGAAGTGAGATGCTCACGTTTCAAGTGCACTGACAAAGATCTACTAATGCAAGCCAACAAAGACTTCAGAGAAATGGTATTTGGATTATGCACACACATGAGAACTGACAGAAAATGCAGCACTCATTTTTAGATTTTTTTTTTTAAGTGCTAGAACACAGAATTTGTTCTACTGTACTGAATCCTCTTTACTATTGGTGGTAGGATATCATCAGTTGAAAGCTGGCTATATAACAGATAAAGAGATTTTGTTTTGTTGTCTGCTCTGTTTGTAACTATCTGATAATCAGCACAAGGTGAATATGAATAAAAAGTAAGGCAGAATCCACCTTTTTGCTTTGTCAGGACCGAGTCCTGACTGATGTGCTTTTCCCAGAAGAATCACCTAAAATCCACGTTAACCATTACAGTCACTCACTGTACACACAATTCCAGTTCCAGACCCTAATCTTGTATAGATGTACATATATTTAGAGCACATAAAGCAACCACAAGTCATCCTTCTGAAGCAGAAGCCTACATATAGTCCCCTTCTAACTTTTACTGTTAGTAATATAAAACCAAAGCTGAGTCAGTTAAGATTCCCATGCCCAAGAGCACAGCTGAAATGATACACTGTAATTAAGAATACACACACACAACTAGGAAATAAGCCTTAAAACTCAGGGTACTCACCTTTGTATCTGTTATATAGTTGTTCTAACTTCTTTCTGTCCAATGATCCTTTAACACTCTCTCGTATATAAAGTTCAGGATTTTGGAAAAAGTTGTCTGTTGCAACATCTAACTTCCAGTCATTCTGAGACAGACAACTCACTGCTGTCTTTTCACTCGATTGTGTGAAGACCATAAACTGACGCACTTTATCCTTCTGTGACGATTTCAACTTGTTCTAGTAAAAACAGACAATACTGTAACTTAGAAATGTTCTACTGGACCGAAAATTCCCCACATATCAGTACCATTAATATTTTTAAATCAGTAGCTTTTGTAATATTTCCACGCAATTAGACTTTCTCTAGCTGCAGGGACAGTTAGACGCTCCAACCAACGCGCTTTTTTTATAATTTAAACTTGCCTTCATTCTAGGTACCTTGCATTGTAACAAAACCAAGTTAAATCATCACTAAAATCATGCTGGCAAAGCAATCACAGAAATAAAAAATGAGTATTCTTATTGCATATTTGAAGAGAGAACTGAAGGGCATAGCAAATTCTTATACAGCTGTAAGGTGGGACACCTTCCTATTTAAAGCAGTTTTTGTTTTTTGTTTTTTTTTAAAAAAAATAATTCTCCTCTTATTAGAAGAAAGCTATACCTATCAAAAAAGGGCAATTGAGATGGTTAAATAAAGCCCAAGGCCACCAAAATACTGGACAGATTAACTGCCTCAACAGATGCGGCAAACAGGCCGTTTAGCAGCTTACCGTCACCGAATGAGAGGCTGGCACGCGTTTCGTCCCAGCTCACTCAACCAACAGCAACACCAGCCAGTGCAGGACCAGGCACAGGATCGCCAGACGTGCCTCCTGATGGCCACAAGGAACCAGGCTGGGTCATCCATTTGAGGGAGCTACACAACAAAACGTCTTAATAGACCTTTTTTTTTTTTTTCCATTTTTAAAGAGATTTTTCACTTTGAAGGAGCTCAGCTCCACCTACATGATTTGCAAAACATTCCTGTGAGGAGGCATTGTCTCCATTTCACAGGTGCAGCAACTGAAGCTCAAAAATGGGTACATAATTTTGCCAGAGGTGGGCGGGGGTGCAAGTCGCCAAGGTGAGTGCTCTGGAATTCCAGGCCTCCTGCCCAGACCAAGAGACATCCCTCTCTGCTCCAGCGCAAAACTGAATGGAGAACTTGCTGCCAGTAATTTATCAGCAGAGTGATTCCCAAGGATATTTCTGATGAGGAGGAGCACATTCAGTATTTCAAGGGTACTAGTTACGCCAAACTAACAGCTGATCAGGGGAAAGCAATCATACAGCTCTTGCACTAAATCCAAATTCAGTTCTAAAGTTCAAAGCAAAAAAATTTGGTAAATAGAAGTTCTGACTTTTAAGTCAGGGTTGGATTTCTTAGATGGCACAAATATTTCATTTGTGGTTTACCTTGCATTCCGACCAAAACTTGTATATTGTTCGGTACTGTAATTTCCAAGTGCATGGCTCCTTTTCAGGGAGTATGGGGAAAAAGGCAAAAAAACCCCTCTAGAAGCAATAAACTAGCCTCAGCCAAAAAACGAATGGCTTAGGAGCAGTATGAGCTCAAGCTCTTCATTCCAAAGGATAATTAGTGTCCAATCACATTATCATTAGAAAAAAAGAACTAATGCTGCAGAACACAAATTCGTCTGCCTGAAAACTCAAAACCAGTTTTCTGCTGCTTGGTGACAGTGAACACAAACACTATTATTCATAAGTGTAGTTAAGATACCAGCGTCAGTTACACCTTTAAAAAAGATACAAGAGCATCATATTTGGCTTAAACTCATACCCACATAATATACTAAACAGACCAATACCCTTTAAGATCACTTAAAAAAAAAAATCCCCCCCAAACCAAAACAACCCTGTACCTACAACAGTTAGCCGAAGCCAAAATTTCAGCACACCCCGCAGATGGAAACACAGCGACATCAGCTAGGCTATACGACTTTTAAAGTTACTTTGTGTTGCTGCTTGATTCCAGTCTCTTGAGTAAGTTTCTCAAACTGGACCTTTAGCTACAAACACATTTCTGAAACTCAGATTTTCAGGAGTGGTTTCAGGTAAAAGTCAAGGCATGAGAGCAGGTCCTGCAAAGACCCACTGCTGACAACTTGTGCAAGCTTCAAGTTTCACAGCAGACATTCATCACCTTACAATGTTGAGCTCAAACTTCCACAAAATCACTTGTGCTGACAAAGCCATGTGGAATGACTTCCAGAAATGACCAATACATTTTTAGTTGAATTTTTTACAAAATACATTGTAAACTCAGATATATTAAAACAAACCATTGAATGAAATCCTAAATGAGGATGAAACAATCCCAAAGCTAATTTTCTGTGTCAATTACCAGCTTCCTCAAATCAGTTCCACACAGCCAGACTGCTGCGTCATCACAGACCCAGCTGCACAACAGGGCAGAGTCACGCTTAGGACCGTAGCTTTTCTTGACAAAGTTGGTGCCTTTAATCAGTAAGTTTTTCTTTGTTTGTTTTTTTTTTTATGATGTAGACACATAAGTATGCATAACCCTTTTAATAGTGAGTATTCTGTAAAACCTCAAGAGGCTTTGTTCCACCCTACTCTTGCAAGGGTGAACTCTAGAAGCAATGACATACAACAAAAAGTCAAGGAACAGGTTTACAAGGGCTCCGCTGTGGATGCCCAAGACCACAAAAGGTAGTGGCATGCTGTCACATAAAAGGAGAATGCAATTTATTAGATGAAAAAATTGCAGCTTAATCAACTTTTGTGATAAAATTTAAATCCTATATAAGCACATGTGATCTTCCTGTGCTTGAGGCTCTCTAAGTGATAGCAACAATATAAAATCTTTTAAAAAAGAACATTGAATTTGCCAAGACTCAAGCAGCTAATAACACTACTCATTCAGCATTCAGCAATATATTAAGATGCAACAAATCACACTGTTCAGCCATAATCTTTTCTGGAATAACTATATTTTTTACTGGTCAAATATGAGTTTATTTTTAGTGAAGAACTGCCAAAGCCCTTGCTTTATATTTGATGAATGTTTCCGCGGAAGCTTGCCAACGTGGACGAGACACTCCACAGCCTCAGTGACTGGACAACTATTTGAGGGCCTACTACAGGACAGCAAGAGATGAAATTACTGCTGAGTTTTTATTATCCTGTTATAGCTCTTCCCTCATCACACTGAAAACCCACATTTCAAGCAGGAACAGGTTCCAAGCCTTCTGCACTTTTAAGGGCTATTTCTAGAAGCCAAGCTCTAACAGTCTAATATTGTTTTAAGTGTGCAATACAGAAGCCAGAGCACCCTGTAATCTTTAATCCTGCAGTCATCAGGCAACAAATGCCTTACACTGCAGCTGTATGTGCCGTAATGCAACACAATCCATTTAAAATATCTCAACATTAACACTAGTTAAAAGGGAAGATAGAATTTTATTTATCTTTCTTGTTAAAATATACATGTGAAAACCAATGGAAAACAAATGCAACAATTTTTCTAGTCTTACCCCTTGGCATAAAGTAAAAGCAAAAAAATCAGATCTGCAAGTCCTTGATCATGTTTCTGTGGTATCCCAGCTACCTTTTATAATGAGGATGTCATAAGAGACGGGAGGTGAATTTACTTTTAAAACACAGAATAACTTCTCTAAGTGGAAAGCTACATTGTGTGGATTCTTAACACTACAACAACCAAATCTTTCCAATGAACATCTGATGATAGAATATTATTTTCAAAATGAAAACTTGCCTCTCTCCATCAAGTACTAAATTTAATAATTCTAATTCAATAACCCATCCTTGACATTGACTAGTATCAGATACTTTGGTGAAAGATTAAAAGTTAAAAAAATACCTGGGCTTTTTTTTTTTTCCCCAAGCACTTTTTTTTTCCTCGCCTCAGACTGAAACTGCTTCGTCTAGAGGAGTAAGGTTTCCTAGTCTAGGGAAAAAAAAAAGAATGCTAGAACTGATCTGCCAGCTCTGACTATATGGTTGTTTTTCCTTATCATCGTCTACACTCAACATTTAGTCACCTCAGCTTCAAAGACCAGCCCTGCACACTGGTCATCAACGTTTTCTGGATAGCTAACAGGCATATGAGGGCTCCACTCTCCTGGATAATGTCCATGGGAAACAATAACAACCTTCGTCCCACACTGCCTGGACTAGAGAGCGGAGGATTCCTACCAAAACCCTGTTCTTGGACTTTGCTCAAAGGTTATACGCGGCTGCCAGCTAGACAAGCAGTGCACCATCAGATCGAAATGTCCCTGCCCAAAATTCCTTGTGGCCTCCAAAGAAGGCATTCACACAGTTACTCCTTAATGAGCAACTGCTTTGCACCTTTCCTTTCCCAGCCACTGCTTCTAGATGATCAGATTCCTGCTAGTTTCACTGCTAACGAAAGGAATTTGAACAATGCAACATCTGTACTTTTGTTTCAGTCAGGACTCAAAGAAAAGCCTGTTAAGTTCTCACGCATGTGACATGTAAAAGCCTTTTCTAAAATAGTATCAACCTCCACAAAGTCTAGGCTTTTATACTAACTGCAGTTAAACTCTAGCAAGTGATCTGGCTGCAGAAAGCATCCTTGCACTTTCAAAGGACCCCAGTGACATCAGTTCAAACACAGAATAACTTCAGCCCGCACACAGAAGAACAGGCTTGTGCATGTAACAACCTCACAGGTCATGACAGCCAGTTTTGTCGCATCTCTATGCACATGCAAATGGTCAAGAGAATATTGCTACCTTACGGTGCCTGAATCATTCCACGCTGGGTTCTAACCATTACAGGAATGTACAAGCCACCTGCAAAGAATCTGGTTTACTGCTTGTCTTCAACAAATACATGACTAAAGCTTAAAAGGTGAAATCATGAGTATTTTCCTTTGTTTGATAAGAAAACAGAAGTTAATCACAACAGCAGAAGTCTACGAATACACTGAATTCCATTTTAACCCATCAACTGTGATGGCATATGTATACTACCAAAAAAAACCATAAAATCCAAGTTACAGGCAAAAACAATTAAATAACCATAGTTTCTGTATAATATAAACAAATCTGCCCTTCAACTACATTTTATTTTCTACAGCTGTTTTTTTTTTTAAAAAAGTGCACACAACATAAGACTGTAAGAACATTTTTAAGCTTCTGTTTCAAACTGATGTAAAATCCATCTGTCTGCAGTAGACAGAACAAAACTTAAAAATTTACAAGGTTTGTTCAGATATAAAATTCAAGGAAAAACCACAGGCGACATAAAATCAAAGTTGCTTTTTACACCCTCTAACATTAGTTTAGTGGACAACATCATTTTAGTACTTACATACAAGCAGAAGTTTTTTGCAGAAGAGCACTATACAGCTACCCAGAAGAATGCAGTGGTTGTAATAGTGGTTTAAGGTAATTCATGTTAACCTGAGAGGTGAAGGAAACGCCAAAAACCAGGGCTTTTTCAATTAAAAAAAGGACAAAAGCAAGCTGTCAGGTTTTTAGCATTCTTAACTCCGGTCCAGGGCAGAAGCTCTACTCACTACTAGAAGCTGCACTCATACTTTATATTTGCATTGGCACCATAAAACATGAGTAAAATATCAAGAGCTACATAATAAATTTCACACTTTGTTCTCAGAGTAGTTCGTACTCCTGGATAATTTTTTCATGGCTCTAGTTAAAAATGATTTTACAATACAAGTTCAAAGGAGACTCTGGTAAGCTGAGAGAGGAAACAGGATCATGCACCATCTTGTCTAGCACTCAAGCTACTCCGTCCTAAGCGTAATGCCAAGGAACTACAAGTTCTACTACAGGAGAACCAAAACCAAAAACATTTAATATCAACAAACTGCTACAGACATGAATATGCCCCACACAAAACAGCCTTGCAGAATAGCTTGCTGAGTTAAACACTACATAACAATGTCATCAAGTACAACAACATTGCAACAACATTACAGGAGACAGCGCTAGACATGAAATTCTTGTAATACTAAATTTTTATAAGTTCCTGTCACCTGAGGTTTGCAATAAGAAATTATGTATTTATCAGCACAGAAATAGTCTTCAGAGAACACAATTTGGCCATATATTAGAAAATGTAAACAGAGATGAGGTTAGCATTTTGCTCTGGATAAAGATATGGATACTCGTGTTTGTCTTGATTATCACACATAGTCCTAAATTCCTTAAATCATTCAGAAGAGTACAGGCTCAGAGAAGATGGCTTAGAGTATAATGGACCAGCTTGCTGCTATGTCTTGATTTGCAAGCACATTACTCGTCCTCATGACAAGATGAAGCAGTAACATACCAATAGATAAGATGGAAGAGACCACTTTGACAGATGCTGCTCAGCTCAAATAAAAACAAGGGTCAGAGAGGCAGACTGCTCTCAGCAATCCAAGGAACACTGCCAGGATGGTGTGCCTGAGCACTGGACAGAAAACACTTTTCAAGTCACCTAAATGGCCAGACTGAGCCTAACAGGCTGCTGTAATGGCCTCCCTTCCAGATACTGGACAAAGACAGTTCGAAGGCAGGAAACCTTTGTCCTGAAAGGACTGGCCGTACGAACACTGGTGAGACCAAGTCAGAGCCAGAAGTGCTCTAGCTAGCAGTGCTGCATGGGCGAGTAGGAGCCAGGCTCCAGCTGCAGGAGCCTGTACCATAGCACGGACAAGCAACTGGCCCCAGGAATCTGTCACAGCCACTGGAAGGAAGGACTAGCCAGAGCCGCAGTGCACACGGGCAGAAAAATGGGACACTGACTCCTGTGCTTCTGGACAGAGATCTTCAGGTCTCTGAAGAAGTCTCCCTACTTTTCCCCCCTAATTAAATTAGAGGATTTTGAAATACCACAAGTATAGGTACAGAATCCTATGCCTGGGCACCAGAAACAATTCATACCTGTATTTACTACTTATAAAAGCTGCAGCCTGTCATTTAGTCCCACTTCAGTGTCTATGTCATCCTTTCACCTGGGTGTTAGAGTCAACAAGCACAACCTGGAAAACAGTTGTTTGCATAGGGCCCAACAACTATGCTCGGGGCCATGACTAGAGTATTCAGATACTCCCTCCAATCTGATAAATAGCAATCTATCAGTACAGTATTGTTCCACGGAATATATCTGCTGGTTCTTCAGTTAAGTATTTCCAAGAAGACTGAGCAGATAGGATTCTGCTGTTTCTCACAAAAAGCTATTCTTGGAATAATGTGCCTCACTATTTCTCTTACATTGCCACTTGCTACAGTATTGTTCAATTTAAATTTCTAACCACATGGCCAGTCAATAACATACGTAGGTACAAGACATCAACTGTGTATTTATTTTGCATACCTACACTAGATAGACTGTGAGGCAGCTCTCGGTGATTTTCATGGAAAGAAGTCTTCATAAAAAGTTCTGTAACATTGCTGTGCAAGTGCTATTTGAGACTGTCCCAGAACTGCAGAATTACAATAAGACACCTCTACAGTCTGAACCTTACCCAGACTTTAGTTCTAAGCTCCCACAAAAAACAAGTGAAGAACTACTTCAAACCATCCAATTAAAAATTATACTAGTAACATAGTAACAACTTTATTAGAGGTCTACATACTGCACCACTGATTTAAATCCTGGCTGACCAAATTTTTACGCCAACATAACTCCATCCATTAAAGGTAACATTTTTATTTTTTCAGTATGTTTTTAACACTGCTCACCAGAATAATACTAGTTGCAGGTATAAGATATCTTTATACCAATAAGTGTATACCAGTAGATCTTAGGCTCCCTCCTACACCCTTCCTAAGGCAATACCTCTGCTATAGAAAAGTACTACTTTAAACTATACAGGTGTAGTTAAAGCTGTACAACTTCTGTATACAGAGAAGGCCTAGAAGTATGACTATAAACATGTTCCCTCGGGTGCATAAGTCACCATGCAAGAGACCAATAAGGACCCTCCCTTATTCAAAGATAAGGAATGTCTTTTTCTTTTGTTTTGGTGAGGAAAAACAGCAGATTTTGTTCCAAACACTGCGATTTCCCTCTGGATGAGGGAAGGCAGAAAGTCAGTTGATCTGAGAGTCCACAGCGAATACTCAGCTAAAAGGAAAAAAACCATTAGGGAGAAAATGTAAGCTAGATCCTCCTTTACAACACATACATGAATAGGAGCCTTACCAAAACCACACAACAATTATCCTGAAATTCTCCAGCATAATCGCAGTTCAAGAAGGATCAACCTATCCAAGTCTCCCAGCAAACTGACAGCACTGGGTGGGCCCCAAGCCGCCCGAAACCCTGCGAAACACCCCGAGCAGCCCCTGGTCTCTGGCAGCCCCCCACACTCCCTCCAGGCACTGCTGCTCACCGCCCCACACAGGGCACAGACCACGCTCCCCATAAAACGCCTCTGTTGGCCCTGCCCCGCACAAAGGTGCCCGAACCCTCACACAGAGCGCAGGCGAGCAGCTCCCCGCCGTGAGGCGGCCCGACACAGCCCCGCGGGCCGGCGGCCTCCCGGCGCCCCCCACCTAGGCCCTGGCCCCTCTCCCGAAGCAGCCTCCCGGCCCACCGCGCCGCCCTCCCCGGCCCGCCTGGTGGGAGGACTGAGGAGCACACGGCCCCCAGGACACCATGCCCCGGCTGCGGGGGCCCCGGGAGCGGCCCCTTAC
>Ga0065711_1004870_pt1 | contig 22101 bp, 8 predicted proteins | sample Hoacrofraction12_FD_59098 | JGI IMG/M metagenome (GOLD analysis project Ga0065711, IMG submission 59098) | Hoatzin crop microbial communities from Cojedes, Venezuela - Epithelial fraction 12 v2 (version 2) | ecosystem: Host-associated > Birds > Digestive system > Esophagus > Crop | place... | reverse complement strand
GGCCGGCTGGCGGAGCCGCTGCGGGGCAGGGCCCAGGTGACCATGCGGGGCAGCCGGGCGCGGCCGGCGCAGGCTTCGCGGAGCAGGTAGCACCAGGGGCGCGGCGGAACATGGGCTGGCTGCTGCTGGTCGGCTGGACCTTACCCGTGGCGGTGCTCGGCGGCGGCTCCATGCAGTTCCCGGCCCTCCCGTGGCTTGGAAGCGCTGTAAAGGCAGGTCGAGAGCGCTTTCTTTCGCAGTCGCCTGGTGTACTTTCACACCAGGTTACTGCACAGTTCCTGGTGCCTGCTCTTTCTGCCTTCCCTCGTCAGGTCAAGCTCGCCCAATACTCCTTTTCTCTCTGTTTTGTTTTGTTTTTTTTCTTTTGCAGACCCTTCAGCTGTGCTGCCTCTGTTGCATGTCTCACGCAGCAGCTTTAACCGGTGACAGCGTCAGTGAAATGAACCATGGTTTGTATGGCTCTTTCTCTCTCTGTGTATCCATGCAAATGTTCGTATGCTTTTTTTGGTGGACTGAGCATTTAAAGGGAAGAAGCCACAGTGTTCGGGGAATAAAGTGAAAGCAAGTTGATTGCTGTAAAGTAGCTAACTGTGGGCAGAGGTTAACTTGTGAAGCCCTGTGTGCAAAAGCTGAAAGGAACAATATATAACAACAAAGCAAATGAATGCGATGGTAAATACATCCACGTTTACATGTGCAATCAGGAACATGAATGTGTGTGTAGCCACAAGAACAGAACCTCATGTGTCTGTTATGGAAGTAATGAAAAGATTTGGGTGGGAGAGCAGAAGAAGCTGGGTGATGCAGGCTGAGGGGGGACGAACCTGGAGAGAAAGGACTTGTGTGCATGAGAGCTGAGGAGCTGTTTGCTCCCAGGTTGCAGAGACTAACACCGAGATGCTGATGACTCTGGGAAGTTTGAAGTGCAGTATATGCTTTTTATGGGGTGCAGGTGGAAACAAAGTACAATAGAAAACCACACCAGGGTGCAGAAAGGAAAACTCTCTTGCACCCTGTGTCTGCTCACTGGGGAATTCCCTCTCTCCAGCAGCTGCTTGCATTTTTTGGCCACCAGCCTGCTTAGCATCCTGGACTTCTGCCGTTGATTAACACCACTCGAGGAAAGAGAAAGTTCTTGATGTATTGTTTCCACTGTCTAAGGAAAAACAACCTATCGCTGGCTATGTTTTCAGCTTAATGTGTGTCCAATAAAGTCTATTCAGGCAAAGAGATGGATAGCTTTTGCAACATCTGTTGCAACACAAGAAGGAGGGGGGTTGTTCTTTTTTAATGGTGTTCCTTCAATTTGGGAAGAGAAATGAATTATTTTGCTGTCAAATGCATGGACATCTTTAAGCATTCACAGAGAAATACAGCTCAGAAATGAAATGGGGCTGGGAAGCAGTTTATTCAGCATAATTACTCATATAACCAGGAATAGGTGCAAAGGTCCTAGTTCAGCAAACGGCTAAAATTGAGACACGGCTTTCAGGATATAAGCAATCCCTGTAAGACTGGGTCAACAGCAATGCTAATGTACTTCAAGCTAGGCACCTGCTTGTGCAGCTAGCTGAATCGTGGCCTCTTTTTTTTTTTTCTTTCTTAGGTGATTGTGAGTAGATCTTAGTCTTCTCCTCACAAATAGTTTTGTAATTTTTCACATATTTTATCCACAACAATAAACTTCTTTGACATGCAATTAGCAATGGCGACTAAAGTTTATTAGGTAGGATGTAATCTGTTTCTGCTGAAGGTCAGTTACAATTTGAAACCCAGTCTAATCGAGTCACTACAAAGAGAGGAGGTCCCACGCGGTTAAGGTATTAATAAAGTAATCCTTTAATCCATTTGAACAAGTGGTACAGTTCTACAAAGTCTCAGTCATGGTTACCACTACAGTGATACAATATTTGCTGCGTTCTTAGGAAAGGAAAAAACCATCAAACCAGAGCAGCCTTCACATTTGACAGCAATTAATACTGGGGGAGGGGAAAAACTGCAGATCTGCTGGTGATGACAAATGTCTTCAGAAGAGCGATTGTGGGAATGTTCACAGCTATGCTAGTTAGTCTGTACCTCTCCATGGGGCAGAAAGGAAACAAACACTGTTTGAGAGCCTGTGTGACTTACAGGGGTGAATTTATTCAGCCAAGCCTATACACACATAGCCTGCAGAGCTTTCAGGCCATTCCCCAAATGGGGGAATACTTCACGCCAGAGTGAAAGTCTGATGTTTACCATGTTAGAATGATGCTTACCTTATCTGTTGGATACAAAAGCTGATGGCTAAATTTCTATCGTTACAGATTATGTATTTGTGACACCTGTCAAAGTGGATTCCAGTGGATCATACATTTCACATGATGTTTTGCACAGTAGTAGGAGAAAGAGATCAACTCAGAGTTCAAAGAGTTCCTTGCACTACAGATTTTCAGCATTTGGACAGGAACTTCACTTAGAACTTAAACCTTCGACCATTTTAAGCAACAATTTTATTGTCCAGGTACTTGGGAAAGACGGAGTCTCAAATTCTCAGGAACATGAAACTGAGCAGTGTTTCTACCAGGGATTTATAAGGAATGATAGCACCTCTTCGGTAGCAATATCTACATGTGTAGGCTTGGTAAGTGTTTATTTAAAACAAATCAGCATTAAAAGTATTTTCATATGTGGAATAGTAGCTGAAGGTATGTAATTTGTATAATATTTGGTATACCATATACCATTTAGTTATTTTCCTAATACTACTAGTTGCTATTGCATTTAACAGAAGAGATTTAGTTATAGCCAATGAACTGCAACACACCCTTTGTATTTTTTGATCACAGTCTTTCAGGAAAAAACAGAAGACTGGTAGTCCTAGTAATTATCCCATAGCAATTTTCATTTGTTGTAGTTTGTGATAGTTTATATAGTTTTGCTTGCTCTAAAGTAAATGCTCTTCCTGCCTTTGTGAACTCCTATGAATAAAGAAAAAAAAGTCCATCCATATGCTTGTGAGGAAAAAAAAATTGTACCTAGGTTTATCAAATGCTTTAAAGAAGGGTGAATTTCGTACCTCAGCAGGAGATATGAACCAGCTTCCCTTTGTTTCCTTTGACAATTCGAGCCTTATTTGGGTTTATAAGTCTTGATTAGTTGATCTCTTATGAATGTGTTAAATATTATCATTGCATATTTTCTATTTATGGCTGCCATCCAAGTTCGTGATAAATTATTACAAATTGTTTTTTCAAAATACGTTGACAGTACTCATTGCCTGCAGAGAAGTATTTACTGATGTAAATCATTTACAGGATAAATAGTTATTGATATTTTTTAGGTTTCAGCCCTTGCACTTGCAAAGCAATCTGCTATGCATGCAGATGAAAGCAGTGACATTTAATAGTATGAGGTATAGGAAGCTATCTGTATGCTTTGTGGGTGACTAAGGTCCAGAGGATATGTTGGGTCACCCTCTAGAAATCTGTTTTGCAAAGGTTCTTGGCCACAAGGGCGATTAAACTGTGTGAGGGGACCAAGAAGGGAGCACTTGAGACACACAGTGTTTCCTTTGAAATAGTGATCAGTGACTTCAGAAGAGGGTGGTTCATTAGGAAGAGCTGTTGAATACTGATAACTGGTTGAAGTAGTCTGGGTTATATTTTGAAGTGCTCTACTTTTTTTTTTTTCTCAGCAAGTTAGAGGAATCAGTATCTTACAGTTCATTTGAACAGTTGCAAATGTGATGTTAGAGCAGGTGCCAGGAATGGCAATGAAGCTTTGTTTTGTTGTGTTTTGTTTTTTCTTAAAGTTGTGTTTGTAGTGCTGAACTGTTAATATTGGATGTGCTTATTTGTTTCGGTGGAAGCTTGATTTTCACAACTGCTAGATTTTACTATATTTATTCCGGAAAAAAAAAATGTTTTCACTTATTGCAGTGTTTGTCTTTTTCTCTAAGAGAAATGGTCTACCTACACCCAACAGTTACAGTTTGGGTGATCTCCCCTGTTTGGTCAGGTTTTGATTTTTAACATGCTTTATGAGCTAAGTGATGCTGGGCTTGTCAAGTCTTGTCTGGAGGAGGAAGGTTCAAGTCTGCCTCAGGTCACAGAAAAACAGAATGTGGTGATCTTAACTGAGACTGAAATGGATCTTTTACCACTGTCTCGACATAGAGATTGTTATGACTGGTAAGCTTCTTTTAGAAAAGATCCAGAAACTGATCAAAAGAGAAGAAATATTGTGGCATGAACAAATTTATTATGGCAGAACCTGTTTCAGTACCTAGATTATCACCAATTAGAATCTCTCTCTTTTTTTAATCAGTTCCAAGGTTCAGTAGATTTCACCTCAAATTGTTATTTTAAACTGATAGATGAAGTAAGCCTTTACTTATAATAATCTCCTGCAGAGTAGGTATCACAAATAAAGTATAATTGTTCCTTTCTCCCTATCCATTTATTGATTTCCATGCACCTAATGAATCCCAAGCAAATTATCAACAGGATTATTAGTCTTTCAGTGTGTAAGTCTGCCTTCTTAAAAATGTGTTGTCAGCTGTCTGTAATGGCAACCACGTCATCTTTTACTGTGATCCAAATTCAGTAATCATATGTTAAGTCTGGATGCTGTGCTCTGATCAAGAGAACCTTGTGAATAGCTTCTATATCCTCTTTGCACCAACTACTTTTGTCACTTGGTTGCCCTTCTTTCCTATTTGCTTTGTTCACTGCAATTAAACCGAAAGTGGTGTTTCTTCTATATGGTTGGTAGCACTAATCTTTCCATTGTTCCTTTCATTAGCAATAGCTTCTCTACAATAAAACCGCAGTGACCCATTCTTTCAAGCCTGGAACACCACAATGTGATTTGGAAGCAATTGCATTTCAATAGACTACAGGGACTCTTTGATCTAATATTTTGGATGACCTAGAGTATTCAATCTTTCAGCTGTCTGTTACCTGCCATTGCCTGCAGAGTAGACTTTTGAGAGAGTCTATACGAAATGGCTTGTCAGGCAGGATGACCTTAACTTAACAGTGGAAAGGAGCAAGAATTTGTGGCTTTGGTATAGATCTACTCAGAGATGTGTGTATCTTACTCATGTTTTAGTAGCTTAGTTGACAGTAAGGCCCCAAGTTTTTATGCTAATTTGTTGATTTCAGACTAAATCTTTCCATCAGTCAACACAATTTTCTTGATGTGTTAGAAGGCAAAACTGGATCTATGCTCTTTATCTGAAAAAGTGATACATTAAGTTAGCATTTTAAGAGAATGTGTACAAGTTTACTGTGAGTACTGTCTCATGCCTTTTCATCATCAAAGTGTTTAGGTGCTTTGATTTTCAACAGGAAACTTGCTTTCTTCTGTCTTCTGCCCTTTCCTGCTTCAGTCGGCATCCTTTACTTGTTGGAGCATCTGTTATGCAGCAAGCAAGCTGTGATTTTTTAAAATTTTATTTATTTTTTTTTTTAAATGAAATTATCTTGTACGCAAGAAATCTTGTCAAGATCTTCCTAAGTATCTTTTTCACCATCAGGCATTGAGTAGCAGTGTCATATTTATTTAGCAATAAAAGAGTATGACAGATTTATTAAAATTCAGACTTATGTTTTGTCACACAGATTTGCTCAGTCATTTTATCAAAAGTGCTCAAAAGACAGATGTACTTTGTGCATCTTCAGAAAAATGTGTCCTGAACCGTCTGTGGAGAACATGATATACTCCCTCCAAAGAAGTTGTGATAACTTTTTTCATTTTCTTGTATTTTGTTAATACATGCTCTCTGTCAGGGGTGGGATTTTTTAATTGTTACAACTTTGGGTCAATGAGTTCATTTATATTAGTAAATACTAAACTAGTTTCTCTCTTTGGCATCATCTTAATGTGGCCCAAGTAGAAATTAATGCAAAATTTTCAACTCATTTCTCCACTGATATTCATTATTGCTTTCTTGGAGTTTCCTTCAATCCCTTGTGCTCAATTGACATATCCAGGCCACTGGTTTGTCTTGCTGCTTCATCCTCTGCTTATGTTCTTCATTTCAAGCTGTTGAGTCTTCCCAAATTCAGGTTTTTTCTGAAATCCTGACTTGAGCTAATTCTTACTTATTCTGATTATATGGTTTTACTACTATTATTATTTAGTAATATATTATTATTTATCATTGCCTTTAGCTATCTAACTGGGAGATAGACTACGCCAAGTCCACAGAATGCAGGGGTTTTTCAGTTTTCCTGAAGGAGATGGTGCTGGCCACTGCTAGAGTAAGAAATTGTTTTTTAGGACTTAGTGTGGCTGTGTCTGTATTCCTACCTCATTCCTCTTGCCTCATCTGCATGTTGTGCTATCTCGTCTGTGTTAAAAACAGGTATCTACTGTAGGTTCACCATCTTTAACTCTGCTTCCATGATGACATTGTCTCTAAAAGCCTTACTCCTGTCTTCCTAGTCTGTGTATAAACTGTGTGTTGTCTCCTTTCTGTCTCCTTATGTGCTACTTATGTTAGGTCTATGTATACACAATCTCTTGTGTAAAGTGAGTTGTTTGCAATCACATGGTAAATCAGGGCAGAATACAAGAGAACCCCAGAGCTGTCAGTAGTCCATTTGTGTCCTAGAGACATTCCTAAAAGTAATTTAGGACTGTGCATTTAGGAGCAGAAGTCATATCCCACTTGCGGACAAGAACTCTCTTACAAAGTCGAACAAGTTTACGCTATAGTCCAATACACAACATAGAAAACAGTGAACATAAAGAATGAGTAGTTTATTGTATAGCATTTGTGGGGATGCTGCTGCTATTTGGTGGAGGAGCCAGGTGAGGGTGTATACCGAGTACAAAACATGTGCGCTGAGAGGAAAGAAACATACATACAACATAAAGGAACTCTCCGAACATTACATCACAGAGGAGACATGCATGTGTGTTTTGGGTCAGAGAGAAAAGCAGTACAGTTCAGGGGAACAGTTCAGGTCCTTTAAAACTGTCTGACACACAGTTTTATTGTTCAGGCCACATTCAGCGTTAAGCAAACACACTAGTGTGGCGGCTTGAGAGGATGCACCTGCTTACGCTAGAAGTGCATGTGGACCATTCTCTCCCTTTTATTTCTGTATCTCAATTAGAAGAGTGGCGTCAGCTTCATGCGCTAGCTGGTGCCCTCCTTTGTTTTTGGTAAGATGTGATCAAATCCTTCATTATAAGGGGCCTCTTTGTCTTGTCTCAAGTTCTGTTATGTTTGTTAGTGTCTAGTCAAGGGAAGAGAAAGAGGAGGGAAGGGTGAATCATGTTACACTCACCGAACTGTCAGAGGAGTCTACGACTGGAGAAAGGGTTAGATGTAGTACTGAGAGATAAACAGGAGATACATTAATTCAATGGTTGTTGTGTGTTCATGTCTGAGTGCAGGACTTTGCTTGAAGTATCAAAGAAGCCACAAAATTAAAGCTTCTTAACACAGTCTGGCCACCTAAGAGGCAGGCAGGCAAGGCAACTCGTGTACCTATTCTTTGTAGTCATTTAATTACACCCTGTATTAGCATTATTTAAGTTCATGCTAACAACAGCCTCTTATTCCTAGAGCTCACACTTTAAGACCAATTAAATATGTTGAGACAAATCCCAAGGTTCTTATGCAGACAAACTCCCATCAAAATCAGTGAGCTGGACTGCTAGTAAAAGTACAAAATAATTGCTGTTCACAGTGAGGTTCCTTTAGAAACCTACAGCTGTGAAAATAGGACAAAATTTGGCCCAGTGGGACCCTGAAGAGAAACTAAGTACAGAGCTAGTGATTTGACTTATTCTTCAAACTATTTTTAGTCCATCCACAAGTCAATATACAAATCCTACATTTTTGGCCATTATACCTGCACAACATGAACAACATCTGGCATATGAGTTCTTTGACTTTCTTTATATAAAGACACCATTACATCTCCAGCCTTTATAAAGCACAAGCTGTTTCACAGGATCTTAATCTTGTCTACTGTTTTGATGGACATTTTGCCATTATTCACTCCATAGTATAGTAAAGATGAAAATAAGAAAAATCTTTACAGGAAAATCAGGTGACAATGGGTAAAAGTTGTAATCTTTAAGCTATTTTAAATGATATGAGACAAATACAGGGCGCTGTTTCTGATCTCAGCCTTGAATTGACTGCTGATAGGGAATGAATTGTGTGATCAGATTATTCATTGCCCTTCTCCATATCTGTCTGATAAGCTTTCTGTTTAACTCTGGCTTTAGCTCTGCAAGACAAAGACAGTGTTCTCCCAGGCATTTTGACCTTACTGATTCCTGATGGGTGAGAAATGGAATTAAAGAGGATTAATGATGGAGAAATAATCTTCTTCCACTGGACAGGAAAAGTAATAGAAGTTGTGTTTCTTCCAGGTCTTATATTAAAAAACCTGGAACCCTTGACCATAGATACAGGAAATACTGTGTTGCTGCGAGCACTTTGGCTCCATCAGCCTGAACACAGTGGGCTGTGGATGTAGAACAGCTCAAGAGAGTGCCCCCAGGAGCTGGTCCTCTCAGTCATTGTTGCCAGCTCCATTATTGCTCATCTGGCAGTAAGAGCATGGAAATTGTTCGTCGGTGTATTTCAGACCAAACTTCAGGCTCTTGCGAGCACTGCAGCTTGCACCCACAAAGCAGTTCCAGAAGCAGGGAGCCGTCCATTTGTACATAGACAAGCAGTTGATCCTGGCACTTTTGTTAAGCAGCAGTCTTATCATAACTTCTAAAGGAATTAGTAGACTCTATCTACATTTGAAACATCAGCATTTTTCTTTCTGTAGCGAAGTCTTTCCACAAAGCTTAGTTCCCACACTTTCTCTAGTCCATTAGAGAGAAGCTTATAGTCAAATGCCCTCATAAGGGTCAGGAGAGGATGACCTGTCTGCACAGACTTGACCTCTTCATAACAGGATGTCTTTGATGTAAATGAGGATTTTTATTTTAAGCGCCGCTATTTTCATTTGGACCATACCATCTCTGCTGCTGATATGCAACATATTCTCTTCTACACAGCTGTGAACTGCTGAAGGGCTAAAATATTTGCCTTTTTAGAGGCAGATTCTAATAACTAATAGCAGCTTTCAGTCACTAATAATTAACTTAAACAAAGTTTTATTTCTGGTTTTTTTCCCTTCTTCCTCCACTTCGGAAGTGTTTGAGGAAGATACCAGGTTTGCAGACCTGGAGTGTAAAGGCTTTTATTTCAACAAAACACAATGACAGTCTGTGAAACTGTAGTTCAAGTCCAGCTCAAGCAGTCCACTCGTAGAGCTCTGTACGTGACACATAGCAGTAGAGTGACTGCAAAGCACAGGAGTATTTTGGTTGTGCCCTGGCCCTGCCACAGAGTCCACTTAAATTTGAGCAAACAGTGGTATCAAAACTGTTCTTAAACATGTTGTGGTTTTTTTTTTTGTTTTGTTTTGGTTTTTTTTCCCCAAGTTTACTCCCTCCTTATCCTCTCTGCAAAACCGGTGCCCTGATTATCATGACAGCTTTGTGATTTGCACACTTGTACTCAGTTGGGAACTTGATTTTGATTCAATGTAGGCTGCCCAGTCATAACTGGTCTGGATGGTCACTGGGAATTTGTTACCAGCTCCATAAGTCCCTCAGTCATTTTGGCACCTACACTTTTTGTTTGTCACAGTTATGTTTAAGTCTACAAGATATTTAAAGTAACTTTTTCTAATTTGCAACTTTTTAGGGAAGAGTTTGTATTTCTGGTGCACAGCATGTCCCATACTCTTTCAAAGAGATGGCAGTTTGATCCCTGGGACTGCTGTCCAGTACTGCAAATAGTGAGAGAAGGATGGAGGTCTAAAGACTGTTCTCAATGTCTGTGGCTTTGAAACTTGCAGTCCATGGATGAGGGCAAGACAAAGGCATCCAGGCTGTGATGCCAATAANATATTGGTCAATTCTTTAAGACAATTTCAGAGCTATTTATATCCGATTTCATTCTCTCCTAAGCATGAGTAAAGTTTCTGACTTACAGATTTATAGCTCTCTAGGGATTTTCTAGAAAATACCTGCTTTCTCTTTCTGGAAGTTGCAGTGTCCGATGACCTGGCAGCAGCCCCACTCTAGTCAGCAGCCTTTTTAGCCATCAGAATTGTTCCCTCCCTCTTGACTCCTGACCCCATACAGAAGCTGTTAGCTTAGTGTGCCTCATTTTACAACGGTCTTCTCTCAGTGAGCTGGCAGGAGAGGGGTTAAACTTGGTTATCTCTGCAGTGAGAGCTAGCAGTGGTCCTACAGTGACCATGTCATGTCAGCTGAAGCTCAGACTTCGGTATCTTTTTTCCTGAAAACCACTCATTTTGTGTTAGGAAGGCTCTGATTAGCGCTTAAATGGTATCTGAATTGAATTTTAATGGCTGATTACATTACAAACAAGGTGTTCCTCTGTCTTTTTGATCACATCACTAGAGGCAGAAATGTTGGTTCTTTCTTGCCTTTTCATATCCCGTTTTAATCCCAGTTCTGTTGCTGCAGGTCTACCATAAAATACAGTATGCTAAAGGAATTTCCTATTGATTTGTTCTGACAGTGATTTGACCAGCTATGTGAATAGCTGATGGAAGCGGAACTTATCTTTGGTTCAGACAGTGGAGCATTGACTAAAGCTTTGAGGCAAACATTTACAGAAGAAACCTGAAATCGTAAGGCCTTACAGCTCAGCACAATTTACAAATGTGTATTAATTAAGCTTCAGTACTGGCTTTACTGTGTGTTAGATGAGAACAGCATCCTGGCTCACAATAGGTTGACATCAGTAACCTTTTATTGTTTATCATGCTCGGAAGTCACTAAGAATGAGGGTGAAGAAATGTCAAATAATCAGGTCATATGCAAGTGAATGAGTCTTGATGGTTGAAGCTCAGTACCGTGGGAACCATTATTGTTCAGAGTAATTTCTGGAACATGCAAGTTAATTTCTTTTTTACGATGTTAGTTCACAAGCTAGGGAAATCTACAAATAAGTGGTACAACTGGATGAAAATCCTCTTCCTGAAACTCATACATGGCTGCCCAGCTAGTTCCTGCCAAAAAATGGTAAAAGAAAAAAGTTTGATGGCAAAGAAAATAGGTCTTGAAGTTATTCTTGCTGGAATAACAAGGCCCAGCACAAACCTGCTTAATAGAAGAGGAAGCTGAGGCAATAAAGTGATATTTACTTGCACAGACAATAGGGTGTTGCCTTTTCACTCTTCTGTGGCATTAGCATTTCTAGCTGCCCCACTATGTACACAGCACACTCATGGCTTTATTCTTTGAGGACTGGATTCTTGCTGTTCACAGTGGGATCACTTGAATGCTTGTGCCTGCCTGCCTAATATATGTTAATTGAAGGACTTTTGTGTCTCAACATCTTTATTAATATTAATAGATGAGATTTTTAATAGACCTATACAAAATATGCTTGACCTAACTTGAGCCCTCACTTTTGTTTTTATACTCTGCAGTACAGTGTGGCTTCCAACTAATTTAAGAGTGTAATGTTATATTCTGTGGCAGAATACACAAACTAATGAAACATGGATTACTCTTCAGATCTGCAGTTTCTTTGCCATGAGATATAAAATTTATGTAACACCAGAATATAATTAGTTTTAAATCATTAAATTAAAAACACACTTGTTTTTTCTTCATGTGAATTATTGCACTTGAGTGAAAAGAGTGAGTGTTTAAAAATAATTCTATCTTGAGCAGGCTTGTCTTATGCCACACAGTCATTCTTTTTTGTAGGAAGAAGTCATCAAAACAGTCTTAAAATTAGGCTAGGCTAAACCTCAAGAAATATTTCAAGTTAATATTATAATTAAAGTAGAAACTGGTCCTGGTAAGGGATAGGTATAAATGCTGTAACACAGTGTCAGAGAAGAATGTTTAAATTTTCCTAAAAACGTGACTACTCAGTTTCATTTCTGTTAATGCTTGACAAAGTCATGCTGTTGTTTTGGTAGATGCAAGTATAAATTAAAGATTAAAATACCGATCTTGGGCTAGGGCTTTCTTTCACTTTTGCACTTCTTTGCTACTTTTTCTGACAAAGGATCATTCCTTATAGTCTGCTCTACGTTACGTTGTTTGCAGTAGATGTCTGTGAAATCACTGTAGAGACCAGCCTGCCACAACAGTATCTCCAGCCCCCAGTTTTCTTTTGCTGGCTTCTCTTCATGCTAGAAGCCATGCTGAAGGCCATGTGGATATTTTTTGCACTCCCAACATCGCATACTTACGTTCAGTTTGTCATCCTGCCTCTAGTAACAAAAGCTTGAGCAAAGGGACGGGACAAAGGACAATTTCCAGGCTGAGACACAAGTAAGCAGCTGATGTCTACCAATTCCTGCAGCACAGTATCTTCCACTCTCATTAACAGGTATTTGCTGGTTTACAGGCTTCATCTAAAGCTTGTAGTGAGTAAAAAATTTTATGCTGACTGCTCTGGATGAGAATCTGGCCTCAGGAGAGTTCTCTTTTCTTCCTCCCTACATCTTGGCCCTTGAGTCAAGAGACACACCATGTCTTTGGGAAACATTACTACATTTGCGATTTGGTTTAGAAAGACATTTTGCAAATGGGAAGTACCACTGGCTCATCGAGAAAGTGAAGCATGTCCATTTCGACTGGCAAACCCCAAAACACATAATCCAAGGTGGTGCTGTATAATCAGATTTCACTGAATCAGAAGTGAGATGGAGGAAAACAGCCTACTTGAAGGGCGAAGAAACCCATCTGCAGACTCACCCTATGCTGTTCTCATGGACCGCTCTGACTACTAACAGCTAGGAGTGAAATGAGGTGGGACTTCATGCAGTTTCTCAGAGAACCAGCTGCTGCTACTGCTGCCAGAAAATGCACTGAAGTGCTTGGCATCTGGTGCCTGCAGCTGCCAGATACTTTTCAGTGTGCTAATGGCAACTGTTTTCATTCTGCTCTGCTGCCAGAGTGTTATGACAATGAAGTAGCGAAGAAAGCACAATGGCCACCAAAAAATACGAAGTCAAGAGTAAATGTAAAGAGGGTAATTGGCCTAATCCCGATCAAGTGCTGATAAAGTCAGGTCTGGCATTGGGAGCAAGGAAAGTAGCTTTTGAGGCTTGCTTCTTTTGTTAGACAGGAGATGGTCTTCACAGTTTTTCATCTGCAGAAAAGTGCAAGGATATTATCACTTGTCATTCTGGGAACACCTGTAGGAGGAAGACCTCATTCATCTTCTGCTCTTAGTAGGAGAACTGAATAATTGCAGAGAGGAGAACATATAGTCTGTTACAGAAATAGTTAATTGATTCTTCTGATTGCTGTGATTCCTCTGCTTACCAGAGAGTCCTGGGTGGTCATTTTAACTGCCTGAGGCACAGAGTCCTGCAGGTGTCAGTTAATGAAGACCATGCACAAACCCAAATACAGGGTGGGAGCCATGACAGAAGAGCATACAGTTGGTGCCATGTGTCACTGAACATCAGACTAATGGTATGGTGACAATGGCTTGCTTCCTCCATCAGGCTGTGAGACAGATGAAATACCAATTTGGACCAGAAATTGAATCAGAATGGCTGACAGATTACCATAGACAGTTGGAGCTGGGAACAAAAATGTGTCACACTTTGGTCGTGGCCTATGAATATTGCACTGGTTCTGTTTACAGGTTCTCAGCTTTTGGGCTATAGTGCCATGACAATTTACTTTTGTTGTAATTTTTCCAAGTGTTTCTTGAAAACTAGCTTTCTAGTGTGCAGAATAGCACCACAACACTAAATTAGTTGGAAATAGCCTGAGGGCTGAGGGAATAGTATATATTTTTTCATTGTGGCTGTTCATGTGATTTATTTAATCATTTTAAAGATTATAGTTTGGGAGATTCAGGAACATGCTCTAATGTGAGAAACAAAACAGAAGGAAATGTTATTCACCCAGAATGAAGATCTGTTTTCTGCAAACTAGCATTTGTACATAGCAAAGGTCACTCTATCTCCACAGCCCTACTTCTTTGTTAGATTTAACAGAAGAAGATGTGGAGCATTTCCGCATGGGACTGTTTCCTGCTAACCGTCAGCCTGCTCGGAATTGTGCCCACGTGCTCCAAAATACCTCCATGGATATACCACATGCGCTTAATGACAGCTTAGCCTCTGGACCTGACTTTTTGCATTTTGCTTTCCAATAAAAAGGAAGACAAATTTATATACACGTACGTACCTGTCTGTACCAGTGTACTGAACTGGTGCCAATCCTTCAATCTTGATTTTATAAAGGACAGTGCAATTCAGTGTCCATTGTCTGAAATATTAATATATATTTGTATTTCCATAAAGTTGCACAAGGCAATGCTCTTTTACAGCTGTTGTCTCTTCTGCCATTCAATAACTATATCACATGCTAGCAAAATAGTAATTATCATTTAAACCAATACCTTTGTGATTATCCTAGGAAGGGACTTAAATTTGAAAGAGAAGGTTGATATAATTTGTCTCTAATTTTTACAATAAGTGGAGGGATGTAGGGTTATTGCTAAAAATGGTAATGTAGAGGATGTGCATCAGTCTTGCATGCTTTCTATCATTATATGCTAATATATGTTAAATTAGCAAGTCATAAATCTGGAAATTATCTTATAAAATTTACTTACTCTTGGAAGAAAATCAAATTTGTTTTGGATTGGTGAAATTTGTGATAATTGGTAATAGTATAAATAATTTGAAAAAATGTGATAGTTCAGTGTCCTATTCTAGTCCTTTTGAGGAGTTCAGTGGAGGTTTATAAAGAGAAGCCCTGGACAGGGCTGAAACTTTTCCAACAGGATGGGGAGTGTAGTTTAAGCCCTCTCTTATCTTACCAGCATTCTTGTGCATACTAGCTGTCCGCAGCAAGATGTTTGATTGATTCATAGCAACTGATGGGCAGTTTAAAATTACAAAGTTTCAATATCTTTGTTCCTGACAGATAAGGAGGGTGGGCATTTCCTGATTGTGTGGTATACATTCAAAATATTTAAGTTCCCTATGGTGCTATTTGTGACTAATTTACTTCCATAGCACATTAACACTGCTGATTTTATGCTGTGGGAGGAGTGTATAGCGTAACATGCTGTGAAGAGAGAGAATGTTTCACAACAAGAGGTCCTTCTGGCTTTTCCTCTGTTTATGTTACCACCTGGAAAGAAGAAAAGGTGGAGTACATGACTGATGATCCAGATGGATTGCATGAACAGTCATATCTTTTGTCATGACACATTAAACTGGGCAAATTCACACTGAGAAGTGGCAGGATTGCACTTTAACTCCTGGAAGCACGTATAATCTTATGTAGGAAAATGTGTAGACACAAATAGGGCTTGACTACCTTCATGCCTGCAGTCTTTTGGCAGGCAGTGCCCACTTAGTGCCCAGTGCCCTTTTCAAGGCCAGGTTGGATGGGGCTTTGGACAACCTGGTCCAGTGGAAGGTGTGCCTGTCCATGGCAGAGAGGGTGGAATGGGATGATCTTTAAGGTCCCTTCCAACACAAGTCATTCTATGATCCTGTGATTTAGTGGCTGCTGAGCAGCCGGATAACTTTAGGGAAAAGTCAGGGATACACTAATGTGAGGGACAGGGGCTTGAGGACAGGCACTAGCAGAAGTTAAAATCTGAGAATGATAGATCAGTGGCTATGCAAGTGACATGGAGCTTCAGAGAGACTCAGAATGGGAGGACCACATTTTTCACTTATCACGTTCACTTTTCTAATTCTTGCCTATGAAAGTAGACAAATTACCTCTTATTTATGGGAGTTGGTGTGCTTTGGCACACTACTTATTTGAGTCATGTAGCACTTCTCAGCACACCTGAGTGTATCCTGATTTCTAAGGGCTCAAGATACAATAGCAGCTAAGCTGTGCAACATGTCTCAAGTTATGCCTAGAGTCTACAATGAGCAGCTGCTGGCTGCGGTGTGGCACGATGTGAACTTGGGTCTTGTGTTCCCTGGTGTCAGGACAGAGCAGAGAGCACACTTGGATCCTGGGACTAGGAACTACAGAAGACATTGAAACATCTGTAACTCTCACACTCTTCCCTGATGTCCCAGAGCCTCTGTGACCCTGACAGCACATTCCTCTTGGGGCTTTTTTCTTAACCTATGCTTAACCTGACCTTTGCTTAACCTACTGTTCAGTAGATTCATTGCAGAAAGAAGGTCAGGCTGCTTAGGAAATTTGCCACCTAAATCTTCTGCTGATTTTTTTTTTTTTTTTTTTACCATCCATTTATGGTTTTGCAATACGCTGAGCAGTCAACAAATTCCACATAATTGTATGTCCCTTGACTTTACAGCATTTTTATTTCAATAAGAAGGCCTATAGTGTTTAACATAGTGGCATGGCAACTTCTGTCGCAACAGATTTCTAGATTTCTTGGACCAATTTAATATAAAGAATATCTCATAGAAGAAAGTTGCTTTCAGGCACAGCCTTCCCTTTGTCACTACTTCCTGAGATCTCAGAGATCATCACAGGATTTCTTAAATCTTTGGTTCTCCACAGACTATATTCTGAGAGCCTGATATGTGAGGTAGTGCGCTGAAAACACTCCACAAATGCTGTACAAATGCTTTCATGAAGAAATGCTATTCACATTCTTGAAAATCATAGCAAATGGTGCTTTCTGGCACAGGAATCAGAGGCCTCCCTTCTTGGATCAGTTTCTCTGGGACTCTGTAGAAATGGGAACCTTTAGGTCCTCTCCTCAGCTGCTTCTTTGCACTCTGTTCTCACTTCTGATTCTCAGAAGTGCATAATAGAACTGATTTCATGATGAAAAGGCAGAAGTAAATGCTCCCGCACCATCTTACATACTTTCCTTAAGACTCATCCCTGATAAACAGTCACATAATTCACAGGCTTCTACTGAAGTCTGCTTATGGTAAAATCAGTGTAACCTTTCATGACCAGTTTAGTTCTGCAGGTCTATTCAGTAAGCACAAGTCAAACATGGATCTGAATATCTGGAAACTCTTAACGCTCCAAATACTGGTTTAGACTTGTATGTTCTACTCTGACCCTGTCAGTAGACATAACAGGAGATGTAAATTGATGTATTGGGTTGAAGAATGGATTTACCTCACTTTATGCTGAAAATGTGGACAGATATTAAGATAGTATTACTGTTTCCATTTTAAGAAGACAGTTATGGCATGATGTTTTATTTCATACCAAACCAGGACCTCTTTATGGCAGTTTTTGCATGTGATCACAGTTATTTCTACTACAGAGACTTCTGTAGTTAGAACATTGTACTGAATGTTATTTCTCATCAAACTTTCATTTATAATAATATTAAAAAATTTTCTAGTCTGGGACAAATCCACCCAGGTTTCCTGCTTTTAATGTCAGTACAGTTTCATCAGCAGAGCAGTTATAGCATGCTCACCTTTGTGCATCATTCCCTTAAATCAGAAACAGAGGCGAATTTGTGGGAGAGAGGAGTGGGAATGAGTGTGCACAGTTTTGAAGGAGGACTGGGACTAGTGCAGTATGTCTGAGCACTGCTGATTGGTAGCATTTGGCTACAAGTAGAAAAACAAAAACTCTTTGGGCCTGTGGTATACTTGGCAATATAATAGTGTGAAAGCAGGTTTTGTGGCTGTAAATGGTGCCTACAAATATGAGGCTTTTTCATGACATGGAATATAGATGTAAGTTACTACATTTATCTTTGCAAATAACTCACTTCTTAGTCAAATGCTCACTGTAAACTAAGATTTGGATGTTAAGGATGTTTGTATGGTTATTTAAATGTCACGTGGAGTTGCCATTGTACAGGTTTCTTTATGCTGTGAAAAACTGAGGAAATGGGAAGTCTTATTTTAAATCAGTGGATCTTTGGGTGGCTGCTGCTCTGTATTTCAGGTTTAATAGTATGTATTGCACTCAAAGTTTTACTCATTTGCCATTTCTTGGAAAAAAAATGTTGTTCAGACACACCTAGGCTGCTGTCCTGTTCCAAAGAGGTGATTACAGCAAAAGAAGAGCAGCTAAAATTTATTCTTTTCTGCTCCTCCTTTCATAGTGATGCTGAGTAATCACACTTTCTCTATAGACGTGTAAAGCAGAAAGCATTATAGCAAGGGAATTCCTAGTTATGAGCAAACGTATCAACCTTCTCGGATTCCAATGAATATGACTGTGTATTTCTGGGTCACTTACCATGTAGCCTGGTTGTTCCTGTGAGCGGGGTCACATGGCAGGAGCCCATCCAGTGGTGTGACAAGGGACAGATCATGGCAGAGCCATGCTTAAGGAGTATGTCTTTGAGCAGGGCACTTGTCAGCGTGGAGCCCTGCAAGGAGGCCCATACCTAGCTATGCTGTGACCTTCTGTGCTTAGTGCCCCTGGTCACTGGATCACAGCGCAAGCTATGGAGTGACATCCTGGAGGCTGGGGCTGCAGCTTATAGTGAGGAAGATGGAGGCATTTTATTAGAACAACCCAAATGGGGCAAAATGTGAGCTTTCACAAGTCTCTCCTGAACATTTACTGGGTTGGTTACAGAACCCTGCCTATAAAACTGAGAAATAAGGAACAGAGAAGCTAAATTGCTGAAGAACTGGGAGTTTAATCCAGATAACCCAGGCGCCAGCCTGACATTCTCACTTCTGGGCCATCTTTGCTTCTTGTTTTCCATTCCCTTAATGGCCTAAGCTCTTTTGTTCCCCTCCCTTCTTTCTTCCCACGTAGGTATTTAAACATATGTATATGTCTGTGTATGTGGAATATCAGCAAAGCTGATACTTTGCTCCCTACAGAGTTCCTTGTGACCACTCTCTCATGTAACTAATCCATAGCAATATATACTCCAACAAGGAAAATTAAAAGGTTGGGAACCACTGACCTAACTTCTTAGTAAGCAATACAGCTGGCAATCAGATGTAACCCAAGCTCCTCGTTATTGGAGCTGCCTGAGCTATTCATAGTAAAGTAAAATTGCTATGGGAATTGAGCTGGATTTATTTTGTTTGAATGCAAATTATCCCAGGTCAGACAGGCTCAGATCTTCTGCCCTCTCAAATGCATTTGCATCGGCTCTGCCAGGCTGAAGCTTTTATCTGGAGGATCTTTGCTGGGGAAAAGTGTGTATTGGTAGTGAACAGCCAATGTCTAGAGCATTTTCTCTGGGGCTTTGATGCAGTCAGTGTAAGTCACTCTGAAGCCAAGACCTCTGAATGGAGTGAAGGGTCTACCATCAGCTAGCCCTATGTGGTGTCCAAGGGCATTGGGTAAGCATCTCCCTCTCCTGGCTGCATCTTCAACAGGTTATCTTGTAAGGGAAAGGGAGTCTTCCAGGCTTGTCTGCCACACTCACTCATGGTATGAAATGTTCTTTCACAAGGTCCAGCTGCCAAAGTCCCATCATCACAGGAAAAGCTGTGTTTTCACTAAAAAACCCAAAGTCTGATTCTAGTACACATGATCATAAAGGGTAAAAAACCCAGTTAAAAATTCAGTTAAAAATGGTTCAAGAAATCAGAAAGAAAATAAAGCACCAAAGCCGTTTGGCATTTCTTTAAAAAAAAATCTCATAATTTATAGTGTTATTTCCTGGAAGGCCTGATTCATGGCTTTTAATGTTTGGAGTTGCATGTCTGATAGGGAGGAATGTTTCTGACCGGAAACACTCAAGCAAGCATCTGTTAATGCTAAGTACCTATGGAAAAGAATTTCCAAGTACTGATTTTAGCTATCTATTGTCAGGTGTTTTTTTTTCAGCTGTTCATTTTCTGTGTCACTGTCCCCTAATCTGATTGGGTTTGCCTTTATTACAACTATAGGAGTGGAAGAATCATTAAGAAGGCATGCAGTTTCCTTAGAATATTAGTACATCTGAATTCCATCCACATAAAATCAATTAGCTGTACACAAAGGAGGAGGAGAATCTTGCCAGAACATTTTTGTTGCACCTAATCCTTCGAGCAGCATGAATAATTCATAGCAAACCATCCTTAGGGTGAAATTCTGCCCTGTCCAAAGGCCTGTTAAAGATCTAGGCATCCTGAAGTCACATTTCAGAGATTTAAGAGGAGTATAAATGGTGCTTTTATTTTGTGCTGCTACACAGAATGAGAGGACAGGGAGGGCTGCATTTTCTAGATTTCAAACTTTCCAAAATGTAGACCTCCTTTCACATTTTAAGGATTCTCTTAAACTGTGCGCTCGGTTACGTGGGATGCTAGATTAGGGGACTAACTAAGCTACCTTCTGAAGTCGGTTTTTATGTTATTCTTGATGTACCATAACTAACTAATCAACAGTAAGACAGCACATGACAAATACTGGGCTCTTTTTAGAATAAGTGAAGCATAAATGCATTCATAAAATGATCCTGCTGTTTCCTCTTTGCTTTGTGATGGATTTCAGAACTGTCATAACTAATAAAATATTTAGATTTTACCTTACAGTAGCAGGGCTTAAACAGGCCATACCCAGGTGCTTGTAAACTACCAAGCCTAAATTTGAACTGTTGGATTTATCTAATTGCTTTCCAGACCCATTATAGCAAGCTGAAGAGCCATTCTGATGTAATCATTAACGAAGTGATCTTGAATGCACATTGGTAAACCTTTGGCACTTAAATATTATTAGCGTATAATTAGTGTCATAATGCTGTAGTTTACATTAATAGTTTTCTTCTATTCGTTTATCATGCCTACTTGTGTTTTTTAAAAAAAAAAACAAAACATGAGAAATGAGGGAGCTCACGTACTGACAAGCAAGTATTTAATCTGTGGCAAAGCAGTCAAATTTGCGTCAGTTCTAGAATATCTCATTACCCTGCAGTAAATACCAATTTAATACATTTAAATACCAATGTGACTGGTTCAATTACCTTAAGTGGAGGAACAAATAAGTATATTTCCTTATTTGCCATACGTTGACAGAGGGTTGCATAAAGAGGTTTTAAACAAGTTCAGTCAGCTGCAGAAATACAAAGGCACTATTCAGAGATAACGCTGTCTTTGTTCATATAGGAATAATTAAAGACATGCAATTTTGTTACCTTGTTCTAATAATTGCTGAATGCTCTGCGTAGCACTTCTTTTGAGCAACCAAACAGAGTAGTCTTTCATGACTAACTCAGACTGGCAATTTAAACATTGTACTTTCCTTCTGTCAAATCCTCAGATAATAAAATGCTGTATTGTTAAGAACTCTTAACATTTTACATTTGCAAGAAATCTATATTATGTTGGAAAAAAGAATAAATTGAGGTATTTTTGTGAGTCATTTAGAACCTAAAGAAAAATGTGGTCTGATGTACAATTCTCAAGTTAGAATAGGCAACCAGTGATTCTAATGCATCTTTCATGATAAAAATATTTTAGTGTGTATAAAGGCCATTAACTTAACCTAAACATTTGCTGTGGTACAGAGCCAGATATTCCAATCTGGTGAAAATCAGTAAAGGTCTGCTGAGGTTATTCTCATCAGCCAGGGACCCAGTCCAATAAAACATTACATTCGTACTTCCCTAACCCCAGGTAGTCGTCGGTAACTGCCCATATACAGAGTTGATACTTTGCTGAAGGATGGGTGAATTTGTTTGGCAAACATAAAAGCTAGGGAAAAGTTTAGTTAACTTACATTCTCACTTTAATTTAGTGTGTTCGCATGCCTTTGTGCTGCCTGGTTTGGGATAGGATCAAAAATGAACATGCTCTGAGTTTTACTCGTGGGATTTCTGACTTCAATAATACATGCGTATTATTGGAAACCTCATGAGAGTCCATTCTCGCTAGTTTCCCAGAACATTCTTTCCCAAACTGGTATAAATGTGCTCTGGAAATGCTTGCAGAGACGATGTTCAACTCAGTGTGAGCTTCTGGGTGCTTAACACTCTTTAAAAGTCAGTCGTTTATTTAACAACCTGTGTATGGATTTAAGGTCCAGACCTTTCACTTTTTGTTGGAGAATCATGGATTGTGTCCCTGTCACTGTGTCTCAGAAGCTTGTTTAATTTCACAGAATCACAGAATCACAGAATAGTAGGGGTTGGAAGGGACCTCTGTGGGTCATCTAGTCCAACCCCCCTGCCGAAGCAGGGTCACCTAC
>Ga0065711_1035580_pt1 | contig 22103 bp, 10 predicted proteins | sample Hoacrofraction12_FD_59098 | JGI IMG/M metagenome (GOLD analysis project Ga0065711, IMG submission 59098) | Hoatzin crop microbial communities from Cojedes, Venezuela - Epithelial fraction 12 v2 (version 2) | ecosystem: Host-associated > Birds > Digestive system > Esophagus > Crop | place... | reverse complement strand
GATGCTCCAGTCCCCTCACCATCCTCGTAGCCCTCCGCTGGACTCTCTCCAGTAGCTCCTCATCTTTCTTGAACTGGGGAGCCCAGAACTGGACGCAGTACTCCAGATGGGGCCTCACTAGGGCACCTGTGCAAAGGCATCTTCCATTTTCTTTCCAGTATCAGCTGACAGTTCCTAAACACCAGGGCTGTATAGCAATGCAGTGTACCCTATGTGTCTTGCCTAATGATAAGTGTTGTGTCAGTCACCAGTGAGTTCATAGGTGCTTAAGGGATGTGTTGGATTTTATTTTCTCATGAAGTGGCTGATTGTGAACATACATTGCTTGCTTTCATTTACAGTTGCTTGAGTTGCCAAGAATGGTTTCTTAGTAAACCAAAAAGCTGTTAAATGGTTCTGAACGAGACACTCCTACGGAACATGATCCATGTACCTGCAAATGTGATACTGATTTTACTTTAAATATTGAAATGTATACATTGTCTAAAACTGAAATCTAATCATTTGTTTAGAGTAGTTAAATGCTTCTGAATCTTTTAAATATCCTAAATCTCGCAGCACTATAAGCTTTGTCAGGAAAGGTGTGGGTATGTGATACTGATTTTACTTTAAATATTGAAATGTATACATTTTGTAAAACTGAAATCTAATAATTTGTTTAGAGTAGTTAAATGCTTCTGAATCTTTTAAATATCCTACATCTCACAGCACTATAAGCTTTGTCAGGAAAGCTGTTGGTATCTAAGTCAGTCTGAATCCCTTGTGTGCATAGTTCTCTCAGTCTCCAGGCCTCGTGATTTAAGCTTCTGACAACTGTTTTAAGTTGCTCTACGTTGCTGAATCTTGTTTACAATTAAAAAATTAGATGTTACAAATGAAGTATATAAATAAAAATCATGCATTTGTACTGAATTTCTAAATAGTAAGGCAGCTCAGACAGAAACACAGCAATTTATGTGTATATGTTTGTGTACATTTTTTACATTTTTGCATTTATGGTAGCTTTGTGGCATTGTTTGTATAAAGTTTGCTAGTGTAAAGAATATGAGCTCATTAAATAGCAACCACTGTTGAAGGGAATTGACTATTTCAACTTGAGTTACTTTGCTTAAAGTTTTTGTCCCCTCAGTATGTCTTTGAGAATTATTTTTTACCATAATTTATATGGCAGTAAAAGTGTATATTTTAGCTTATTAAAATGCTGAAAGGCCTGAGTTCAAATAGGTTGTCCTGTTAAATATGTTTAATGGATAAAACACAAATTTGTAACAATACGTGAATAAATATCTTAATTTGTTCCTTGAGTTGGTTTTCACTACCTATGAATATAATTAATATAGAAAAGTTTCCAAAAATTTTCATTTTTATACTAAAAAAAAGCTTTAAAATTGCATGGCTGTCAAAAGCTAGGAAATAAATTAACCTTGCTGATACAGCTTTAACCCACCTCTGTTGTGCATCAGCAAAGTGCTCTTTAACTGTGTGATCACATACTGTGTCCCCCATAGGGCTGTTGCCACATTTAGTTACCGAGTATGTATTTCTTACCTCCCTGTTCAGTGGAGATTTTAAAGCTTGGTTAGCTTCCAAACCCTGTGAAGAATGTCAAGTCATTAATTCCTTTCAGGATGCTGGTGTGATGCCCACTTCACAGGCATTGAGTTAGGAGCATCTAAAAAGAGATGTTAGGTGTCTGAGTGCTGGCTAGTATTGAATACTGGTGGCAGTGCCAGATCCCTGAATGAGAGACAGACGGGTACAAAGAAGTTTCTACTGTGTTTTGTAATATTCTTATAGCTTAGGAAAAAAATAAAAAGTCGCTGTATAATGCCTGGTAACTATTCTGTCAAACAGTAGCACTTCACTGAAGAAGGAAGCTGACTCCCACCCCATGCAGCTCCTCCTCCCCCTTTTTTAAGCCACACTTCATGTGAATCAATTTATTTCAGTATTTCTATTTAAAAGCTTGCTGTTTATTTAAGGAAGTTCTGTATAAACAGAATGAGAGGGACTGAGGTTTTTTTTTCCTCTGCAAGCAAGGTGGACAGGTTTCTTCTCAGCTTTTCGAAACATTGCTCATAGAAGTGATCAAGGATATTTGTACGAATGCTGTGCTGAGGGGAAATGTGTACCACAGAAGGCAAATAGGGAACAGATTGGAATTAGTCATTGATCATCACAGGAAAGTATGAAAAATTACAGGAATTTATTTCACTTGTTCCCAGTGCTTGCTTTCGTAGATCAAAAGTGATAAAGTTGCAAATTCTTCTGATGTGCAGTGTGTGCTTCCCTGGATTTTTGGGAGTCACCTGTCATTTGAAAGAAAACAATTATATGAAAACTACCATAAGTGTTGGTGGTTCGCTGAATTTCAGTCTGCTGTAATTCAAGTTTGTATCCGCATGGCCAGAATGCCAGGCTTCGTTTTGCTCAGATGAGCCCCAGGGCGATGATACAGGATGACACAAGCTGGAATCGCAACCCAAGGAAGGAGTCAAAGAAGCTCTATTCTTCTGCATGATACTAAGGCATACCAAGGCTACTCCTGATGTCTCCAGGTTAGCCGAATAGCGGAGGAGACTGAGACTTCACAGCCTGTGCTGCGCCAGCTAACTGAGAATTTATGGAAAGCTACCAGTATGACATGCTAACCTGGATCAACGTTAGCTGGTGTCCTTAAACTGCTTTCCTAGGTGAGGATGACCCAGGCTCAAGTGTTCTGGTTTTTTTCCCTTCCTGTTAGTTATTTTTCTTAACAACCTTTCAAACGTGATATTAAGTGATGTTCTTTTCTGCCAATTCATATTTCTAGCAAATAATGTTTTAAGCCATCTGGTATTATCATAAATTATATAAGACTTCATAAAGCTGCCTTTTCTTGGCAGATAAACTGAAGTTTCAAAGCTGTTTTGTTCTGAATTGGAGTGATTAGATGAAAGCAGAGTTCACTGAAGGGCAACAATGAAGGATTTACGGCCCCACAGGCAAGGAACAAGTTCAGGCTCCTTAGATGTTTGTCATGAGGATTTGTGAGATGGCTATATGTAGTGTAATTCTGTTCTCAGGCTCTCATTTGTGTATCTAATTATTTGCTCTGTTGTTGGTTTCATTCTGTAGTAGGACCGTGAGTGTCAAATTTGGCTCTTGCAGGCCAAGAGTGGAAGCCTCCAGGGAGGGGAAGAGATATGTACTGCTGCAAGCAGGAGGGAGTTACATCACTCTGGGGGATATGGACTGCCTGGGCCTCAGCACGGAACTCGGTAAAATGGGACTTGGTCCATTGTAGCTCTTGGACACAAATATAAAATGAGGAACAATACGCAGCAGCTTTCAGCTGTCTCGGTAAGAAAGCTTTAGCTTTTGCCTTTAGACTTTAACACTTAGCAGTTGTTTGGCACTGAAGTTCTGCTGGTGGTTCCAACAACTCCATGAATCTCACAACACTTCCTTCCTTTTTTACTTTTACCTCTTCTGTCTGTTCAGTTTGAAAACTCTTCCCACGGTGTCTACACCACAGTCTGAGGAAGGCTTACGGCTCTTTGTAAGTGAAAGGAGTAGTGAGTTTGAGGGCGTGTGACAACACCGCGCTGTTCATTGTAACACTGGCACTTCTTGGCCACCTGGCAGGTCGGGAGACTGGAAGAGGTGCAGGTGTCGTGTGCTGAACCCTGAAAGAAGAAACACCACAGGGTGTGCTCTGAGAGTGCTGGTAAGACCGTGGCACGGGTATTTCTAGGTGTGTGTTTTGCTGTGACCAGTATTGTACAGGTCTGGATCCAGTGCAGCTGACGGAAATCCAGACAGCGCGTGGACCTGGCAGCGATAGATACCTGTGGGTGAGGGTGTGTGTGTGTCAGACGTGTGTGCACACACTTGGTACTATGGATGGAAAAGTAATTAAAAAGCAAAGTATGATATGAGAGAATGGAAATAGTAGTGCTTAATTATAGAAACGGGTTCTTTATACAGATACAAGTCTTTAGGAAATACAATTCCTGGTATCATTTATCTCCTTAGTAATGTTTAACAGATCTGAAAAGTTTCCTGGAATTATTCAATAAAACAAAATGCTTCACCATCATTATGGCGTGTGCTTGTGTGCTCAGTGCCAGAAGTGTCTTTTTGAGCATTAAAGGTATTTATTTTAAGCATAAGGCTTTCAGTGATAGCTTGAGTTCCGTTTTCTCTTGGCCTTTCAGAGCTGTTTAGTACTTAGTAACGGTATTTGCTCTTTTTGTTCTTTTCCATGTCACTTCTGCCTCCGAGTGCTTACTTTCCTCAGAACAGTCAACAGGCCAAGCGCAGCAGATGTAGATGAGAGGGGAGCAATTGTACCAATTCCATTGGAGGCAAACCCTCTTGACAGCTGCATTTCATTTACACCAGCCGAAAGTATTGTCCCAGGGAACAGCTTTCTGGTTTTACTGTTCTTTCCCAAAAGCTGTAACTTAATGACCTGTCGCCCCTTTTTCCTTCTGCTGACCAGAGGTGATGCCCCTCCAGGTAAATTTGTTAATACAATGGAGTTTGACAATTCATTCGAAAAGAAAAATGACCTCTGAGTTTGAGAGGATCCATTGACATGGGACTGTAAATCGGGCCCTGTCTCTTCACAGTATCCCAGGGATAGTGCAGAAACGACAGGAGGCCGTTACAAAGGAGCGTGTCCCACTGCATTAATCGTTAATGCCTCGACATCATTGCCCGAAGCCTCTCATATCATTTAATGCAAAGATCCACACTGACGTTAAGAGAGAAGGTTTTCAGATGCAATTTTTGTCATAACCATCTTTCCATGTTGTCCTCGGCCTGAATTTTTACTGATGCTGCTTTCTATAAAGTGTGAAGCCACAAGAATAGTTTTTAATAGATATTTATGAAGATGCAGAAAAGGCCAGTAAGGATAATGAATAAAGTTGAGCAGTATTTTTATTGCTGTGTCTGAATTACTTGATCAATACCACTACCCCTGGCGCAATCACTTCAATTTAAACTTGCCATGCAAACAGAAGAAAGAAAAAGTAGATTTTTCAGATTAACGTTGAAGACTTGAAAAATGTTTGAGTGTTGTTTTTTTTTTTCCACTCCACATTTTAAGAGCAGCTATCCAAAGGGGTCCACTGGATCCCTCTCTGTGGTGCTGAGTAATAGCCCTTAACAGTTGTTGCCTTTGCAAAACTCGTCTCTGCAGTGAAGTTAACATGGGGAAAGGACAGTAAAGTGAGCTCATCTGCCCAGACCGACTGCAGAGTTGAGGAGGAGAGCTCTGTGTGTAAGCATCCAACCCTCCTGAGTAAGAGTGGAGACGTTAATTTCCAAAACACAGGCGGTAGTTAGGAAAACAGGGGCTTTTTTGTGCTTCCCCTGTGTTTTGGGGAACCAGCCCTGACTGCTCCCTGCAGCAGGTCCTGGGTCAGGGCCATCAGGTGCAGGGACAGAGGAGCACATGGCTTCCTTCCCATCCGTGACATACTCCTTTCACCCCACTTCCTTCTCTAAAGAGATACCATTTCAGCCTATTTGTGATGAGAGTCAGGGAAGGGGTAACCTGTCAGAGAAAGCTCAGCAAAACAGCAGCTCAGTACACCTGATTTGTACAGTAGAATCCCAATTGAAGGAACATTTTCTCCTGGCTTTTCCCTATTCTTTTTTTTTTGAAAAAAATAAAAATCTGTTCTCCTCCTGCGTTTTGTATGACTGCTCCATTGCGTAGGAGAACAACCACCCTGGCTTAGCCTGCTGCCACACACTGTGGTGCTGGGACTCGGCTTTTGCGCAGCTGTCTGTGGGTGGCAGGCCAGCCAGCTGTTGGCCCCAGTGAGTTGTACTGCTCATACCTTCTCCCATGTTCTCAGCTGCTGAAAAAAACTCTAGAAGCATATAGCAGAACTGAAAAAATGAAGCTGTGTCCCTGCCTATTTATAGCAAGGGTAAAGTGAGAGTTTGAGGAGAACTGAAAGGGAAGACTCCTTCAAAATCTTTACTGCTTCAAAATTGAAGGACCTGCTTAGATTAAGGCAAAGAACTGGGAGTGTTTTGACAGAGTTTTGTTAGTCTCCAGGGGAACTTCCACATGACTGAGTCTGTTTGCTTTGTTGAAAGCTGTTTCCTTCTTCAGAACACTGTTCTGTTAAAGATCAAGTCCACCATGTTCTACTCCACGTAGAGGATAGCACACAAAGGTCTGCTGGCCTAGGACACAGAAAGTGCTGGATAATCACAATCAGGATCTATGGCTGATGCTAAGGGCGGTGTTAGCTGTTACCATATGTACTTCTAGCTGGGCAAATTTACATCCTCATGTGGACTGTAATTGTGACTATGATAGTGATATTCCAGGAAGTCAAGATATATGTGAAAAAGCAATAGATATTGCACTTTCTGCAGCGATTAAAGGAAATATTTTGTGAGGCTTAGCAACAATTTCTCCAAGTTTTCTTATTTTCGGAGGGGAAGTTTCTAGTTATTCATAATGAAATGCTGGGGTTGAGCCTTCAGAAGAAACCAATCATACTAGCAGGAAATAGTAACAGGAAAGTGGCTGCTACGTAAGAAAATGAAGTGTCTTAGTATATCTGTAGTCTTCCCACAAAGACCATGGGAAGTCACAGCGAATTAATTAGCACTGTTTTCCAAGCCATCCACAAGTAAAGTGATGCATCTTAATATAACCAAGGCCACGTTAACCACCAACAATACATTAGCTCCTCTTTCTATAGAGAAAGTGATTCAAGGCTTATTTAGAAAATACATGTATATCTACATGGCCTCTCAAAGAGTAGTGGTAATTGCTTTGTACTGCAATGTTAAAAATAGTTATATGCATTGTTTAGAATGAAGGGGCTCTGAAAACTGCATTAAGAATATTTGAAAATTGAAAAATTACATTAGTCAAATAACTTGAATCATGGCAATATAGTGCCATGTTGACTTTAGGAGACATTATTCTGTCCATTAATGGAATGCATCAACATGATGCATTTTAGCTGCAGGACTCCCATTCTTATGGTGTGATGCTGATAAAAAGCTTGTGTGACGCTTGGAGGATTCAGGACAGAGTTTTCCTTAGTAAGCTCAGTTCCCTGCAAAGTAGACTCAGGGAGGGAAGATGGTAGAAATGGGATGAGGAAATATTTCTCCTGCTTACCAGCTTTCAGTCTATCCAAAGAACTATCTGGTGTGGCCTTGCTGTCAAAGTTGAGTCCTACACAGCAATGTCCGCTCCAAAAGACATATTGCATGGAGGAATTTGGCAGAAAGTAAACCCCCTTGCTTTCTAACTCTCCTCACCGGAGTGGGAAGCTAGGTGCAGCTAGGTTTAAATTCTGGGTGATATCCAATTTACCACTACCAATCCAGTCGTATTTAATATGTATATTAAACTACCACGATTCTGGATACACTAATAGCGGTCTGCACCTTCAGTCCAGTCGTGCTCATGAACTAGCACAGCCGCGCTTAGGATTCGGTCACGTTCAGTGAGACACTGTGACAACTGGCTACTTAAACAGTGCGGTTTTATTTGTGCAACAGATATATAGGTTTTTTGAATTGCCGGTGATAGTGACTGTCTGCAAGAAAGCACGCGCAAATATGATGTTATTAAGTATAAAACGCGTGAAAAGGTTATAAATAATACAGCCTGGCTATAAACATTAGGGAGTAATTCTCTAGAGAGATTTCTAAGATTCCTGAGAAAAGCGCTTAGCCTACGTCTCACCCAAGGCATCCCAAGGGGAGGAGAAGCACGGCTCAGCCAGTCAGCCGATCCCGGTAGTCAGAGGCAGTCTGAGATGAAGTTTCCCTTGACTTGTTCACGGTGATATCTGCTCCCAAAATCCCCCATTTCCGTGGCTATTTTTATATCCTTTCTACCTTGAAGGTGGAGTTTGAGTGACTTTAGTCATACATACCTTTTATCGTGATTGGTGTAAAATTCTCTCGCTTCACTTTTAAAGGTATAGTTTACAAAAAATCAAGGGTGCAGACTCAAAGGGTGGTCACACCTCGGAGGTGGGTAGCCTTCAGGATGGAAGTGTGTTTTGGCATTAAAATGACATTAAAACGAGCAAAGTTCAGGAAAGGATAGCACTTTGGCAGGGTCTCTAAAACCTGTTGGCTCAGGGGACCAGATGAGCTGCTTATCAGTTCTAGAGGACCATATCTTCCTGCTTTATCATCACAGAGCATGGCCACGGAGTCTCCACTCTGCTCCATCCTCTATGGTACATTGCAGGGAGTTGCTGTGTTAGTGGATTCCTCGCATCCCTGCTGCAGCTGTGTCCCATCCTCAGAGATCCTTTTGATTTCATGCTTTTCCTCAATGGGTGAACACTGCTACCTTTTTCATATAAACTTTAATTTTCAGATGTAAACCTTAATTTTACTAATAATTCCACAGACAACTTTAGAATAATTTTGTGCTCTCTCTGGGTTTTTTTTTCAGTTCTTTATTTGGAAAATGTTGTAGTTCAGTTTTATCCAGCAATTGAAGAAGTGGTGGGGTTTGGTTTTTTTTTGAAGCAGGTTGACAAATATGATGGTTGTATTGGGATGCTGTTCGGCTAGAATCAAATGTTGTTCTTCATGTCTAGAACCTGAAAAAAACTGTTAACGATCTTAATGAGATATTGAAATACTTCAAATTGATGACAAAACAGTTATCTCCAGAAAAATATGATCTCTGATAAATGTCCAGGATTCATGGTTTTACCTGGAATAAAGAACTCCTTGTGTCTACATATTTCCTATGAAATGATGCTGAGGTTTTTTGTATGCATTTAGGTTTTGGACATAGAATGGCTTAAGCTGTCATTCACTCCTCTTCCCAACAGCTACTCTGTCCACTTCTTTCTCTGTCTCCTAAGCTGTGCCAGGATACCTGGTTTTGTGCATATATAATGAATTAAACCAGAAACTGGGTAATTAATGGTTTGATGGTTTTCATCTGGATCACTTTCCTGATTCTGTTCATCACACATCTACAGACCCAGCTGTCCTGACTCTGCTAAAGGAGAAAGAACAAAACAAGTGGAGGAGAGATCTGGCTGATGCAGGACAAACCAGCAGAGTCCCTGAAAGAAATGTATGGGAAACTGTGGCCTCAGCAAAGATCATCTACCTTTACCTCTTCATTCACCCTCCAGGAAAAACTAAAGACAATTAACCTACCTGTAAGCAGACTGCCCATGAGCACTTGTAAGTGTTGTTATCTGTCATACTAAGATATGACTTGTTTCTGCTTTTGGAAATACAGTTTGATATTTGCTTATCAAACTCACTCTCAAAGGTGCAGTCTCTGCTAATTGAAACACAAGTAAGAAATCACTTAAATTTTCTTCCTTTTATTCTTCTTCTCTTTTGAAGTAATGGAAGAGCTCTGATTATCTTGCTGATCTCTGATTGTGAAGTTTACTAAGTCATCGCTGATATGCATAATGTGTGAATTTACTGTGTGCTGTGTATGTGAACTAGCCTTGACAAAACTGTTGCGAGAGTTGATCTCTTTTCTTTCTTTTTGCAACTTTAATTTTGTAGAAAAAATCTTAATAGTCAGCATCTTGATACAATGCTTTGTATTCTCCGTATGTGTTGGGATAAATAATACTGCATTTTCTGGGTAAGATGATACTGGTGCAGCTCTTATGCCACTTGTGCTACTAGCTTGGTTGGTCTAAACATTGGATTCTGCCAGTGGCTCAGGGGATGGTGTGGAGACTGGCAAAGACTCAATAACATTAAAATATGTACAGAGCTGGCCTTAACTTGCTTTACCTACACCACATGTGACTCAGAAAGTGCATTTTATATGTGTTAATTATTAGTACATAGTTGAAAAACCAAGCTTTTAAGTGTCCACAAGGCTCGACTGTGAATAATCTTGTGTGATGATTAGATTCAGCAGAACAATTAAACAGAAGTCAAATTAGTAATACACGTGCTTAAGTGTTTTTCATAATGAGGGAGACTGTCCTTATTTTGTATTCTGTACAAATAGCTAAAATTCACAGAAGTGTGTGGAATGTGACACACTGTAAGTCATGAACTGCTTAAGGCAATAGGATGATTTGTCTTCTCAGATACCTGATTTTACGAAAAGACACTCATGTCTCTTCACAGTCATTCAACTTAACAGATGACTTGCTAGAGTGTTTTTGTAAATCCATTCAAATTTTCATTGGCAGAGTGGTAAAGTGATAGAGAAAAACTTTGGTGCAGTGACTGTAGCTGGTATTAAGCACTTCGAACCCTAATTCTTCTGGAAAAGCAGTAATTCATTTCTACCAGGAGAGGCTGCTCAACAACTGTTTCTTGGCCATAACAGCCATGCCAAGACAGAACATACCTGGGCTGCAGCTCTGCCTGTGTTGGATATTCACGTGTGTCCCACTTATTTCGTACAGCTTGTTGGAAAGGTTCCTTCCCCTTGTGCATGTGTGTGCATCTGCACGCTCACACCAAGTCTTTTATGAGGCTCTGATACATGTCATAGGACAGAGTCTTTCACTTGATAGTGGCACTGGACCTGAGGAGCTTGAAGGATTTAGTTCTTCATGTCTCTGTGCCTCAGCTTCCCGTAAGCTAAAAATAAATAAAATCAATAATAAAGTAATATTGTGCAGTATTATTATAAATTAAATAATACAGCAATTAAAAAAATCATACTATTATGGCTCTTCTTACTACACTATAGAGCGGCTTACAGTTTTGGCATGAATAAGAGAATATGAGAATTAAAAGCATTCCAATCTTTCGGAAAAATCCAGTGCCATTTTCTCCGTATCCAGCACTACAGAAGCCCCAGAGCTTGCCTTACTCTTGAAACAATGAAGGCAAAGCTACCTTGGACAACCATAGCCATGGTCTTTGAAATGCTTTCAGAATTCTTAGCTTTCTTCGGTTTGCTCACAGCCTCTGTTCTGACATTTCTGGTTGAGCTCCAAAGCAACTTGAGCCTCCTCGATAGCTAACTGTTCCAGAGCCTGGACCACACCAGCCAAAATCAGCATCCTGCCTGTGAGCACCGTATGAGCACTTACTTGCCTTTCAAAGCTGTTGAGCATGACTGCAGCCAGCTCCCAGCAAGGCAAGCATGTTTCCTCAGCCACCAAGAAGCAGATTCCTTAATAAATGGGTGGAGTTATGCATCATCTTTATTTGAGTACTTCTTTGGTAAAGGGTTTCTAGCTGTGCTCTTCAGGGCAGAATGATTTTGCTATTCTTGTACAATTGGCTTGGATGGTGTCTTCTAGGTACTCTTTGTTTTATGGTCCCAGGCAGCAAGACATTTCTCCCTTCAAGGTGTCTGGTCAACAGGGGTAGGACACAGCTTCCAGGGGACAAACAGAGACTGGAAAGCTGGCCCTTGGGCAGGCCATGGGGCCCTGGTCTCTACTAAAGGACTGGGCAAACAGAAGAGAGAGAGGGTGGACTTTTGTGGGAGAGCTAGGGAGGAGGTGATGGATATCAGTAGTGATTTTTGGCACCTGTGGAACAAAGCTTGTGTCACCTGGTGAGCTGTGTCTTCACTTGCAGATCAGAGCAGCGTTGTAGCTCTCCAGTTCATCCTGTCCTAGCCTGCTGCAGCTGTACCCAACACAAACAGCTCCTCAGTCACACTCACCTCTGCTGCATCCTTGGATGACTCTCAGCTCTGTGGATCTGTGCTGGGGCCATAGCTCCCACCAAGGGAGGCCCCTCATCACGTAACAGCAACGGGAGCACATGGGGAGTGTCTGTGCCCAGACGCTGAAGCATCGGAGGCATCCTGCTGCCGGCGGGCTGGTCTGGAGGGGGTTGCAGCCATTTTTGAGGGTGACTGCCTTGCAAAGGACAAGATTTGTGACTGAGCAGGGAATTGGATCCTGCTTGCCTGAGTCTGAGGTGCTAAAACGTCAGAAAAAGTAGTTGTAACAACCCCAGGCTCTGAGTGTGTGCAGGTTTAGTGGTTGCTGTTCGTCCACACAGAGCAGGAAGGAGTTTGACTGCCCAAGGTATTAAACTTATGAACATGCTCTTGAGAGGAGATGATTTTGATTTACGCTGACAAAGCATGCAAGGTAGAGGAGTCCTGAGTGTCCATATGCCATAAGTTATAAATGAGACAGTTCTTTTCATTCACTCTCTTTAACGAATGCAAACTAGAAAAACACGCTAGTGAAAAAAATGCTGCTTGTGCCACCAGGGATCTGGGCCTGGTTGGTGTCAAAACTCTTGGGCATAAAATATGCATTGCTGTCTGACTTACTAGAAAAACGATGTAGCTTTCATGCTTTCATATTCCCTTTTTTAGTTACAGCCCCTGTTGTGCCTTTTATTTTCCTACCTCATAGACCTTTTCGTTCCACAAACTGCTCTTTGTAAGACTTATTTTTTTTGCTATGTTTATTGCTTTCCATGATCACTCCCACTTGAATCAAGACTAAGCACACAATACAGAAGCCTGTATTGTTCTGGACTCCCCAGTACAAGAAAGTGTGGACTTACTGGAGTGTGCTCAGCACAGGTTTGCTGAGATGATTAAGGGACTGGAGCATCTCTCCTGTGAGGAAGGACTGAGAGAGTTGGGACTGTTCAGCCTGGAGAAGAGAAGTCTTAGGGGGGATCTTATCAACATGTATAAATAGCTGATGGGAGGGAATGAAGATGAGAGCTCCAGACTCTACTCAGTGGTGCCTAGTGACAGGATAAGAGGCAACGGAAGCTAATTAGAACACATGAAATTCACCTGAATGTAAGAAAACTTTTTATTTTAGTGTGAGGGTGGTCAAGCACTGACACAGGTTTCTCAGAGAAGTTGTGGAGTCTCGTCTCTGGAGATATTAAAAACCTGAGTGAACACAGTCCTGGGCAACTTGCTGTAGCTGACTTTTTGAGCTGGGGGGTCTGACTAGGTGATCTCAGGAGGTCCTTTCTATCATAAATGATTCTGTGATTCTGTAGTGCGAACATTAGCCTTAGGTGCACACTGCTTGGAAGCAATCTGCCTACAGTTACAGAGTATTTATAAAGCGAGATGCTGAGATCTCAGAAGATTACTAATATTGCATTTGGCAGCTTTCTTCATCTTTTATCTGTGAACAGGGAGAAAATATTTAAACTAAACAATTCAAAACATTTGCCTCATACAAAATATGCACTTAGTAGAAGTCACGCAAAACAGTTTAGGTTACCACAAAATTCTGTATAAGTATCCTTAAGAGCTTCTTCAGCTGTTGACAGACCTTCCTACCTCTTGGCAACAGCATTTCTGAATATGTTTCTGCAGGAAGAACGTTAATCCTTTCCTGATACCTAGCATATATCCTTAGTAACTCTCAGTCCCCCAGCTCCTCTCTCATGCATGCTCATGCACGCAGTCATTCTACTTCGCTCTGTCCCATCTCTTGAGGCCTCCAATGCACATCTTATATATAAGACAGACGGTTCGTTTGTGGTACAGTGATGTTGTCCCTGAAGCGGCTCAAATGTTGCTGATGAGCAATGCATATTCCTCCTTTTCCAAGGAGTTGACAACGTTGTCGCTTCACCCTTGGAAAGGCAATAATGGCCTCAGTTACTTGGAGTTCGTTCAAGTTATCTTGCAACAGTTGTTTGATTTTCAGCACAATGTGGCACAATAACTTGTTGGCACAGAGCAATATCACATTGCTCCATCGATGGAAAGAAATAGGCATAGTGAGGATCTTTTGCCATCCACAAGTCTTAGGTAAGTGTTTACTGGACAGTATGTGATAGGTAAAAGCACTATCATGACTTTGAAACGGCTAGGGTTGGTAAGTGAGTACCTGTGAGGTGGCACGCCTAGTTTTGAATCACAAGCTTCTGCTTTGAGTTTTAATTTCTGTGTTTTGATAGAGCTCTACTCTGCATTTGTGGGCCTGAGCAATAACGCCACAAGTTTCTCAGAAACTGGAGAGAGAGTTAAAGGGGGAAAATACAGATGTTTTTTCAGAGGACAGAGATGGAGTGCTGGTGTTTACCGCCTAGCTACTAGGTCAAGTCTTCCAGAACAATTAAAGCAACAAAAATAGGTCATAAACAGAAAGGAATTGGAATAGCCAAGAAAAGGAAGAGTAAGAGGTTTCATCTACTCTTAAAGGGAAATAGGAATACTGTACTTCTCTGATACACTGATACTCATCCCCAACAATTGCCTCTGTACTTTAAATCTTACCTTTCAGGAAAACATCTTTGTCTTGCCCTTCAGTCCTCCTTCAAACCATATGAGAGATGGGTGAGCAGTGTGTCGGTTGACCTCTCTGACAAGGACTGTCCAGCAAAGCAAGTCATGTTGGCACCTGTCTGATGCTTCAGTGTTTTTCTCTAATATAGGTCATCAAGGAGAGTAAAGCAGTTTAATGGTTGGAATGGGTCAGGGAGTTTCAGCTTCATCTGGCCATTACTGAATCCCATTTCTGGTCCCTCCATTTTGCTGCTTAAGTGCAATTTCCCTTCATTGTTCTTTCAGGTGCATTAAGTCTAATGGTATGATCCATATATAATCTGTTGGTGGTTTCCCTGCTGAGACAGGCAGTTCTGGTGGTGGTTTCATTAGTGCAGACATTGCTGGGGACCTGGCTTGCCCTCTGGTGTTATTGTCTGTTACACTAGCAACATCTAATCTAAGATGGCAGAGTCTCTGCTGTGACAGCCTGTGTGTATTGTGATTTATATGAAGGTGTGCGAAGAATTGGGATTGGACAAAGAGGCCATGTCAGCATTGCTGTACCCCTTAATTCACTGAGCACATGCTACACTGGGCAGTGCTAATGTTCAAGACAACTGGGCAGAACAGAGAGGTATGATACAGCTCCCACAGCCTTCCCAATAAGAGCATGCACAGGGTGGTAGTACACAGAGTATCTCTCTAGCTTGTCAGTTCACATAGGTCAAAATTTTATATTAATCAATGTTCCTTGCATGGTGTTTTGCAGAAATGGTCCAGGCTCCATCACAAGAGACCCGTGGTGATACGTTTTTAAATTCTGTTATGTGTATTATAAATTGCAGTTGTATGAATTACAGCTGCAATTTAAAAATGTGTAGAGAAAACAGCCATTTATTAAGCTCTATATTGCTTTACCGATCAATACTAGTAGATATTTCTTCTTCTTCTCAGAGAAGACCATCTAACAGGGTGGTCTGAATTCTAGATGTGATTAGCATGAAAATTTTGGGTCCAAATGTGTATGAAGCACTATAAACATCATTAGTCTTTCTGAGACACTCTTGGCAAACAGCAGTGTAAGCTGCACATAGCCGCAAGCAGAATATGAGATGTGGCATTTCCTTGAGAATGAAGAGAGATGCATTTGAACAAAAGCCCCTAGTCTATGCCAATATTTTAACAGCTCAGAACAGCAGCTGCTAGTAGAACTATGCTGAGGGTGCTTTGGGGTACAACACAGCACTGTGTGTGCAGCTTGCCACATTTTTTACTAGTCTGTTGGGAAGGTCTCCTCCAGCTTGGTAAGTGCTGCTGCAAAAACAAATTCTGAATTTATTTCCATGTTTGTAGACCCAATGGGGATAGAGAAGTTCCTTCAACCAGGTCGAGCAGAGGAAACCTGTCCAGGTTCCAGCAGAAGTGTCCAGCTGAACCACAGAGGCAGAGCAGCTTCAGTGGCCGCTACTAATCCAGCAAAGTCTGGTCTTCAGCAAAGCAAAGGAGTCACCTGTTCCCCCACCCCTCCACATAGCTGGCAGCAAAACCTTGTTCACAAGACGGTTTGGAAGAAGTGACCTGATTACTCCTGTGGGAAGGTGCTCCTGTGCTCCTGTCAAAAGAGTGCATGAGACTGTTCTCAGCAGGTCTGAAAGTTTCCTGGGTGACAGAAAATAGATGAAAGTAGGCACCTTGGATAGCTGTCCACACTGAAAACAGCAGCTGAAACTGCTGGCAGCATGATTAAAGGGTTAATCATTCTTTAGTATGCTGCAATATATACCATCTGCTGCATAATTCCAAATAATGAGCATTTAAAACACATAAAGCACATTCATTCTGTAGATTTTTGGTGAGGAAAAAAAGTGGCTGTATTTTTCTAATAAAATGCCTGTCTAGAAACAGTTCACCAACTCTAATCAAACCGATCAATCTTGCCATAACTCAGTATCAGACAGTAATTGCAGTCAGTTATGTTAGAAGTTACTGCAAATTTGCTGGAAGAGGAATTAAGTGTATTTATTGTAATGTATGTGTGGAGTGAGGAAGACTTAATTCCCTAGAATATTACAAACTGTAATTTGATGTTTTTCAGATGTCATTAAGTGGAAAATATTTTTCTTGCAGAGCACTGCAGCTTCTCCTTATTTTCCTCTAGAATAAGAAATGGATTATTAAACACTGAAAGGTATTGCAGTCTTAGTTCCATATGTATGCATAATACAGAAATTATTTATAGCAAAATAATGCAAATAACACTGAAAAGTCAGATGGCAGAAAGCAAGCAAATGCTACAGCCTTCGTTGTCTGCCCTACCTTCATTTACCTCCCTTAATGGGCTTGTGATTTGAGGACAATTTCTGATTACATGACTCTATATAATTACGGCCACACAGTCTTTTTCCTGCTGTCTCTCTCAGTGCCTAGACTGAGCGCAGCTCCTCCAGTTTTCTGACTCCTGCTGTTCACTTCTTTAGCGTCTTTCACCAAGGAGACACAGTTGTTGACCCAGTGTCAGATGGAGCAGCCCATATCGACAGGAGCTATTTGCCCACCACCAGCAGCCCCTGGTCTCGCAGCCAAGCTACGACTCATTTAACCTTTCCTTCCATGATACACACATCATTTCCCAAACATTGAACTGTTTTGCTCTCCTTCACCTTTGTTGCCATTACCAAATATGATATTTTCAATGTTTGTAAGACACACAACTGTTGGATCACATGTGTGGTAGCAGCATATGATAGCGAATTTCCTTAAGAAACAAGATATTCTGGATATCTAGGAAGACACTGCTCATGTTTTCTAAAAGGAAGATGGCTTGACTAGTCCATCACAGTTTTCTTGTACTGTTGGCTCCTGCCCCCTGGTTCTCTGCCACTGGACTAACACCTTACTGCAGAGCTGCAGGGCCTCCCCTGCTCTGGGCCAGCACAGGCTAAACATGGCTGGCTGTGCATGGTGCTCCTGGTGATGGGGTAGGAGAGAGGTTCTGGGGCTGGACTGAGGAGCCCTGCTGAAGTGCATCATCTGCCATTATCTACTGTTGCAGGCTATCCCCACCAGTGACCAGGGACTTCAGATACGTCTCTCACAACATAACATGACTGGATACAGTATTGTCCAATGCATCAGAAAATGATATATTGCACTGGAAAAGGAAGTGTTTCACTAAAATTAGGGCATGAGATAACTCCACTAATATTAGTCTGAGTAGTTAGAACTTGAAAAAAGAGCAGGCAAAGAATCCAATGCATGAAGGGAGTTGTGTTTCACATCAGTATCCTAAAAGTCTGGGATAGTATCCCAAAATAACTCTTCCAAACCCTTCACAGCCCATCTGAATAAACAGGATGGGTTGTGTAGAATGCCTGGAAGTGAAGCAGAGCAGGGCAGGAAGAACAAAGCAGATCTAAAATCACACATCTAATTTTAGTCTACTGAAACCGTGCCCTTGGTTTACATGCTTTCTCCGTGAACTACCCCTTTTGAAGTGAGCAATCAGTGGTACTTTTGTGTAGTTTCTCAGGGACATCATGTGCTGTTTAGAGGACTTCTTATTACTTGAATAATGTGCAGTGTACTTGATATTTGATTGATTTGACAGGATTTTTTTTTTTTGCCATAGTGTGAAAGATCAGATATGATTAATTCTAATAGAGTTAGTTTTTTGTCCTGCTATTCCAAGTAAATGGTTATTTTCACAGTAAAACTTAAGAATCCTTCTTGTATTTGACTTATATTTTACTAGTAAATACAAACTTATAAATACTTTGCATCCAGCACATGGGAAGGAAAACAACAGCAATGCAGCCACCTCTGAGGATGAAACAGCCAGCAAGAATTATTGTGTAGAAGCTTTGGGCAAAAGCTCCACAGTCAAAGTGCTATATGCCCAGAGACAACAGGTGAGGTTTCGGCTTTTCATGTCTAGATGACGTACTTGATAACCTCTGTTTTTATAGTATCTGAATATTATATGCCTGTTTTACTTTTAGGCATCTGTGAAATTTCTAAGCCTCATTTTGTTGGTGGTGACCTGAAACCTACCGGTGGCAGTGACTCTGCTATCCATGGGGCTGATCACAGCAGCCTCAAAACAAAAGTACCTTTTTGGCTATATTGTTTGGTCTAGGGGTCACCTCTGGGGTGACTATTGGTACCTTTAGGGCCAAATCTAGGCTGCAGGTAGTGCTTACAGCAGCCTACAAGGTTGCAATTAGATCCCCAGCTATCAAACTACTGCATCTGCCCTGCAGGTAAGGGCTCGGCTCCCTTTTCTGCCTGATGCTGTTTTTTGCAGGCTCCTTGGAGACCTTCTGACACCCCTGAGCCTCAGGGAAAATGGATTTCTAAGCAGCATGCCTTCAGCAAGTGAGATGAGTTATTGGCACCTGCAAGGTGCTGGCTCTTGAGAAACACCTGGAAACCGGAGCAATCAGATGTCCAGATTAACAAGGCTATTTTAGAAATAATTATGGAAATTAAGGATTTCTCCAAGATCAATAAAACAAAAGGCTGTCGCAGAGATGAGAACTGAAACTGTCTCTCAAGAATCTCCATAGCTGTGCCTTAGTCATCACAATAACTTTGACCACAATCTTACTGTTGAAAACAAGTCTTCATGGTCAACCGAGCAGTGCTACTACAGCTGCTGTAGTAGGCCAAAGGGCTGAGTAGGTATAGCTAGGATCAGAGCTGGTATTCTGTGGTTTCAGAGTTGAGATACTGGTTGTACAATTGGAGGTTAGACCACTATCCTCTCCCCTTGGGCTATTAAAGTGCATGGATTGGGTAGGCCTAAGAAATGATACTAAGTCTTGGTGTGAACAAGGCCATGAGTGGAAGGAAAGTGTGTGTCTTTAAAGCGTCACTGAGCACCTGAAAGTTCCTTTTGATCTGAAGTGACAATTTAGCAAATAATTGCCTTGAAGATTAGGAAGTGCGAAGCTTCAGTAGTATGCGTACTTGTAGGTCCGTTGATAAAAGAAAGAATTTTTCTTTTCTGGAACTTACTTCTGGTAGCTATTTTCCCATTAGTTTGAATTTACTTCTCTGTCTCCTTTATTATCAAGTCATGAAGAGTACCCCAAGGCTGGCTGTAGGGATTTTGATACCATTGACAAATGGCAGTGTACATATGTTCTCAGGTACCTGCAATTCAGTTTGTTGCATTAATCTTCTGCCATCATTAATTCCCTCTTCTGTTAACAGGGCATTGATAACCTTTTCCTTGATAGCCTGATAGTGATGGGTGATTATTTAACATCTCTGAAGTACCTGCCAAACAAAGCAGAGCATTCCTTTTCTCCCATACTCTGGGAAGAAGAAAGTTTGCCTGGATATATATTTGATGATGCTACACAAAGCAGTTTTCTTACAGTTGCAGAACTCTCTATTTAGCTGACGCAGTGTTGCTTTACAGCCCTTCACATCCAAATGTCTGAGGCTAGACAGGAGACAAAACTGTGCTAAACTTCATAACATCTTCATATAAATTATTTTGGCTATTCCAATAGTGCCTAAAATAAGGACATTTGTAAAGCATTAATTCCCATCAGATGTATTGTCACCCATTGACTGACTCTCACTTGCCACGTCAGAGATATTTTATGTTCTTGCTGTGTGTGCTTTGCATTATGAGTTACTGGCATCCACGGCAGGAAGCTGGCATGCAACCAGCAGGTAAGAGTTAAGCAGTGTTGGCAAGAGGCCTTACTCCGAGGCTCAGTGCTGCTTGCGATCCTTGAGAGACTGAATAAAGTTTTCAGGAATAGGCAGCCTGATCTTCAAATTTTCTTGGGGTTTTTTTCCCTTTTGAAAGTGTCTTCGCTGCTTTTCCATTTATTAAATTTGGTATCAAGTCTAGGCCTTCTTTTGCAATTTACGTATCTTTTTCAAAACTCACCTGAATGAGTGTCTCACTTTATCATTAGAGGCTGATCACAGGTTTTGTCTCTTCATGATTTGTCCTGCAAAAGGGCAAAACCCCACCACCCCCAATAACTTCTACAGTGCACAACAGCAGTTTTGTTGCATGAAAGAGATTTTTATCAGAACCTACACAGCTGAAAAGCATAGCAGGAAAAATATAGGGAGAGAGAGACTCTTGCTTATTACACTGCTTTTACACTGATGTAATTTTTTTGACCTTGAAAGCACTATAGCAACTTTAAAATGGTGTCATGGTAGGCACTCAAAGTCACTGTCTCTGTTCAGGACTAGCCCTTTGGCTTGTACAAATAGGTATAACTCCACTAATTTCAGTTTACTACCATGTACAAGAGTTGAGGTTTTGGCCTCCAACCTGCTATTCACAGAACAGTTCTGTCACTCGGATAAGGAGTGTTTGAGGCTGCAGATGAGATGTTTCTACTTTTCCTCCTCTCAGTGCTGAAAGATGAGCATTTCTCACTCAGTAGCTACCTGACATGTACCTTTTGTCCATACATCAACAAGATACTGAGACAATTAGAAAAGTTTTTTCAGGATTTGGACCTTGCAGTTTATCTGTTGAGTTAGTCTTGTGTGATGGATGTGAGACTTACTCCATCTCTTCTTGAGGGAAATGATGGTGGCTGATTTCATTCCTAATGTGTGGCTGGGGATTTGCTGTGCAGGAGTTGAAATAAATAAATGGATGAGGCCAGGGAAAGAGGAGCCAGGTCCCTCATTTATCTCAGTAGGCTGGGAAAGATACTCAGGATTTTACTCTCAGTCATGTGTGAAATAGCAGGCTTGGCAATGAACAGCAACTACGGATAACTCAAAGACAAAACCATCTAAAACACCAGAGTTACCAAGATAAGCCGGCATGCTCTTCAGATGGGCCTATTTTGCCTTCAATCATAAAATTCCCTTAGAGAAAAAAAATCTGCTCTTGCATGGTCCAGTGTGGGGAATCTGTGTTTCCAGCTGGTCTCTCTGTGCCCTGAGCTGACAGAGCAGGATTTTTCTGAATCCGTAGTTCTTCCCTCCTCCTGCCTTCCCGACAGATCCAAAGCTCTGCCTTGCTCTTCTGTGATGAAGTTGTTTTGACCCCTCCTTTCCAGTGACCAAGGGTGGTTTCTACTGTTTGTCAGGTATCATGCTGTGCTACGAGGAAAGGGAGATGTTCCTTCCTACATTTGTGCTGATAACAATATTCTTCCTAATTGCTCTTATTTTAAAATTTCTTCTAATCTTTTCAGTTATGATTATATATGATTATTAGACTAATTTGTCTCTATATAATCTCACTGCAGTAAATTTTTCAGTTTAATTATATGTTGTTTTAAAGATTTCTTTCTGTAAAATTCAAGGCAGGATGTGTATTATCAATCCTGTTTTTATTTTATGTGCAGGATGAATGATTTAGTTTCTTGAGGGTACTGTTTGGTTTATGTAAGTGTGTTTCTCTCCCACATAAGGCAGAGTGACACAAAGCTAAATCAGAAGTGGTTAAGTTGCAATGTTGGAAATTCAAAGCTTAGTCATATAAGACTGTATTATAACTCATACACTGAAGGAGGCCACACTGAGATTCCCGGGTAGTCTTAGGTCAAACATTTCTTGGTGCTTGAATGCTTGATTTGGTAAACTCAAATTTCTTTTAATATTTTTAATTATGACAGGCTTTTTTTTTTTAAGAGAACAAAATATCTCAAGTCCCACACTGAGGCATCTGCTGCTTCTTCCTGTTTTTACACTTTGCTCTGGTCTCCTTGCCCAGCAGGTCCCAGGTCTTTCCCAGTTCCTTGTCAAAGCCATTTGCCCTTCACATGCAGACTGATTCCTGCTGTGTCTCCTGGTACAGCGAGTCCCCATCTCCTCTCCTCCTTTCACAGAATCACAGAATCACAGAATCACAGAATCACAGAATAGTAGGGGTTGGAAGGGACCTCTGTGGGTCATCTAGTCCAACCCCCCCGCCGAAGCAGGATCACCTACAGCAGGC
>Ga0065711_1007803_pt1 | contig 22103 bp, 16 predicted proteins | sample Hoacrofraction12_FD_59098 | JGI IMG/M metagenome (GOLD analysis project Ga0065711, IMG submission 59098) | Hoatzin crop microbial communities from Cojedes, Venezuela - Epithelial fraction 12 v2 (version 2) | ecosystem: Host-associated > Birds > Digestive system > Esophagus > Crop | place... | reverse complement strand
GAACTGGACTTGGTGATGTGGGTACAGAACCACTTGGTGATGTGGGTACAGTAGTTTTGTCAGCCTCTGCTTCAGTATTCCTGTCTGCTAGATGGGATACTGCTAGTAAGAGGTAGTGAACTTGACAAAATGAAACGAACTCCCATGCAGCCAGTTACTAGGGATTGTATTTTTCTATTATAGCTTTGTGTAGCCAGTATCCAGAAAAAGGGTGTCCACATGAAAGAAACGAGTGAGAGATGGTAACGTTCCTGCTTTTGTTTCATGTAATGTGTCAGCACCACTACTTGTTTAACAACTTCTGAGCAAGCATTTGTCTCTGCAAATAAGATGCTGACGTTCTTGTGAGAATTACTCTGCTTTGTTTCCCCCATCTCTAAAACTTGTAGTAACCTGCTTATGCATAAAGGACGCTGTCTCCCTTGGCCTTGTGTTCTTTCACTGCTTTGTGGTTTTACTTCCTCAGGTCCTCAGCCCAGTCTTGTTACTGTCCGTGCAACAGCTGCTGCCTCTGCGCTGCTGAGGTCCGTGTCTGCCCATAGCAGTGAATCCCCCTCGCGTGTCCGGGCTCAGCGGAGAGGTACCCTCCGCCTCGTGCTTTTGTCTGCTGTGCTCTAATGACAGAAAGCATTTTGGTGTAAAGTTTGCATTAATAAGAAGAAAGCCAAAATTGCCCCACAAAATAAACCAGACAAGCACTGGACAGAACTGTATTGTTTGAGACGGTGGCTCATTTGGAGCCTTGTTTTGACAACCTTGGATGGGGAAAAATAATGCCACTGTGCGTCTTCATGTCTCGCTGAACTCTTTCTTCAGTGAGTTGAGATCGGCTCCCTTTCCCGCCAGCTCATTGTTTGCTCGGGAGCGTGGCAGTGTCCAAGATGCAGAGCAACACAAAGGGATGTTGTGTCTGTTCATGTGGCATAAGTGTATATATATATAGGACAGGACAGCATAGTCTGAAAATGTAATTAAATGTAAAAACAAGCAAAAAAAGGAGTGGCGATGGAAAACATGCATACATTACTCTAATCCTGGTCCTTTCAGAACAAAGAACAAATGTGGCTGCTGCTACTCCAGTTGCAGCCTGGTTTTCTTAGTCTATAAGCATGCATGAGAAGAATCAATTCAATAGAAAGTAAATGTAAAATCACAAAATAATTGCCACAAATGTGTTTAAGGATGGCCTCTTCCAAGCCTACTTGCTTTGCTGTTTCTTGGTCTACTCTAAAGCTCATAGAAGTGTGTGAAAATAAGGGATAGAGGAAAAAACCCAAACCAGTCTCTTTTTTGCTTTTGTACCATGTGAAGAATGACTTTAAAGGGATTAGTTTTTTTTATATATTTTGTTTACCTAGGTTATTTGTCCCTCTCCGCTAGAAATTCAGAATAGCAGTATGGTGGAAGTAAGATTGGTGTTAGTACGAAGTGAGGGAAATGGAGTTGGGAAATAAGGGGGCGGGGGACGCATTAAAGCTTTATCCCTTCTTTCTGCCACTCATACTTTTTAATTTTAAAGCTATTTTGCATCTGTTTTATTTGCCAGTAAAGTTCACTCTTACAAGCTTTTTTTTTCACAGCCCTGGAAACGAGAAGCAGAATCTCCACTTCCCCTACCCCTACCTTTGCTAGTACGAACTAGAGTTTAAAGAAGAATCTGCAATTTCAGAACATACAGTACAACTATAAAGTTGCCGGCAGGGGGGTAACACTGGACACGTGCTGGTGCGTCTAAGGAATTGTGGTTACTCGCTGACGCTGCCTGGTACCGCACACTTGCTCTTACAGAACTAGCCATGGAGTTGACTCTTTGGTCTTCTACCCTCTCCTACCCTCCCACCAGTAGATGATGGTTTCCTCTGTTCCTACTTAAATACATTGTCAAATTGGGATACTAGAAACACATTGGAATTTGCAGGTGACATGAGCTTTTGAATTGTCTCCTTGTCAACGTAAGAGCTGGTTTTTGGCTTTTGTTTTGACAAGGCAGAAAAAGAGAAACTTGCCGTTTGCCTGTGCTGCCTTGGTGACCCTGTCAGAACTGCAGGAAGCGTGTGAACCCGTAATGGTCACTGCTTGCTGTGCAGTGTGTGTATTTGGGCTTCTTTCTGCTGTTTCCTATATGGAAATCTAGGAAGCCTGATCATTATGAGGGGATAACCTGATGGAGATGCGGATGCTGCAGCTCTGTGTCTCCAGGTGCAACTGCTAGCAAGGCTGGACGTGTATTGCTGGTACGGGCACACGCAGGCAGGCACGCGTGGTATGCGGTTGGGTACACGGATCAACCCAGGAACACTTAGCACTCGCACAAACGCAAACAGCACCGACAACCTCATCCTGTTCCCCTCTCTCTGGCTGAGCGGGATGGGTTTTTAGTTGAAAATACATACGTACACGCAGTGTGGATCCCTCCAGTACCTGGGTTTAGACACTGCCTACTCAGTAGCTGGCCCCCAGATCCCAGTGGCACCTGAACACGGGAGTCACCAAGGCTGCAGCCCCACTCCTGTAGTTGGTATAGACCCCTTCAATCACAGGCACACAGACAGCCCCCATTCCTGCACCCCCTGCGTGGTGGATCCCCCAGTAGTTAGCCTTGGACATAGAGTCCATCCAGTAGCAGGTCTGCCAGTTGACCTCTGGACCTGAGTCTCTCTAGAAGCTGGCCAGGACCACCCTGATCTCTCTGGAAGCCAGTTCCACCAGTTGCCTTGCTCCCAGAGACACACATGTACCTGTCTGCCAAGCTGCTTAGCTTAACTACTTGCTTAGACAGCAAGTAGTTCCTGGCTGGTGTGGCTTGATAGTTACTAGCAATTACACGCTCGCTGTGGTTCCTGGCACTGCAGACACGCAGGCTCTATGACCTGTAGTTCCACTCCAAGGAGCAAACCTATTTACACGTGACTGGTCCATTTTATCCTCGTGTTCCTCCATTTTCCGAGCTTGTTCCCTGCTAAATCACCGTGATCCCTCGCTTCCTCTGCCTTTGTTTCCTACCCTAAACATCCTATAATAATTCTTGTGCCATCCCAAAATGGTCTTCCTCAGCATCCCCTGATGTGTTCCGTGCTCCTGGGTAGTAACCCCCCTTAGTCTCTAAGGTGACCATGAGAGCCCCTCCAGTTGACTCATCTGGTAGGCGTCACACCTGGGCAGTGGGGCTGAGGGCTCTCCTGGGACAATGCTAGCGGGAGGCTGGGGCCCTGTTTCCCAACTGAGTTTTTGGGAGTCCCCGTGCCTCTGTGCTCATATGTGTGCCTAAAAGCCTCTGATGGGATGATCATTGTCTCGTGATGGCCCTGGGAACAGCGGCCCTAGCTATTACTGGGGTTCCTCCACCTGCCTCTGTGCTCCTGTGCGTGTTTGGTTATCACATAACCAAACCTGTCTCCATCTACAGGAAGGTGAGTTCGGCAGCAGCCTCTGGGCACCAGTCATTTCCATAGAGAGCAGAAGAAATTTAGGTTTTTTTCCTCATTTCTCTTTTTGTATGACTCTTGTTCAAGAATTCTTAACTATTAGGTAGCTGCAAGAGCTCTTTGTGTAGGATGTGACAGCGACTGATGCTTGGCTTTCTGGTCATCTTTGCATTTATTTTTCTGTTAAGGTTTTTTTTGTAGTGCTCATCATCAGTGTGTTAACGTGCTTGTAGAACGAAGATTCATGATGTGATGGGTGATGTCCTGACAGGGTTGATGAGAACAATTCTAGGTAGTTTGTTTATGTGCTATTACTGTTTTCATTGTAAATGGCAAAATAGAAAAGGGATGAAAAGGGTGTGGGAACTCCAGAGATACCGCTTGTCTTAAGCTGTTTTGATCCAGCTGTTAGTTTGGCTCCAGTCCTCCAGTATCCCCCCCTCCATATCCCCTTTCTCTCTCTTTTCTTTTTTTCTCTCCACCCTCCAATCTGCCGCAGCTGTTAGAATTTCATCACTGTCTCCCAGCCCCACGTTTCCCATTAGCCCCGCATTTCCCGTGAGCACCGCAGTCCCCGCTGCGCGAAGGGGAATGTCGCTCGCATGCTTTGCGTGTCTGCTACTGCTAGGCGATCTCAGCCAAAGCCCTACCTACACCTTCGCCTGCTGGAAGGCTGGGTGCTTGGTAAGAGGCACACAGAAGATGCAGAAATGTCAAAGGGTGAGGGCTGCAGACTCGGTGGCAGAAAATGGTTAAGCCTTTTTGTTCCCGTGCTCTGCTTTTCAAATGCCTTTGCGCTGCAGTTCGCCTTGTCGGTATTTGATTTAGCGCTGGATGCCAGCATATTTATTTGGCAGTTTTAGAGCCATGTCACTCATTGACAGTCACAGTTGTATTATGTATCCTAAAAAAGATTTGCAGGTATGAAAGCACTGCCTATTTTAATGTTCTTTGTCTGTCTATCCGATGGGGTTTTTTTCGGCTGATTTTTAGGTTTGTGTAAATGTGCATTTTAAATCAACTGGTTTTGTGAAGTTCATTCTGCCCACTGTCCTTGTTTCTGCCTCCTATCCATTTTTCACTGATCTTGGCTTCCGAGCAACACTCTAGCAATGCTCTCGCTCTTTCCCTACAGTCTCCTGCAATTAGCGAGTCTCCGCTGGGCTCCTCCTGCAAGCCTGGCAGTGCATCTTCATTTGGACCCAAGGGTCAGCCTGGAGTTCTGACTTTTGTGCCTTGGTTTGGTCTTGCTGTCTTGTTCTTCGTATCTACACAGTTCTTACTCAGTCATCTGTGGGTAGAAGAGACCTTGAGCAAGCTGTTAGGTTTTTCACATGTGCAGTAGGAGTTACAGGTCCCATAAAAAGGCCTAAAATAAAAGTTAATTGTAGTGTTCATTTGCCGCGTTTGTGATCCACATGACTCGTTCTCTTTGGTTCTCTTTAACACAGGGCTTATTTCCTGAAACCTGGTGTTTAGATTTCTTAAAAGTGTGTAATACCTGGGTGGAGAGAGTATCTGGAACATAAATCGAAAGTGCTAGGACAGTGCCTGTAGATCTAACTTACTAGACCACTGGGGAGAGGACCCGCATTCTGGGGTCCAGAATAGGCCTTTCAGTCTTAACTGGTAGGAGGCACGTTGGTATATACCTGCGTGTGTAGCCTACATGTGGCTTTCTGTGTGCCAGAAGAAACTGTGGGACCTTGGATGTACAAAATAAAGTCATGGGACATCTGGGATCACTGATGCAGAGCTTCTACGCTCTGCACACCTGAGCATGGAAAGCATCTGTGCTCAGTGTTACATGCCGTTGTATATTGGCTCGTTTCTACACTGGATGCATATTGTGAAATCTGCTGTGCAAATATGACCTTACTTTGTGCAGTCTAAGACAGTTTAAAGCAAAACACTTCTGACTGGACTTGTCATCTGTTCTTCCCTCTCAAAAAATGGCAAGGGTATTTGTACAACACTTGGACAATTCCAGATATTTTTCTCTCTTCTGAGATGTTTGTTTCATTAAATCCTTTTCAGAGAGATAGAGGATGCAGCTCCTTCTGCAGTGTTAGTTCTCTGTATAATGTGTGGGCTTAGAATGCTTTCCTGAGGGCAGGAGTTGCAGAGCTGAAGGTTTGCCGGAGTGCAATGTTGGACATTGGTATTGGTCTAGGATTCATCACAAAATGAGTGAGGTTGGAAAGGACCTCTGGAGATCCTTTATCCAATCCCCTTGCTTAAAGCAGAGTCAGCTAGAGCAGGATGCCCAGGTCTGTGTCCAGTCAGGTTTTAATATCTCCAAGGATGGACATTCCACAAGCTTTCTGTGCAAGCTTTACCAGTGTTTGATCACCTTTAGAATAAAAAAAATATTTTTTTCTAACATTTAATCAAAATCTCTCAGCATCTCCTTGTATGCAAGATGTTCTAGCCCCATAATCATCTTTGTGGCCCTTCACTGGGCTCGCTTCAGTATGTCCATGTCTTTCTTGTACTGGGGGGACCGGCACATGACTTAGTACTCCAGGTGCAGCCTCACCAGTGCTGAGTGAAGGGGAATGTCACCTTCCCTGTCCTGCTGATGGTGTTGCTCTTAGTACAGCCCTGGACGCCACTGGTCTTCTTTGCCTCAAGGTTATGTCTCTTGGTCATGTTCAACTCATTGTCCATTGAGACCTCCAGGTTTGTTTCTGCAAAACTGCTGTCCAGTCGATCTGGCCCAGCATGTACTGGTGCATGGGGTTATTCCTCTTCAGGTGCAAGGCTTCACGTTTCCCTTTGTCAGTTTTCATGAGGTGTTTGTCAGCCCATCTCTTTAGCCTGCCAAGGTTCCTATGAAGGGTGGCACAACCATCTGGTGTATCAGCCCCACTCTTCTTGATTTTGTATCATTTGCAAACTTGCCAAGGGCAGAAAGTGGTAGCGGCAAATACAGCTTCAGGAAATTCTCATTTACTTTGGGAGCTCAGAGCGAAAGCAGGATCTTGCCAGGTGACCTAGGGAGAAGGAGTGTTGGATGCAGTGTGGCTCCATTGTGTAAATCTGGATGGAGTGTTCCTCCACTTCAGGGCTCTTGGAATTCCCCGCTGATGAGAACTGTATGTGTCCTTTCTGTGTTTCAGTTATTTGGGAAGGATGTCCTACACTACAGAGTGTTTGCTGATATAAAGGCTGAAACAAACACTTCAGGTGACTGCTTTTGATGCTTACCTTTGATCCTGTAAGTCAAAGAGATCCTAGGTGGAAATCATGAGACTCTAGGAAGCCCTGAGGGATGCAGGTGTTGTCTTCTAGCATTAGTAATGCCCAGCACATTCTGAGTTAAGGAAAATGCAATTTTTTGTAAATAAATATGTCTTTGTGACTATCTTGGATGGACCTTTCTGTTTCTTACTTTTACTGCTCAGGAGGGACCTGCTTTCTTCAGCAGTCTGCGACTTGTTGGCCCTGTGATTTTGGTATGCTCCATTCAGGACAGAATGCTCAGCCCTCCTCCACCTGGTGTTGAACGCTGTCGGTTGAAAATTGCATCTGGTATGGCTAATGTTCACAGTAAGCAGTCCTGAAAGTGCATTTTTACCTTGTGTCTCTTGACCTAGAGGTTGTGGGGAGATCACTTTAAACAGTGCATTTAAACTCTGCGAGCACTGGTCTGGAAGCAGGTGTTGAAAACTGATTGCCAACTTGCTTTGGGGATGTGGACTGAACTGGTTGATTCTGTTAACAATGTTTTTTATGGACTTATCTCTGACAAGTCTCATCAAGTCCTGCCTGCTTTCTCCGGCCAAATAAATATTCCCTAATAATCCCCAAATCTGTTCCTTCATTTTCATTATTTATTTGCTTGTTTAGTAAATGAACAATCTTTTTTTTTTTCTCTCCAAGAAGCCTAAAGTGACTCATGTGAGCTCCTCCTTGGCTGAACTGCGTAGCAACTTCTGTGTAGCGTGGTGCATTTGTCAGTGTTCCAACGGGACCACGGGGACTCTGGAAATCCAGCACTACGTAGGGACGTTGCTGAGGGGTGTGCAGGTGTCTGGGGAGAAGAATATGAGAGGGGTCTTGCATATCTCCGCCGTGCTAAAGCCACAGGGAAGTAGTTAACTCTGGGCTTGCTGCATTGCACTGACCTTCTCATTTCTGAAGCTGACAGTGATGCTCTTGGCTGTTTGCAGTGTATGAACTGGATCTCCTGTAGAACCCCACTGCTCGTGCCTTCCTGCTTGGCAGTAAAACATTAGCAACTAGGAGCAGGTTTATTCAGACTGTTGCCTACACATTCCGAATGATTGTTTTGTAAGCAATCTGAATAAACATTTTGAATATCTTCTCTTCAGATTCAGTTTTCTAATCTATTTTCGATGAGTATGTCTCTAGAATAGGCTATTTCAGTTGGAGATTTCTTGCAGTTGAACTTCTGCTCTGTCGATATCCTAATGGAGGAACTGCACATGCGATCTGCAGCACCATTCCCAAGGAAAGAAAAGGAAGGAAATGCAGATTTTGGCCGTGTCGCTCACTTATGAATAGGTCCCTGCAGAATAATAAAAAGCTTCCGTGTCATTGGCTTTTTTCTTTTTTTTTTTTAGCTAAATAGTCATAGACTTCACGTACACAGTATAAGATCCCTCTAGCTGGGTACCTTTTTAGGAGAGTTCTGTATTATATTACATGTTTCTAGCTGCTGGTTCAAATTTCTAAAGTAGGATTTTTCTGATTACAAGCTAAAGTTTGAATTTCCATCCCCACTGAATCCCCCTCCGAACCTGCTGACTGTACCAGGCAGACTGATATTCCAGTGGATTTGTTAACGTTCAAGCCACATTCTTACCATTCTTTTCTCACAGGAAAAGATCTGTAAATAACTCCGTCTAAAATTTCTTACTCTGCTGGGTTTCCTGTCGCCCTCCGGAACTTTAGTGCCACCTTTATTTTGAGTGTTAGTATACCCCTAAGAATAACCAGCTGAAGGTGTGATGATGGATCCGTGCCATATGGGTAAAGTAGCCTATGTTGAAATACGCCTCTCCTACCTTGCTTTAAAGGTACACAGCGTCACTTTATCCTTGCTTGTGTCAAGGGAAATTTTTATTTCTAAGTTTTAAAATAGGGTTATTGCAGTACTAATTTCTTTGTTTCCTGCAAGAGACATTGGTTCTATTAAGGTTTAGTGCTGGAATCTCACCTAAAAGCTTTTTTTTCCCCAGTTCTAAAGTTTTCATCCACGAAAGCCGGTGTCAAAATTTCTGTTACATTTTAGCGTATCCAGAAAAAAAAGAGTCCATTTTAACTAGAAATAAAATGCAAAACTGTGACCGAGTATCTAAGCTAGTTGCGGTCTCAAGATTGAATTTAAAACTTTTTTCGCCTTCCAGAGAACTGGACAAATCTATTCAGTGTCACTTCTCCTGTTTTATCTCATTCCCTAAGTTACTCCTCATAGTTTCTTTTGATTCAAAATAGATGAGATAATGAACTCTTGTCAGTAGAGCGATCTTTAGGCCAACATTTTCAAACTTTAGCACTCATAAAATACAGACTTGAATTTATTTCTGTGGTTTTATATTAAAAGGTTTTTTTAACGAGACTGTGAATAATTGACTGTTTTACAAATTGACCTTAAATACGAATTTCAGAACTTTAAGCAAATTTCAGAAGTTCTTAGTTTGGACCACTACCGATCCTTGTTATGTTTGGAATGTGAGGTTTCTCTGTTTATCTGAAGAGTTTGCGTTTGACATTTTTACTGGTTCATTTCTCTCAAAAGCTCCAAATCATCTCTTTGTTATCCAGTTTCAAAAACTTGATAGAACATCCGAGAAGTGCTAGGTAGTTCACATGCATGGAGATTTTCTTGACTCTCTGACGTCTTCGTGTGACTTTTCAATCCTCTTAAGGATTGCTGCGTGAGTCAGCAAGCTGGTCAGGACCTTCTACAGTGCTGTGCTGGGGCAAGAACAAACCAGGTTGCGGCTTGGTTTAAGAGAGTCCCGGTTTTGCGCCAGCTTTTAGGTGCGGTGTAGCAGCATGCTGGCTTGTCTCAGGGGCGTAGCTGGAGCACGGGTGTAGAAAGCTGTGCGTTATCCATACTCTGAGGATGAGGATTCTTCTCTTTCTCCATAGTTGAGTGCTGGAGTTGATGGAAGCCGTATCGTGTGCCTCAGCTGTTGAGAGGGGAACTTTCTTCATGGAAAGGGTGGGATACCTGCAGCTGGTGGAAGACCCGAGCATGGAAGGTCATGGTCTTTTTATAAACACCACCTTGGGAATTTGAGGACTTTTAGGTTTTCTAGTCTCAATATTCAACCCTGAGGGTTAAACACCTATACGTAAAGAGGAATATGTTGTATACTTTCTGGAAGTGAGACTACAACAGGTAGGCAAATATATTCAAGAAATATGACACAATAATAACAACTACAAGTTCTGGCTGTTTTAAGGTAAGATCTTTTTGCTCTGGGTGGCTGGCAGTTTGGACTTAATTGGATCTTATATTTTATTATGAGAATTTATATTGAATTTAATTGCATTAGTACTGGCTGATAGGAATATTATAAATGTAACAAATCTACTGCTGGGTAGTCTGTAATACCAGGCATTTTCAAGAGCTGGCAGGTTTTGTGCAGGCTGAATTATCATGCAAAATATCTAGGAGCATATGATTTATGCCAAAGGTGCTGTAAGACTGCATAAATTTAAGACTTTTATTCTGAACTATTGCATTCATACACCAAAATAATTATAGGGTGCTGACGATGCAGCACCATTTAAGAAAATGAATGACTGAATTTCACTGAAGTCTATTGTTTAAGATAAAACTATGCTACTGTATTAAAAAAAGAAAAGAAAAACCTCGCACAAGAAGATGAAATGCTGTCAAGTCAGAGATCATAACACTGGAATTGGGAGTTGCTCTCTAGAGAAATTGTATTGTTTTTATCTCCTTTTTTTAAAGTGTCCTTACGTGAGGAAACAGTCCATACCAATGTTGAAATTTGGTGAGATCTCTATTGCTGTTGACTTTTCATATTTACTGTGTAAGAGCATGGGCAGTAGTGCGATCTGAACTGACTCACTGCTAAACCTACTATAATTATTTATCATTGTCAATGATTGGGGGTCAGGGGAAATAATTATTTCTGGTACAACGGTGCTCAGAAGTACAAAATAACGAGATCTTGTGTATACATATAGTACCATAGTGGTATACCTGGTGGGTAGCACTTGGGTATGAATACCTACACTTTGAAGTTGAACCCAAGACTGTCTGCTTGACTGTGTCCTTTCTGGGAACCAGCTTCTTGTGTGGGTGTCTGTGGGACCTCTGTGGGGGCATGTTTGGTCAAAATCCATGCTTGGATCCCCCTATTAGCAGCCGATAACTGTGTGGCACTTGGATAAGGCTGGGTTTGGTGCTGCCCTGAGCAGAAGCAATGGAGCTGGAGAGGAGAGGGAGGAGTGGAGGGAAGGATGGATGGTTGCTTGGTGTTACAGACGTTTTGTCCTACTGCTTCTTGACTCCCTGTGCAACCCCCTGCCATGAGGACCCTGAGTGCAGATACAGCGTTAACAAGAGAAGTCTACAACGTGTCTCAAGTAGCTGCCCCTTCAGCTGTTTCTCACTCACCATAGGTATTGAAAGAGAAACAGAAAAAAGGGCAATGGGGGACGAGTAAGTAATAGATAAATAGCTGACCCTATTTACTAGCAGCTCTTTCCAGGTCAGCATGACACTGCAAACCAAGTCCCAGTCATTCTAGAAATTTTCAGTAAGAGCTCAGACACTTAATATTTGAGGTGACCTTTCTAGTTTAAGTTGTGATAGGTTATCTTAACAATCTTTTTTTCTTCACATCAGACCTCCAGTTTTATTTCTTGTATTTCTAATCCTGAGCATTCTCAGCTTCTTTTTAAAAATAAACCGAAACTATTTCTCTCTAGCAGTTGCCAGAACAGAGGGGTGCTGATATAGAGAGATACACTGGTGCTCTGTTATCCCAGCCTGCCAGAAAACTACTAGTCAGCAATACCTGTAGTGAAAGACACGAATTTACTTGTTTGCAGGTGATTTAAGTGAGGTGTCTGAACTTAAAGGCTTATGCAGAACTGTTCTGGATTCTTCTAAGATAAATTTTATTCCAATTTTGTTAGAACAAGTGAAAGAAGTGTAAAAAGCTTGACAATTGCAACAGAGTGACCTATAGTAGAGTGACCTATAAAGAAGGAAAACTGAGCTCCTTCAGGTTTTTTTCTCTCATCTGTGCTGCTTAAAGAAAGCCTGGAAGATTATTTCCACGTTTTCCCCACACGTAACAATAGAAACCCAGATCTGGCCCAAACATCAATAGACCTTTTCAGTAACTGGAGAGTAGTGGCATCACATCTTTCAAATTAATTTGGAAAGAAATTATTACTTAAAGATCCATATTTTTTTTTATATATAATTCCAGCACTTTCTGAATTTTGTGAGAAATTTAAGGATAGAAAACCACAGCTGAATTGTCCATTTTCAGAAAACGGTGAAGAACAAACTTTATCCTTCTGCTATATTAAAGAGGTCTGGAAGTCCAAAATATGTTAAGCAAAATCCTTTTTTTTTTTCAGTGCATTTTTAAATTGCCAATTTTATGATAATCTAAACAAAATGGAAATTACCTAGTTTAATCTTGTTTTGCATTATTAGTTTAGTTGTTATCCTCTGGGGAAAAACAGATTTGGTGGTAACTTTGGTGTTAGTTTTGGCTGGGAGAAAGTGAAATAGGAAAACGGGTTTTACTACTTCTTATTGTATAATGGTCCATTGATTGAGAATTTTAGTTTGCATGGGGTTTGCATTATGTTAAAAACTCAAAAGTTGCTTATGTGCTGGTGTAGTGTTTAATTTAGGATTACATAAAATTGGATGTCTCTTGAAATCTGGAAATGAGTTAAAACTATAAAAATTTGTTATATGCTTACATAAGGCTACAATAATTGTGCTAAAGACTTAAAGAAAAATGTTTTTTAAAACATACTTTGCATTTAAAATTACTGTTAGGGCAAAGTATCTGTACTATGTTGAACTGTATTTGTTAGTCACTGGGTTAAAGTGGAATTTATCCCTGTGTATCGAGGGTTTTTTTTAGACAGGAAGAAACCAAGCTTTTTTTTTGTTAGCTTGCAACTTCACGTGAGATGGTGATAGAACAGAGCTAGTTGATTAGGCTGGAATGAGACCAGTAGCTTCTCAGAAACTATTGCCGCTTTCAGAGGCAGCATCCCCCAGTTCTACTCTACACTTATATTTAACAGCAGACCTAGGATACTTGAATGTGTTTATCTAATTAAAAATATTTTAATAGCTTGGTGATTTTTAGATCTTAGAAGTTGTTGTAACTTGGAATTTTTAGTAATTTCATTTTAGATTAAAATATGCCTTAGACTTCCACGTATATCTGATTTACTTAAAGCATTGAGAGACAACGTTGGTCATGGGTCATAGCCAGCGCAGGTTCACGAGGGGACAGTCCTGCTTAACCAGCTTAATTTCCCTTTATGACAAGGTCACCTACCTTGTTGACCAAGCGAAGCCAGTTCACCAAGGGAAGCCAGTGGGATTTTTTTTATTATTTCAGCAAGTCTTTTGATACTGTCTCTGACAGTATCCTAGTATCCTTCTGGACAAAATATCCAGCACACAGCTAGACAAGTCCATAACACATTGGGTGAGCAGTTGGCTGACAGGTCGTGCCCGAAGGGTTGTAGTAAATGGGGTTACATCAAGCTGGTGGCCAGTCATCAGTGGAGTTCCCCAGGGCTCAATTTTAGGGCAAGAGCTTTTTAATGTTTTTATAAATGTTCTGGATGCAGGAATTGAATGTACATTAAGTAAGTTTGCTGGCGATACTAAACTAGGAGGAGCTGTGCACTCCCTCGAGGCTAGAGAGGTCTTAGAGAGATCTGGATAGACTCGAGAGCTGGGCAATCACCAACCACATGAAACATAACAGGAGCAAGTGCCAGATCCTCCACTTGGGACAGAGTAATCTTGGTGCTGACCTCCTCTCACTGGTGGCCAGTGACAGGACAGGAGGAGATGGAATGAACCTGCATCAGGGCAAGTTCAGCATGGACATGAGGAAAAGGCTCTTCACTGAGGGGGTGGTCAGTCACTGGAAGAGGCTCCCCAGGGAAGTGATCTTGGCACCAAGCCTGTCAGAGTTCAAGAAGCAGCAGGACGACTCTCTGAAGTCATACAGTTTAGTTTTAGGTAGTCTGCGAGGAGCAGGGAGTTGGACTTGGTGATCCTTATGGGTCCCTTCTAGCTCAAGATATTGTGACTCTATGATTCATTCTTTTACCTATTGTGTCTCCTATGTGGAAAATGACATCGCTGTCATTTAAAATGCAGCAACCACCCTCCAAGTTGTTCACAATATTTTAAAGAATTCATTTTCTTTCTGTTAATCCACACACCTTAGCTTGTTCAGTTGTTTTTTTTTTTCTTTTAAATGGCTGGCTGAAGTCAGTTACAATATTGATGTAGCTTTTTGCGTTTGAAAGATGAACAAAGATCTGGGGTACTGTTAATTCCTGCCAGGTCTGGTGTAAAAGTGCTGACATATTTTTCAGCTGCTGTGCGAGACCGTTGGAGAGGCTAGTTTCCCATCAGGGTTTCAATTTCAGAATGAAAAAGACACATGTAGCGAGCAGTCTCTGCATTGCCATGCTGCAGCAGAATCCCATAAAGTGAGGTATCCGTCTGTAATTCAACACTTCAAGAGGGATCCAGCTGAAGCAACCAAGGTCCCACTTTTGGCGCTGGTGCAGCAGCTGCCTGGGCACTGTGCCATTCATCAGAGGCAGTGCACATTCCCTCGCAATCCTGCTGTGATTCCCTGCCTCCCTCCCGTTTCAAATGCTTTCGTAGAGCTGAGCAGCGTGAACCTTCGTCGGAGGAGGTGAAAGTGGTGTCGCTCATTCCGAACGTGCCAGGATTATTTTCCCAAATTCGAGTCCCACTGAAGGTTTGTTCCTGTTTTTCTCCTCATGGTTGCTCCCTTGTAGCCCTAGAGTTGGCTTGCACTTTGGTGTAATTACAGGAAAAAAGCTAAGAGCTTTTTCTAGGCAAAGAAAATTAATGCCCTTTTATTCTGAGCTGTACTGTGTTACTGGTAATCCATTTATATTTGGTCCTTTGCAAATGAAGACCATAAAAGACAAGTAGCTTTGATCAATCCTCTCAGTTACTATTGCCACGGGATGCTTGGAGTAAATGTGGAGTTATTTCAGCAACATTTGGTACAGTTTCTGAATGTGGAACTTAATTTTCATTGTTGCATGTTATAATTGATGGCTGGGGAGATTCTTATTGCCTCGTCTTGTGAGAAGCTGTAGCTAAAAACATGCGTATCATCTCTCTGACTTCTGGAAAAATTGAAATAAAAAGAAAAACTTTGTCATCGGAAATAAACCTTAGGGACCTCCGCACAAGAGCAGCTGTGAGGGCAAGTACCTGATGGGTGGTCTCTCCATCAGGGAATCTCCTTCTCTCTCATAAAAGCCTTGCTGATATGAGGAGGCTGGTGAGCATTTAGCTGAGGTTCTAAGGGGTAAGACAACTTTGTTACACATTTTAATATATATTGTGGTAAGATCATTGCATTTAAAGCTTGCTTCAGCCATTTCGCACCTGATCTTGGTGGCCATGTATCGACCTAAGAAGCTGCCATGGTAAAATGGATGTGGAAGTAATGCTGATTATGAGTAATCATAGATCTTGATGGTTGAAAGAGCCTCTCTGGGTCACCCTGCCCAAGATGAGATTCTACAGTCAGAAACGTGAAGGTAGTTCTCTGAATTGCTCTTAAACCCTTCAAGTTGCAGAGCATTGCACCTTACCTTTTCTTGCTAGCCATCTTCCTTTTGACCTTCCCCTTAATCCCGTCCTTTCAATGTGTTTAAGGGAATAAAATTCCAGGAGGATGGATGACATGTATGTAATGATCTAGAATAGCCTCTCCATATCTGTATTGCTGGTTTGCACCCAGCCCAGGTGGTAAGGTCTGAAAGCTGTTGCCAACTGATAGCTTTCTGGTGGGCTGTGAGCAATGAGCTACCATCCAGGCCTTAGTGAGTGGAGGTTTCTGGCAGAGAAAAGCAGTTTCACTGCTTAGTCCCTGTTGGCAGTGTCAGCAGAGGTGCTGAGGCAGAGAGAGACCCAGGAGACTTAATTCTTTTGGACTTACGTGGCCAAAAAATAACGACGTGGGTTTCAGAACAGACTATAAGGGAGGGCTAGGCTGCAAATAGACTTTGTACAAACACAACAATATTGTTTTCGTATAACAAGATGTTAAAAGCAAAAGCAAATATAGTAAAACCAGTAATAGGAATAAAATACACTGCTTTTACATACTGAGGAGGAAACTGAAAGAGCATTACTGAGGCTGCAGAAGTGAAGCACGGACAAGAAGTAAAAAGCAAAGTGAGCTTGCGGTGGCTGTTTTCACAGAGCGGAAAAGACAGCCTTGGCACAGAGTGACTGAAGAAGGTACAGAGCCTCCGTCCTTGGAGGCTTTTAGGAACATGCGTTGTGCAAGGTACACAGATGGAGAGTACAGCCCTGGACAGTGAGTAGATTTTTCTGCAATTTTAGTGAGATCTGGCAGACATGAAATATTTCCCACAGAGCTGTGAGAGGTAGTTGTTTTCCTGCTTTCGCTGGTCTCCTGAGGAGCAGTTGCAGGACATGGCTGCTGTTTCCCAGCTGTGAGTGTGGCATGCAGCATCTGGCAGAGCCGGAACTGGGACACAGCTTCCTGCCGAGCAGATGTCTGCGTCTGTTGATTCTGGTTTTGGGGAGAAGGACAGACTAAATGAGTTGCTGAGCCCTGCTTGGCTGTGAGTCAGATTCCACAGGAGTTAGGGGGACAATGGGCTTAAGGTGCTCTGCGTGGCTTCTGGTCTGTTGGGTTCAGCGTGAGGCCACTTGTCAGTTCTCTGAGATGCCATCTCGTTGTCTTCAAGGGGAGCGCGCGGTACCATTCAGCCCAGGAGCACCTGTTGTGCTTTTTACTCATCATTCAGTTGTGATTGGGGTGTGCTGTTTAAACTCTGCTCTGAAGACAGCCTGCAATGGCCTTATTGTGACGATATTGGAGTCTGTCACAACATTTTAGGACTTAGTTTTTCAGAGCACTTGTTTGAGGGAAAGTGCAGGGTTGCCTTTTCTCCATCGTAATGCATGGGAGTTGGTCACAACGAGGTTCAGAAAGTCTTGCTTTCTTGGCTGCCCAGTCTTACACCCTGTATTTTTTCAGGACACTTGGTGTTAGATAACAGCCCGTGTTCACAGTGCAGGTCCCACTGTAATTGTAAGTACTTGGCCCTTCTGCCTGTAGCGCAACCTTGGTCTCAAGTAACACAACTAAGAAACAAGGAACGTGATTAGTAGGAACATGGCTATGTGAGGAATTTTGCTGGGCGTTGCAAAAAAACCTCTGTGGCAAATGCCAGGATCATGTTGGATTTCAAGGACAGGAGCTGACTGCCTGGACTGTCAGAGCATTGTTGCTGGTCGTGCAGTGCTGGCCTTCTCCGTTGCAGGGCCTGTAACCTCACGTATTACGTGATGAGACTGTACACGACACTGCGTTCTCCCTAGAGCAAGCTGGTCATGCTGATGGAGTGTGGAAGCCACTTCATTCTTGTAGAGAAAATAAACCTGTGATCTCATGAATGGATCCATGGTGGGCTGAGAATGATGGTTCCCAGTGCTCAGTGGGTGAATTAGCAATTGTAATGTCCTTTTAATGTGGATCTCGGCATATTATTTTTCCAGGTTTTAAAAAAGCAAACATAAATCGCCCTCAACTCTTCCATGTGTGTTGTGCTGCTGTCGTGGACTGTGGGCAGGCAGTTGTAGACTCACAGCACTCATCTCTGCCCCTCTTGCTGATGGTGTCTGTTCCATCAGCGTTTGCCAAGTGTTTGCCCCGTGTTGGTCGCTTTGCCTTGGGGCCTTGCAGCTATTAGCTGTGCAGTGGGGTATTTAACAAGGCGGCTGGGTCTCACCCCGCGCTCTGGTAAGGAGCGAGTTCGTTCTTGGAGGAGGTTCCCCTTCCCTCAAAGATAAGTTTGTCTCCACTATCAAGTTTCAGTGGTGACTTGCGTGTCTGTGGTTTTATTTTAGTCACCTGCTTCTCCTCTGGCCTTTTCATGTCTCTGTGCTCCACAGATTTTTCGTATTTGTGCTGATCTGTGCTGCTGGTATTTCTGAGGGCTTTCAGTGCAAGCAGCTGGGTTTTCCACACCATTCTGGTGAGCTTTAGAACTCCTGTACAGTATTTGAGAAATCACCGTCTTATGTGGAAAGTAGACGTGTACGAACATGTCCCTGGTATTTATCCCCCTTTGAAGACAAGACACGTTTTGTAAATATATTTATAAATAAATATTTTGATGTTTTTGTCGCTGCAAATATGGTCTGTTGTTTGGGTTGATTCTGGTAATTATGAAATGGTTGGCTTTTCTCCATTTGTCATGTTTTCTCATTAAATCTGACTGTACATACCCCTCCTCTTTTTTTTTTTTTTTCTGGAGAACATTTTGCCCAAAATGTTGTTGTGCATGAGGATAAACTGATGTTGTTTTGAATGTCCCTTCCTTGTTCATAAGGCTGATTCTAAAAAAAAGTAAGGGGAACATGTAACATTATTAGAGAGTTAAATGAATCTAAACCAATCTGTTGAGTGCTGCTGGTGTCTCAGATTATTTTTGTGATACTTACTTGCTCCTTCCATAAAGGAAGCAAGATACAATTGTGAATTATTTCCTTAAATTCTTTCCATTTTTCGTGGTGGTGTTCACCTGGACTTGGGTTCTAGCACGCACATGAGCAAGAGTATATGGAGAAGGTGAAAACTTTTCATTAACAAACTAACTAACAGCCTGTTGTGATCAGAGTTGAACTCTACAGGTTTCAACTGGGAAGATCATTTCAACTGATGAGAACAACAGGTCCTGAACTGCCTGCGGGCAGCATGATTCCCATTTTCTGTATGTAAATGGAAAGTTGCAATTCTGTTGTCAGTAGGGTGGGAGAGCTGGAATGAAGATATATCAGTGTTGCTAAACGGTATGCATAGCTTAAACGATCATAACTTGTTCAAGATGGGACCTTCAAAACAGTTATGCAGTACTTGAGTCTGGCACTGAATGTGCAAGGTTTGTGTTGCTTCAGTTTAGTTTTAAGGGGAGAGATACGTGTAGGAATGGGTTTAGTAAAGTGTTAGTTCTCCTGTGGTCACCTCAAAATCCGTGATTCCTGTCAATGCCTATTAAGACACGAAGTCCTCCATGTGAAAGAGCTGTAGAGTGCTGAGTGTCATGGGATACTGAAAGGAAGGCTGTTGGGCCCTGAGCTTTCTGAAGAGTCTGAGGCTAAAACAGGAGCTTTAATACTAAAAGCCCCTTCCATCTTGAAGAATGAATGAATTTCTCCACCGTAGCTTTTTTCTATTTTGAGTTTTCTCTGTGCCTTTTTTTCTGGTGTTTTATATGCAGAGTCTTTGAGATGCTTTCCAGCCTCCCTTATAAAACTTCAGGATCTGCCTGGCTATTTCCTTTTCTCTATTAGACTGAAGTGCTTGTTCATCTCCCTGCCCCCTATTTCCCACTGCTGTCTCAGGATGCAGTGCTCCTGGTGCTTTGATATGCTTGGGCTTACACTTTCTATTTGAGCTGAGCTCCCTGTCATGGGATAGTTGCAGGCTGCATTCCTGTGCTGGAAATAGATGCTTTCTACATAACCTGCTTCCTTATACCCTTTAGCATCTGAAGCCTCTGGTAGAGCACTGTCTCCACTACCATAGATGGAGCAGCATGGAAATCGTCAAAAGCTGAAGAAGGTGACAGGGAGACTGTAAAAGCTTGCAAGGTTATAAGAGGTGGAAGTTCAGAGCGTTGGTTTGTTGTGAGATACCTTCGCTGTGCTAGTATTTTTATTTAAGCTAAAGGAGAGAACCTGTCTTTTTGTTGTTAGATATAGACATAGGAAAAAAACCAAGTACCTCATGAGGCATAGAATGAGTTGTTACACAAGCACCTGTAGTCTCTTCATTCTCCTCTGTGCCCTTGATAGGACGTTATTCAGCATGTGCTGCTTTTGATTTTGCCACAAGATGTCTTCTCAAGAACCAAGCAGCAAAACTGAAACATTGCTCAGAATGTATTCTGATGATCATGAGCTGGCTGATTAACTGTTGTTTTCTTCCTCATCAGAAAAAACGGCACTTAAGGGGTTAATTTTTTTTTAAAAAAACAGTTAATCTTCGTTTCAGGATCCTAGAAGATATGGATGTATAATATTAGGCAAAGATTGTCTTTCAAACACAAATTTTGGTAGTTCTGAATTAATTTTTGCCTGTGGGTCTGTCAGCTGTGGGTTTTGCCTGTGGTTCAGAACGACTGCAGCTGACGTTGGGAAAGTCACTTTTCTCGTATGGATATCTGCTTCCCGTCTCTAAAATAGTCCTTTCTTTGTCTCTTAGGGTTCCACCTCTGCTGCAGAGACAGCTTCAAGAGACAGGGTGCAGTTGTTGGAGGAGGCACTTCTTGAATCGTGACAAGCCTAATTTCAGCTCCCCACTCCTGCCAGAGGTTTCCTGTGTGAGCTCTGGCGGTTTACTTGGCATCTCTTTGCTAGCCGTGACATGGGAAAATAGTCATGTCCTGCTGCACAAGAATATCCCGAGGGTACATCTTCAAGAATCGCCTCATTTAGGCTGTGGTTGCACAGCTTTTGAAGCTGACCTTAAACTGAGATGGCTGCGATCCAGCCCTGCCCTCCTTTTCCCCGAAATCTTCTTTCCTCTGGGTGCTAGCACCTTCTGGAGCTGCCCTGGCCGCACTGCTGGTGCTTTTTGTGTACGGATAGTTTGTGGTCAGCTCAGCTTCTTGAAATGCCTCACTGAACAGATATGATTGCCAGCACCTGGGAAGCGTGGGGTGCTGCAGGGGAAGAGAGGAGACCAGAGGAACTCAGGAGTTTGGATCTGCAGCGGCTTGAAGTTGCCAAACCCCTGCAACCTAGAAAGAGACTGCAGTGTTAGTGATGAAGTAATGACATTTAACGAATGGCTTTGTACAGACCAGTACAAAGAATCCTTGTTCTCCACAGACTTGGTGTGCAGGTCCTCCTTACTTGAAAGCCAGTAGAAAATAGTATTTTAAAGTAAAATTCTTAGAGTTTTCTCCAGCCCACCCAAAGTATGTTGAGAAATTTTCATCCTCCACCCACAATCTATATTCCACTCAGTCCCAGTGTGTCTTTTCTTGAATGTACCTCCCTGTGCTGAGTCTCCTCCTATTACTCTGCTGTGCAGTTCATAGCATTTGGCTCTGAAGTACAGAGCGGTTCTTCTGCCGTTGCCTTAGTCCTTTTCTCTTGCAGAGCAAACCCAACTCTCATGTTGTTGTTGGTATGTAGGAGGTCTTTTTCCCTCTCCCTTTCTTTTCCAAGGTGCTACAAGTGCAACTTCCCTGCTCCGAACCAAAAGGTGGGTGTGGAGCTGAAAATAACATTTTGGTTTGACTTGGTCTTCAGCATGCAGATCATGGTAACAAGTCCTTCTAAAGGCATGGGGAAGTGTGTTTATGCAGAGTTTCACTGAAGAGCAAATAGTTCTGAAAGACATCTCGTAAGAAAGAAATGGCTGGGAAAGGTAACTTGGGGGCTGTATATTTATTCCTGTAGTGTCCCTGCTGGCAGCAGGTATCAAAATACTTCAATTCATATCTACTGTCATTGATCTATACTGTAATATATGTATATATACACACCCCGTAACTTCAGTGTAGGGGGGATATGAATTTTTAAGAGCAAGTTCTAAATTTTGAAGTCACTGTTTAACAAAGGACTTGGGTTAATTTTACAAACTTGCAGCATGGTCATGGTAACCTGTACCCTCTGCCCCTGCTTCCCTGGATTGATTCTGTGGGAGGAATAAGTGTCGTGGTTAAGCACAATGCGCTCATGATCTCGTTCACACCAGATTTCAGAGGATTCTGGTAGGTGACGTGATAAAAGGATCATAAACATGAAGGAGCAGAAGGTGAGGGAACCCTGCTGAGCTGAAGTAGTGCAAAGGGAACACCCGCATCTGTCTCCTCCCCAGGCTGTCACAGGAGAGGCATCAGCCTTCGGTCTGCGTGTGAAACCCGTCAAGATGACAGGCTGTTCAGTACATTTGCAACCATCCATGGCATGAAATTTAACAAGAACCAGGGCTGGATTCTGCACCTGGGACAGAGTAATGTGAGACACAAGTGTAAACCTGGAGAGCCGCCCTGCAGAGAGGGCCCTGGGGTGCTGGTGGGCAGCAGCTCCACAGGAGCCAGCAGCGGGCCCTGGCAGCCCCGAGGGCAAACCGCACCCCGGGGGCATCAAACACAGCCCAGCCACCCCCAGCAGAGGGGACTGTCCCGCTGGACACAGCCTGGTGTGGCCTCCCCTCGAGTGCTGGGTACAGGGCTGGGCCCCACCATTTCAGAAGGCTGTGAAGGTCCGTGAATGCCTCCAGAGCAGGGCAACAGAGCTGGTGGAAGGGCTGGAAGCCATGGCCTGTGAGGGGTGGTCGAGGGCTCTGGGTCTGTCCGGTTTGGAGAAAAGGAGGCTGAGGGGCAGCCTCATTGCCC
>Ga0065711_1035579_pt1 | contig 22105 bp, 8 predicted proteins | sample Hoacrofraction12_FD_59098 | JGI IMG/M metagenome (GOLD analysis project Ga0065711, IMG submission 59098) | Hoatzin crop microbial communities from Cojedes, Venezuela - Epithelial fraction 12 v2 (version 2) | ecosystem: Host-associated > Birds > Digestive system > Esophagus > Crop | place... | reverse complement strand
GCTGCCCAGGGAGGTTGTGGAGTCTCCTTCTCTGGAGATATTCAAGACCCGCCTGGACGAGGTCCTGTGCAGCCTGCTGTAGGTGACCCTGCTTTGGCAGGGGGGTTGGAGTAGATGACCCACAGAGATCCCTTCCAACCCCGCACATTCTGTGTGTGAATTGTGGAGTGAGAAGAAAAGGAGAAGCTGGACTGACAGGGGACTGCCCCACTGTACAATTTTGTGCAATGCGCTGTGGTACTGTGCTCCGTTGCTGTAGGAAGTGGTTTGAAATAATTTCCTTCCTGCAGAGGACTGGTTTGCTTTCAGCAAGAACAGAAGAGGGAGCCATTCCCTAAGCAGAGCCCGCGTAACCTGTTCCCGAAGCAAAACGGGGACCTTCCTGCCAGATCATTTGAATTGCAGCCAGCGGGGCATTTGAATTCATGCTGAGCTCTGAGCTCCTGAAAACTCTCACTGAAATCAGCAGGACTGCTGATGCTCCTGAAGTTAAGTGGAAGTAACAGAGAGTGGAAGTGAGACTCCAAATAAACATCGACCATTACGATGTAAGGCCTGGCTCTTGCAAGAATTTAATATACCCTTGGCCAAATCCTGCAGCGTTTGAGAGCCTTTCAGGATTTGGCCAGAGTGCCTGAGCATTTTGAGGCCTGAAAAATCACAGTGTAGGAGCGGACGTTTGGATCCTCTTCCTTTCTCTTACTGCTACCTGACACCTCTGACAGAAATGCTAATCTAAGTATTTAGATGAGAGGCTGAACATCTAAATGGGATTAACCACAGCCAGTTCATTCACAGCCATCTGCAATTCTGTTTTTCTTTCCCATAGAAAACTAAAGACATACTAATCTTATTTTTCCTTCCATTTGCTGTACTTTTTCATTCTCTTTTCTCGTGTAAAAAAATGTTATTGTTGCATACAGGCTGCAGGCATCCATTGTCTACATACGAGAAAAAAATGAAGCAAAACCACTGCCATTCTTCAAAACCAAGCTGAATGTTATTGAATAAATGCTTACAAACTGAGTGGACAGAAATACCTGATATAAAAATATCCTGGGGAAATACAGTTCCATGGTATTTTGACTCACACATTTTAATGAAAGAAGTGATCGTACTTTTTTTTCATCAGCTATCTAATTCTTATCTACTGCATGGAGTGTGTGCGAAGGGGTAACTGTGTCGAGAGGAAAGATTTGTGACTTGGTATTTCAATCTTATAGTATCAATATGAAGTTAGACCTCCGAGTACCATATTTCATGTGAAAGTTTGTTCTCATTAAGGATAGGAGATTCTGTCTTCGTTCAAATAGATACCATTTTGCTATCTTGACAGTGAGGAGGCATTTGGATTTCTGTGCTGACACAAATTAGATGCTTACCTGCAAAGAAGGCTAATTCAAGAGCAAGCACAAAGTTTTCCAAAATGACAGACCAACACCCCCACCACAGATAGGAAAAATCCCCATAAAAATTCATTTATTTGCATTGCAATTGCTGCAATTCCTCGTTTGTTTTTAGGAAAATGGAATCAAGTTAGTGAATCAATCAAATGGAGTCTAATTATACAGATGTAGTCTATGCTTGTTTGTTGAACTGCTACTGCTGAAAGCATCTGCTTTCAAATTCAGGTAACTCAAGTGATGGTTTAAAAGGCCAGTGCTTAATTGCAGTTGTTGCCTAATTGCTCATAACTCTGATAAAATACTTTTGTTAGAAAACTGCTTGTTATTTTTTCAGTATACTCTGGACTTTATGTTGATGCCTTTGCAGACATATTGTCATTACAGAACGAGTGCACCGCATTCCTTTAGTCACAGAAAGATAGAGGTGAAGAACAGTTTGTTCACCTGCACCTTCATTTATCTACATTGTACCTGGCCATATGATGTCTGAATTCTTCCCCAGGAAAGGGGGAATAAGGATTGCAAAGAATTAGAACAAAAGGATTATTTTCTTCCTTGTATTACAGAAGGTACAGGAATTTTTTTCCGTAGGGTCAAGAATAGCTGTATGTGTGAGGATTGTATTCTTTTCCATGTCACTAGGAGTTGTTCCATAAAGAGAGTATAATATGCTGTAGAGTTTGCATACCTCCTCAGATGTAGTTGTGAATGCAATCTATATGCCGTTTTTTTAGAATTCCTTTGTTTCTGATTAATCCAGAAAAAAAAGCAATACATAGGTGGCAGCAAATCTTCATGTATCCTCAGCTGTAAGAAAACAGCAGCTAATTTAATTTCTCGATTCATAGAATCATAGAATACTAGGTTGGAAGGGACCTCAAGCATCATCTGGTCCAACTTTTCATGGCAAAAGCACCGTCTAGACAAGATGGCCCCGCCAGATCTTAAAAGTGTCCAGTATTGGGGAATCCAACAAGGAACAAAAGGACTTAGCAATCAGGACTTGAACTTCAGGCTATCTTGCCAATTTCATAGAAACTAAAAGGGAATGGCTATCAGAAAGGCAAAAAGAAATGGGAATATCATTACATCAGAGCAAAAATTTCCCTCTGCCATTAGTGAGCAAAAGCATACAGCGGTGGATCCCATTGTCCAAAGGTGGAGGTCTATACTACGGTTTCAGGAGCAAGGAAGATAATTAATTATCCACTCATCATTTCATTATGAACAATCACCCAACTTATCCGGTTCTTGTAATTGTGTCTGCCATACCCTCCTTTGCCTTGCCATCAGTCTTGGCTACAAACTGAATGTGAGCTAGTGGTTTCCTTTCAGAAGTCTGCCAGTGCAGATGGATATTTCAGACAGGAGGGACTGTTTTATGGCTGTGTAGCTTGGCTCTAGATGCCTTTTCCAACCAAAACCTAAGTATTTCTGATGCACTCCATCTCCACCACCAGGAAAGCAAGTGCAAGTGAGTTCAGAGCCAGAATTTCTCTTCCTGCAATAGTCTCTCAACTGGGTTCGCCTTAGCTGGGCACTCCTTAGTGGTTCCCAAAATATCACTCATTATTTGGTAATAAGCCTTTTTCTAGCAGTGCTCTGCATTCTAACACAAACAGGGTAGGGTTAGTGAATCGCCATAGATACCAAGTTCCTTAGTGGAACATTACTCAGATTTCATAGACTCTTAGAGATGAAACAGACCTTTTAAGGTCATTTGTTTTTATGGCAGATTATTCATTAGTCTATATATATATTTGCTGTAATACTTTTTCCAGGGTTTTGTCTAGTCCAGTCTTAAATGACTCAAGTGACACCTCTCCCCTGAGAATATATTCCAGTGTCTAGAAGTCCTTCATCTAAGGAATTTTTCCCTTATATTCATGTTGCATTTGCATTTTTCTGCCCTGTTATCCATAGCTCAAGTTGATTTTATTTTTGACTGACCTTTCTGTTCCTTGCTACATATTTGCCTCTGTTATAATACTTCTAAATATTTTCCATCTTTCTTCAGGCATTTTTCGTCCAGAGCTTGTATTGTCTGCTTGTATTTTTATCTTTCCTGCTCTGAAATTTTGCTGTTGTTTTTCTGTTAGGTTTTATTGTTTTGTTTTCTATTTCTTCCATGTATTTAAGGACTGCTCTAACTTTGTCACACGCTGACTCTCATAATACAGCATAAGAACAGTCACCTGCTGCTCATGGCATGACTCTCAGCATTATAAAATCACATTAGCACATTTGTCACTGCGGTTTATCACAGGCATATGCCTTCTTACTTTCAGTTTCAGGCACATTGAATGCAAAATGTCTCTTAAGTGTTTTAGTGTGTTCCCCCAAAATGGCCTTTATAGTACAATTATGAAGTCAGTCTGATCTTCTGTGGTAAAGCGATATGTGTTCCTATAGGAAAGGTACCTCCCTTCACTTCCCTGCCTTTCTGTGTAAGAGTGACAAAGAGTGAATGGCTTTGCTTTGCTTTCTGAACCACCCGTGGCTTTCTTCATCCAGAAAGGAGACCAGTACAGGTGAACCCACTGTGTTATTGAAAATTTCTGCCTTTTTGCTTTCATAGGTTCCAATAAAAAGTCCAGGAGAATTCACTTTTATGGAGCTAGGATATCCTTAGAGGAAAGCAAAATACTAATTTTCTTCAAAGAAATCCTTTAAATCCTTTAAAAAATATATGAAACATTTTGTATTCTTTTAGATATCTAAGACTTTCAAAATAGTATTTTGAAAGTCTGATGGTCCTTAAAGGATTAATATTCATGCTTTCTGTTATTAACAGGAATAAATGAGCTTATTTTCTATGTGGGGACCAAGCCTATGCCTATCAGTTATACATGACTGAGTGCCTGAAACTGCCAAGATCCTCACACAGATTTTTATCCTGCATCATTCCCGGCCACAAGCTGTGCTGATTTACATTAGGACATTGGCAGAGAATGTTGGCCATGAGTTTCTGAGTAAGCCCAGAGCGGGATTTGATGTTCCCTCTATCAGCATAAGCAACAAAGCAGAGCACAAGCAATCCAGGAGGTTTCTGGACTGCACTGATGATAACTGCCTGACACAGGTGATCGAGGAATTTGTTCCTGTGAGGGTGGCAACACTGAAACAGGTTGCTTAGGGAGTCTGTGTTGTCTCGATCCTTGGAGATACTCACAATGGACGTGGCCTTGAGCAACTTTCTTTAGTTGAAACAGCACTGAGCAGAGAGTTGGACTGCATGAGCTCCAGAGGTCCCTTCCAACTTCAGCTATTCTGCGATTCTGAACTTGTGGCAGAAATAAGAGAACCGAAGCAGCTGCCCTTTATTAAATATGGGCTATCACTGTAACAGGAAAATACTGTGCCTAATGAAGGTTAACATGAATGTCAGATTTCATAAAAAATACTAGTCAACATTCCAGTTTTAATGGTATTTTTTAAATAAAATTGAATTTCCAACTCAAAGGAAAAATAATTCCAGAAAAGTGAAGTAATGTATATTATTTACCCAACAGTTATGATTTGCTGCATTCTTTTCTACAATGCATTTTGGTGTAAAAATAGATTTTCTAGGAACAGTGAATTCTGTATGTTTGCCCAGTGGGCTGTAATATTTCACTGTTATATACAAAATTGGTGTGTCAGATGAAATTGCTTTGTCTAAATTAATATCTGCCATTTTGACAAGTAAGTTTTTATCCTGTGAGATGTTGAGCAGTTTCTAAAAGTACTCATCACCTTGATAGCTGGTTCTGTGAAATGAGGTCTGATCTCAGATGGCCATACTGTTATCGACTGGAGCCGGTTTAATATCAGTCAGAAAACCCCAACTGATTTCAGGATGTGCTAGCATACTCAGTGACATGCAGTGTGTATGAGCAATGTCTGAGGAATTCATTAACTTTTTCCCACTATGAGAGGAAGAGGATATATTGGGCCATGCTGGCATTTCTAGGAAACAGGAGTTTAGTCAGAATGCAACATTTCAGATAAAAGAACGGAATGCGGAGTTGGAGCAGCCTAATAGTAAATGACCTTTGCATGTTTCCTTCCATCTTTGTCTGTTTGTGATCTGTGCGTAGCAGCAGGCATTGTCCTTAAGCCACACGAAGAAGCCCATGGCATCATCTCAAGCTTTTGTCAATGCTTCGGTGTGGCTTTGTAGGCAGGAAGCACAGTGAGAACAGTGCAGTCGGCACCTACCCTGAGAGGCTCGCCAAACCCTCCCGGAGTGCGCCCAGCTGCCAGCCAGGGAATGTCTTTAAGTGACACTTGCAGTTAGCCGTCAGAAGAATGGCTGTCAAACAAAATGGGGTCATCTTTGGGGAATATGGATTTAACTAGCCCATATACAAAAAGAGAGAGATTGTAGCTGCCAGATCACTCGGCAGTGAAATCCTTGAACTATCTGGAGTTGCATAACACCTTGTATAACATAATGCTTGGACCGGAAGAAAGGACCTAAAATAAAAGCAATAAACTATTGTGACTTTTGTTTTGTGCCAATGGATTTATGGCATCAGAGCCTTCGACATAACATCTGTGCATGCTGCCATTTACCCTTTTAGTATTTTTCCAGCACTCCGTAGGAAGAAGCACTTTGCAATTACTGGAAATGACAAATGGCTTCTGTATCATTTCTTTATTTCTGGAAAGGATGTGAAACTGGAAAGGTCCAGCCCATGGCCTAAAATGCATTCAGTCAAATGAGAATTTGCCTTGTTCATGCAAACATACAGGGACGCAAATGCAAAGTAAGAACGGACAGAATACGTCCTATTTCGCTGGTGGGGATTCACACCATTTCCTTTCACTGTGTCTATGTACAAGCATTGGGGGAGCATGGTAGGAAGCAGTATGACAGATTACTTGCTCCTTAAAAATAATCAGTTGTTTGCAGGTAGCACAAGGAATTTTTGTCCCTGTGTATGTTACTCTTCCTAAGATTACTTTACCAGGAGGTAAATTTTCTCTTTGCAGTATGTGTGCTCACCTGTAGGCTGTTCTCTGTATTCACCTTTTTTTATGATAAAATGAGCTGCTCAATGTAAGCTTTTGTCTTTTTCCAATTTAACGCTTGATACTGGCTTTCAGGAAGTTTATTTTGCTAAAATCTGTCAGGTGACAGTGATTTGGACTGTTAAAAATCTGAGGTTTCTGACAGGAACTGTAAGTCCACAAAAATTCCACATCCTTAAAAATAAATGGCCTAAAAGTTAAAGGCCAAAACCAGGCAGAGTGGGTACGTTATGTATGACAGTCAGAACGGAGGGTTGTATTCACCTCCACTGATATGAATCGATTGAGTGTTGAAGTCAGAAGCCTTCTCAATGCTTTATGTAGCATCTCTTAGCTGGTATATTGTAAGCATCTTTATATGATGGAAATTTAGATCCCTATTTTATTTTACTGATACTGGTTTATTTTTCTGGCGACTGTTTTGAGTTGCTGAATGTAATTGTCAATTCACACAAATGGTACTCTGCTCCTGGAAAATTCCAGTGTGGGGATGTTGCACCGAAAAAGCTTTGATAGAATACAGTACGAATAAAGGAGCTAGACTTCTATTATAGTAGGTCTGGTTTTATAGCTGGAGATAAATATTAATTCATTGCCTATGCGAGAGCATTCTGTTCAGGTGAGCCCAACTGATCATGCACTTCAAACCATCTTGTAGCTCAACCTGTGATTATCATCGTATTTTTTTCATATACAAACCTTCTCAGCAAGGAGGTAGTTTTCCCCTCAATTGTCACTACAGGTAATAAAATTCAGCAGGACAAATGCAGATTCGTGTTTGAGTTTATTCGAAATGACCCTTTTAATGACAAGTTTTTAATTTACCTTTGTTATATCTGTCAATGAGCCATCTGTTTATGAATCTATTTTTCACACATGTATCAAATCAGATGCAGGTCTTAACTAAAAATGAAGTTTGGAGAAATTAAGTGTATGAGCTCTGTTACCTTTGTCCACCAGACTTGTAAGCATGGCAGAATTGATATCAAATCTGCTTGGCAAGGTCTTTTTCCCATAGAAATATGTTGCCTGGTATTGATTATGATAATTTCCATTGCATCTTTGCAATTGGTTTTAATAATTCTGTTTTTATAATTTTGTCCCAAAGCAGTGTCGAACTGCATCACGTAAAATGGCCTTGTTTATCCTTTTGCAAATAGTAACAGTCTAATGTTTTTCTTACCTGCTCTCCAGATCTTATGCACTATGCCAAGAATGTTGTCTACCTCTGTACATGCCATAACACCACAAGACCGGAGGATTACATTGCTACTTCTAGGCATCCTTCTGACACTAAATTATTATGCAGAAAAGATATATGTCCAGTAGAAAAAGATGTATGTCCAGTAGAAAAGCTGTTGTAATCAGGCAGTGAAAATAAGTTTTACCAACACAGTCATCTTAAAGCCACTGATGATCAGTGTTTATTTTTTAAGCCCCTTTGTTTATTTGACCTCTTGTGTATGGTAGTGTAAATAGGAAATGGTGGAATGTACGTGCGTTATTGTGCCAAGGAGTGCCTTCTCTGCAAGCTCAGCTGTTCTGTGTAAATTCAGTTTTCTGCGATGGATGAAGTTCAGATAGGAATGTTCAAATATTTAGAGAAAGTACTGTATAGTATGTTTATAATAAAACATATTTTTTTCCTGTCCCATTTTTCTGCCATGATGGATGACTTCCCCCTTCCTAAGTGCTCTGACTGTATGGTTTTATGTGTACAATAAATTTTTCTGGAACAGTAGCCATCTGCTGAAATGGAAATTTCAATAAATGTCCTGACAGTTCCCCTTAAGGAGGAAACCTTCACCTGCAAAGACACCCCGCTTAACCAGAAAACACTTCACATCAATCCTGGATGTCAGCGCTTTCCTCACTTTGATGGGAATTTCCTCGTGCCTTGAGAATTCAAAGCACTTTGCATCCCAGGCTTGGTTCTTCCTGGAATGGCTGTAGAACCAAAATCTTGCCAGAAAGCAGTAATGTTACAAAAATTGGTGCCAGGTGAGCTATAGATGAATTGTATCACAGTCAACTTTATTTTCATTTATAGATTTTTTCAGATGAAACACTACCAAGGAGAAGTGTTTGGGACAACAACTTAACAAGGGTGCTAATTTGCTGTAGGGAGTGATCTACGTGCCTGAACATAGGCATATAGTGCTGTTGAGACTCTAAGGTATCCAAAACACCTAATGAAGCTGGGAGATAGGATACAGTACCTTTAGGAGACCCAAGCCCTTCTGAAGCAGCAACTGAGGCTCAGTAGAATGCTGTCACCTGTGATGCTGCATTCTTAAATGTTAAGAACTCTGTTTTTGCAAAACTAGATTGAAATGGGTTGACCTAGGAAGAAACACATTATTCTCTAGGAAACAGAAGACAATAGTGTGCAATCTCAGGCAAAACAAAAATGTGGATTGTGGTTGTGTCTAACTGTAGTTAAGTGACATGAGTACTTGGCTGAAAAACATTTTACTGGCAAATTTCGTGTCATTGAGACCCTTTCCCTGACCAGGAGAGATGAAAACACTAGCAAGTAGCTAGCAGAAAGGAATAGCAGCTGAAATTCAGTATTAGTGAAAAATAAGGAGAGATCTGATTGTATTTTAAAATATACCACAGTCGACTATATTAAACTCCATATCACGTTGAAAGTACTGTTACACTCAGTGAGAGATCAATACTACTTATCCCACTGTACCAATTTGCTCTCAATCCTCTTATTTATATTGACCTGCTAGGCATCCTGTTTATTTTTACCTCAAGTCCCTAGTAACATGTGTGATTCATTTCCATTCTATCTTTTCGGAATAGTGGCCATGCGCATTTTGTTGCATAAATCCTTTAACTTGTTTATGGAGAAAAGAGGCGTATTTCTTTTCTCATAGTATCAAAGGCTATCAGTGAGAAAGGTGCCGAAATACTTTTAAACTGGAAATATACTGAGTGTGATATGTCTGTGTTCTGGTTTTATTCACCTTTCACACACTGAAAAAGGAAATTAAATTAACGGAAATTATGGGATATGACAGCAGTTGTTGCTATAATAATATCATGCATACAAAGAATGTTGCTGAGGATATTATTACATACTATTTTTGAAAGGACTGTCAGTGCAATACCTTTTTTCCAAAGCAAAGGCCAATCATGCAGTATTTATCTTTTGGAAAAAAAAAAAGACCGTCTTTTAACAGTAGTTATTTGAAACTTCTCCTTGGTTCTGAATTCATTTTGATTTGAATTCAACAGGAAGAATAAACCCAGCTCATCTCTGAAAATCTGACATTCTATTTCGGTTCTGATGTCACAGCCAAGTTCAAAAGCTTAGTCCTTCTAGTAGTTGTTTATATGAATTTTTAACCTATTATTTATATAATATACACATAAATCACAAGGTAGTTGAACAACTGCTACCTGTTAGTGGATTGAAAAATTGCCCTGGTAAAAGAAGCCAGTCTAACACTTATTCCCACTTATATTATTTGGATACTTCAAGTAGTTTAATGCCTAACTTGAATCTCATCCCAGTCGCCGTCAGGGATGTAAATTTTATTGCATGTGCTGATCCTTCGAACTCAGAAACAGTCACATATATGTGAATACCCTCACCTGAAATTCAGGGTGCTATAAAGTGTGCCCCTGTATATGAGTGTGCAGGACCTGAAGTGTGCTGAAGTCACACAAATGAAGTGGAACTGGTGTTGAAACCGGACTGAAATCCTGAATCAATTGCAGCGTATTTCTCTGTGCTGGCTACTTTTCCTGATGAACTCCTGAGGTTCAGCTTTCTTCCATCGAAAAAGTTTTTGCTCGAACACCATTTATTGCTTTATACAAAAATGCTAGTGACACTGAGCTCCTTTGTATGGAACATTTTAAAAGCTAAAGGTGAAAGCCATTGAATATGTTTTTTATCTATCTGCACCTTTTATTATCTCTCCCTGCCCCCCCCGCCCCCCCCTATATACACACATATGTGTACACACACATAATAAATTATATCTTTGTATGGGCATACTCCATATTTCTTCTCGTTTATTCAAGCAGCTTTTCTCCATGAACATTTGGTCATTCATTTTTTGATTAATTTTAATGCAGGAAGTCTCCAACATCCCCCTGCTATAAAGAAGACCAGGTGAAAGATGTCCTAGAATTAGGTAAGCTATTTCAAGCTTCAGTTTGTCTTTTGCCATCGTATGCTTCAGAGCAACTATGACCAAATGTGTATGAGTCAATTCTTTTGTAACTCTTGGTTTCATTCGGAGTAATTGCATTTGCTGTTGACTTCTTGGGTAAGACTGTGTAAAGAAATCGTTAAGAAGTAATCAAACAAAGGATAGCTCATGTATTTTTTTATCTGTCCTTTCTGGCTAAATCTGTATTTTCTTTTTTATACATGTGGATGACAAGAAAGTGTTAATTATTGTATTGATGACCCCCTGGCACTGAGCCTGCTGGGGGAAGCAATTTTTTTCAACCAACACATCATATGTTTTTTTTGTTTTTCAGTTGATGTTGAGGATGAGGAAACAACTGGAGAAGTTAGTAAGAACCTGGATCTTTCAACACTGTCTATGCTTCAAGTAGCATCAAAAGCAATTGATATTTCTCTTGCAAAAGTAAGACTAACTATGATGGTAAATACAAATAGATATGTGAGGATGTTAGTTCAGTTAAGTTAGCCAAAGCTTCAATGGATTGCTCTGTGTTGCATGTCTGTGTGTGAGTTAACATGTACTGTATTCATTCCTGAGTATATTCCTTATTTGGTATTTAGATGAAAAAGTAATGTAGCAATGCCTGTCCAAAATTCAGAAAAATACCAGAAGAGCATGCCAGAATGCATCAGCCCACTTGAAGCACAGATAATAGCTTTAATTAATGAAACTTGTATTATTTTATTAAAGCCTCTAGTCAGTTACTCATTTGTTTATCCTTCAGTCCTTTAAACTGAGAGGTGGTTCAGAACAAGTTTGTTATTCCCCGTCACTGTTTCACCCTTGCTTTTCTTCCTCTTTTGAGCAGAGGTGGAACTGTTAGATACATTTAATATTTTCCTTCCCATTCAGGAGGAAAAAAAACCAGAGAAAAGATAATGAGGGCATCTTCCAATTTAATTTCTAGATCTAAGAGGTCTGAGTAACTATACAAACCCTGAGCAGCCTGTTCTTATTTACTCAGCCTTACTTTAGCATGAATGCCATTTCTTGAGTTTAGCTGTTCCTGAATAGTGGTCGTCTGCAGTTGTTGAGGGCCAAGATCTGAATTTGGCATATGCTGATATGCTATCCGACATACAGCAGTCAAACATGTGAGTAACATTTATCTCATACCAGCAAGCTGACAGGGAAAGCAGGCTGCCTTTCCTCAGTACTGTGTCCAGCAGGGTCTATTTCTCCCTAATATAACCATTAGTAGGTGTTGCTCTTCTAGCTGTTAAATTTAAGGCAATATTCTGTAATGCTTCCATGGGAAACTGTGCCCCAGACGATGTGCATAAACAGTTTCCTATGCTGAGCAGCACACAGCATTATGAGTTGAAGGAATATTGCAGGAAAAGGAAAAAATTGCTCCTTTTCATTGGACTGTTGCTATTTACAGTACATATAAAACAGAAAAGGGTGGTTAGAGTGAGTAAGTCATTACCCTTCCGCACTCCTCCTTTCTTTTCTACAAATTACTCCAAGAAAGTGTACCTGTATTTTGGATTTGTTTTTAAAATAAGAACTTTTTTCTTTTTTTTGTTTGTTTTAGGAATTAAAAAATCTTTTGTTTGGCTCTACTCTTTGTTGCTTCAGTGAAGAATGGAAAATACAGAGTTTTACATTTAATAACATACCACAGTTAAAATACGGCATTGTGCAAAAAAAGGTACCATAAATGGCTTCCTTAAAGTGATCTTTGTTTTTTTTAAATGGAGTTTAAAAAGTCTGTGTGTTTCAGCAGTAAAAAAAAAAAAAAAGTCTTCTAAAGACTCTTCTCTTTCTTTAACTTCTCTGGTTACCACTGGATGATGTCATCTTGTCAAGTCTTGTTAGGAGACTTGAGATGGATGGAGTATTTCTGAGGGAAAACAAGTAGCTATGGAAAGTGTGCATATGGGTGTGTATGACAGGGAGTTATTCCTAGGGAGGAAGACAAGCCACTTCAGCTGAAAGCTAGTGGTGGTAAAAGAATAAAAGGGCACAAATCAAGGGTGGGGTTTAAGAGAGAAAGGATTTGCGGGGGCAGTGTTTAAAAAGTTTAAGATGGAGCTCAATCTGTCTCAAAATGAGGGACCTAGCAAGGATTACCTACAGTGCGTGGACAACCGCAGGGAGATTTTTGGCGCTTAAAGATATGGGGGTCATGATGAGGCTCATACCTAAAATAAAAAAGAACAAATGTCCCTGCAGTGTCACTGGGACTGCTGGTGGGACCACCTCTTCTGCAGCCATGTTTCTGTAATTCTGGACCGCAGCCACAAGATGTCATCTCCTCTCTAAAACAAGGTTTTCAGCAATTCCTAGGCGTCATGTACCAAGTGCCCCTTTCGAAAATCCCCAGCGTTCCCCGTGGTGACCAGAGCTGATAAAACCACCATGCCATGACTAGGGTCAGCCTGGAAATGTACCCAATCCGTAGAAATGTTTGGTGCTGACAAAGATCTCTCTGGTCTAGGGCATTCACTCATCTGATGTCTGTCTTGTCAACCTTGCCTGGGCACCTGACTCTTACAGAGGGAGGCTGCAGTGCTTCAGACTGTCCTTCTGCTCTCTATGCTGGATTCTGTTGGTCAGCCCGGTTTCTCAGCTACCCAATACGTAGACTCAGACAAGGGACCACAGGCAGGGCACAGGATATGTAGCTGCCTCCAAACTCAAACAGATCCATTGTAAAAATGCATCCTCCTCAGCTGCAGCTTAATGCTTTTGTCTCTGCCTGGTGACTCTGTATATATGCTGCTGGGATATCTGTGCACCATGTCTGTTCTTCTAAGAGCAAGGATCTGAGGAGTTCAGTAAAGACTAGGGAAGGAGTAGCCTCCTCTTTACTAAACACTCATCAAGCTTCTGCACTGATGCAGAAAATCTTTATCTGGCCTGAGAGAAGTAGACCATTACGTACTATACAGAAATGAGAGGAAGAGAGGCTTTGGGGCAAGGACAATGGCTAATAAACATGTCATTAAGGTGTTTAATTAACTTACCTTGTCTAGTTAAATATTGCATTAGACTGATGATCTCAGAAAAAAGCTGCTTATGTTTAAACAAGACCTAGCGGGAAAAAAGACATTAAATGTTAATTTAAACTCCAAAAGGAACCGTTGCAGTAATGTTCACTAGTCCACAGTAAATACTGCTTTGGTAGACCTTGGCCAGACCCTGCTGCTAGAGAAAGAATGTCTCATCACTTCTAGCGACTCGCTGGCCATTAAATTCCCTACCATAAATTCCACAACAGGAATGGTAAACCAAAGTCTTTTGCTTAGATGTGTTTATTTCAGATAGTTAATATATTCCTCCTCACTTCCAAAATTCATTTCAGCTGAACAATTGTTTGATTCTCTCCTATGTTAAGTTTCTGTGGTGCTATCCTATAATTTTTTTGACTGGAACGCTTTCCCTGGTGGACTGAAATAAACCTTGCTTTTTTGCCTAATATATTTCAGATGATTCACTCATTAGTTATGTAAGTAATTGTAGAGAGGTTTTGTGGGTGCAATATAAATGAGAAAATGGAAAATATCAATATCTAAGCTATTTTCTGATTACAGGACCTTTATTTTCTAGGCTGCATACTGTGCATACTGTATGTACCTGCAGGTCCCGTTCTCTTAGGCTTGATGCTGTACTTCAGACAACCTGAGAATTACAGTGATCTCTTTGATCATGTTGCTGTTTGAAGATAGCAGTCCCAGCTACACTTTTCATTCTCCTCCAGGGTTTTGAGAGGAGTTTGACAGGTCCTAAGCTGATTTATCACAGCCTGTTCATGATCTACAGAAGGAATCAAGGGTGCAACTGTAGCATATGACAGCAGTGCCATGCTGGGTTAATCTCATGCTGTGGAGAGTAAGAACAGTGTATACTTTGGCATAGATTAAAATCAGGACTCAGACTCTCCAGAAAACCTTCTGGGTGATCCATACTTTCTTAGCATCATTGTTTTTCTTACGTTACCTGGGTAGACAAAGTTAGCACTGATATGCCAGCCTATTTGAGATGTTGGTTTAGGGAGGGACTGTGTCAAGGCAGTGGACTTCCTAATGTTAGGAATGAACCCATTCCTGAGAATGGCAGCATGTGCTGACAGACACATGGGACAACGTCTTTGGGATTTAATATGCTGCATCCTCTGTTAAGTTGCCATAATTCCCAGTACTACCAATCCATGTGTGGTACTGTGTGGTATATGTGATGTTAGTCTGGCATCCTGCATAGCCTGCTCCATTCATACGTAGATGTTCCAGACAAATGATGGCTTTTTTCTGTCTGCTCAGCAAACTACTCGAGTAAATAATATGATACAAGGCACCTGGGAGAGAACTGAGTGACAAGGGAAGGAAAATTATGCTCGATGAAGTTTTCTAGACAAGAAGAGGGCTTCGCAGGGCAACTTGTGAGGCTGTCTCTGCCGTATAGTTAACCTATAGGAACAGGTCTTGGTCATGCAGTGGGGTCGGGTGGGCTAGACGGCAGGGAATACGCAAGGAGAGGGAAATAACATTGCTAGCCCATCCCACAGTCTTTCAAAACAGCTATAAATCTATTTTCCATAAAGTTTAAAGTTAATGTGGTATTTGTTAGTATTGTGATTGTTTTCCAACATTAATAATTTGAAATGTTAGAACTTCCTTTGTTTAATTTCTCTTCAGCAGTGAGATAGCTGCCTGATGCAGAGGGATATACGTAAAACTGAAACCTTAGTTCAGTGATGTAAGCGGGAACTTGAGGGGAAGCATAGTGCTCGGAGGAGGTGAAAGAGCAAGGCTTATTTTCACCCTTTGGAAAACAGACAGATCTGATTTCTCACTAGAAGTTAAGGTAGAGTGTGACTCAGTAGGTATCAGGAGTAGATCTTTCATTTGTTTGCATGATCACAGAACAGATTTAAAAAAAAATTTCCTTTGACATTATAGGTGTTTAGCATTTTCAGGAAAAAAAGGTGGGAAACACGATACCAGTTAGTAACACTGATTTTCATTGGCTTGCAAAAAAATAGAGCAACAGAGAATACTACAAAGTCATGGATGGAAAGAGAGAGATGAAAGAATGGCTTAAACCTGAATGGAAGCATATGGCTTGCAAAAGTTTTCTCTGGCATCAAACACTGCAAATTGTTTTGCTCATGGAGTGTCCCATTATTCCCCTCAGGGTGGCCCATGTGGAGTACTGGCTGCAGTTCAAGCTTGTGTCCTACAGCAGCTTATCTTTGCAGACAGTAACAGGAATAAAGACACTCGGTAAGTCAGCAATTGACATCAGAAATATTTTCCATACGGAAGTAAAAAATTTTTTTCTCTGCTGCAGCCACTCGGGAGCCTTTTGAGTTTGTACGTACTGATCTTCTCTTTGTCTCCGAGACAGAAAGAAAGTAGCATATGATTTACTTGTATTTACTTCCCTTTCAGCTGTAGGAACTTAGAGGTTGGTGTTTTATTTGTACAATTACTTGCTTGTGAGTAATGCAAGAACGTCTAAAGAAATCCAACAGCTTGAATGAAGGCCAATGAAAATTATTTAATCCTGAGATCCCATGGAGATATCATTTCAACGAAAATGTAATCAGGATTTGAAAGACCATGGAAATCATGCTGGTTTGGACAATAAGAATCTCAGGGAGGTTGAAAAATTAAGATTATAGCTATATTTCTTTTTTCTTGCTACTACATTTTATCTTTCATAGTTAAACTCCTTAACAGAATTTGAATCTAAATTCTGTGTGTGTATTTTCTACTTACCTTAAAGGAATATTGTGAAGTATTGTTTATGTCAAGGAAAATTTGTTGGACTGCTGTAATATTAGCGCACTTGTCACTTTGCTGAAGAAACAGAGTTTATTCAATGAAATGCTGGAAAAAAATATCTAAAATAATTACTTTATTACCAAACTTCTTGTATACACCTTTTGTTTTCAATAAGAAATTACGTCCATTGTGAAAGAAAACTTTCACAAAGCTTTCCTGTGCTTTATAGATAGAGTTTACTGAATAGGAAGAACAGTGTTTCACTGGTTTGTGGTACCACCACCTTGTGTTATTTGTGGGTGATATACTAACCCCAGTTTAGTCAGAAGAAAAGCATTTATGCTGAGATTTTTCTTGGACTTCATTATCTTATGATGTAAAAATGTTCATCACGTAGAAGAATTAGGCCTTAAATATGCATTTTTCTGCTTGGAACAGTTTTAGAAAGTGACAGGGTCTCTGTTAATTTTCCTTAGCTTTGTCTGGCTGGCACTTAATATAAATTCATTGTATGGGCAGTTTTCATCAATAATGGAAAGAAACAGGCACCTGTAGAACATCATTATTTGTCTTCAGCTCCCAGGATGGGAGGTGACAGTTAATCAAAGGATTACCAGGCCCTAAGGGGTCCACACAGGTGCCCAGGTCCAGGAGCACCAGTAGACAGACGGTCCTGATACGAGACACCTAGCAAGCCACTAGAAATTTTGAAAGCCAGGCTTAGAGTCTAAATACAATACTGAATGTTTTACTGTTACTACTACTGTTATTGTTGCTAGGTATTATTGGCACTAATTACTTGCAGACCGGACCCCAAGGCAAGAGGCAAATAAACAAGATGCTGTGATTTCATCACTTGAAAATTGCCTGTTCCTTGAAGTCACTTAAAGGCAATTAGCATGGACTGATAAAGACATAGGGTCAGTGGTATAATACCTGTGCAGAGTGTAATGTCAAGTTAATTCTACAACATCATGCAGTTTAGGTTTTTTCTTCTTCTGTTCAGTTCTTTCAGTACATTACATCTGTCTGTAATTCATATCGAGAACCTGCTGTTCAGAGCACACTTTCTGAAAGTGCAAAAATTAGCTAGAAAAATTATTATTATTCTAATTCAGATTATAAGTAAAGTGAACTTTTCAAGGCAGAATAAGGCTCTTGTCCACATAAAAGAAAAAAATCAGAAACTTCCGTGCAACAAAATGAGTACATATTTAGGCTTTATGACCAGAAGGCTCCACAGAATTCACTGAAGAATAATTTCTGGTTGTGAAAACCAAGAATTTATTTCAGCTTGGAGGACAGCTTTTGATTGTCTCCTCCCCTGGTCCCTGTGAGTCTCAGGTCATTCTTAGCAAAAATAGAGATGTTAACCTTTTCCTCTTTCGTCATGGTTCAGTGATCATAAATGTCATAAAATTATGTGGCACCCAGATAAGTGGATTGAGGCCAGACTGTTTAAACTACAAGTGTCCTAACTCATGCCAGCTACAACCTATCCTGTTTACCTGGCAATATTTGCCTCTCCTATTTTCCCCCTCCTATTATCCGCAAGGGATTAAAAGATTTTGTTTTTACATATTTCGTATATGAAAAATGCTGCTGAAGTATGCGGAAAGTCTCCAAGGAATTTGAGGGTAGCAGGTGAGCTCTTTGTCTTTATGTACAGATATGCTAAAAGCCTCCGGGCTTCTAAAAATGAATAGCAAGGTGGACTGCTTTATTCGTGAGATGAACATATTTTTCTTACCATGTGTTTGCCATGGGCAGAAACTCTTAGGCAGGCAGAAAGAAAGGGAAGTCTCAGGGCTTGAAATGAGAGGATTAATATTCCTTTCTAATTCTAACCACTAATTCTAATTATTATCCACTTCACAGTAAGTGTTTGACTTCAGGCTTCTTCGATGTTCGAGAAATAATTATCATGTCTCCTTCTTACTCTGCTGCCTCTCTCAGACACATAAATTAGTTGCTATGCTTCTCATAATTTTCCGAGTGTCTGTATTAGAACACACAGGTGGAGATAAGAGAAAGTTGTGATTACATTCTTTTTACTTGAAAACTCTCACCAATTATTTTCCATATCTCACATCCTTCAGAGAGGGAAACAGTCTGTAAATGAGCATTATATTCAAGGCAGACATTGAACTTGAAAGTCTGTTTAATTTTTTGATGTTTGGTGTTTCTTGTTTAGTCTTTTGAATTATTAGATCTTTTACTCAAATGCTGGGAACAGTTTTTGGCATCGTCTCTCATGCTGGTAACACTCTAAAACTGATAATATCTGCATTTCAAAGACTGCCATTCTTGAAGCCACTAGAGGACCAAAATTCCAATTCTGTGCTTCCCAGGGGCATGGATCTGTTGTCCACTTCTTCAGGCTCATGGATGTTGGGTTTTATTCTTCAATCTGCCAGTTTTGCATTATGTGACTTTTGTCCTCCTGATCCTTTTTTTCTCCATTCACATCCTGGAAGTTAGAATAACAGGAGGTATTAGAAGACTTCACAAAGCACAGTGTGTAGCAAATGTGTTGACAGTGTTGCTTACATGTTTGGGATCAATAGACTACTGTAAACGTTGCATAGTTTTGCACATCATTGTGTAAGTTCCAAGCCAAGCATCTAAGTGAAAATATTTCAGAAACAGTGGGGCTCCACAGACCAATAGTGGGTCAGTTGCCATAATGTTTTAGGTCACCACTTTAGGGCATACGTTATTGAAAAAATGCAAGCATAGTGTTTGTTGCAGATGGTACTTCAGATAAAATTTAGTAGTAGGTAAGAACATTAAGGTGTCGATTTGTTGACAAGAGTAAAGAAATTAAAAGAAAGAAATTAAGTACGAAAGCCTTTATAAACTAAAAATAATATTGAATATATAAAACAATTCTGTTACAGAAAAATCAAACAAGTTTATTACAGATTTAAAGATGAATTAGCTTATCTTCTCCATTATTTGCCAATACAGTATTGTTCCCTACATTTGCCTGTTTTTTTGTCCAACCAATTATAAATATGTAATCTGAAAGAGCATCCACTGTTTCTTTTAGAAGATTACTTTTCAGGGTAGATATGTGTATAATCAGTTCCTGATGTTGATCATACCTTATTTAGTCTTCTCTTGATTTTGGTCCATTGGTCTTAATGATAATAATCGGTTTGTTTTAATTGTTCCTTGTAAATCAGACGCCATCTTTAGTATTAATCCCCTAGAAGCAGAAATTGTGCACTTCATCTCTTAGATCCACATGAATTACAAGAGTATTGTGATAGAGCACTAAGACATACGCTAGCAAGCTTGCAATTGCTTAGCTTAAGTACCCACAACAGCAGTTTAACCATCATTATGAGCAAGTTAAGCTCATCCAGATCCCCCAAATGCAACACACTGCTGTTAACACTTAACCTAGGTGAATGAACTTCCCTCAAATTTCTGTTTTGCTTCTGACTTCAGGAGAGACCTACCCACTGTGGCCAGTTTGTTTTACTAGCAATTTAAAGAGGAAGTTGTTCTAGATACAGCTCTGTTCACTGGATCTGATTATCTTCAGCAAGGTCCAACACACCTGCTTTAACGCCTAAAATGAGATTTAAGGTGATTTACCTCAAAGAATGGTTCCAGAAAGCCCATGTTCCTGTAGCAACTTCAGCTGCATCTCTCTCTTTAGAGTTCTTTCGGTGCTGAACAGCAGCACCACATCCTCCTATCACTGGTTCAGGCTGGTGCTGAGAAGTTTTCACACTGCGTGCACATTGAGTGCTCTCCTGCCGTTTCATTCAGATGCTTAATCCTCAGAGAAAGGCTGGATTCAACTGTACCTTTGTACCTGGGATGTCTTCTCACTAACAATACCAGCTCCCTCTTCAGCTCACTGAGTTGGCCATCCAAGTTGGCTCTTTCTTGACTATAAAAGGAACTGAGATACCTAAGTGATAATTTTCTAAGGCAGCTTGCCAGACCCTCATTATGAGGCATTGCAACACCTAAATATTCTCTAAAAAAATACTTTTGTTCTTTTAGCCACAAACCTGCTAGGAGTCTGTGTATACAGTAGTTGGGGCAGTTTGCCCTTTAATGAGTAAGCTTCCCGATACACATTTTGGTGCTTGTCTCTTTTTTGTGTTTCCTGGACTGCAGTTGTCTTCAGCCTTCGGAAGTGCACAGGACCAAATGCCTCACCATGGCTCTTGCAGACATATTGTGGCGTGCAGGAGGTGGTGAAAAAGCAATTGTAGCACTGTAAGTAGGAGGAGCGGTCTGAGTTATTGTACAATGTTCCTATACTTGTGTCTGTTGCATAAGTGCATAGTTTACAAAAGGAAAGTTTTGTGAGATGTATTTATGGAGTCTAAAATGGCTTAGGAAGAAATGCAAAAGTCATTTCTGCTGTCCTGGTAGCTGGGACAGAACAGCCAAGTCCTTTGAAATTGCTGTGAAAATCCTGTGGATTTCGTTGAGACTAGGATTCCTCCAAAATCTTGTACCAAGAGTGATTTTTCCAGATGCAGCACTTACTCCAACAATTTTGTGTTGCAGAATATTCTATTATGGCTGGAATTAATGTCCTTTTGCTGTAGCTGCCTACTAGTTACTTAGTTTATGTTCTGCAGTTAGGTTGCTTGTACACAAGACATCTAACTTGGATCGCTAGCTTTGGCTGTACTGGATCCTACACAATATTTTTAAGTGAGCCAGGTTCTGTAGAATAGCTCATTTCTTTCACTAGATCAACTAAGATAGCTGAAAAATAACAGACAAGCTTTTGGGCACAGAAGTCTTTCTTCAAACCTGAAATAGAAGCAGTAAATTCAAGGACAAACCTGAAATAGAAGCAGCAAATTCAAAGACATTTCAAATGGTATTTTGCATATTTTACATCTAGAAAATGCTTCCTCTGTGATGATATTGTACATATGTTCTTTTGCTTGTTTTAATGTCATTGCTCTAATATTAATTTCCAATAAAAACTGTCCTTAACATCTTAAACCTATATTTATCCTCTTTCTGTTTAAAGAAACTTGTAATTCATATTAAATAGACTGAGAGAGCACAGCACAGCTAAAGTATATACTTCATTGATAAAAGTTTAATATGTAATACGAACTTATTATGTAAGAGGTCCCCTTTTAAAAAAGTGGTTAGAAATAAGAACACAAAATCTTTGCCTCATCATTCAGTTCATATAACATGTTGATTTCTCTTTAATGCCATTTTGTTCCTTTTAACATGAGCTTTGGTTTTGTCTGAATACCCTTTACAGGCCGTCAGGAAGACAGCAGTTCACTCCCATAGGAAAATACAAGGCAGATGGAATCTTAGAAACTGTAAGGCTCTGTGTAACTCACAGTAACATTCTCCATATATTCTTTTCCTAGCTTTTCTTATTTTAGTACAATTATCTGATTTCCATTGCTCTCTTAGTGTTTTAAAATCTTTTGTGTCAAATTAGTTAGTTGTCATCCAAAACCCAATAGGAAATCACAAAATCTTGTAGTCTGTCTGGCTCTGACTCGTCCCAGTGTCTGTGGGCAGCTGGGCTCGCTGAAGTCCTTTTTGCTCCGTCTACCTTTCAAGCTTGTAATCTGCCTACTTTTATTGATATGCAGTAAAAGTGAACGAGTGAACGTGGATCCTTTCAAGTTGACCAGCATGGCCATGAGCATCAAAAGGCAGTATTTTCTTCTTGTCTTACACAGAATTCTTTGCTTTTTTTTTTTTTTTTTTTTTTCCC
>Ga0065711_1035581_pt1 | contig 22106 bp, 14 predicted proteins | sample Hoacrofraction12_FD_59098 | JGI IMG/M metagenome (GOLD analysis project Ga0065711, IMG submission 59098) | Hoatzin crop microbial communities from Cojedes, Venezuela - Epithelial fraction 12 v2 (version 2) | ecosystem: Host-associated > Birds > Digestive system > Esophagus > Crop | place... | reverse complement strand
ATGAGTCGGAAATTTCTGCATAGCTCCTCTTTTTGAAAATGACAGGTTAACATAATGTGACCAATTAAAAGTTCAGTACACACAAATGCACAAAAAAAAGAAAGAATACAAAGCAATAAGAATATTATTGCTGAAATGAAACAGACTTCTGAAAATACAAGTGAATGCGGTAGGTACTCTACACAACTTCTATAATGGGCAAAACAGGGAGCTCTAACATTTTAGTAAAAGAACATTCACAATAATTCACAGACACCAAATTTTCCTTCACTAGCCATTTTGGTGGGTAAATAATCCAACAACGGAGAAGAAAACACTGCTGATTTCAGTGAATAACAACCTAATTTTCAGCAGAGTCATAGAAGAACTGTGACAACCGTTCTTGAAATTCAGCTCCCTCTCAGATGAAATAAAGCAGCTGTTTAACAGCTAAAAAGCGCTACACTGTACAAATTGTTTATTATGCAAGTTTAAGCTCCTTTCACTTCAAAAAAATTGCATGCGGTTTTGCTCAGCTAACAACCAGTATTTGCTAGATAAAGTTATTTCCCACCACGAAAACTGTAAGATTAATTATCTGAGGTTGACAATATATGGAGTTATTTTATATGGGTCATTTACAGAAGCAAAGCAATATGAGGCAAGCCTAACTATTAAGTAATTTGTAATTCTTCAGGTCAAATGACACCCAAAACCTAGCGTTTTGCAGTGTTTTCAAAGCTCTAAATTGAAAGATAGAACTACTACAGGAAATGTGCAAAAGAATATATACAGAATGACTACCCAACCCATCTTATGTGACACAAAAAAATTGCCTTTTGGAGTGAACATACCCATTATGCTTAGGTAGCAAAGAATATTTAAAGTATGTGAAAATACAGAGATTTCACAGCTACTGCAATAACGAAAGAGCAGGACTCAAATTCATTAAAAAACACTATTTCAGCATTCGTCCTTTTAACTGACCTTTAGCTGGTGAGAACGGCTGAGAAGCAAGTGGATCAGAGGAAAGTTCCAATGGAAATTGTAGCTGTTCTTCATTGTCTGTAGACGCTTCAACAAAGAAAACATACTCAATTGATAATTAACCCCCAAATCAAGATTTGCCAGTAACAGTAAGCACTACAGATTCAAATTAGTCAGGTTGCACTGGAACAGATTTTTTTCAACATATGCATATAGCGATGCAGTTCTGTACGAACAGTTAGGTGTCTGACAATAAATCCAGCTGCAAAACTGAACAGAACCTGTGTTCCATTGAATAGGATTTGATTTTGTAGTTTCAGGGAAAAAAAAGTTAAGTCAATTCATGCATTTTAGATTTGATTCTGCAGTTGGATCCGAGTTATCTATACATTACAGTAAAAAGTAACATGATTTATTCCACACAAATGAAAACAATCTACTGCTACTATTTAAGAAGTAAGGTATAACTAATGTTTTAGAAACAGATAGCTCTGTTCTACCACCTAATCCTGTTCTTCAGAATGGAGTATCTTCAAAGTTCTGCCTAAATACCCTTGGCCAGATTGCATACATACATTTCTATCATAAGATAGCACTTCATTAGCAAGATGACATATGCAGACTGCAGTAGTCTCTTCTACTCCCTCCATAGTGCTATACGCTTCACTGATCTCCAAAAATATTACTGACCTACTTAAGATTTTTTTGGCGTTTTCTTTAAGTATTATAATTTATTTCCTGCCTTCTTGAAGTAAGGGCAAAATCTGCTACTTGTAAGAACATGCATTCTCTAATGACTTACAGCACGTTTCAAAACACAATGGAAACGTCGTCATCTGTTACACTAATTCTTTAGAGAAAAATATTCAAAGAAAGATGGTACATGGAGTAAGGAAACACCAAACACTTTTTTCATGTTACTCTAAGTTTGTTGACTACGTACAAGCAAATATCTAATACCTATTAAGTAAGTCACCCTGATGGAGATGACACATATGAACTCTAAAAAACTGTTATGACTTTATAATTTTATAGAACTTCCCCATAAAAATGTGTATATATAACAAATTAAAACGTAGACTCATTAGATACTGGGCAAAAAAACGGAAAGAAAAATATTATCTCTTATCTATACATGCCTCACAACACTTACCTCTTTGCTGTGATTTTTCTGTAGGGGCTTTGTTGGCTTGTAATGCCTGGTTTTTGTCAAATGTAATTGCAACAGCTGTGACTGCAATCTGCAAGTCAGAAATATATGGCATATTAGGTAACTTCATCTCTCATGCAATCTGCAAAAATCATTTTGCAAACAGGCCAGCTTATCCCAGAGAAAAATAATAAGGGAGGGGAAATAAAATAATCTAAGCAGACTTCTTAAATGACATAAGAAAAAGAATAATAAAAAAATCACTATCATTGTATTTGTAAGAGAGAAAGAGATGTTTAACTGATCACAAGAACGATGGTATACTTGTAAAGAAAACATTTTCTTCAAAAGCAATTATATCGCATCATCTTGAAATGGCAAGAAAAAAAATTAGACAATTACAATGACAGCATACTCAGAAAACTAATGTGCCATATTCCTGTAGTGTATGTGGTAACACCTTTTAATGGCTATCTAGTCAGGGCTTTTCTTTTCCTATCTCACTAAAAAGATGCACACCACTAAGACGCACTGTGCTCATGAAATGCCTTGTAGTCCCATGATTCTCAAAACTAGTGAACTCAACAGGTCAAATCTTTTTCTTCACTGCACGTTATGGCCTTAAGTTTTACTTCAGAATTCACCAGACATACTAGTAAATCAAATCCCAGCCTAGTTTACTCTGAGCAGCAAACGCTAACTAAAGGGCCCAAACTGGCATGCCTACACGCTGAAAGTCAAAAGAAGCAGTTTACTTACCTGAACTAACTCATCCTCTGGTAGAGCAACTGTAAAGTTGACATGACAAAGGCAGCAGGGAACCATCGACCGTAGTTTAAAATACAAGCTCTGTTGAAGACAAGACATTATTTGTGTTACTCTAAAAAACGTATGGCTTATTTCACAAAAAAGATCAAAACTCTTTTCATAGTAGAAATCATGTCATTATATTATTTTTTTCCTGAAGAAGAGTTACAGGTGTGAAAAGGCAGGACAGAATGCAATCTACTGTGTGGCAGTCTTTATACTTTTGTTTCTAGGGTATACTACCAAAGGACTCCTTCAGAGTCAAAAAGCTCTGGAAATCCTTAATATACTAGGAAAGCTGAACCTATTTTTAAAGCAGCTTAAAAACTAATTACAGACACTCTGTAGACTAATTCTGAAAAGTTATTATGAAGAAAATGTTATTTTCACCTTGCTTCCATTTGAACAATTCAAAAAATGTTTGAATTCAGATTCTTACCTTCAACAGATTCTCACAGAGATCATTAAAGTTCTTATTAAGTGTTTGATTTGTTAGGTTAATGTTGCTTAATCTGGATACTCTTACTGCTGTGAACATCTGAATTAGAAACAAACACAATTATTTTTTTTCCCAATACATGCCTGTATGTTATATTAAAAACAAAGCAAAACCACAAAGAAGGCATAACATGGTAACGTGGGGGAAAGGGGAGAGGGATGGAAAGAATATGAAAAAACTGTAGCAACAGGAAGTCAAGTGCTTATTGCTCATGGAATTTTACAAACAAAAGGCAAATCTTCTGTGAACTAATGCATATGAATTTGTGAAATAAGTGATTCAGCAAGATATGACATACTCTATGTTCTTTTTACTTGCTTCATAAAGGAATCATGCTACCTGCTGCATATTTTGTTTCTGCTGCTGAAAATTTTATGTTAATTGAGTACACTAACATAGGCAATAATGGAATGTCACATACAGATACAAATGCAATCCCATCAACCTGAGAGTATGCTGCAGGTGCAGTCATATTGTTTTCAGGTTTGAGCTGTGCCTGTGCAAAGCACAGTCTTACAATGTGTCAGTTAGGTGTAAAAGTCCACATAGATCTGTTTTAACTCCCTCTACATGAGACTGAATTGGTTTTACAAATATGACAAAAATGTTTAAACTTAATTATAAATGGAATTTTTCTCTACTCACCAGACTGGCTTTATCTAATTCTTACTTATCTTAACCTATTAATGTTATCATATTCAGTATCTCACACTAAAAAACAGTCTACAATTTGTTTCTTATAAGAGGCTTCAAAATCTAGTCAAGCTCTTAAAAATGGGCAAAATCTTAAAGTTCATATTTACTATAATTATTTTCTAATTTTTGCATTTTTGTATCAGGTTCTCTGTTACATTATGAAAACCGAAAAAAACACAAATTAACAGGTTCTCATACCCTATTTTTCTTACCAAAATATTACTTTTATTTCTAACACAAGAGTAGCCTTTTAATTAATCTTTCAAAATCAGTGATCTCTAATATATATTTAAATTATTACAGCATATTTCAACACAATTTGGAAGTTTTAATTTTTTTTGCAATAACCTTACTTGAATTTCTGGTGTCCAGTTATTTATACCAGGCATAATTTCTGTGTTGCAACTGTAAAAACCTGTAAAGAAAATATTAGGGGAAATCTATGTTGCACACTGAAATATAAAAATATTTTTAAAGCAACATGTGACTACTTCATGTTTAGCAAGTATCTTCTTTCATGTGTTTTTGAATATTGAATAATATACCAGAAATAAGACCAACATTCAGAACACAAACATAGCATGCGAAGAATACAACATAACACACTCAAGACACATGCTTTGTGTTATTCACACTGCAGGGAAAAAAATTGATAGGAAAGATGGAACTCATCACTTCTAAAACACTAACTCACTACAGAATCCTTATTCAAAACATTTCTTCACCCGCCAAAAAGCAAGGCCAGAAAAGTCATCATGCTGAGGAACATGAAAGAGGCTACAACAGCACGAAATGCAACAGTGAAGCTGCTCCCCATGGAGACTGGGTAACTCCTGCCATCTGACGGTAAGACTAACCGGTGAGACACGCTCCCCGACTGCTTCACAGAACCGCTCCTTGTGGGACCCACAAAACAAGCAACTCAGCCTAGCTGGGTCCTGAGCAGAGATGCCTTCCAAGAAGTTTTTTAGCTCTGATCAGAATATACTTAAGCATTGCTGTAAGAAGGGTAAACACCCAAAATCCACTACTACTCTGCCAAGTTTCTAATAGGCAAACTATGTACAAATGAGGAAACTTAGTAGAAAGGTGTGGTAGGAAAAGCTAAAAAGCTAACCTTTGACAGATAGCATAGAGATACTTCAAAGATACTGCCTCAACACTGAATGCAAACACGTAGCAGTTACTAACAGAGAATTGAAAAGACAGAAAAAGAATAAAGTATAATGACTAAAGAGCAGGGTAAGAGAAGTTCTAAACAGCAAACAGGCAATGCTGCAAATCTAAAGATAGAGCTAAACGAGTACAAAAGAGAAGATTCTGGTAGGGCCTATATAAATGAACTAAATAAGCTAGAAAAGAAATTGTGCAGCAGCTTGCAGAATGTATACATATTAACAGATTTTCTTTCAGAACATCAAACAGAAGTCTTGTTGAAGAGTCAAGTAAGATACAGAAAGAATATGCAGAGATGATAAAACGACAGTGGAACACATGCGCTTGTTTTCTTACATCAGTGTTCACCATGATAGTGGAGCTTTCCACAATAGTGGAAAACCAGTCTCTTGTTTATTTTCTATCAGAGAATCTGCCTTAAACAAAAGTGTCTGAAGGAGGTAATGAACAAACAGGCAAATGGAAAAATATGGGTTCATATAAAAACAGGAAAGGCAAAATATTAAATAGCTGACTAATCAGCATTGAACTCTGATTTGAAACTGTCCCACTACCAGAGAAGAGGATTCTTTAATCTTGCGGTAGCGAGGTGCTTTTAGTGACTAGGAGTTACTAATGTGCCTAGTATAGATGTCTGTATTACTGTCCCATAGAAGCTATTCCAGAAAACGGAGTTCATGGACAGATGGAAAAACAAGACACTGCAGAGGAGCCGATACCACTTTTCTATGCAACAGTCATGGCTCACAAGCTGTCAACAAGCATGTAGAAAAAAGGCATCTGACGCAGTCTATTTCATACATCAAAAAGCATTTGGTAAGATGCTTCACCAAGGACTCTATAAAAAACTAATACACTGAAGTGTAGACCGGAGTACCACTGAAGGAAATACAATTATTGTAAGTCAGGAAAGAGAAGGTCAAAATAAATGCTCCATTTCCACAGTGGAGGCATTTGTAACTCAGGATTGTATGTTTCAAACACATCAATAACTTCTCTGCAAAAAAGCATAAAAGGAGGTGACTGCTGATGGCCTTATTGTAGGGTAGTGAAATCAACCGCAGCAGGACCTAAGAATGGATAACTGATACGGAATAAAAGATTTCGTAGTAATAATAGATAACTATCACAAGCATAGTTCTGAGCTCAACAGTACTCAATGATAAACACTGATACCAATTATTAGGAAGGGAACTGATTCAGAGGAAACATGAAGAAACTCAAAGGTAAGAGAGGGAGGACAAGCACAACCAAATGTACAGAGCAAGTTCCATCAATGGACAACCACCTTAGCCTCTTATGCAGACCGAGGAGGATATGACAAATATCTATACAACCACAGATAGCATAAAGATGACTGGTACAAAGCAATGATTCACTGTTCTTCCCAACAGAAGAAAAAGGAAGAAGTGGTTGATACAAGCCAAGCAAAAGAAGCTGGCTCTTCCATTAGTACAGATTCTTACGCAAAATTCTACGAACACTGAAGGCGCACATAGGCTCAAAATGCAACAGCCAAATGCACAGAAAGTTTGTCAAAGGCTACTGCTGACAAACACAGCAACTTTCTTCCAGGATGCTGCTGAAGTTGGCAAGTATTCTGTGGGATTTCCCCCCACCCTCACTCTTACATCAATGCAATACGCATTCTCGCCTGACCCCTACCAGCAAGAAGACATCAAGTGATTCAGTACACTTCCCCCTATGTTGGGGTCTTAAATAATTTTTTAATGCAGACAACTAAACGGACACCTCAAAGTTCTACTGCCAGCAATGTACCCCCAACATTCGTACACGTACTGTGAATTAACAAGACCTAGATTTCAAGTCTCATGATTGAACTTTGAAAATTATTCACTATAATCAGTTTTATGTTCTCAAATTGGAACACTTTTTCAAAGTACACCTACAAAAAACACTGAAGAAACTAGAAACTATTTCTATTATTTGACTTTACTGCCTTCTACAGAAAAAGACCAATACTGACTTGGCTTAGTGAATTGTTTTTCACAGGTATATCTGACAAGCTGAACGCTTCAAGAATATTTTCATTGTTTTCAGTGTCACTACTGAACTTTTTTTTTTTTTAATAAAACCAGTTCTATTTTGTCATTTTGCACCCAAAAGTATAAATTAGAATAATTTTAACTATACCAGAAGGTGGTGGAACATCCGTTAGTAAAGAATGTACATCTTCCATTGCATCTGTATCATCAATCTGGAAAAATGAACAATTGATGAAAATCATGTTGCTTTTCCAGTCAGAAGTCTCAGAAATATGTAAAAACTTTGTCATCAGGACATCTGTATCTGACAGCTAAGCTGAGATTTTAAAAAAGGATTCCATCAACCACACTTCCGAATCTTAACTAGCAGCCTATGAAATGGTTAACACTTCAAAAACAGTCCCCTTAAAATGTATTAAAAATAAAGCAATGTGCACAGAACTGACAGAAAATGCAGGAAGACAAGAATAATAAAAAGAGGAATTTTAGAGCAGTTTAAAATGCCGAACAAGGTTCCACGCAACAACTTGCAACTTCTTCCAGCTAAGGACCTTTGGCTATTAGAGCTCTCAGAAGGTCTGCGTTATACTGATGTGATCATTCTCTGCCTACTCTAATGACACAAAAATCTCTTCTATGACTTTAAAAACCTTGCTTAGTTTGAACAGCAGAAAATTGAACAGCAAAAGATAAATTTGGGGATTATTAGTTTTTCCTATCCAAATAGCCTCTACCCCATCTAACCTTTGAAGACTTTCATTATTTTAGATCAGACTGAGAGTATATCTACCCTGCTATCTTTTGTAAATATTTCTGTCATGTGTCTTTGGGTTCATTCTGCCTTATTGATCTGCAAGAGATCCAACTTTATCTTCCTTATCAGGTATTTTTGAAATTGTTTCTATTTTAACTGCAGTATTAAAGGACTCTCTGTCAGGTATTGTTTCTCCTTCTCCCTCTCAAAGTAAGAGGAGGAGTCTTTTTTTCCTCACCAAAAAAAAGAAGCGACAGTTTTAGTCCTCATAATTGCCTTCCCAGCACCTCTTGGCATTTCCTCATCACAGTGAATGTTTTACCAATTTTTCTTACATATTTCCAGTAAACAATTATTTTATCTTTGAAAGGTCAGTCATGAGCTTCACTAAAGCTCCTGGAATATTATTTCTGGTATCAAATTTCTTAACAAAGACAGTAATAAGTGGTTCCAAAGATGAAAAGTCTTTTTTCTATAAAGACTGAACTACCAAAACACAGGGATGCATACTCTAGGACCACCACACTCACATAATGTAAACCAGTAAACGATGGTCCTTAAACATCAGATCTTATTTTTCTTGCTAACTTTAGCACCATTTATAATGTACTCTATAGTACACTGCAGTGTACTTAGATTTTTCCCTTACACAGAGAGCTCCTCCCATCCCAAGTGCATATACTACAGTTAGTAAGGCACAAGGAAGAATACTCCAGAACTGTAAAAAAAAAAAAAAAACAAACACAGCTGAACTCTGCTTGCAGTATATAATGCAGTCCTTAACCATCTGATCTTTGTTTATAACATATCAGGCTCCTTTATGAGGCAACTAGACAGAATAAGTACGTCAAGCTCTTATTATTGCCATCTCTCTTCTATTTGACACCCTTTAGAAGTGAAATGAAGGCTGGGCTTATGTTTTTCAGGTATTTTTCATAACTTGTCCAAAGGGTCTCTTGCAGCAACAGTTTTTAGGTTGGTGGTATTTTATGCCTTACACAACCCTCTGTATTTTACAAAAGTATTCAACCCTCTTTGCATTTATCAAAGTATTTTCTGACTGGCTCATTCATTTCAATGCAGTGCCTCAGAGAGCAGCTATTTTAAGTTTTGCTTCGAGACACAATTCCAACCCTGTCAGTCTACATAGATGATGATATTAAAGCAAAAACCTGCTAAGACCAGCTGCAAAAAATACTTGATGAAAACTGTCCTCATTGCTTTTTGATGTGAGAGTTAACTAGCATCAAAGTTACTTCTAGGGACTTCCCGATTTACTTACTTTGATCCTAGCACATCTGTAATGCACTGGAGAGCAAAAATTTACTCGGAGAGCAGAAGCACCAACCAATCTCAATTTCTTATACCAATCTCTCCCAACCTGTTCTTTTTTCACTTCCCTTTCTTACCTCCGTTTTCAAACGAACTGTTGTTACAGAGCTCTCTCATTCTCCCTATTTACAACTTTTCTTCTAGATTATTTTCTATGAAGACAGTGATTGGCAAAGATTAACGTAAAGCAAAGTCTTGAATGTACCTCAGGCTGCAATTACAGGCTGTAACTTAATTAAATTGTTTTCTTTTTCTTAGTCTAGGACAGGTATTTGTAATACCTGTATGTACAAGATGATGATCAAAACTCTAGTCTTCTTTACTACTTGGCTCCTTTCCTTCAAAATCGTACAATGTTAAAATCATATCTTCGAATTTTAGTGAAAAGATAGGTTAAAGAAAGCTATGTTCTTTATCTATCGGTGTTGTTCGTTTGCTGTAGAAAGAACTGGAAGGTATTCTCTGAAGTTGTAAATTCTTGAACTCTGAAAACTTTCAGCTGAAATTCAGAATAGCAAGTCGTCTTTGATGTACTCTCTTGACACGTGGGTTTTTGAACGCTTTGAATGCTACCTGTTCTGGAAACTAATAATTCTGAATATCCAACAAGAAGAACTTTGAAATGGGAAGAATATACAGGCTTTTTCTTTGCTAAATACAAAGTGTGACAATGCAGAACGTCAATGTTTACAAAAACTGTATCCAAGCTTGTATCAGTCATGACTGCTGCCTGAAGTAGGCAGAACGGCATTTCTTCACAGCTCTTAGTTACTATTCTAGATATTGCTACATATTTATGAATAGCAGGGCAGTCTTTTTTCAGCTGCTGTCCTTAGGCATAATATAGCTATGCTTTAAGCAAACAGAGTAAGAAAAAGAGACAATGCAAAATCCAATACTTAAGATTTTCTACTGATACAAAATGAAAAAAATTTTATACACTTTAAGAACTGTCTTTGGAGATGAGCAAGAAAACTTTTCTCCATTTTTTCACATGTATTTCAGGAAAAGAGAAGTATGAAAATGAGTACTGCAAACGTTTATCACCTCCAAGACAAAAGCATCCTTCTTCCCATGTGAAAGGTCTAGCTCTGTAACTTCATCAGAGCTTTCTGACTGAGATCTTAACAACCTGGAACGCTGTCTTGGCTCTGGAATGGGAGACCCAATGATTTCTTCAGGTAGCTCCTAAAAAGGATATAAAAATGAAGATTTATTCTGTGTAGTCTAGAAATAATATCCGTTACAAGCAATTTGTTAACAGTTCTAAGAATCAGAACATTCTGAAAATAATTTCACTGAGTAATAAATGTAAAGAAGTACAAACTCATTTGGATATGTGGCTTAAGAGATCTGAAAATTCCAGTAGGTTCCCAAAATATAGTGAAAAGAATCTGTATCTCTATTAAAAAAAAAATTCTGTTCCGAATGATTTAGTCAGTAAGAATTCATGGATACACATGGTGTATATCTGTTCAACTCAGAATGCTTTATTTTTAAGAATAAAAAAGCTTTACTTACTGGAGGATTAATCTCATAAAGTTCCTTGTTTTTTGCTATTGTATCATTTATTTTCTTTTGCATGTGAGATATATGCTGCTCATAGGTGCCATCATTTGGAGTCTTCCCAGCAATCTGAATACCACCAGGTGTTGGCAAAGCTGCTAGGTACACACCTGTTGCAGACTTTTAAAAAGGCATTAAGAAAAAGTACAATTACATAAGCACATACTACTTTCATACAAAGTTTTCCATAACGCTTGTTATAATGGACAGCATTGTGACATGCACATTATAGCATGATCTCTTCCCATAATAAATGGGTATCTGTCTCCTGTTCACTTACGAAAAAAATCAGTATTCTTTTAATAAACTGTCTCCTTCTCATGGGTCTCTTCCATGGTGCAGCTCTTAACTTACCTAGAAGTTCCAAACGAAGTATGAATTACAACCTCTGCTCCAGTATACTATGCATATGCAAGTGATGGTTTCAAGGATTTAAAATCTGATCAAGCCCTCTACAGTACCACCGAAGCTGTGACAATCCCATTTCTATTTACAGACAAAAGAACATGGGAGCCAGTCAATGTTGCCCAAGCATCCTCTTACACTGATGCAAGAAGCAGCAGCACATCTCACTATGCTAACCCCACAGGACAGAATGAGGTTAGAAAATGTTAATGAACATTTCTTGACTATCTCTAAGACATTTCCAATCTATCGCTTACTTCTTTAGTGCCATCAAAGAAGCAGCGACAGACTTCTCTCTTGTTGGCAACTAACCAAAAGATTTATTGAGAGACTTACGGAACCTTAAAGCAACTTAAGGAACAGGTATCTCTGACATGATCTTTAAAGAACTTAATCACTTTTTCTACAATTTATGCCATTAAGCCATTTAAAGTTTCTTTTCTTCTCGTCCCTTCTAATAATGGTATCCTCTAACAGAGTTTCAAGAGATTTGAATCTTCTTTTTCTGGTGCTGAAAGACAGTCTGTCCTGATTTATCAACAATTAGACACCTCATTCCTTTCCATCACTTCATTTATTCTTAAAATGACACGTTAATATCTCTAGTTACTCTGAACGCCACAACACTTGTGTATCTTTGTGTCCTGAGAAAAATACTGTAAGAAAGGCAAAAGAATTCCAAGATTAAAACTGTACTTACTGCCAACCCCATGAGCATATTTTCACCCACAGTGATCTGAATTCTCAGCCCAAACAGAGCATTCATTCCTCTCAGCTTAAGTTTATTCATCAGTTGGGTGTGTACTTCATATTCCATAAATGGCAAGAGATTACTGATAGACGTCGCATTTGCTTCAGCTTGAGCTTTCTTCTTTAGACGGCATAACCTGACAACATGAAACAGTACATGACATCAGCAGATCAACAGTTTTAATGGACTTTTGAAGACTGAAAGTGATCACAAGGGTATTTTGATTTTTTTTTTTCCTCATGGTATAACCTAATATAGATCGGTTTCTTTTTAATGTATTTTAAAATTCTGTAAAATACTAAATTCTCATCAGAAATATCAAGGTAGACTGAGGCACCAAGTCTCAATAAGCAAAATTGTCTTCCGTTTTTAATAGGAAACTGTATTAACAATAAAAATGGGTAACACAGAAAGTAAACTTACAAAACAGAACAATACATAACCTTTAGCAACATTCAAAAATATTCCCTAGCAGAGCAGAATACAAAAATTACCAATACACAAACATCTATTTCTGTTGCTGCAAACCTCTTAAAACACTTCAGGTACAGGCACAGGAAATTACATCTACTGGCAGAACTTCTAAGTTTCTATTAATACAGTCATTCAAGGCACACTTTGGAATAAAGAAAAAACCCTAGTGCCTGGACAGTTCAGGCTTTGACCAGACTAAAAATACTTATCTTAAAAGAACAAAAGAAAGAGCATACAAATCTCATCTCTGACTATGTTATGTTAGTCATATTCCACTCTGGGTTTAGTCCCGTAAGTTGAAATTCAAACCAAAGACCAGTGTAATGACTACCTACTTTCAGTCACAAATTTTCATTCAAAAAGAGCACATGACAACTGTACATTTTAGTGATAAGAACAGACAACACCTTCTAAGGACCATTTATTATATGATCAGGAAGAGACAGTAATTCACCTAATCATAACAAGTTCACCCCAAAATCTTTATAACTATAGCTTGTGGTCTTTTCCTTTTTTCATTTTTTCTAGGGGGTGGGAACGTTTGAGGAATCATTCTAGAGAACAGGACATCTGCAAGCACTCCAGAGACAGATTAAGGACCACACTGTGACACTAGAAGTCAGTTTCCACAATGGTGCTGAACACGGTTTAGTAATACGCAAAATACCAAAGGAGGAGCACAGAACGCATCTCTACAGCATCTCCAGTAATTCTGCTCTAGCAGAAGTCAGAGAACAATAATTGTAGCATCATAAAAAAATCTCAGGTGAGAAGGGACTTCAGGAGGTCTCCAGTCCAACCTCCTGTACATACAAAGCGGTAAACTTTGAGCTTGGACCAGGATGCTCACAGCTTTATCCAGTCAGGTCCTGAAAACTCACCAAAGATGGAGACTGCACAACCTCTCAGGCAATCTGCTCTACTGCCTGATTGTCCTCATGGGTAAGCAGTTTTTCCTTATAGTCACTCTGAACCTCTGTTGCTTCAACTTAGGCCATCTCTCACTCTCCCGTCGGGCAGCACTGTGAAGATCCTGGTTATATCTGCTCCATAACCTCTTTACAGGTACTGGCAGGCTGCTGTTGGGTCCCCCTGAATCATTCCTCTCTCCAGAATGAAAAAGTCCAGCACTCGCAGCTTCTCTTCATAGGGCAGGTGCTCGTTACTCCCTTGGTGGCCCTCCACTGAACTTGCTCTAGTTTTCTGATGTCTGTCTCCCCCTCAGAGGAGGGCAAAACTGGACAGATACCGTATTGTCTGGTCCCACTGACTGTGGTGTAACTAGAAAACTTGAAGAGAATGCAGTTCATCATCCCCCTCCACATCACTAACATGTTCAACTGGACAGGTCCCCCTGCAGACTCTATTACATTTGTCATGGCCATCCACGTAGGTTATGAACCACAAACCATTACCCACTCAGCCCAACTATCCAACCAGTTATTTATCCATGTAGTTGGCCACCCATGCCAACTGTACATAGCCAACCCTTCCTTCTTTCCCACTGTAAACCACCTTACTCCCTTTTCCAAATTCAAATTCAAAGACCACAGCAGAAACTGGACATAGCCAGCAATTCTACAGAGATATGTTCAGTTATGGACATCAGCACAGAATTAATACACCTCACTCAAACTGTTCATTTAGTTTCCAGTGCAATAGCTGTGTCTGACCATGTTAGCAGTCCCAAACAGCAAGTTAAAGCATGAAAACTCTTACATCCAGGCAGACAAAAATACAGCAATTCCCATATGCATTAAAAAAAAAAAAAGCGGAACATTTACCAAATGTCCATCAACATGGATAAGTTACCAGATGTTCATCAACAGACATGACACATAACACAGAGAGAGGAGGCTGTCTTTCTCCTTCTGTACCCTAATACACTGTCATTAACTCCCAGCAATTCAACATAAAAATTTAAGCTTTGATGACATACTGGATTTTACAACATCAATTCTTTCAAAGATCTCCAAAACTCTACTAAGAAAACATTTTCATAGATACCTGGCTTGAATAAGACATCCCTTCCCAATAACTATTGCCTCTACAGGAAGATCAATTGTGGTGAAAAGGACATCAGGAACTTTTTGCTTCCTGCAGTTGTAACAATAAGTGAGGTGAGCAGGGAACGGCATGTTCAGTTCATCATATGGTATATGGCAAAATCCACAACCTGGTGGTGAAGCTTCTTCAATCCTAAAAATACATTATGAAGAACATACTTTAAAACATCTGCATCTTATTAACAATGATCAGTATGTGCACATGTGTATAAACACCTACAGATACCTACTTCAATCATACACTGCAGCTATACTCTGCTCCATTATACCAATGTGACAAGTATTGCATTTTATGAATTAGAAGAATAAAATTAGGCTGCACACTAGTAGCTAAAATGCTATAAATAAAACTTGCATTGAAACTTGTTATGCAGGAATCAAGAAAAAGTACATATAATGACCAACAATTTCTATAAACCTAAAGCATTACTGAGCTGGCTTTAGCCACTATTTCTAAATGTAGTCCGTGGTACAACAGTTGTACAGAGAATTTGCTGTACCAAATACAATGAAAAGTCTCTTTTACATGGATTGTATCCAAAAACCTACATAAACCTAATGAGCAGAACATAAAACACCAAACCAACCATCCTACTGAGAAGCAGCACAATATATATTAACACTGTAAGAAGAATAGCAAGATTATTTCCTCAAATAAGGTATTAGCTAAAACGTGTTATTCACTTAGAACACTCAGTCCCACTCCACCATTAAGAAATATCCAGGAATGACCACTATAAAAATACAAACAAGGAAAGCACAGGCTAGCTGCAACACTGCAAAGTTAATCTGTTTCACATAAGCAATTCTTCTCAGTGAATTCTGAAGAGATGCTTAAGCAAATCTGACATATTTGGAACATTAGTTATCCTAGACTTTGGCAAATATATTTTGTCTCAAACATGGGCTTTGTCCGTTTAGGTGCTTCGCTTTCCTTTGGCATTTCTAATCTATGCCAAGATTCTTAGTAGCATCAAAATACATATTTTGATAAAAATGCAATTTCCTTCATATTATGAACATGCCATTTCTTTTGATGACATTGTGAATATGGAAACAAATGTTCTGGCTACAGTTTTCAAAAGTCTACATAAGAATAGAAAAACGCCTTCTACGCAACAAGGCAATGGCTTCCTGCTAACAAAGTAAAAGAATAACCAAAAATACTATGTTGGCAGGGTTATTACGGAAAAAGTAATGCAAGTTCTAAGGTGTAACAAATAGCCTTATAACTACGATAATCCCTTGCAATCTTTCATGACTATCCTGATAAACACATAATAAATTACCAATATGCATTAGTTAATCTAAAAATTTCCCCCCCCACTATAACTGTTTGTCAATACTCATTCTTCAGATTTTATCTGCAAGAGTAGGAACAAAGCGAAACTTCATGTTTTTCCTTCAGTTTCATTATCTTGTTCATAAATTTCAACTGAAATATACATCTTCTGTAAAAATCTGGCACCTTCTTTGTTTTATAACCAAGCTATTTTATCTCCCATACAGCTGTTAAATAGTATATATAGAGCATATGTACACCTAGTACAGCCACAGCAGGGTTTTTCTTACATAACTTATTATACATCTGTCATTTTTTATAGTGGGATATAAAATTGAGAAAGATACCTGAAGAGCGGCAAAGAAAAAAAACTGAGTTATGATCTGTGGTTAGTAGTCAAAGGCGTTACCTTATTCAGACTGTTAGAAATAAAAACAGAATATCTAATTTGGTGCAGAGTTCCATTACTTCTGTTGTTGTTGTTGTTAGTGAAAAGCAGTAAAGTGGTTGGTCCCGCATCCTGTACTGTAACACTGTAACCTACCCTAATAGAGAAGAACTATCTTGGCTCTGAGGAAAAAAATCAACCTCTCCCTTCTCTGACCCTATGGAAAAGAAGCCAGGCTGCCATGACAACCTTTGTTCCAAACAGCCTTCCATGGTGCCATCCTGAAGAAACCTAGGGTTCAGTACAGCTGCTGTGCCAGACGCGGACAAAATACAGACCTCTTCACTATAAGAGAAAAGAATTACAACAAAGTGAATTCCTTCTACTTCGTGCTACTTTTATTTAAAACTATCAGATTAAAAGGCTGGTACAAAAGTCTCAAAGAATTCAATAAAACTACTAATTTTGTGCATTTGTGCAATTTTATCCATTAAATCTCACAAACAATCCTCTTCTGGTATTTAAACCATTATGTAAGGGATGCAGAAGGATTGAGCTGAAAGACTGTAGAGCATTGCCCCACGTTATAAATAATATGCTATAACACCACAAAGGCTAACAAGGTTTAAGTATGGTTTTCAATACTATGGTTAATAATGCAAAGAAATCCAGTCAACCAAAAAAGCAGAGAAACATGTAACAAACCAAGGCATAATTGTTTACCAAAGTAAAACAGAAGCTGAGAGCCTCATCATCTTATAAACATTCTCAAAATGAAGTTATAACACAGCACTGACAGGGGTGCTTCTTGGAGGACAAAAAGTAGCAAAACAGTAAAATCTGACTATGAACAACTACAATAATGGTATATACAGCATGTAAAGTAACTGACAATATTAATATTAAAGCTCTCAGAAGTGCAAACTATGATCTCAGAGCTTTTAATATTTCTGAAATTGTTAAGTAAGCAAATCTCTAATATTCAGTACTTAAAATACTATATTGGAAAAAATACAGAAAAAAAGCTTTCCCACATTTTCTAGAATGATACACGTGCCTTTTTGATTTGTTATTTCTCTTTCCAGAATATTTTTTCATATATAACATCTGGCAGACCAGTACTTACAGACAGAGCCTTGCTCTTTAAGCATGGAATAAAGCTGAACTGGCAAGCAAGCATGGGAACTCTAATCAACTATTTTATCAATGATCAAATACTACCACATTAAATTCCTTAAGAAAAATGAAAGTAGGAAATAACCCAGTAACTGACTGCCCATCTATACTCTGTACACTCTTTCCCCACAGTTAAGGTAGAAAAAAAAAAAAAAAAAATATTCATACTTTTTACAAGGAGACTGACAGCCAAAGGAATACATTTTCCATTTTTAGTGCAAGTTCATCACCCAGCAATGGAAACTTGCACATTGTAATTCTGAGGTAAATATGGTCTTTAAATTACCAAGCAAGACAGGACATAACCAGACAAGACAGCATAAGGAATACATACCATGCCTTGTCTGTTCAGTAAGTTCTCCTGTTTTCCTACTCTGCTAGCACAAGTGCTTAACTTCCAGTTTTCAAGTTTTGTGAAAGATCTATATATCTGGTATGGGGTGCTTTGGTTTTGGTTTGCTTTGTTTTTTTTTATACCTGCAGTGAAGCAACCAAGGTGGAGCAGCAACACATGTGAAGCCATCAATGCTGTGGCTTTCACCCTGATCATTTCTGGTTATCTTCCTACCTCACCAATGGATGGCGTGCACTCATGAAAGCACTGCATAACTCTGGATTTCCTTCTTCAACTTCTTAATTGCAAACTAAAATGAAACTTCTTTTTCCAACTTCTCTCTTTAAAAAAACAAATCCTTAGTGCTTTTTCTTCAAAGCATTCAGAGAAAATCAGCTGGACAGAAAATAAAATCACATGTCTGAGTCTGCTTCAGCTACTTTCCTGAAGCAATTCAAAACAATCGGTGAGCCAGAGTACTTTGATACCAGTCAGACACACTTGGCCCCAGGAGCAGCTCTTCATATACTACTCTGCGGAGGCAGGAAGCGACACAACCTTTCCTGGGCCGGAGAGAAGGGTGGGTAATAGTGAGTAATAAGATGAATCCCAAATTATTTCTCCCAATCTCCAAGCCTCTCACAAAGTTTGTTATTAAGCCACCAAAACACACAAGATTGGAACTTTCTTAGCCAAATGGAATACAGCAAGATACTGGAGTTTTGGCCCAAACAGGATGCAGTGCTGGAGAATTTAACCACAAAGACTACGGCAGAGCTGCAGGTTAATATGTTAAAACACTACTGTAGCACTGAAAGACAAAAATAGCAACACACATTTTCCAGAAAGAAATACAGAACATTTACACCTAAAGTATTCAAGATCTATCAGGCAGCACATTCTCCTTTAATTTACAATTAATACATTCACAGTAAAGAACTTGTGCCTTAAGTTTGAAGTTTACCATTTAAGTACTGGTCTGCGAGTTGTTACTCAGCAATGAAACTGCAATACGTATACTTTTAGGAACAGTCTTAGGTTTAGAAAGCTTCATAAATAAATATTGTTACTGCAAAAGCAAATATGTAGGTTTGAAATATCTTTAAAAAATAAAAATTGTAATGTTCATTAGAAAAAACTTAAAACTCAATAAAAACCCAAACCAAAACATATTAAAAAGCACAATATTGACATCTCAGAAAGTTACTTTAACAACCTCCAAAGTAGGTATACTAGACAATACGAACAACTGTGTTGAAGCAGTTCATCATTTTTAATCCACTGAAGATCATACAAATTTTGTGGCATTTTGAAAATCAAATCATCATCATGATTTACCAAATGCTAGTTGATTCACTGTAGCCCACTACAGCATGACAACCCAGTGCCTTGGCATGGGATTTTATTTCTTGTCTGATTTCTGCCCACCATGCATCTCGCGTCTCTGGTTCATCTGAAAGACAAAGGTATCAATCAGTTCACTATTCTGCACTATGTCAACATAAAGTTTCATGCAATTAATCTGAAAAGTCGAATTGTTCATATTCAAATGTATTGTTGTATCTGGACACGCTTTATTTCCTAGCTATCACACTTCAGCAAACCCTAACAGGGCTTTTTCACTTTCTTGTTTGTCACCCATGTGACCAGGTTCTGACAAATTACTGCATTCTTGTTGTTGTCCATATGACAGATAACACCAAAATATTGTAGATACTGTTCCAGTCTCCACCCACTTGAAGACCATACTGTCAGTTTCCAACAACACGAGAGCAGCATGTAGCTTTCAACAAAGCATTACAAACACTCTGTGATATTGAAAAACTAGCATTAGAAGTAAGGAAACAGTATTTGTAGTAATAAAGTAATATTTTACTTTGGTACACACTTGACATCTTTGAAACAACCTCAATAGTTTTTCCTACTGCAAGCAGTTCTGTCAACCAGATTTTAAAAATATTTGTCCAAGACTATCACTAACCAAATACACAGCTCTGTGATCCTTATTTCAGCGCTTCCAACTCTGAGACGCTATATGTATTTGAAACTATTTCTGCATTAACCACACTAAGCAGTACAAGATGTATGCTGACTACGTGTTTCTCGATGCTTTTCTCCTTCAGTCTCCTGGCAACCACACCTCTTCTCTCTCCCCCTCCAATGGATTCTAATCACCTTTACTGTCTTTGAGGTTGTATGTTAAAATTTATCGTAACTGCTTTTCTTGCATACTACATTAAAAATCAAAGAGACTGCTACTAGAATAAGTTTATGCAATCCATTTATTTTAACTGTTCAGCAACTAGTTTCCCAAAACTAAAGCTCGTCTCATGAGCTTTTTACATATGAAGTCAACAAGTATTGTCATTTACAATTAGTTTGTCGACTATTTCTTCTTTCAAAATGGCTTACCTGTACCAATGAACTTAGTTGAGAACTATGTTAACTGCTCATACACAAAATAAAGGGAAAAACAATAACAAACAATAGGCACTAAGATACTACAAAGTGTTCTGAGCATAGATTCTTACACAATTTCCCTGAAATCAACTGAACTTTGCTCAGACTTCTAGCAATTGAGATCTCCTTGCTGAATTATAATTTAAAATATCAATGTCAAAACCTGAGATTTATTTGGAACCAATTTTTTACTACCAGGAATATTTATAAGTATAGCATATGATAACCCTTTATCATACACTAGGTTCTCTGACAACATGACAAACAAAAATGAAAGATGCATATATACACATACTTTGAAATTTACCGAAACAAGAACATTGTACAGCAAGATGTATTCATTCATGAATTTACCTCAACTTTTCATTTAGAACTAAGCTTCCAGCTTTCTAAAATAAACTAATGATCATTTTTAATTTGAAAAAAGAGCAGAGGTACGTATATCCAACTATACCTAACTTTAGATGTTAATTCTTGTGTAACTCCTAGCATTGCACTAACAGCAGCCTTGAGTGTCCAGGTTGAACTTTACGCAACCTTTAAGAAATGAACACTGAAAAGAAAAAAAAAACCTACAGTGATAGTCCTTCGAAAGTTTCTCTGCAATCAAGACAAAAATATACACATTAAGACACAAAACAGACTAAGGATTTTTATGAGCTGTATCGATCATGTTCCCTTATATCCCAGTTCACCTTCAGTAGATTTCAATGCATTACTACCAGAATCTCGAGGATAGCACTTCGCTGTCTCTTACCATGAAAACAGTGTTTAAACATTTTCACTGACTGGGAAAATCAAATGCTCGAGATAATACACAGTAGTCCTGACTCAGACGGTTGGAGTACCTGCTAGCAAGGTCTCCTACTTTTCAGCTTTCAGAAGCCGACAATCATGCAGAAATAACCCATCACATTGTAGGGGTGGAGTTCCCAAGCTCAGCTACGAGAATCATCTGTGGTACACAAAGGAAAGTGGGAGGCGAAATGTCTTCTCTTTTGTGTGTGCATCTCTGTCTGAACAGAGGCCATGATTGCTGCCACCAGTTAACAGCAGTAGTGGTAGGTGAACGAAGCAACTCTGGAAATTCATTTTAAGGCAAAGGCTACAACATCTGACAAAATGGAGAGCTGTATGGGAGATGTGTGACCTCAAGCACATTCTGTAATTATTATCACTAACTGTTCATGGCAGAAGGGACATGGATCTTGGGAGCAATTCCTCCTTCCCCATTCAATCACACACAAGAATTTTGCTTATCAATGTGTGTTTCTCTCTACAACAGGAAAGTGTAAGTAGCAGGAAAAGTGGTTCACTGACTATGCAGAACAATTCTTACTCAAATAAGACGATCACAGGCAGCTCGCTATAAGCATTGACTGAACAGCCACACAAATTTATGTGTTTCCACAGAAAAACACCTGTAAAGGGGAAGCAACCTTCTTCTAGGCATAAACAAATTATACTAAATGATCACTTCTCTCTTCACACCTTTAGGTACCATTTGGGAAAAACTGCTCCTAATTGTCACCTTTCTATGACAAAAAGTGCAAGAAAAGGTGAAGTCATGATGAAGGAGTTGAAAGTGAGCAACAGGTGAAGTGACTGGGGATGAACACTGAAAGTACTGTGCAACAAAGAGTAAGATCACGAACAAGAATATGACACTGAAAAGGTATGCAAACACAGTAAAAATTGAAACAGAATGAAATGTTGAAAGGGAACAGATATGCTTAAGGGTAACAGAAAAAGTAGAATAAGTGACGGGTCCCAAACAGTTAACTGTCCTCCACAAAAAATTTATATTTTAAATTAAAG
>Ga0065711_1009493_pt1 | contig 22107 bp, 14 predicted proteins | sample Hoacrofraction12_FD_59098 | JGI IMG/M metagenome (GOLD analysis project Ga0065711, IMG submission 59098) | Hoatzin crop microbial communities from Cojedes, Venezuela - Epithelial fraction 12 v2 (version 2) | ecosystem: Host-associated > Birds > Digestive system > Esophagus > Crop | place... | reverse complement strand
TTTTTTTTTTTTTTTTTTTAACCTCAATGAACCAAAGAGAAACTAAGCAGCCACTCTTCTAGCTTGCCTCCTTGCCTTTGGGGAAGTCTGCTCATCGCTTTAGGGCTGGAAACTCCTATTTGCAGAAGGACTGAACTACAAAAGCCCTTCAGCATGACTGAGACCAGGCCACTCACCACATCGTGGCACTCAAACCACCTGGAGCAGTTTGGAAATCTGTCCAAATTGAACCACCAGAGAGAACACACAATAGGAACTGAGTCAGGGATCCTAACCGCGGTATGATTTCATTCAGGCGGATCAGCTGGTGGCCTCAGGGTCACGTATGGTCTGTGGGGCAAATCCATGCAGCTCAGTACCGTTTTTGGCACAGCCTCAACCCTGACACTGCCAGGACCATTGCCAAACACTTCTGAGTGTGCCACTGGTGTAGCCCTGAGCCTCATAATCTGCATTTGTGCCTGCATCAGAGTGTGTTGGTCACAATCAGCCAGATTTCTGCAGGCTTTTGCAGGCTTTGTTCTGCACACGTAAGTGTCCAGTTTTGCATATCAGTGCCACACTGGCACAGATGTTCTCTGAGAAATCTGGACCCTACAGTGTGCCATTCAAGCAAATACACCCGCACATTTTTTCTTACCCCGTCTTTTTTTCCTCAAGTGGTAGATAACACCACACAGAAACAGCAAAGCAGAGCAACAGTGTCAGAATAAGGAAAGGACAGGAGAGTACCTGTCTGAAACAGCCGGCTCAAAGGCAATGACACACATCAAATGACCCTGAACACTGAAAGCCAGGCCTGTTGTTCTCTGTCATGCCAGAAATGTCATAAACCACAATGGAGACATGCCAATGGTTTGAAGCCCCCACGGAAGAATTTTTATAGCATCACATTTCATAACTTCTTCCACTATCTTGTGGGCCCAGTTTCCTGATCTATGTCTGCCTCTGCCTCCCCATTCACTGGCATTTACTCAGAAACTCAGAGTTTCCACTGCCACAGGTGTATTCAAGTCGCTGGCTGCCCATCTCCAGAGGCAACTACGTCACTCCAGTGCACACAGAACAGAGGGCTTCACGCAACATGGTCATGCTGGGATCCAAAGGAAGGGCTCTTGAGGGAGGCAAAAAAAAAAAAAAATAAAAGATAGCTCGGTTCTGTTTCAGACTAAGAAGCAATCTCACTTGAGAGGAAACGTCCCCTGTGTATTTATCAAGTGTCAGAAGCAAGACTTCTGCCCACAGCGAACTCTGTGCTATCAGGCAAGGCAGTGTAGAGCTACTTCAGTCATTTCTAGATGAGTTGCAAGCACAGACTTATCCCCTCTAGGCTACCCTGAAAAAAATACAAAAAATTACTTCTACCAACAGAAGTTTGAAATGTACAGAGGTAGCCCTAATGCCTTTTAATATCACTGACCCGATTTCCCAGTATATCACTTTGATCAAAAATTGATCAGAATTCCCCTTCTGCATTTTCTCTGGGGTTTTTTTGAATGGGATGACGCATGATCAACAATACCACACAGGTATAGTAATGGTACTTAAATAATCCCATATAGAGTAAAGTTTCCTGTACACATTCATTCAAAGTTGGCCTGAAGCAAGCCAAATATATAATTCTAGATCTGTAAGCATGCCAAGAAATATTCAGGCAGCATATAGGCCCAAGAGAAAATATAACTGAGATTAAAAATATTATGAACACATATATGGAGGTAATAGTATTTGATGGATTTCTGTATGAGTACCTCTGTGATCCTGGTAAACCCTGGAAAAAGGATTGGACTGACATTTTCCACATTTACCTACAGCTGTCAAATCTGCAGCACTTAGAGGCACTAAGTATCTGAAATTTAAACGGCTGCAAAGCCATCTTCCTTTGTTTTGTTACACAGTAATTAGATCCATCTCATTCGCTCAGTTCGTGGCAAATGTTTCTGCTCTGCTCACATCCCAAGACAACTTCTGTTGCCCTCTCCTTTAATTTTTTTCTTACAAAAAGTTTTTTTTCCCCCCTGAATCTTGTAAGTTTTTTATTCCCATTACAATCTTTGGCACACAAAGCAGGTGGTATCAGAAGTGCAAAGGCTTCCAGTTTCTTTGAATTGCTATAAACTGCTGTACGGTTTTGTTCATTTTAACTACCTAGTCTTTTGTTATCCTGGCCATTTCATTCCATGCTCACAAATTAACAGGACTACAGGCATGGAGAGATGCAAGAAAGGCCACCCAATTAAAGGGAGAAAACAAAGATCAAAACAGGCTCCTGTGCTGTCGTACGGTCAGGTACAGAACTGTACCTGGTGCAATTGCTGATAACAGGCTACTTAACACTGCACCTATCACTTTGCCGTGACCTTCACTGGGCACTTGGCTCTAGCCTTATGAGAACTGACTACATTTTAAGTTAAAAAGGCTTAGGTTAAAAATATTAATAACCCTGGAAATCATCAGATAGCTTCACCAAAAAAAAACCCAAGAGGAACATCTTTGAAATTACAAGTCCTGTGGAAAGGACTCTGCATACTTTGATAACAGACACAGGTTATTTTCTTCTCCATTAAACCAGAAAGAACTGCGTACTGAAAGTCCGTGCTTACTTGAGGGATGGGGGACTATCCCATGTTGCATGTAAGCATGAGGCTACCCAGTGTCCAGATCAAAGCTCGGAGCTGCTCCACATAGCATATACCATTCTCCTGATTGTGCATCCAGAAACCACAGCATAAACAGAAGGTCACAAGCAGGACTCTAAAATGTAATATGTCATCAGCATCCCAAAATGGACATGGGTCCCATAGCTCTAGGGATTAATGCTGTGGGGTGAGTGTTCCCAAACTCAGTGTTCCTGCTCCTTCACACACGAAGTGTGAAGCGAGGGCAGAAGACTCACTGTGAAGGAAAGATGTAGGCCTTATTAAAGCACCATGATGAAGATCACCTACATTTCAGAGAGAGCTCACACGTGAAAATTGCTAAGAAAAATAGGACACACATCATCTTTTAGAAAAAAAAAAAAAAAACCCAACAAAAAATCTTCAATTAATTCTCCCTTAGGATTTTTAAAAGAAGGATTGCCTCTTCCTGCAAATGGAGGGAGCTGAGAAGGGTTCACCACACATTGTAGCAAATAAAGGTCTTTTTAAATCATAAAACATACCACAGAAATTATTTGCTGATATATTCTACTACTTTTGACCAAAATTCTTATGAGTTCAGCTGCCATCAAAGCATTCAGTGAAGGAGAAGACAGAGCCTAAAAGGCTAACAGTCCACCAGTGCCACTAGACGTCCCAGTTCGCAAAGGCTGCCCAGTTTACCTCCTGGTGAACTTGGTATTTTATGTGATGAGCTGGAAGGAGTTCTTCTTAAATAAGATAGATAGGAAAACCCAAATTACTGAAAGGAGAGTACAAGTAAGATTTTGTTTCTTAATACATCAAATAGTTTCACAACTGGTCTCTCGAAAACAAGGGAATAAAACCACATAAAAATGCTGAATTTGGCTTCCAGAATGCAAAGAACAGCTGGAGCATTTCTGCATGACTTAGTTTAATGCAGCGAGATTGGAATTTTTAAGTTCCCAAGGAAAAAAAAAAGCAGCAAAGTTGCTGTTCACTTTCTGCTATCTGCTCCAGTTACCACCTGGATCCAACTGTTTGAAAATCCACATAATAAATTAGTATCAAACCAAAGGTCTGAGAAACATCCGTACTCCAGGAGAGACTTTTTGATGAGAGAAGACCATTCCTCGATTTCCCAAGTCCTACAGCTCAGACTTGTTGCTTGAAAAAACTATTTCCCATGAGAAGCCTCTTATCAGCTCCAAGACCCACCAGTGTGGCAGTGAAGTGCAGGTAAGATGTAAACAAATGCATGGAAAAGGGAGACGTTTCTTAGGCATTTTTGTAGGTTCAGCAAGTTTCACTAATTTGCCTATTCTGGGGACATCCAGAAAGCTTTTCCATTTCTTCTTCTGTAATACCTTCCTGAAACCTACAACACAGCAAACAGTGCACTAGGGAGGCCAGATTTTGTGCCACCAGAGTTAGCAAGGGTGGGCATAGATCTCATCCCAGCAAGGGACCCGCACAGTCACAAGGCAGCAGCTGGACGATGACGCCGGAGTTACATACTACATCAGCTGGAGGTCTCCATGGGGTCAGAAGAACAAGGGAACTGGAGACCTATTTGCCCCAGATTTGCCCCCAAATTCAACTTCTCTTGCTATGGAGTCCTCTGACACACCCAGCCATGGGTATGGACACAATGCGTATTGCTGGACACTATTCTTTCAGACACAGATCATACCACCACTCACAGCCAGGCACTGGCACTCGTTCCTAACCTTAGAGGGCTGTTTCACCTAACAGCTCCCAACCTGACTTCCTGAAAGCAGCAGGCGATAGCTGCCGAAACCCCATCAATCCAGACAAAGTCAACTTGACCTGTGGATGTGGTCCAGCTCTGCCAGGAAGGGCCCAACAGTGAGCACGGCTGAGGAAATATTATTGCAGCCTGGAGGCTTTCTCATGCAGGATTCTATTTTGGTGCAACATTTCTTGTTGCATGAGCATACCCTGGACATTTTGGGAACTCCAGACATGGATAACGCTTAGTTCTAGGTCGCAACGTTTTTACTGATAAAGGTTTCATCATCCTGATTTGAGTGTGAATGTTTGTGAACGTTACAGGATTATACACTGTGTAATCATTTGCCATGGCTCAGAACATATAATGTGCCCACCAAAAAGCACAGTAAATAAGTAGCAGTGTTTCTTGCCAGTCCAAACAAACATTTTTCCATTGCTAGCAAAACAAGACAGTACTAACCCACAGAACTGCAGTGTTTTAGGACTTCATCTAATAGTGGCAACAAAAAAGCCATGCTGCTGTGAAGTGGCACAGAAACACGAGTAACACAATTTTGTTATCAACACAGAATAAGTGGTTATACACAACAAAGTGTTTAATTGATCTATTTGCTAATGCACAAATCATCTTGGTCTAAAATGATTTCATAATATGCATTCTCAAGCAATGACCCAACTTGAGGGGAGCTATTTGAGGTGATCACTGTATTTTTTCAGGCAAGAGAGCAATTTGAGTAACCAACTATAGCTTCTCTGTCCACAGAATGCAGAGTTCGCACCACAAAGAGGGCTGCAATGAAAATAAATTAACCTATTTTACTTGATCTATGTTAATTATTTTTGTTTAGAAAAAAAAGAAAGAAACTCTGACTTAGCTAATGGGAAATCCCCAAGGACTTGGATAAAGAAATCGTGTGTATCCACTTGCCCTAACCTTTGTTTGGCCTTTTGGCTAAGTACAAGGGGCATATTAGTTAAATATCTTATGTCTTCTCTCTGGGAAACTCAGTGAGTTAAGAAGTAATTTCAAACTATTACGATTTTCAAGCATGGAAAAAAAACACTTGGCTTTCCTCAGACATTACAGCTGGGTAAGTACAGGATTTCCCGGCACTGTTTAAGCCTGGGTGGGGTGGGAAAAAGAAAGAAGGAAAAAAAAAAAAACAAAAAACAAATGAAGTTTATAAAGAAGGAAAAAAGAGAACAGAAACCCTGCCTGGAATTCAGGAAATTTTTACTTCCTTGTTTCGCTTATGGAGATCAAATAATCCAAACTCAACATGAATCCCCTTACAAAATGCTGATGACTCAAACTAGGGCAACTAAGGCGCTGAGAAGCCACTAAGATCAGGTCCAGTCCTTCAGATATTCATATCGGCAAGTAGCTTAAGTGATAGGTCTTGTGTCTGCATGATCAGCATGCCAGACAGACAGTCCCTTACAGAGGAACTGACTCTTGTGTATGCCTATGGCCCAGACCAGCTATATCCAAGTCCTCACGGTAGACCTCTAGGCACCTCTGCAGTACAAGTAGAAAACAGGAACTGCAGATGAGATCATACGATCACAGCAAAGCTGCTGCCATGTTTCAAAGCGATCGCACCCCCAGCGGTTTGCTAGCATCTTTCCCAACATGTTGCACTGCAAAGTGAAACGGCATTAACCATCATCTGAACGCAATGGCCCACGTTTGCTCAGCACTGCAGAGGATGAGACTGTGCTCACAGCTATGCCTGCCCTTCAGGTGGGAGGATGGACTTCCAGTCTCAGGAAAGGACCTTCTTATGGCCTGTTAACTTGGTCTTTTGTCAGCCTGTAGCTGTAACCTGAAATCAAATCTACAATTTCTTTCCATTAAATCACCTATTTTTCACCTGAGCACATCAAAACCAATCAGCACGTGCTTTTCAAGCACTATAAAATCTAAATGTCACAGTACACATACCTACTTACAAAAACAAACCGTGCACAAACAAATTAAGTCAACAGAGGATGTGTGGCAGAAGTCAAACCCACTTTCTGAGTGCCATTTATAAAATGACCAGTCTTCTCTCACTTTCACTGTGGCTTCCCTACACTACAAGATTTTTTCTACCTAGTGTTTTCAGAAGACACAAATATCACTTAATATGCACAGGAACAACTTCAGGACCATGCCTACACACAATATCTGTTTATGAATATTTGTTCCACATGTTGATTTTACCAGTATTAGTGACTCTCCTGACTTGCTTCTTGTGGCCAAGCAAGAGCAAATCATTTTTTTAAGAGAAGCCTGAAGTTAGAAAATACATCACGCAGATGTATGCAAGCCAGTACCTCCCCCACACACCCAAGTTTAGCAGGCAGATCTTTCAGAACCAGCTTGCAGGACGTGGCTCTGCAAACATGAAGGCTTATTAAAGTGATGCACAGGTACAGGGATGATTTTCATGTCAAGAAAATAATGCTAACTCCGTTAGAAATACCTGCTTACTGCAGTGGTTGACAGACCTGTGAAGTCAGAAGAGGCCATTGGGATCCCACCCAATGCAAAACACAGTCCAGGGGATTTAATCCAGCGATTCCTTCATTAAGCCCCAAGCTTTTGACTAATCTCAAGCCTGTCTTCCAGAATTAAAATCAACTTAGATTCAGAGACTTCAAGGCTATGTCAACACTGCCTTGTTTAACATAGACCTGGGGGCAGGCCACCAAAGCATGACTGTGCAACCATATTGTCAACAACCTGCTGCTCAGCCGCCTCCAAAGCCCTCTGGGCTTCTCGTCATGCAGTAGGAACCTTTCCAGGAAAGAACTTGGATGCCAACCTGTCAGAGGACATTTCCTCAGGTTTGACAGGATGGGCACTGGTGGATTCAAGCCAGCATGGGCATATCTCAAGAAATGCCCTATACTGAACCCAGCCTATTCATAGTACAAGAAGAAGTTTCTTTCCTGCCGCATTGTAAAGCTGATCCAAAGCTAATGTTCAGTTTGGACACGAGATGAACTGGAGAAGAACTCTTTGGACCCTTGCTCTAAAGGCAGCCTAGCCATAGCCTACAGGCAAGAAAATCCACCATCACTCCTTTACCATGTTCCCTCCATCTGAATAACTCCCATCAAAAAGCAAATGCATGAAATACCTCCTCACTGAGGGCTTTATTCTGTGTGTTACGGAAATAATCAGTAGAACACCATTCCAGGGGAAGGGGTGCAATTAGGCAGTGCAGCCCTATTAAAATCAGCCATATAAACTGATCACAGATGCAAGTCATTGCAGTGTTTGGCCTACTTGCTCTAGCAAGTTTTTGCTTTGTACTCAACTCTGCAGATAGATGCCTTGCACCTCCTACTTCTTTACCGTCTTCACGTAAATCAAAAATCAATCAAACCTCACTTCATCAGTAATAAATCAATCACTTGCATCACTTGACTATAAAAAAATGACCTTGTGGCTGCAAAGGCAGAGTATGCGTGAGCCCATGGATGACAGCAAGCACAAGAAAGAATTATTTTCATGTATGTATTTGCTATAGCTCACAGAGGGTCTTTTTTGTTCTGGCCCATCTGAGCTCTCCAGAATGGCTGTACCAATAGAAATTCTCATTTCTTGCTTGCCAGTCACCCCCAAGCAAATCAAATCATTCCTATCATCTTTCTGTTTTGTTTTCTCAGAGTGTATGCTGTACTTATACCTTTTTTCCCCCAAATACAAATGAGTACAAATGTCAGAGGCAGACTAGAAATTTTGGGGCGTACAGAGGACATTCTAGGTTTCTTCTAAAGATCAGACTATATCACCAGTAAAAAAAATAAAAATAATAATTCTTAATAATAACAATCACTGAACCTCCATCCACCCGCTTCCAAACAAGGAAATATGCCAAACTTTCCACCAAGCCTCATATTACCTCCCACCGGAGCCAGGAGGCCTGAGAATCTGTCCTCTTGTTTCCCTTGCTAGCGCTGCATTCCTACAGAGCTTCTGCGTTTGTTCAGAGCTTCTTGTTGTTGTTGTTGTTGTAAAAGCAAAGCTTTACACAAGACAGAGAGCTTGACAGCTTTCCCACAATCCTCAGCATGTGGGAATAGCAAGTAACAAAGTGTTAACACCTGCCAACTGGTGGTTAGGTGTAAATGTCTCTGTTAACAACAAACACTGCTGCTAGCAGTCAGCAGAGCAAAGCGGCAAATCTGTTCCCTTCTCCAACGTGGAAAACACCAAACAATAACAGAAAAGGCACCTAATTGCTTGATTAAGATGTATCAGTGTTGGAAACTGCTGATCTAGAACACTGAATCTCTGACATTTACTTCACTCTTGATTAAACAGAAATGTTTAAAACCAGCTATTGTGCAGGCAGAAGCCCAGAGCACCGTGTACCATCCAGGGAATTGTGACAGTGAAACTTCTCACCAAGAAACAAAATCAGAGCCACCTCCTCTCTGCTGTTTCATAAAAGCAACAGCTACTGAGACCCTCTGGCTGTTATGAAGAACGGATGGAGAGAGCTAGGGAAGGGTCAGGAGCTAGGTAGCTCCTGGATTCCCTTCTCCCCCCATGGAACTTCCAGGGAAACCTTGCGGAAAAAGTCCAGCTCCCACCCTGAAAAATGCTGCTGAACAGGGAGGTCAGGCTTGTTTCTTTATGGAGAGAAGCATTAGTTGTGTGCTTTTAAAACTCATGTTTTCAGTTAATGATTTCCTAGACCACTTCATGAGCCGGGTGGCACGGATTTACCACCTATTTGCACGTGACCGGTGTCTGAGGCCTGAGGCTAAAAGCCTGCTTACTCTAGATCTGTCCTCAGTAGCCAGCTTGCTTGTTTTAGTGCCCTTTTCCTGTGACAAAAAGGTAATGGAGAAGTGGGTCAAACTACAGACTGCCAAGTCAGAAGACGACAAACTCCATTAATCTATACTAGCCACAAAAGCCCACTGCTGCCCAAATCTCCCTACTGTGCTCACAGAAACTCCAGCTCACCCGGGGAGGGACACTAATCCCGGTTTCCATCGGCCTGCATTTCTTCAGTAATTGCTATTAGGAAAACAAATTATCCCATTCTTGAGGGGTGGGGGGTACTTCACATTTATATCTTTTTCCTAAAGATACCATCTAAACACTTCAGACAACCATGACTGTACCCCATTAATCAGCTAGTGACCAGATAACTTTAATGTACGCTCCCAATCTAGGTCACAGCGGGGGAGGAGGAGGGGGAGTGGAAGGCGCGGGTCACTTCTTTTGGCAGTGCTACCAATTTATACCAGTGTTAATAATGCATGAAACCAAGGCCTGCAATAGTCAGCACCTTGAAACAGAGGACACATGTTCTCCTTACTTCCTGAAGCATCAAATATTTGAAAGTTCTACAAGTAGTAGATGCTTAATGGTAATAAATTAGCTTACAAAGACTGGCAGAGCATTGTTCCAACTCAAAGCACTCAAAGCAACATCATTCACCAGATTGCTACGGTGAAGGCACAAAAACCATTCGATTAAAATTTCCTGCAAATGGTTCAATGAGTAGAAAATGGACAAACAACTGTGTAGTTGACCAAAAGTGTCTTTCTCCACTAGGAATGGGTGAATTGGGTAATAAACTTGCCTGCCAGCATGAATATGGACCCATTTACTGAGCCAGATGTATCGAAACAGCAGTTGGAAACTTTTTTCATTACAGGAGGTTTAGGATCACCTGCACCAAAGTAGTATTAGAGGAAAATTTCCAAGTTTCATGTGAATATTCAAGCCCCTCAGCAGCAGAATTTAGACTCTCAGTCACACGGTTTCTGTGACTCAGCCATTTGTTAGTCATCCTCTGCCTGTTATATCTCAGGAAAGTTACAGATACCCATAATTAGAAAGGCAATCCCTCTCCTTCTGCCTCCTTTCTGCCTGCTCTCTAGATACCATGTCCTCTCACTCCCTTATTTATTAGAGGTCATGTGCTATTTCATTCCCTTCCCAACTAAATTTATTTCCTTAGGGTCTCACCCATTTTACACCCTTACAACAGTCTCTATATCTTACCCCACAAGCATAATGCTCCAGATCAACTGATGCCTTCACACCCTCTTCAACCCTCCCTTTTCCGATCCCAGTAGCCCTGCCCTGGTCCACATCTCTCTCTCTCTCGCACAGGCGTTTATCGACACCTGGCCTCAGGGCTTTCGCAGGCCATATTCAATACAGCTCCATTCTTGCACAGTCTGGGACCATAACACAAGAGAATTTGGTTGCTTCCATAAACCTATCCTGGACTAGTTTCTCTAACTTGTCTTAGTTGTTGATCTGTAGAGCTGGCACTTCTGTGTTTTCCTCAAATCAACGTTGCTGCCCGATGTGTTATTTCCACTCTTGCACACTGTTCCCTCCATGCATCATTCTACCAGCTCTCCCTCCTTAGCTGCATCAAACAGCTTTCTTGTTTTTGCCTTCCAGCCCACTATCTTCTCTGCTTGCTGTTCAGACAATCAACTCCCACCATCCCTCTGCCAGTGATAACTGCACTGTTCACAAGCAAGTCTGGTTTTCGCTGTACTTCATAACAGGTTTCGCAGTTTATTCTTTTTCTCTTTTTGGTAAAGAATAAAGATCTCTGAGCTAGCAAAGCCACAGGCTCAACTGTCCCTAGTCAGATTGAGACGTCAAAGCTCGCATTCTCTAGGACAATAATCCAGGCGATGCTGTGCTGAATTATTAATGTCTGAGGTGCAGCAGGCAAAGGGGAACACTTGAGTGTGCAGCACTTAAACCTCAGATTTATGCGTCAGGTACTAGGAAGCAGGAGAAGACTGAGATGGAGAGGTGCACACATGCCCTTCTCACAGCCAGCACACTCTGAATATGAGGGTGTCTCTCACACAAAACTCATCCTTTTTAAAACTAATCAGTAATCTTCCTGTTAAAAAACCCCAACGTTTTTGTGGAAAATTTCCGACCAGTACTAACATCTCATCTCCTTCAATGCCATAAACATCTCACACTGACAGCTGTAATGCCACTACTCCCTTCCAAATTCTTCCTGATTTACCGCTTCTTTGACGATAGAAGATACTCTCTTAGTTATTGGTTCATTCTCCCAAGTCTTTCCTCCCAAACACACACCCCTGTATTTTGCCTGAGGGTAACCCTATCTTCTTCAGGACAGGACATAACACGACTGCTCCTTGCCCAGCAGCAACCCTACCCCTTGGGGGGCTTGCTGGGCACTGTCAGTCTGCTGAAGCAGCAGTGCAGGCAGACAAGCGCACACCAGAGCAGTAAGTCTAGCTTAGATCCCGTAGGTCTGAACTTTATCTGTCGTGTTTCTTATGGAGATAGCCAGCTCCAAGGCAGAGGAAGAGTCTGTCTCTTTGTCCAGTGTCACGGTTTAACCCCAGCTGGCAGCCAAGCACTGCAGAGCCGCTCGCTCACTCCTCCCTGGTGGGATGGGGCAAGAAACGGAAGGGTGAAAGCGAGAAAACTTGTGGGTTGAGATAAAGACAGCTTAATGGGTAAAGCAAAAGCCGTGCACACAAGCAAAGCAAAATGAGGAATTCATTCATGACTTCTCATCGGCAGGGAGGTGTGTTCAGCCATCTCCAGGAAATCAGAGATTCATCATGCGTAACTGTTACTCGGGAAGACAAACACCGTCACTCCCAGCGTCTTCCTCTTCCTTCTTCTTCCCCCTACTTTATATGTTGAACATGACATCATATGGTATGGAACATCCCTTTGGTCATTTGGGGTCAGCTGTCCCGGCTGTGTCCCTTCCCAGTTCCTTGTGCACCTGGCAGCCCAGGCCAGCATGAGAAGCTGAAAAGTCCTTGACTGCCTAGCAACAACTAAAAACATCAGTAAGTTACCAATATTATTCTCCTACTAAGTCCAAAACACAGCACTATACCAGCTACAAGGAAGAAAATTAACTCTCTCCCAGCCAAAACCAGGACATTCAGACACCCTGTAGCACCTTGGAGACCACAATGCTAGAATACACAAGAGACAGAAGAGCTAAATCTAAATGCAGAAAAGTCAGCATGGCCTAGTAGTTAAAGCACAGACCACACAGTCTGGATTCCTCTGTTGTCCTTGATGGGGCATTTACGCAGTGCCTTCTCAAGGGCACAAACTAAACTACCCGGTAGCAGCTCCCCCCTCCCACAGACGCACAAAAGCCTGTCAAATTGTTGCAACTAATTTACACCGACACCTCTGGAAGTCTCCTCCCCTGCACCCCAGTGCTCTTTCTGCGACACAGGGGGAAAAGCTGTGTCTGCCACACGGAGTCTGGCTCCATCCACCACTTCACCAGGTGCTGAGGAGTCTGGCAAACTCCGATTTGGCACAGGTGGGGTTACATGCTTTCCCTGCAGACACATGCACATTCCTACGTTTAGTTTTAGCACTAACAGGTTAATAACGCTTTCTTCCCTAGCTGTATTCAACTCATGACTGAAAGCTACCTCTGCATAGTGTTTTCCCGTCAGGTCAATGGCAGGCAACAGAGGAACACTTGCTACTGGTTATTTAGCTGGATAGGAGCAAACAACAATTGGTACAATATTAGCCCAGAGAGGGAAGAACATAGAGCTCCTGAAAACTACCGCCAAGAAAGCAATCAGCAGGGACGGGGTGGGCACCTGACTGCCTGCCCTGTTCATCGACCTCACTGAGGGACTCGGTTCCCGTGTATTCAGTAGAACTACTCAGTTCCCGTGTATTCAACAGAACTCAGCAGAGTTTGCGTGCAAAGTTGTGCATACAACTGTCTTGGAAACAGATTACTCTCCCTGCACTTTAGGAAATAGATCCCTTTCTTTGTAGTCTTTGAACAAAAGAGATGAGTTATCCATTCTGTTCCACACCAATCTTACTGGTTTCCACTACAGGCTTTACAACATTACTTAAAACTGGTGCTGATCATTTGTCTAATTGAAGGGCAGCTATGAAAGAAACAGCTCTGGTGGTGATGGGATGGAGGGCTCAAATGGACAAATTGGAACAACCTAAGGATGACATCAGCCATAAGCATGTGAAAAGTACTTCAACACCTATCTACTACTGAAGTCAGTGGTGTTGGTCAGCTTGGACGGTTCCTTAGAGAGTTTAAGCTCTTGGTGCTAGGCAAAGCTTTTTTCTATTCCTGTAGATCCAGGCTCCAGCATTTCACTTTGATATCCAATAATGGGCACTGCTTCCCTTTCATCCTTCACCAATGATGTGCAACCATTTCACTGCTGAAAATCAGATAATCAGAGGCTCAGTAAAAAGGAATATTTTGGCATGGTTCTAAAAATCACTGAAGTGCATAGGTTTACTGTCCAGACTAAATGCAAGGCTCTCCAGTCTGGAGCAATCGAAGAAGTCTTGCAGAATCTTGCCAGTGCTTGTCAAGTCCTGAACACTGGAGTTGTCTTGAACATAAGCACCAAAATCCAAAGAACAGACCTAGCACGAGGCAAATACATCATCACATATCACCAACCCTTTGGGCTATACAGTTACACAGAGGCCCTGCATCTAAGGCAGAGCTAAATTTGACATTTGTGAGATCAGATCCTTTCAAAGCAAAGGACAGCATGGAAATAGCCACCTCTTCTTTCTAGCTCCTTCTTTGGCCTCTACTCTTCAGCACACAGGATGATGTCTTTCTTACCCAAGGTTGCCTCAAGCATCAGTACAGACAGGCTATGTCTCCAGATCCCTTTCTGTCCTGTTGTCCCATGTTTTAGTTTTCTGCCTGTGAGAACGCAGCAGTCATTTGCAATGCCAGGGCTATGGGAATTCTGGCAGCGAAAAAATAGCCCTGTTAACAAAGGGTCTTGGGGCTACTTGCGTCTTTGGGGGTTTTGGAGGTACTGCAGGGCAAGGCTGGGCCTCATTTTAAGAGAAGTCTCCAGCACGCACCAGTGCCAAGAGGCTGAGTAACGTAATTATTTCCTTGCGAAGCAGCATTTTTCAAAGTGCTGATTCTTATTAAGAAAAAGGAATGGATTTGGAGCTCATATTTTGATCTAGTGCCCAGGATTATTTGGAAATTCTTTTTCCTGGAACGAGACTTTTTATTCCAAATTTCTCCATGGTGGGGAGTGAGGGTTTCCTGGGCAGAATTAGAATAATGATTACAGCCTGTATACAATCAGCTCTAACCACTGTGGAACTCCAAAAATGAATGTTATTGCTCAGTGGCTTCATTGAAAACAGAAGTATTATTTAACCAGAAGGATGGCAACACATGAAAATAGCTCATTATCATATTTTCTCCCTATTTGAAATGTCACATTGAGTATGTATCTTTCACGTCCACTGCACTTCAACTAATTTGGGCTGTGTTTAAATATATTACGCAGCATGCTTTATTACAAAATTCTGACACATTCCCATTGATGAAACAGGGCTTTCTTTCAAACACGTGTAAATGGCAGTAGGAGTTACCCTGCATAAATATTGGTTTATATACAATAAGAATACCACATCATCTCTGTGTCAGCCTGTGTTTTTCTGTGGCGTAGAACATATATAGCAAAACCAACACTACTCCAAAGCTTGCTGTTTATTGAAGGGACAATGATGTTAACATTATTATTCCAGGTCTAAATCTTAACCACTTACCTTATTTACATAATTGCAAGACAAACATATATTTTACTCAATGACTGAATAAGATTCCAGCAGTGTGATTGCCTAGAAATTAAAAAGTAGAATTGCAGGGGGTGTACGTGAGATGAAAATAGCTTGTTTTAACACAGCTGGTGTATCTTATCTTCCGTGCACTTTCAAACGTAGCTCTTACAAAGGATGGTTGTTCTCGTCCACCCAGGTCTCCAACAAAGTGGAGGATTCATTTCATTTGCGGACCTTCCTCTAGAATGCAGCGACTCCAGAAGCTACTCCTGATTTATACTCGTATAAGCAACTAGAAGAACGAAAGCAGTTTTTAAAATTATGTAAAAATAAGACAGTTCAGTCAAACTTTGTGTTTCTTGGGCTGAAATGTTATGGTACCTGCAACTCTATGTTGAATCAGGGGGTTTTGTATCAGGGATTTTGTAGAAGGCATGACTAATATCTGACAGATAAGACGTCATCTCTCCGCTATTGTCTCTGTTGAGGCACTCAGGAATTAGCTTCTGAACTACTGTAAAACCATCTTAGTTTCAACTGTCTTGGGTTCAGCAAACACCTAATGATATTCTCCCTTAAAACCTCTCACCAGCTGCCTCCTCAGGACAGTTCTATCCCACTCTATCACGCCAGTCTGACTAGAGGCCACCAAGCTCTGTTGGTGCTTATTCCAGCAAGGAATCTCGTTCCTCACCACTCATGCATCGTTCAACAACCACTTGGAGCCAAGGCGGGTGAAGGGGACCTGGTTCATTCACTGGGAGCCAATTGACTGGTGTATCTCACACAACAAGCTTCTGCATGACATCACAAGTCATTCCCAACAGCTTGTTCTAAAACATGTTTCAGGGGCAGCTTTTGGACCTTTGCTGCCTCATCCATACGTCTAAGAGAGCAGTAATCAAAGCTTTATTCTCCAAGTCACGCATTTTTTTTAATCTTTTTTTTTTTTTCACCCTAGCAGATGGCCTTTTTTCCAAAATAAGTCCTCAAGCAAAGATTCTTATCAAGGGGAAAGTAGGTTTGTTCTGAAAAAACTCCCAGAGGGAACCATATGGAACGGTACTCCTGGAATACAGGTACTTTTCCTTAGATAAAGGGAAGCCCTTAGACTACTCATCACTGTGTGGATGCTGCCATGAAGAAACAGCATGAATGCACTCCGTGCAGTTAGACACTCTGCTACTTCTTCAGTCCTGAGTGTTCTCTCCTCACCCCACGTAACCCTTTCCTCAGGAAACATTTACACTAAGAAGTAAAATGTTTCCAGACAATTGAACAACAAAAAAAGTTGTGTTTAGATACAACACATAATGCCTATCTTGAAAAACCTGGATTAGTTTTATATTTAAATCATCCACTGAATTATAATAAATGAATAAACATAATTTGGAGAAGAATTTAAAAAAAATTAACTGTGTTGCTGGAGCCAAAAGCAATAACTGCAACTCACTTTCTAGTGCTTCGTCACTCTTTCGGACTTCAACATTACTGTTGCAACCCTTTTTTTTTTCGTATTTTATGTGTTTTGTTTTATTTAATGTCTGCCTTAAAGGAACACTCCAGTGTAATATAAAAAGATACTGTAATCGCTATGTATAATTACAAAGAACAGCCAAATGTCTAATACAAAAACATATAATAAAAAAAGAATAATTAACAATCAGATCTAAAGCCACGAACACGGCAATCTAATAAGGTAGGCTAGGAAGCACTACTCAGCTCTCTCCTTACAACTTCCTTCTAACTTCAAGAGTTTGCTCTAATTGTTTGGGATTTTTTTTCCTGATTCCCCAGAGTAATAGATGTGAAATTTTATCCTTTTGGCTGCTAATGGGCAGGATCTTGTGTTCTTTACACATTTAGATTTTCTATTAAAATAATGAGGAATGTACTAAACATGCAGGCCAGTTTCCATCTCCTGGCACAAGTCAATGAAGGATTTAGATGTACATGGAGTGCAAGACTGAGCATACAGTTGGCAGCTTCCAAAGAGGAGCGAGTCGTGTAAAAGTGTTCCTGAAAAAGTAGCATTACTTTATCCGGCCAGAACTACCCCTACTAAGAGCAACCATAAAAACACACAGAGCCTTACCATCCACAGTTTCATTTGAATCAACAAGCAATTTATGTTTGTTCTACAGAACATTCTGAGAACCTATGAAAGTCCAAAGACCATCTTGTATCAAAAACAGTTCATTACTCTCATCCATATGTAAATGGCTGGGCATCTAATGTGCCAAACTCCAGCCTGGGAGACTGTTTAACCATAAATCCTCTCACCAGACAGAAGCACGAGTGATTTTGTTGAATCTGAAGGTAGAAGGAACAAAGGGAAGATGTAGAGCCACAGGAACAATTTTTCAGAGGTTCTCAACACCATCAGCCCAGAGAAAGAACCACACTGATTTAGCAGAAGATACCCTGCAGGAAAAAAAAAAAAAAAAATTCTTTTCTTTGCATCTCACGTGTAGGACTTTATGTACACTTGTTTCTGTGTGACTTGGCAGTGCAGCAACAACTGTTAGGGAAGATACCAAAAGAAGATTCATCAGCAACCATATTGACATCTGAAGAGGCATATGCTCACAGGCAGTATTTTGCCTATTCCCTTTAACCTGGTAGTTAAACCCACAAGGTACAGATACATCTTGGATAACGCTATTTTTCCAGTACACAGATTTGAGCGTTGTCTGTGCATTTAAGTTAATTTCAGCACTGGGCAGACATTTACTAAAATCCAGATAATGATGCTATAATTATGAGACAGACAAACAGAAACATGCCAGACAGCACTGGGTTTTTTTGTTGTCTTAATTCTATTCAGCTTCTGAAATAAATTTAAAATAAGTATTTATTTTAGCAGAGGACAAAAAGCGGGAGACAGATAATACTTCTTACAAAACCATTTTCTATAGATCGGTTCCCGCTAAGTCGTCTTTCTATTCACAGACCTCGTTCATTTTTGCATGTTGATTTTGTAAAGGCAATTAAATAGCTTTAACAATAACAGAATTACAGGTGTACTGAGGAAGGAAGAAGCTTTTAGACAGATACAATATGTTTTTTTCAGCAGAAAGTCAGTTACAACCAATTGTCTACAAAGATGATGGGAATATTCAAATCCTCCCGCAATTTCAAAACGTGTTGATTTAACAAAGGCTTAGAGAACTTAAGTACATTGCTCAGGACAGATCCTAGTCCAGGAGAGTTCTGACTACGTATTCCAGGCAATGATTTCCTTCAGTATTTGCAACAGTGTTCATTTCTTTGCTCTTATATTCCTATTCTGCATGTAACTTCCCTTGACTTTATCGTTACTGCAATTAATTGTACTAAATCTAAAACAGTACTGGAAACAGAATTTAACTTAGAGAAATTGGACTTAATTTGCAAGAGATTCACTGCAACATAATCTCTGCTGAAATGTTTACAAGCTTTTGGAGAACTAAAAGCCAAGAGGGATCTCGAAAGAACAAGTTTACTGAACTCCATATGCCACACCATGATTGTGCTCTTCCGTCTCCAGGGTCTTCAGCCCTACTGAGATTTATAGTGTTTGATTTCAATTCTATATGCTACGCTTTCCATTCAAAAGAAAAAAAAAAAGTGGATTAATCTGATATAAAGTGGTAGGTGTGCAAAATCTAATTGTTGCCATCAGGCTGATGCAAAACCCTGTGTAAGTCTAAGAAAACTTTGTGCTTTGTTTCAGTGAGCTTATCACTAAGATTTGTTTGCTCTTTGGATTTACCTCCAGTGCACTAATACCTGCATGCTCCACCTGTGTCTCCGAGATGACATGATGCTCCCCGTGACTTCTAACTGCATGACTTACTGCAGCAAAACCTAACCCAAAGAAAAAAATACAGATTTATCATAAATTCAGTCAGCAGGTGTGGTCTCCACAGTATAACTTTCAGAAGCAGAAATCCTTGCTGCTACCAAATGAAATAAAACAACTCCCTGTTTCTAGAAATATCAGAAAAGAAACCCTTTTCCTGTCTTTTACTTGCCATAGTGTACGAGAAGTAAAAAGTATGTCAAAGGCTAACACATTATTACCTTGACAGGACAAGGTGCTTCTCTGGCTCTGAGTAAAAGATTGAGCTATTAAAGTAAAACCCTTGGAAAACTTCTATGCTTATTTCTAGATGGCTTTAGAAAATTCATGGCAAAGGGAGTCTGTGATGATGGGCTCTTGTTGTAGAGGGAATTACCCCTCAACTCTGAGAACGTTCTAGGAATTCTGGTGTTCTCTGGGTTCACAGGATAGACACAACCCTGCCAGGCGCAACATCCTATCTTAGTGAAACTTTTAAAAGCATGAAAATATGAACATATTCTCTTGCAGAAAGAACACACTACTCTGGGCACACTAGACAGTACTTAAATCCAGCAGTATACACACACTTTTACAAACAGAATGTGGTCTGGCTCCCCAAAAGTTTAGGTGGTTTTTTTTTTAGTTAGTACTATCTTTTTAACACCAACACAAAATTTAAGTGTTCTAAGAATGAGAAGCACATGGACAGATTATTTCAGTAGAATTAATAATCCATTTATAAAGTTAATTGATTTGTTGCTTATGGTTCCCAGACCAGCAAAAAACAGTGAAACTGCTGAGTGATGGCATTAATGGTTTGGCAGGTTGCGTGTACAAGAGTACCTGCTCGTATGTAGAATCAGCCCGCTTACCTGCAGGCACAAATTGGGCATCCAGTTCAGGACTTCAGCTGGTATCCCAAAAGCCGTGTCTGGCTTTCTGAAATTCTGAGGGTCAGTTCTGGAGGAAAAAAAAACAAATCACAAGGCATTTTAAAGAGGCTACCAAATATAAACTATATAGTATAATAAAATACATATATAAATTGTAAATGAAAATATGACATACACATTTGGGGTTATAATGAATGGAAAAGAAGAGGAGGGCTAGACTGGGAGAACAGAAAACATGTCTAAGGTTGGTAGATATGATCTAGGTTACTCTTCACGTTATAGATGAATAAGAACATTTCTGAGTAGAAAAAGACAATAACCAACCTCCTTAGTGAGAGTGAGCACATAAAGCTTTAAAAACACACTGGTCTTATAAACTCACTTACTGATTTAATCCAGCATTTTGAATTCACTAAAGCTTGAAAACAGAGATGCTGGAAACCATTAAAGAAGAATGCTGTGAAAATCAATGTATGAAGCAACTTGAGATGTTCATGAAGACAGCATATGAACAGCAGAGACCTCTATCCGAAAAATCTGTTCCATTTTTACATCATTAGGCTGGATGGAGCGAGGAGGTGGCTAAGAGCTGAACACTAATGATCCGAGTAATCTGTAGGTAGAAAAATCTGTAATTTTGATGAACACTGGGAAATTATTAAGAAAGGGTCTATTAGATTATGGCATCCTAGAGATCATAGGGAATTTAGGGCTAAACAGTGGGGAAAATGGAAAGAGCAAAGACAGACGTGAAAGTCTGAACAAGTAAGATGACAGAATTTGGCGCCTAAAGGCATCCCATTTCTCAGTATCTCGTGAAAGCAATAAGCTTGCAAGCAAATCCTATTGAAACCTTGATTATTACGTTTGCCACTGAGCTTATATCCCAGTAGGGCATTCTGCTTGAATCAGACTCTAATGTGAGACATTTTAATTGTGATTGCTGGGCCAGCAGGAAATGGTGAGCCTAATGGGCTGGTAATATTTAAGTCAAGTCATTGAAGACAGAGAACGTGCAGAGCAGAGTGGAACACCGAAGAGGAAAAGGAGTGACAAGGTAATGAGTTACCTGGGGTCAAAGAAGAAGGAAGTGGCTGGTAGAAGCAGGGGTAAACATGCCTTGGAGGAAAGAAGGGCGACTTCCTGCTTTTGGATTGTAGGGGTTTTTAAAATATATTTCTCCAGTCTGTTGGTGGCGTTGTGAACTGAGCTATCTCAGTTTAAGTTTAGAGTGATTTTTTGGCTTCAGTTTAGTTTCCTTATTAGGGCATAGATCTAGCAGAATCCACAATCAAATTTACCTTCAGTAGAGAACAGCGCAAAAATTACTGATTCACAGAATCGCTGAGGTGCGAGGGGACCTCTAGAGATTGTCTAATACAACATCTCTACTCATAGCAGAGGCAACTAGAATGGGTTGGTCCAGTGAGGTTTTAAGTAATTCCAAGGATGAAGGCTCCTCAGCCTCTCTGGGCCACTTGTTCCACTGTTCAATCACCTGTCCAGTAAAAAAGTTTTCTTATATGTTTAAATGGAATTTGCTGTATTTCAGTTTGTGCCCATTACCTCTTGTCCTTTCATTGGGCACTACTGAGAAGAGTCTGTCTCTGTCGTCTTTACCCCTGCCCCATCAGGTATTTACACACATTGAAATAACCTGCCCTGAGTCCTCTCTTGTCTATGGTGAACAGTCCCAGCTCACTCAGCCTCTACGCATATGTCAAATGTTCCAGTACTTTAGTCATCTTCATGGACCTTTGCTAGACCCAGTCCAGCATGTTCATGTCTCACTTGCACTGGGGAGCCCAGAACTGGAACCAGAACTCCAGATGGGTGTCACCAGGACTGAGCGGAGGGGAAGGATCATCTCCATTTACCCACTGGTGATGCTCTACCTAGTGCAGTCCAGGAGGCTGTGGACCTTCTTTGCTGCAAGGGTGAACTGCTGGCCCTTGGTCAACTTGTCCTGGTCAACAAACTGTCTTCAAAGCTGCTTTCTAACTGACTGACTTTCAGCCTGTCCTGGTGCATAGTGTTGTTCCTCTGCAGGGATGAGAATTGGTATTTGAAATTTATGAGGTTCTTTCTGACCCATTTCCCCAGCCTGTTGAGGTCCCTCTGAACAGCAGCACACCCATCTAGACTATTAACCACTCCTCCAAAATTTGTATCATTTGCAGTCTTGCTGAGGGTGCCCTTTGTCAAATCAATGGGATAATTTTTCACAGAATCACAGAACGGTAGGGGTTGGAAGGGACCTCTGAGGGTCATCTAGTCCAACCCCCTTGCCAAAGGAGGGTCACCTACAGCAGGCTGCACAGGACCTTGTCCAGGCGGGTCTTGAATATCTCCAGAGAAGGAGACTCCACAACCTCCCTGGGCAGCCTGTTCCAGTGCTCCGTCACCCTCAGA
>Ga0065711_1005137_pt1 | contig 22108 bp, 12 predicted proteins | sample Hoacrofraction12_FD_59098 | JGI IMG/M metagenome (GOLD analysis project Ga0065711, IMG submission 59098) | Hoatzin crop microbial communities from Cojedes, Venezuela - Epithelial fraction 12 v2 (version 2) | ecosystem: Host-associated > Birds > Digestive system > Esophagus > Crop | place... | reverse complement strand
GTTAAAAAAAAAAAAAAAAAAAAGGAAAGAAAAAAGGCTCATGGTTTTAAATAAATGGATCTCTGTTTCCTGTTCGTGATTTCAGTTTTAAATCATGGGTATAATCCATCCATCAGCGTAGTAATAATTGCTTCAGGACTTTTTGCACAGAGAGTTTGCAGATCTGATGCCCACTGGTGTATAGGCCCTCAGGTTTCAGTAGATCAAACTGGCAGTAAACAATATTTGAGGATGCGGGAAATTTTCACATATTTCCAATTAGCTGTTTTGTAGAAAATATTCAGTGGTGTAATAATGAAGGATCCATTACTCCAAGTACTGCATACGCCCTATATGAATATAAAGCCAAGAAACCAGCAGGGCTATGGGGAAAAAAGAGGCAGGTGCTTTCCTGTAGGCTTTTATCCAAAATCATTGTGAAAGGTCTTAAGCCATGAAGCTCTCGTTACTTCCCTGGGACTCTTTCCTACAGCTGATGCAGAAGTTTTTTCCTGATATTCATTCTGAATATAATTTTATATATTGTTTGATACAAGAGAAGCCACTCAGACAGGAAGGTCTCTTCAGTGGTGACGTTGAAATAAAATTCCACATTGATTTGCACAATGGGAAGAGTTTTGAGTGACAGACAAGAAGGCTAGCATCCCTTTCTGAACAAAAGTTCTGAATCCCGCTAACTGCTTTCCAGCAAGTTTCCAGGCTATAGCAAGCTATAGTACAAATAAATCTGACATACTTTTTTTTCTTTATCTCAATTATTAGTCTCAGAATTGCAAAATACCTTACCTGAGTAGCGTTCAAAATGCAGAACAGGTAGCTGAAAACAAGATTTGTTTCTTCATGACTTATTAACATGAGGTAGCCTATCGTCCAGGTGATTCCGAGCACTACCACTATAGAAATAGTGCCAATCATCTTTTTCATAAATGAATCCTTTTTGTGCCTAGAAACACACACACAGAAATTATTAAATCTTTCTCTATATCATTTAATATCTTTTTGAGCTTTAAACTTTCAATTTATTCAAGGCTATATTGCAAAGATGTGTTACTCAGGTGAGTTGAGAACATAAACCTCCCTACATTTGTTTCGTGTATCATCCGGAGAAGGAATCCAGAAAAGGAAATCTAACCAAGTTTATCAGAATAATCTGGGTTTGGAGTATGTAGTTTGCATGTGTCTGTCTTTTTAACAAAAAAGTGAGATTTACCAAGGCAGCAAGAAGCAATGAAATTAGCATGTTAGCTATTATAAGCTTTTTAGAATGTTTACAACTTCAATCTAAATGTGCTTAATTTTCAATATAACAATAAGCTGCCAGTGAAGCCTGGATATCCAATTTCTCTCAAGTCTGAGGGGAGTCAGAGATCAGGTATTTTGTTTGCTCCAACGGTGAAAATTGTACATAAATGAAGAAACGGTACAAAGTTTTATTGAACAGATCAGTTTTGCAGGATTAATAAAAATCAAGGCCATCCCCTTTTAAATAACACAATGTACACTGCAGAGCTTGTGGCACACAGCCTGTGACGATACATGGAGTGTTGGTGTAAAACTGAGCAAGGAAATCTGCTTCAAAGCCGCTAGAGAACTGGGCTGACGTTCAGTTGTGCTGAGAAATTAATAATTCTCATTCAGCTGGACCCAGCTCTGCTCTCACTTATATGAATTTGAATCAGGGATAACCTTCACTGAAGTCAAGTCAGGTGACACTGCCACCAAAAAAAAAAGGGGGGCAAAAGCCTGCAATATTTTCATTGATGTGCACTTGAACAAAGCTTGATCCATTGCAATGATGGAGTTCATCTTCTGACTGCTTTAAGTATACATTTCTTTGAAACAAAATATTTTGTCAAAAATCTGAGTTTGTGACAAGAAAGTCTGAGCTGGTGACAAGAGACCAAGGAATACATTTGCTGGAAGATCTGAGGAGTCCTATGCCATCTCACCTTGTCAAATTCTTGTTCTGCTTCCATATCACAGAGACGCTGATCTTGATAAAGATGATGATGTTAAACAGGAGTATGAGTGCTACTGGCAAGAGGAATGACCACAGCATGGGCTTTTGCACACTGAAATTCTGATTTTGATCCAGTGCTGCAAGCCAGCAACTTTTAAGACAAAGAGAGGGCATTTCAAAAGATTTGTTAGACACATTTTTCAGAATAGCAAAACAAAACAAAATAATATTCCACTGTTCATCCTGAAAGACCTCGTAGGGCTTTCTAGGTCTTGTTAACCTGTCTCTGCAAGGCAACCATTCCTTGAGAACTGAGGGCTTTCAGTCATGCTTCTCTTTCGCTTGGGGAACACAAAACAATTTATCAAAGAAACTGCATAGAGATATTTAATAAGGTGCACTGTAGCTAACCAAATAAATATCTGGCCACCATATGCAAGTTTGTCTCTAGGGTATATATTATAATAGAGCTAAAGAGTAATAGGGGAGACCTAATGGACAAAGGCTGAAGCAAAAACAGGGACGAATTCAGGAGGACAGGATTATCCTGCAATAATCTTTCCCTCTTTTTTTTCATTGCCAAATAATCTCAAGTTAGAAGTCAACACTCCCTAGATGAGTATGATAAGATGGCCACCATGTGGAAGAGGTTCTGTGTTTACGTTTCCAGAACAAGTCAACCTTTGTTCTGTATCATCCAGTATCACCAAGGTACATCATAAGCCTGATAGCCCGCTTTGGTATGTGGGCACTCAAGTGAATACCAATACCAAAAACATAGGGTGAATAGGAATATAGCTACATTGGCCAGAAAGATGTTAGATAAATGGGAGGATTAAGTTTAGGTACTTAAATGCAGTTATGCACTTAAATTAAGGTCTTGAATTTCAGTTAGACGAAGAGCCTCTACAGCGTCCATTTGAAGTCACAGGGGATCTTGCAGGAGGATTCAAGGCAGATGTGGATCCAGTACCCTACGTCCTTAGTGAGGAGAAAAAGCAATTCCTTATAGCGAATGTTTAGCTTGAGTGAAGAGTTATGTTTTAAGTACTTAGATATACAAAATGGTATACCAACAATGCATCTAGAATTGTATTAATAATAAGCTATCACAAAAGGTGTGGGATAGCAAGTGTTGTAATAACGCATGAACTTACAATTCTTCCTGTCGGTAGTTTAAAGCTTTTCCTTCTCTGTAAGTAGCTCCAAGTGTTACTGCAACTACTACAGCGGGGATTCCTAATTAAGTAAAGAGAGACAGCAATTTATTGCTCTGTTGCATAGGCATGCCTCCCTTCCACACAAATAGCTTCTTGCCTCCTAAACCCCATAGATTTTAAGAGCTCTGTTTCATCTGCCTTGTGATAAGCTAAGTAGGTTTTTGGTAGCCTAGAGAAAAGGCAGGACTGAGGGTTGTGAGCACTATTTTTCTGAGGACAGCTCATGTCCATGACTTGCTGATTTTTTCTGTTAAAGAGCTTCAACACAGCTTCCAGAGGCAACGCCAATGGTGACAGAGCAAACTCCCCCCTGTGCTGTAGCTGACTCCCTCATCACAGCTGTGCAATCCTACCCTCTTGTCAGCAGTAAGAAACTAATATAAGAAAATATTGCTCCAAGCACCATTACATTTCATACCAGCTTGATGCAGAGGGTAACTTTTGCCCTCCAAGAAGCATGGCAGTGTGGGGTTTTCTCCCGATGCCTTTGCTTTGTGTCCTGTCTTCCGTGTCTCCTGCCTACCTGTTTGGAAGAGTCTAAGCAGCATGTCTCATGGGAAGGAGCTTCCCACATGAGTTTTCCTTTGGGAAATAAACATGCTTTTAAAAGTCTGTTCCTCCTTCAGCCCTAACAGAGATCTTCCAGACTGCCAACTATTTGCTGTGCTCTCAAAGTATGTCTGAAAAGCAGTGAATCAGACTCATGCTATTTCAGACAGGTGTAACTGATGGCAGGACAGGGTGAAGAACCGAATGCTGTGCTATCATGCAAATATACAAGGAGCACAGTGATGTGTAGCCAGACAGCTTTTGCTGAACATTTTCTGGCTTGCACGTGCAGTCCAAATTCTAAAAGTATTAATGGAAGTGCCTCTACCTCCACCCAAATGCAAAATGTAATAATAAAACTATCAGGATCTAAAACTGCTTGGTAGATGCCATCAGAAATGACACACCACACAAGCTGAATACACACCATGGAGAAGGCAGGTATTCCTGTACGCTGTGTTAGAAGAGTTTCTTGAAGGAGGCTGAAATTTTTCCTTTACCTAGTGGGCATCTGTCTGCAGTCCTTCAGGTAGTTCCCTTTTAGCTTGCAGTGTTGCTGCTAATTGCTGTACTGACTTACGAATGTGTTCGTTGCTTATTAATAAATAATATGTAACAAATAGTGTCAGTCACTCCTTGCTTTTGGATGTGTGCAAGGCTCTAGCTGAGGTTATGAGGAATCTCAGAGATATCTAAATGAAGAATTTGAGTCTATGTGTGCAATCACTGTATCAGAAAGATTTTTTTACTTAGTTGACAGAAGCAGACTGTTGAATGCCTTGATCACTGTGAAAATTTCTCCTGCACAAACAGTGCCATATCAGGACAACGAGAACAAGCTCAGTTTATACCAGTAGTGTGAGCAGTAGCAGGAGATTATCTATTAAATCACGTTGCGCTAAAGCAGAGGGACACTAATTATAATTGCTCTCTGCTGATCTCCCATCTTTACAACGCTCCCTGAATGTACTATGTACCAATACTTTGGAAAGGGTTGCCGTGTGTTCGAATCTTACCCCATCCGATTGCTGACGTGGTTACTAGGAAGTATCCAGGCAGGGGCTTCATGGCTCTGAGCAGCAGTAAGTACAACTGTGCGGAATTGAGTGCTGTCCACATAAATGTCGCCAACAAAAAGTAGTGCAGTAGGACAGCCACAGCTGTACACCAGGAGTCTGCAGGAGGATCTACCAGGTCTGATGTGAGTGAGGTGTTACGGACAGTATCATAAGGAAGGTATTGCTGGTAGTAGCTGGTGTTATCGCTGCTGTGATTCCTAGCATTTTGGTTTTCAATTCCAGAGATGAAGATGATGTTAAAAAACAGCATGGAGAAACAGAGACTCACTAATATCCATGTTACAGACGACTTTCGAGTTTTCCTATTGGTAAGAATACGTTTAGGCGAAAAAAGTAGAACAAAATAAGAAAAAATCTAAAATATTTCCTCATTTCCACTGGTATTAAAAGAAAGCTAGAGCGTGAAGTCTTTAATACAGAGAGAAAGCAAAGCAATAACTTGTTTGCAGAATTCTACACCATCATTACTCTCAGAGACAACTTACCAAATCCATCAGTTTTGACTCATTTCAGCTAGAACAGAGAATAGCCAGCACCTTTTAGGACGGGGCCTTTTCCAGCAGTAGTTGGGATGCATTTTCTTTTTTCCACTCTGCCCTTTTTAGAATCCTTTCTTAAGTGTTAAGAGGTGAAATAGCATAAGACAAATGTTTCTAAACACTCTTCAAGGTACAAGAGAATAATAAATCTCCACTTCCAAACACTGTCTTCTAAGTGCATTTAAAAGGCAGAGGAAGCTCCTACAATCTTAAATACATTGACCTTGATGGAATTGCTCCAGATCTACATTAGTGCAAGCTGGATGAGAAACATACATTCATCTATGATAAGTACAATGCTGTTGGCATGACTTTGGTCCTCGTTCAAGGTAGAATCACATGACACCACTAATCACAGGCACATCCGTCAGGGAAGTTTGCTGCTATTGTATTTGAATTAAGTCACTCACAATAAAACTGTAGCGCAAGAAGTGTACATAACCTACATTGCTGTATAATCACAGTGCTTTGAAATCATCTGTTCTTTACAGACATTTTATAAACAGAAGGCAATAGAGTATAGAAACTATCAAATAGGCAACAGAAAGCAGGGTAACATTTAAATAGGATAGCAAGAAAAGAACCTCAGGAGCAACATATATGCTTCTACATGAATGCTAAAAGTCTAAGCAATAAGACGGTGAGTTGAAATGACTAGCCTTGAATGAAGACTCCGACGTAACAGGCATATTGGTAACTGGCTAGAAGAAAGATAACGGAGTAGACGTTGTAATACCAGGGTACGGGGCATACAGGAAAATAAAAAGAAGGTCGTGCTGGTGGTGAAATACTGTTGCACATTTTTAAAGCCTAGTATTAAGTGGGAGTAATGAACTAAACATCTCAGTGTGTAGCATGGACCAGTGTAGCAATAAATACAGCACTGGGTCTGTGTTGTCAGCTACCTGGCCAGGGTAGTAACAGAGATGTCAGCAAGGCGGCAGGGGACATGAAATGCAGCAGAAGTGGCAGACCGCCCTTACCCTGCATAGGTGGGGCAAATGTCACTCTGGGACATTTCCCAGAGATTAGAGATGGTGATGGGAGCCCATGGTAAGAGGATCAACCCTTGACTTGATCCTCAGTAGCACACGCTGCCTGCTTTGTTATCTTATAGCTGGTGTGCTGCCCAGTCAAAGCAATGGAAAGATTTTTCTTGTCAGCAGCCATGCCCAGTGTTTCCTACGAAGGCCTTGGCCTTTCACCATACTGGGGTCTGCCATACTCTGTTATATCATTTCTTTTCAAAGCTCACATATTTGAAGGTGGATTTATTGAATAATAATCTCATACATATATCCTCACAGTAGAAGATTAACATTAACAGAAAGGTTAAAACTTCATCTAGGTGAGTGGCATTGCTGAGACATCTCATGTCCTCTCTTTAACCAGAAAGCCACGCTTACTTCCCAAGCTGTGCTGTGTGATTAGCTCCTTTTTTTTAATATTATTTGCTGATCAATAATATTGCAACATGTTTGAAACTGGCTACTCTCTTTGTTTTCCTCAAACTATATACAGAGCAAACTATTGTAACTTAGCATAAAATACTTGCAATTTTACATCTTTGCTCTTACCTGGTGAATATTTGAAACAAAATGGTAGTGACCAGACCAGCCATGGACAATCCAACACCAATATAAGAAATATACTCCAAAGGCTTTGCATATTTATGTTTGATCTGAAAGGCCTAGAAGACAAATTGTATTAGTTACGAGAAGAGATAAATTTCTTCCTAAAATTTGTGTTTCTAGTTGCACATAGAAACAAAAATGGTTTAGTAAAGTTATGACTGTTGCTAGCTACTGCCAAAACTTTCAGATCACACAAAATTATTCTGGACCTTAAAACTGGAGAAGCTTGTGAAGAACTCCAAAGAGAGACTTAACAACATCAAGCAAATATTTAGCAAAGTAGCAGATTAAATTATAGAAAAATGCAAGGTAATAGAGACTGGGAAAAGTAGCTTTAACTTTTCGTACTGATGTGCATTCTGAATTTTGGCTTCTGAGGATAAGGTCTAGCATAAGTTGTTATGAAGAATTCCGAATCAAAACCGGTCTTTTTTTGTATAGCGACAGTAAAGCAGCAAGTAAATGTAGATGTGTTCAGTGAAACAGAAAATACTGTTGTCTTTGCATATAGTGGATGAGAATCTTCTCTAGAATATAGTCATTTTGTGCAATAAGGACATGCATAAGATAAAGGGAAATACAGAAACAAGTAAATATTACAAATATGGAAATGCTGTTCTGTGAAGACAAAGTAAAAAAACCCTCTGAAATCCTGGCACTGCTGAAGTCAGTGACCACAGATATGTGATTTTACCCAGGGAGTGTTTTGTTTAGAGAAGCTGAAACAAATACTGAAAGAACAACAAATGTCAGAGACAGTCGGCCACTCCTGAGTAGTCTTGTTAGTACAAGAGGGCAATATATAAAACTTAATTGTAGCAGGCTTAATATTTGCAGAGCGATTGCTTTTTATAAAGATATAAGCAAAGGAGGTAATTAATGCCAAGTACTTTGAGTTATTTACCCAGCATAAGAGAGTGCCACAGCTAGCCCAGATCCCAAGCTGCTCCACTGTTCGTCTTAGGGCACTTTGGGCTTTAGACATACGCTCATTTAACAGCCAGCTGCAGCAATGGAGGTGCACAGCTGGAGGCTACCACAGCTGAGCAAGGGGAATGAGTGGCCCCAGCCCTCCCCTGCTGCTGGGGTGTGCAGGCCAGTGGGCACAGCCACGATTTGTGTCAGAGGCAGCCAGAATTCGCCAATACGTTTGGCTTTCCAGTACCCTGGGGACAATGCACATGTCCCAATTTGCAAGCTCTGCCACAGGTCAGAAACAAGTATTTGGGGACACCTTAAACTCCTGTGCCTTCCAGCTCAGCACGTCTACGCCCTTACATTGGCGTGCTGGTCTTACAGTTGAAAATAACCAAACAAATGAAAAAAAAACCCCAAACTCTTTCCCTTTGAGAAAGGACAACACCCTACCATCAGGACAGCAAAATTAGTAGTGTGATTACACCTGCATCTCAAGAACTGGTCTCTTCCTTTTGCACAGCCGGCGGTGCTCCAGTCATTGACAGTATAGTCCCAAAAGACGCAGGCATGATCACGCAGCTGCATTTTCAAGGTGTTGTACTATGGATCGGGATTGCAAAGAGAAAAAATGGCTACAGAAACATAAACAGATATGCACCAGCAATGGCGTGTACTGACAATTATCCTCTGAAATGGGAGCTGACAGCTACTGAGGGATTTATGGGGTTTCCAGTAAACCTTATGAACGATACCAATAACAGCATAATTTGACATTTTGAACTTACTTTATGTGCCTTTCTCAGTGAAGACTGCCAATGAAATTACCCATTTCTGTGAATTATTCAGGTAATTATGGTTCAGATGCACATTGACTAGGCATTAAACAATTGCAAAATGAATTCTGCATAAGCCAAACAACAGCTTTCAGATATTAGTAGCACTAAATTACTGCCAAGTGTGGAGCTGAATCCACACTGTAACAGGAAGCAAACAACAATAAATGCCATGAACCATCTCCTCCCCTCCTGCAGTACAGCGGTGCTCATACAGTCGTATGTCAAACTGCATACAGTCATTTTCGGATAACATACATCTGCAGGGTACTGCAATTAGAACTGCTTTTTGATAAGCAACAAGCAGCTTGAAGTGCAAATAAGTAGTGAGAGCAACTATTCACAGTACTAGGTAGTTCAATTAAAAATGAGGAATAAAAGTAGGACTAAAAAAATCAATTATAATTTTGTTTCAGTGATTTCCTTAGAAATTACACATTTCCCAGATCACTTAACTGTATGGATCCATGATGATGATTACTGATCTATCATATGCATGTATATGAGCTTAAAACCTTTGTTAAATATTGTAAGAAGAAGCCAGCTACTGTTTTCTGGAGAAACTGTGCTAAACATGAGGACATATTGTCTACAGATTCAGTTTTTTGGGCAAATGGGCACTCGCATTGAGCATTGCCTGCAAGAAAGCAGTAACACGTGGAATCAGTTCCTGGGGGAGGAAGTCAAAACAAAACACACAACGATTTTAACTGGAAGCAGGACTTAAAAGATAGTACGAAAAATGAACACTCCCCACATTGGTAGGTGTATTGGACTATGCCAGTCATGTTGACTTTTTCTTGTTTTCAAAAATTTTGATAGTCTTCTGGAAAGGAAAATTGTCCTTCAGGGACCTGGCTTTTTTCATTCTTGATTTAGGACCAATCTACCCTAGGACAAATCCACTCTGGTATACGTGTAACTTTTATGGAATACAGTTTTGCTTGCAAACATCCATAGCAATACTGAGTTATTAACATCAGGTGCTAAACACAAAAGTTGAAAAATATTTGCTATGCCACATTATCTAAACACCCTTCATGTTTCAGTTATAATGTCACCTATACATTCCACAAACTCTCAATGGCTTGTTGCCAGAAATTAAGGCGGTATGCCAAAACCCCGCCGTCTGCTTGAGTCTCTTTCCCCAAGTGCTGAAAACAGGTAGTACGGCAAGGACAACCTCTGTTCAAACTGAACATGGCACTTCTTACGGAGGCTTACCTTGGGACTGAAGGCTATTTCAACGGCAGCCTTTCTTCCATTACCAATGTTGCCAGAAATTATTTGTTTAGAGAAACTACTGCGACTTTTATAAATCCTTGACTGGAAGAGTTTGTCATTCTGATACAATACAAACCCAACTCTTCCGTTGTCTGGTGAACCTTCGTGAGGCAAACAGAAAAGTAGGTATGGATAGCAGGTATTGGAGAAGCTGGAGCCTTTGAAGTAGCTTACACTATGCACACGTTCAGTATTTTACAGTGGATAGATTTTGTTTAGATATTTATTTAGAATCCATTTCAGAAGTAGAGAAGAGCTTCTCTTCCCATGAATCTCAAGAGAGTCATCTTCAATATTGCTCAAGTGGAGTGTGCAAATAATTATTACCCTTCTCTTAATGTCATTTCTGGGGAAAAATGCTGGCAATGAGGAAAATAATAATCTAAATCCTGATACATACACGCAGTCAAAATGGCCAGGCTTTTAATAACACTAAATAAGAAATAGTGACAACAGGGATGTTTATAGTTAGGAAGTCAGAGGATAAAAGAGGTTGGCTGGGCTTCCGTCTTCACACCCAGCTTTTGGACTCTATTTCTTTTGCACTCTTCTGCCAAATTGGAAAGATTTCAGCAAAGTGATTTAAATCACTGGTCTTAATTGTTGCTTGAATGACGAAGCAAAAATCCTGTTTTATATAATTGCTTTTATTCTTGATTTTGTACTTTTTATTTGAGATCAAAAGAGACTGATTTGATCTCCCTCTGACTGGATCATCAAGAGAGACTAATTAATTTTATATCTACAAAATTTCACAATTGTGCATTTAATATTGAAGAAATATTAAAAAAAAAATAAGCTATGCATTCAATCTAGCCCTCGAGGTAAGTGTTATGATATACAACCATTATGATAAAGACTTTAAATACATGATGAAATTGTTTTTCCACAGGATTGCTGTCTGAAACAGTGAGTGGAAAGGACAGTGACCAGTTAATGAGCCATTCAGTGTGTATTTTAACCTCATTGCTGGGTGTGTGGGGCTACCTGATTTATCTCTTCAACTGCTTTCTAACCCTGGTGAGAGGACTGAATTATTCATTTCCTTGTGGGCTTGTATATGAATCATGTTCAGCAATATGATGTTTAAGTGCTCCAACAAGCTTCACCTTCATTATATGCTTGTGCTGTGACCTCTTAGTGTTACTGTCACTATACAGAGACTAAGGACAAGTCTGCTGGTTTCAGGTGCCCAGTGTGAAACTCTTGCAATTTTTAGCATGTCATAAAATTGCACATGTTCAGAGCTCAGCTCCTCTACACACACCAGCTTCTACAGCAAACAAAGCACAGGAAATTTAAGCTTCCCCCCCCGCCCCAGTTGACACTTTTACCCTCTGAGCGCTGCAGACTGTACATAATGGACATCTGGAAAAATCCCATGTGACCATGCCATTACAGACTGTCCCAATACGTAGGTGTGAGGATGCATATGTCCTGGATGACACCTGCCAGCAGTAGCAATTTTAGTTGAACCGATTGATGTGGATTTCAGGCGAGGCACATATGCACTAGCTTTTGCTCTTGACGTCTATCGAGGTATGGTCAAAGATTCATTACATTCTCAATTTTAGAAAACAAAACAAATGAAAAATTCCCAAACACTGAAAGCGTTCTGGCCATTCTATGTACATGTGCATTAATCTGTAAATAAGTTTATCCAGCTCGTTTGACGTGCATTTCTTCTACCACAGCATGGCATCAGCATGCATAAAAAAACAACGGGTAATTGTTTATATTGGCTAAGGGGTCTTTCTTTTCCAAATGAGATTTTTAGTGAATATTCATTCACAGTTTTCCCAGGCACAGTTTTCAGTAGGAGAAAGAACTTACTGTTATTTGTAATGTTGAGCAGTATCTGAACTTCAATACTGAGGTCACTAATAAGCCCAGGGACATTTTCCTGTATTTCTAGTTTCGTTGACTGATAATATCCCAGCACTGTACCTGAAAAGATTAGCAGTGGATGCATTAGAATTTATGGTACTTACCACCTTGTCCACGTAAATCCAACAACACACCCAGACTTACCTCTCTGTGCCGAAAATAGAATCATAGAGGAGTTTAATTTCAATGGGGCAGACTGTATTGCAACGTTGGGCTGTGTGATGTTGCCAGTCAAAGAAAATTCTTCCATTTCTTTTGTGAGGCTGCATTGAAATAATGAGTGGGATAAAAGTTGCCGTTATTTGTTAATATATGGCTACAGGTTCAGCTTCTGATCTTCCTCTCTGATTTCATTCTCCAGTAGGAACTGCTTCTCATTCCCTATCCTCATCCTTTCTCCAAAGCAGAAAAATCCAGCCAAAATTGTTTATATTGGTGTAAATCTACTGAATCAATCAAATTGCACACTGGAGTTTAACACTGAAAAAGTTTTGACTTGTCCATGAACCATTTCAGCATGAAACAGAAGGGGAAATGCAGTTTACTACATCTGAAAAAGAAGGGCAAAAGCTAAAGTTACCTTGATGTAATATTGACAAGGTTATCATCGTTGAATTCTGTTTTGTTGGCATCCAAGAGTTGACTCACGGTAGCCATTACTGCCACAGATGCCTGAGACAAGCAGAAGAAAGAGGCAATATTCAAATGCAATTGAAATGTATCACCTGATGCGTTGGGCAAGTAAGAACACTTAATAAGCTTTGCTTGAAGGTACACACAATGGAGGAAACAAAGCACAGGATGCCATTCGAGAGAACACCAGCTTTGTCCCAATGGGTTCATAAATACCACACTATTATTAATTTAGACAGTAAGGATTAAATGATTAACTTAAATATCAAATGATGCTTATATTAGAATTTCAGATATATGCAAGTCTAAATAGTTGATAAGAAACAAATTTACACTCTGGTCTGAGAACTGACCCAACAGTGATTCCGCAAGTGTGCACTCAGGGCCATTTAAATAACGTGCCGTATCGCTAAGGGCAAAGTGAAGGCATTTGGTTGTTTTGTTACGTACAGTTAAATGGAAGCACTTTGAAGAGTGGTGGAGAGGGGACAGAATGGATATCCCAAATATTAAGCCATAAAAATCTTATTTTAGTCTCAATAAACCTCACCTGAGAGTCTTCGGAAACATTTGGCTTTTTCAGAATCTGCACTGCAATGTTTGCAGCAGCAGAGATGTTCTGTGTGGTCAGTTGGTCTGGCACGGAGGTGAGGATTTGAGTGTTACTTGCAATAACTGAAACATTGCCGTAGTCCGCAGTTTCAGCCTGTTAGGGTAATGCCATTCAACAGAAAGGAAAGGAGAAAAGGAAAAAAAGTCACCACTTTCATAACATTATTACATAACAAGCAAAATGTATAAGCAATAGGTGGTTTAAATTATTTCTGTTCATGCCAAGTAGGCCTCATCTGCAAATTCTCCCTAGGGGATGATTTCATGGACTCATGGAGTAGCAGAGGTTGGAAGGAAGCCCTGGAGGTCACCCAGCCCAGCAGGGCCAGCTGAGAGCAGGCTGCTCAGGGGCTCACTTTGAATATCTGCAGTCCCCTTCAGAGGCCTACTTGTGTTTGACCAGCCTCAAGGGGAAAAATTTTCTCTTATCTACTTGGAATTTCACATCTTGCAACTTGTGTCCATTGCTGCTTGTTCTAAAGCTGCACACCTCAAAGAAGAGCGTGGCCCCATCATTCTCCACAACTTCCCGTGAGGTAGCTGTAGGCAGCAGCAGGACCTCCCATTTGTCTTGAGGTCATTGAGGTTCTGAGTCTATAAACTTCCGTACAGCTTTCACTATTCCTTAAATAGCCAGAGTGGGATTTTTAGAAAAGCTATCAGAGAAACTTGAAAAATGTCATCTGGAATAATAGTGCTTCTCAACACAGTGGTCATAACCTGCAGAGATAACATTATCCTCACTTCAGTACATTGTATATAGTGTCAGCTTGGAATAAATGTAGAAAAATAAAGAAAAGATCCTGGTGCTGGAGATATTGGTAAGAATTGCTAGAAGCACGGTTTGGGTCCAGTTTGAATCAGTTAGCACTTAAGGGGTAAAGTGTAAATGTCTATAGTATGTTAAGAGTCTAAACACAAAAAGAGATGACGCATTTGCCATATGTTACATTAAGGTATAGCTGGGTAACAATAAGACTTTAAGGGATGGAATGTGTTCTAATCATCTGGGGAATTTCCTTTGTAGGCTATGGAGACCAACTAAACAGTGTTATCAAGTCATCCCTTTTCTAATCCAGTCAATGAATAGCTTAAATGAATAGCTTCAATAACGGAATTGTTCTCAAATTGTTTATGTTGGGAAGCTATCAAAATCAAGATTAATTCAATCATGCAGCTCTGAAGTGTTTATAAAGCTTGCAATGGTAGGAAAGAAAGGTGGCTGTGTTGCATGGGGAGGAAGGAAGTTTGCATTTGTAATTATTGGAGATGATATTATTTGACTTGAAAATATCTCCATATGCACCATGAACAAACAGTACATCATGAATGCCTATTTCCACTATATTTTCACTTCTGACTTACAGCATGACCTTGCATTCAAAGTAAATATTTGTATTTAAAAGGAATAAAATCCTTTTCAACCTGGGCTCTGGATCACTAGCATGAACACCTCCTCCTCCTCGCATTTCCAGGCATTCACCTTTTGCACCCCAAGCTGCCCTGGGTTCAGTAGATGGCAGCACAACATCGCAACCCATCGCAAAAACTCCAGATCACTAACGGCAGCGAAATCACCTTGTGTTACAACCTTGTGTTATGTCTTATTAGCGCTAGAAATACCTGCTACTAATACTACATATTACTTTAGGGAAGATTTGACATTTGAACCATTTAGTGAAGGCTGCGTACTGGGAAAATACAATCTCAGTCTCAAGGGTTTCCCATCAAAGGACCCAGGCAAGCAAAGCATTGGGTTGAAGGTACAATAGTCAAGCAAAAATGCATGATGAAGTAGACTTCTCTTGCTTAAAGGGACTGTAGCTGGTGTCTTTTATCTTACTTTTTTTTCAATTGGAACTAGTGATAAGGAAATTAAACGCAGAAGCAGAAGGGAAGCAGTCACTGTCTGTAATATGCTTAGTCATATTCAGGTCTACATGTTTTGTGGATACGGCAGAGTTAAGCCTTCAAGCAAAGCCTAGGTAGGGGCTTATGAATTTTATCAGGAAAAGGCTGTCGTTCATACAAGAGAGTTTGAATTTGAATTCTTGAGGGACGGAAGTGTTTCATCCACATTTAGCTGATTGTAGGACTGAATGGAGAGGCTTTGCTCTTAATCCTTCCTAAGGCATCAGTGGCAGCATCACTTTGTTCCCTCATGCCAGTCTTCTCCAAATCCCTTCCACTTTCTCGATGATTTGGTAGCCTGGGTCGGCATCACCTCCATTTGAAGGTGTTTGCTGTGAACTGGGAACCTGACTGAGGAACTTCCGGGCCAGTTAAGAAATACGAAATGGGACACTGTGTTCAGGCAAAACCAAGCAAAATAAAACAATCACCGCTGGAAATTCAGGCCATTTGCAAAGCAGGTGCATGCCAAGAATGCCACTGAAAAAGACTTTGGTGGTTCATTTTGCTTTTTGCAAAGTTTTAAGAAATGTAACACAAATACATATTTCTTGCCTCAATTTCCTTTTCTCTTGGAATGATGCAGAATCTCAGTCACTTTTTAAATAGTAATTTGAGGTTACCTGTGATGCTAGGGAGTCAAGATTTTCATTACAATTCAGAATTTTGGGGAGCTCTAAAGTAGGAATTCTCCCTTCTCTGAAGCACATCCGGATTGCTATTGAAGCATTACCTGTAATTTTGTAAAAGCAGAAGGATACATATTTAGTACACAAGCACTCATGCACATGCACATGACCTCACTGGGAATTAAAACTGTACTGTGGGTGTGACACCCTATCCAGTGTTATTTTCTGTGTGCATGTAAAATGTTTGTATTTTAGAGTTATGAGTGGCCATCAATTATTTAACTAGCTATTGTTCTTTTTAGAACATGTTTTATACTCACATACACAATCTTGTCAGAGTGGCCAACGTTATTCATGCCAAATTCAAATAGGTTTAGTTACACTAGAGCTGCAGAAAAACATCTCTTAAATGGGAGGCACAAGCATCAGCACTGGGCTATCAGAAAGACTTTTTATCATGTCCTGAAAAACATAGGTTGTATGTCATGAAAGAAATGCAAAGGGCATGTGGAACAGCTGTGCAACACCTACACCTCTACAAAGTCTCTGAAAGCTGAGACAGTTCGTGGACCCATAAGGGATAGAAAGTGTCCTTAATCCTAATGCTAAATAACAGGATATAAATAGATTATTTTTCTATCAAACGACCATTCAGGAGCAGATATTAACTGATTCTCAGCCTTGTCCCAGACAGGCATGGATACAACTCGGCGTGTGTACCTTGAATTGTCTGCATTTGGGGTAGAAAGCTGTGTGGAAAGGTTTGCAACACCGAGCTCTCATCTGGTCTAATAATCTGACATCTTTCACAATCGTTACATTTAATTCTGGGAATTAGAAGTGAAAGGAAAGAAGCACATACCGTTCACAGTATCAGGTTCGCATTTTTCTTTGGAGTTGCCGTATTTACCTACTATGATCATTCAAAAGTAAGGTTTTTTATAATGCTTTCAGAAATGTTCACTGTGCAAGTACTGGCTTCACAGAAATTAACTGCACAGAAGGGAAAAAAAACCATATACCCAGATCAAATATTTTTAATACAAGGAGTAATTTTCAAAAATAAAGTAACATTGACACAATAGAAACTCTTTGAATCTTTTGCCCTAAAGGAAATAAATGACTGTAAAAGCAGTTAGGTAAATCTTGACTAAAACCAAGCTGCTGAGCTGCTGCAGGTGATATTTATGAAGTCACTGAAACCCTAAAATCCCATACAATCCCATTCTCACATTGTACCGTACTGCCGTAACTTCACAAAAATTTACCTTCCAATGCTCCAAGCACTTGAAAAAAATACTGCAGCACATAGGCAGAAAATTTTTGCTTGGTCTTAGGGCTTGCAACATCTCGGTTTTGCTGACTTTTGCTAATTCGGACCACATTTCAGCTGACTGTGTCCCATTAGCAGGACTGAGTCAAAGAAGCATACTTATGGTTGGGGTCATGAGGAGGGCTCGGGAGACCTGGAGTGTTCTCCATGTTCTGGCACCGGTTTCCTTGCCAAGTCGTGTAACTTTCTATGGGTCTTGTTTTCTATAGGGCCTCAGTTTCCCATGACACAATGATACTTTTCTTCTATAGAAATGGTTTTGAACAAATAAGGATGCGTGACTCCGCAAAGATTAGGTCTGCCTTACAGCACCACGCATGGTGCAACCTCACTTGCTAGGAGTTGATTAACAGGGTGAGGTGTCTCAGTGGCAGGAACCTCTGGAGGGCATCTAGGCCAAACACAGGCTCCGCGTGCCCACTGGACAATGTGTTCCAGTGACATACTGCCTTTCTAACCAAAACGTTCCTCTTCGTGTTCAACCTCAGCCTCTCAAACTGCAGTTTATGACTGCTGCCCTTTACTTTACTATCTGGTGCTAATGAAACCAGTTTGGATTCCATGGTCTCTGCACTCCCACTCCATTAGCTAGAGGCTGCCGTTAGCTCTGCCCTCAGCCTCCTCTGCACCCCACTGAACAAGCCCAGCTCCCTCAAACGCTCCCCGCAGGCCACCTGCCCTTGGCCCCTCATCATCCTCGCAGCATCCTGCTGGACCCTCTCTGGTTTCTCCAAGTCTTTTCAGCCTGGGGTGCAGGGGGCAAAATTAAGCACGGATTTCCCAGTGGTACCTCACCATTGCCAAGAAGGGGAGGGTAATAGTGTCCATCAACCTGCCTCCCTCCACATAGCACAGCTGCTCTGCCTTGTTTGCATTGAACACACGCTGTTGGTTCATATTGAACTTGGCATCCACCGTCACTCTGAGGTAATTTCCAGCAGGGTGCTCCTCAGCCAGGAAGTTCCTGGTCTGTACCAATGTCCCTGGCACAGAGATTGGCAATTGTCCTTGTTGGACACTATGAGGTTTCTGTTGACATGATCTTCAGGTTCTTCTCCATTGAAGCTCTGCCATTAACTGTGTCAACAATACCGCTGCCTGACCCCACCCCAAGTTTAGTATTATCTGCAGATTTAATGAGACAGCATGATGTGTCATCCTTCAGGTCTGCGATCAAGACATTGAATAACATTGGCCCTAGTATCAACCAAGAGTTTACTCTGCTTTTACAATATGCCGGTCAAGTCACTGATCACTACCCTTTGAGCTTGGCTATTGAGTTAATTTTCAACCCAGCTAATGATTCTTTCACCAAGCCCCTACATCTTCACCTACCAAACATGAATGCTGAGGGAGAGGGCATCAAAGGCCTCTCTAAAATCAAGGTATATTAGATTTGTTGCTCTTCTGTTATCTACATAGCCCGTTATTTCATATGGAAGGCAGCTGGGTTGGTCAGACATGACTTGCCATTTGTAAATCCATACTGACTGTTCTTGATTATCTGCTTGTCTTTGACATGTATGGAAATAGACTCCAAGAGGTTATGCTCCATAATACTGCTAAGGCCTGTACCGCCTGACCAACTTATGGTTTCCCCAGTCCTCCTTCTTGCCTTTCTTAAAGGTGGGCATAATGTTGACTTTCTTTTTCTTGGAGTTCTCTGTGACCTCCCTTGATCACTGTGGTTTTTCGTAGGTGACAGATAACAGCCCCACAGTGACATCAGCCAGGTCTTTCAGCAGTCTTGGATGAATCCTGTCCAGACTGATGGATGAGAATACTTTTTGTGATGATCCTGTCTTCCTTCTGACAGATGAAAGCCAGGAATAAGTTGCTACATTCATGCATGGATGCATACACATTCATAGATGAGTACCTATTCAAGCTTTATCTTTCTAGCTGTTCAAGCCTTGATCTGAAAGTGGTTAGGGCTGGTTTGTATACATATCTATACTACTGGGGCTTGGACTTACAGGAGAGAGTCCATCTGAAATAAAATTGTTTGGTGGTTTTTTCCCTGCTGATGCACATCTCAAATTACTGCAAATATTCTGACTTCAGTAGAATTGCTCCAGAATTTAAGAAAAAACAACAAACCACAAGTAGGAAGAAAACCAGGCCCTTTGTCATGATCTGTGAAGAAAAGTAACCATGACATAATGTACAAAAGTAATGAAATATGAGCCAAGTGGAATTTTTCCATCACCACTGGAACAAAAGTAATTGTTTTACAAAAGTTGTCTACCCTATATTCCCTGCTCTCTTCTTGTGGCAATAAACCAGATCACCTCCTCTATACCCCCAACACTCAAGAGCACTTTCTTCCAGCTGACACCTTTAGCACTATGCTACAACACTCGCTATGCTCCATCATGCCTCAGCCCCCACCCAACTCTGTGTCCTGCATCCATCTTTAGATATAATACATAAAATACATCCAAATGTACATAAAATATGCATCTTTATTTTGTTAGCTGATAGAGAAGAGTCAAATGTCATGTGTAGTTTAGAGCTACGCATCTTAGTGGCTAGGGTGGATGGACTGGCCATGTGGCCCCCACCTCCTCACTGCCGGAATAAGTCTCCTTGTCTTTTCCTCAGCGAGGTATTTACAGGTTGGTCTTCTCTGCCCAGCTAGGGATATGTGCAAAACTTATAGAATCTTAAGACATTTAAGACCTGTAACCATCTAGTGAATTTTGTTGAAACTGATTAGCAAGTTAAAGTCACCAGGAAGGTGGAACGACAAACAGATGGGCAGTATAAATGCTCCTCAGGAAAATGGACTAAAATTCAAATTTTGTAAATGCAATAAAATTTGTTATTGTTTCAAGTTAATGCTGTCTTCCCAAACATTCTTACCTCATGCAATTTAAAACCTACAGTGGCGTAAATCTATTCTTAAAGGCAATTTGCAGCAAATCAAATACAGAATACCAGAGGAGAGAGCACAGGGAATTAGAGTCATCATAATGGTTTGCTTCCAGTGCTGAAATGCCAGCTATGGTTATTTTATTTAGGCCAACTTCTCTGAAACTTTTTGCTCAAATGTTCCAATCCGTCATGAACCCATCCAATGTGTCGTTGTCTGTTGGATATGCTACCCATCCTGAGATAAGGAAAATGACATGGGAGACCTGAAGTTTCCATCTACCTAGAAGTCTTCACCCACCAAGAATATTTTCCTGGATAAGCTGCAGATCTTCCAACATCCCTCTGACCAAACATGTGAGTTCATTTGACAAAGCTGCAGCTGACACGTGACAGCGTATCCACGTGTCACACTGGACACAGTGTGGGTTGTTGGCTTTGAAAGCGTGAGCTGAGAATCTTACCAGTTCTGGAGATACTGTGGCTGGGTGAGCCAGCACCCTCCCAGCATCGGCTGGGAGCACCCACTCTGGTTACGGCAGTGTGGAGATGCCGTGCTGCGGCAGAGGGGACTGAAATGGGAGTCAGCCAGTCCAGTGCTATGCCAAGCATGGAAAATTAAACTCATCCAAAACCAGTGCCAGTGGCTGCAGGAGCTGAGGACAGGAGTTGTCCTGTCGGGTGCTGGGCTGGATGGTGTCCCTTAAACACTGGCATTTCTGGACACAGCAGTGCTGGCCACTGAGGACTGCATCGGATTTTCAAGTCACTGTGATCTTCAAACAGAGGAATTCAAATAAAGGCCAAATTGGCTAGAAACAGGCCACAGATGGTTGAAACCTGTAATGTCCTCCCCAGATATATTACTAATTTGAAAGAGTGACAGAAGTGGATGAAGGATACGGCCTCACCTAGCAAGAAGAGCCACATCACTGCTTGCAGATCTGACCCTGCTGAGCGGGTCTAGGCCAGGGGGAAGGATCAGAGGCCTCCCGAAGCAGAGGGGTTCCCAGAAATGACGCCAGCTGCCCATGCTTCCTGGCTTGTACCGACCTATCTCACAAAGAGATCCCACCCACTCCTCTGGGCACACGCAGACTCCATCTCGACAGATGCCACCGTTGAAGCAGAAGCACGGAGGTACCACGGGTTCTGTAGTGTCTGTGTAAATAAAGAATCAAAAGAGATATGTATATTCATGAATACATATGTAAAAACACGTATCTATGTAATTTGATGAAGGAAAGAAACAAACATGTTTTATTTGAAGCTTCAACTAAAAAATATATGTAACCCACAGTTTCATACATGTACTCAGTCACTGGTCCCTCCTTGTCCCTAAAACCAATGGCATGAATGTAGCTTTCAAACGTGAATTTGCATTCCCACAACGATGCAGGTGGGAACAGTTTTGCGCAGCTGCTGGACGAGCAAGAGTGAATGTCCAGACTGCTGAAAGCTCAAGCTGTTGAACCAATGAAAAGCCCAAATTACTTCTGCAGGATTTCACAGGAGCGAGAAGGCAAAACAGGGCCACAGATTCCCAGTGCTGAGGGACGTGGAACCGTAGCAAAGATGTGGATAGTCACACATCCAAGAATCAGACAGACATACTCTGATTTAAGCCAGACATTATAGGATAAAGCAGATAAAAATCCATGCCCCAATCTTAGCCACTGCTTCTATCCTCACTCCAGGAAGAGTGACTAGTTTTATTCTGTCTTCTGGCAGAAATAGCAGCTTTTGTTGGAAATAGTCGTTGCACAGGCTGCCACAGCTTCAGGAAACAAAAAAGCACAGTCTAAGCAATGGCAGAGAAATTGCAGATCTTAGAAATTTCTGAATATACCATGGTATTTGCTATGTTTGACAAGCTCTGAAAATGTTAAGGTTTCTTAAAGAAGAGACTGGCAAAACTTGAATGGCTAAGGGGTATTCTGCAGCAGAAGTTGCAACAGGGAAGGATGCTGGGGTCGATGTAGCTTGACAGTTAGCACGACTAGGCCACTTAAGCAAAACAGCATAAGTGAACAGGCCGCTGGAAAAGACAGCTAAGAATAGCCATTGAGAAAGTTCTGATAGGGCACATGGTGTGGGTTAGCAAAAACAAGATGTGTTCAAGGACGTGGAGGCAGTCTGTTGCTATTGGCGTTAGTGCATAGTTACCAATCATAAGGGAATGTGGGGCGTGTGAACAGCGTGTGATTTATGTC
>Ga0065711_1004867_pt1 | contig 22108 bp, 9 predicted proteins | sample Hoacrofraction12_FD_59098 | JGI IMG/M metagenome (GOLD analysis project Ga0065711, IMG submission 59098) | Hoatzin crop microbial communities from Cojedes, Venezuela - Epithelial fraction 12 v2 (version 2) | ecosystem: Host-associated > Birds > Digestive system > Esophagus > Crop | place... | reverse complement strand
AAAAAAAAAAAAAAAAAAAAAAAAGATACAAGTTGAGTGAACAATTATTTTGTTGCAGGTGAATAGACAAGAAGCTTTTTCCAGTTTCACATTCTGCAGCCAGGACCACATTAGGACAGAACTGTACTTATGTGATAACAAGACCGTCTCTGACAAAAATGTCAGTCTCTATGTAAAATGTTAAAAAAAAATAAAATAAAAAAAATAAAAGAAAAGAGATGGTGGAAGAAAGGTGCATGAAATGAGGCAGTGCCAGTCTGACTGGATGTCAGCAGTCCTGTTGAGACGAGGCAGCAGTGGAGGCATTGCAGCAGAAAAGATTTGTCTCATTGTTGCTACTCTCATTTCCGTTCAGTAGAAATCTTGTGGCTTTCTGTATCCCCTGTGGAGGTTGTCTCTTTTCTTATCTAGCCTGTTTTTCAGATTATTATTAAAAGTTTCACTGAAATTGAACCATTGTTCTGAGTTGAGCACCTGCTGCCAAAGCTCTTTATGGTACTGAATCTGTCAGAGTTTCTATTTCCTTGAAGCTGCTGCCCTCTTGCTCACAGTTCTGTGATCAAGGCCTCGCTGCTGCATTAACATTTAAGCAAAACCAAACCAAATCAACTAATTTCTGAACTGTTACATTTGACAAAGACTCTTAAGAGTGGAAAAACATTCTGTATTGCAGTGTGTAAGCTGTTGTGTTGTCTTTTTATTAAAAGCAAACCTATTTTCATGTAGAGCATGGAAAAAAAAACCCTAAGAAAAATATTTGTTAATAGTCACAGCCAAAGTCCTGACGTTTTTAGCCTCATTTGCAGACTGATTAAAAGCATCATGGCTGTTGTGTGCTTGTTGCAGAACAGTTATTTTAATTGGAATTACCATTTTATTGTATTTTGAATTATAATGGTGGAAATGAAAACCTGACAGTTCTGTCAATCCTTCTTGAATCAATGAGCAAAGAACATCCTTTATTTGGTAGGTGTCTTGAACATCTATGAAAATGTTCTTAAAAGAGTTCTTTAAAATTGTTCTTACAAGAGTTCTTTAAAATGTGCTTTTAAAGAGTTTGGTGGATTCTAGCCATAAAAAACTATCTATGTAGTCAGAACACCTAAAATATAGCACATAAAAAATACTGTGTCATTCTGTCAGGGAGCTGTAAGGTCCCTATTTGATTGAGAAAAATGAAACCAGCTTGCTTTGAGCATAACTTTTTTAGATTCCCTCCTTATCCCTCCCTCTCTCCTAGGGTCTGCTGTCCTGAAGCCAAGTGCCAGTCTTGTAAGATGTTATGTGCCCGAGTGTTGCTTTCAGATGAAACAGGCATAGTGCAAGCCTGAGATCGTGCTGTGTTCCTGGTCACCTTGCACACACACAGCTACGCACACACAGATGCCGGGACATGGTCCTGCTGCGGGGAGACCAGAGCTCCGCTGCCATGGGCCAGGCCTAGGTGCCTGCTTTTGGCCGCTTCTCAGTGGAATGACAAGAATAGCAGGGCTCCCATTCTTTTCACAGCTTGCTGTTTGGCAGTTTAACTTTTCAGAGGTTATCTTGGTGGTAGCTGTGTTGCCCTTTTACCCCCTTCTATTCAAAACTGAATCTTTTCTTACTGCTGTAGTATAGGTCCATCCCCCAGGAAGAACAAGTATTCCTGTTCTCTGGAAGTTGGAGTTTCGTGCACCTTAAAGCTTTTATGATTCCTGCCAGGATATATACTACGTTAGAAAGCAGAGGTAACAAAGAAATGAGTATCAGAGGTCAACTCATCATTTGACAGCAAGAGGCAGAGCCTACTAGACACTTTGAAATGGCTGTAGTTTTTGAGCCTGGATGCTGAGGGAGCTCACCATCCAAAGGCTCTTCAGGCTGACGTGAACACATCTCAACATACTTTTGTTGCTGAACAGTACATCTTAGCCGAGAAGCCTTCAAAAAGCTTCATTCTAACCTTGGTGTCTGCCAGCACTTTTCTGCCCAGACGCTGATTTTGCTTTGGGGCCGAGCTCTCCTGCGGGCAGCGTGGTGTTGCACCTGCAGAGGCGTGGCGTGGCGTGGCACGGCGTGGTGTGGCACGGTGCTGCGCGGTGCAGCTAGCATGGCATGGCACAGCGTGGTGTGGCACAATGCTGTGCGGTGCAGCCGAAATGCTGGGTGGCATGGGAGGGGCAGCAGTACCCCTCACAGCGCTCAGAAGGACAAGGTGGCTCCAGATGTAGAAGAGGAGTTTTCCACCACTTCCAACTAGGAATAGGAAGCGACCTCAGCATTCAGGATGAGATCAGACCCTGTTACTTTGTCATTTTAAATGCCTGCCATGCTCTAGGAGACAAAGAAAAAAATCATAAATTTAACAGTCTTCACTGCTGCAGAGAAATACAGGAAACTGAGAGTAAATCTTTATCCAACGTCAGCGTAATAAGCTTAACAAGATGAGTTTGAAGCTATTTTGTATATGTTTACTCAAAAGTAGAAATAAACGCTAAGTTTTTGGCTTCATCTCTTTCAATCAAAAGGAGCACTGTCACCTGGATTCGTCTGAATAGTTGCCTTCCTGGTGGCCCATTGTTTTAATGTTTTTGCCTGATTTCCTCTGTTCATACTTATTTCTCCTTTCTCTTATGTTGTCAACTCAAACACTTGATCTTTTCTGTATGTTATGAACTTTCATATTTCTAAATCTTGTGTTCCTGCATCTATTCAGCTATCCTTTTATAAGAATCTGTGTTGTGTTTTTTCAAATGTTAGAGTTTGCTTATAATATTCAGATAAATCTGTATTTGTAAATACAAGAACATGATAAAAATCCAAAACAAACAATGAAACCCTGGCTTGGACAATTCTCCATAACCATAACTTCATTATTTTCTAGTCTTTCATATTGTTTTAGTTTGGTGCCATAGATGCTAATCCTGAAACTTTTCTTTTTTAGCTCCTGGATTAATGAAAAACAAAATTTAATATTTTTGATAGTGATGAAGGGTTTTTGCTTGGAAATACGGGAGGCAAATCTCTTAGCTTCTTGCTAAATTATGTAAATCTACTTTGGCAGTATCAATAATGAAAACACTGAAAATATTAAGAAGAAACTCAAATTAAGTGCTCAGAATTAGGAAGCAAAACTAAGGAGTGTATTTCCTAATTTTCTTGAACTCTTTACTTTCTGTGTCCTGGTGTAGAAATGAAAGAAACTATAAAATGCTGCTTTTCTTATCTGACAGAATTTTATATTCATTTTCATGGGTGCAAATTACAATCTTAGACTAAAGTCAGGAATGTATCCCATGAAGTTTAGAGGGGATCAGTTTCTCCTCCCATCTCAGAAACTAATAATGTATAAAGTTAACTTTATGCCTAAGTCTCAAAAGGAAAATTGAAGGCACTGATACTCTTTGGGTATTATGCATCTGAGATGTGAAAAAAAGAGATGCTTTTAGTAATTTGTACCTTCACTTATTCAAATTCTTGAATTAATTACTGTGAAACTAGCAAGGAATTTACGAGACTGAGTAATAAAATGGTATCTCGGGTTTTTTTGACAGTATCATAGTCATTTTTTTTGTTGTTGTTGATTATTCTTTGAGATGATTCTTTTGAGATTGCAGCTTCTGCATGTTATTTTATGGTTTTTACAATTTCAAAATGGTCCATCCTTTAGTTCTTATTAGCTTCAGGGCGATTCAAGTGGAGAATTATAATGAAATTATATACTCCGTAAGGTAATAAACAAGAATAAACAACTTCATAGTTAAATTATATCTTAGTGAATATTTTAAAAGAGCTGCTAATCTTTACAAGATATGTGGAGAAAGAAATTACTTAAAAGACATTACAGGAAAATAAATTACAGACTACTTAATAGAAGTTTTGGATGCTCTTTCACTAGTAAAGAAGTTGCTGTAAAATATATGGACTCCATTATGTCAAACTCTAGGCTAATGTTTTCAGAAGTCCTCAGAATTAATGGCTTTTTTGTAAAATGATAACTATAGATTGATGAGCTTTCTCTAATGAAAGAGGAATGTTAAATATGCATTAAAAAATGTAAAATGAAACATACACAACACTCCTTTAATGCATACAATGAAATTCACTTTTTATCCAAGTGCATGTATGCAAACATAGTTTGCACATTTACGTCAAAAACATTATTTACTGTTCACTGAGCACATCTATTTTGTCTTGGTACTTATTTCAACTCTGTCAAAGAGAGAAGAATGCTTTTCATTGCTTTATCAACTTTTTCTGTAATGTATCATAATAACTAAGGTTATGTTTCCAGAGCAAAGAAAATCACAAGGAGAAATATTTAGTTTGAATGAACTCAGTTCCCCTAAGTTATGCAAACAAATGTGCTATCTCTGTTCATGCATGGAGTGCTTCACGTGGCACAGGGATGAATGTACCGAATGCATCAGCAATGGTGACCAACAAGTAGTACCAGTTGTCTTTAAGCATTCAGAGTTGACTGCTGTCATTATACTGTGACATCAAGTATGTTCTGTAATTAATTGCTTAGAAGTTTTTTTTTAAGGCTTGTATCTGGGCAACAGAAGGCTTTTTGGCTAAAAAAAAGTCAGCTTTTAATGAGTAATTTCAATCATTGATGAAATCCTGTCTCTTTTTGCAGGTCAAAGATGTAATGAAAAACATCATGGCTGGACTGCAGCAGACAAACAGTGAAACGATTCTGCTGAGCTGGGTCCGTCAATCGACCCGTAATTACCCACAGGTCAATGTTATCAATTTCACCAGTAGTTGGTCTGATGGATTGGCTTTCAATGCACTCCTCCATAGTCACAGGTAGGAAAACTAACTTTTGATTATTTCAGTGAGCTTGTAACAGACAACTGTAACAGGGCTTGAGGATGGTGTGGGGCTTTCAGTATGCTTTTAAATGACTGTCTCCTTGCTTTGACCTAGGTGCTGTGTTTGGTGTCGGACTGAATCCGCATGTTGAGGGAGAGCATCTGAGCTTTTCACAGCACAGCCAAATATGCCTAGTTCAGATCCTGTTCTGGAATATCAGTGTATATACCAAGTACATAATCTCAAGGAGCACAGGCTTGGAAAATTCTGAGAAAAGCAAGGAATAGATCCATAACTGGTTGTCCTAGAGGGAGAAGGCAATTTTCCTGTGGGAACATAGAGAGGGAACATGTAGTGTTTGTTGAAAGCCTCTGACAGTTGCTGAATTGAAAGTATGGATTTGCCTTTGAAGGACACAGCTGGAGAAGGTAGCCTTTGTTTTCAAAACTTCATGTTGTTCCCTCACCTGATTTGAGTTTTCACAAGAAAATACCTAAAATATAGTGACTATGCCACTAGCTTTTGATAACTACTTTATTCATTGATCATTGATTTAAATGTGGTTTGATCATTTTTTTCAAACTCTAAACTTACTTATTTTATTATTTCCAGTGATGATAATTTCTCATTTTAATTTTCTCTCTCTCTCATTTCATAAGTGGTTTCATTCTGATGGACCTGAATATAAGAATGTGTTATCCTGTAGAAGTCAGTAAATCCCATTCTTTCTAAAGATCTTATTCCATACTTGTAGAAGATAAAAATAAAAATTAAAAAAAAAAAAAGCTTTGTGAGGGATACTCTTCTGTCTTCATCGCATTCACAGAAGCTCTGTTACAGTGTGGAATCTTATACATAGTTTCTGTGGGCGTGAATAGCTTTTCGTTTTCCTAAAACACTGTCTATACACAGCCTTATTAAGTGGGAAAATGCTGGTTTTAACTCAAACACTGAGTTACTGAAGTAACACAGGATATCTATGATACAAAACAGACTGATTGATTGCTACTACTTCTGGTGGTACAGTGCTGCCTTGGTTGCATTGGATACAGCTGGCGAAGAAAAAATACCTACATTTCATAGGGAAAATATTTCAAAAAAGCCAAAAAATAATTATGCTGAAAATATATTGGATAGCTCATTAGTACTGTAGACTCAAAGGCTGAAACCAGTAGTACTCTATGGCATTGTAACTACCTTGATTTCGTTTTCAGCAAATCAGTGCAGCAGAAGACCAAAGTGGTGGCATGGCTTTTCACCTAGACACAATATCAGACTGCCTGTTTCCTGATTAGGGTATCTGATACTCAGATATTCAGATTGCGTGCTCTACATGACCATGGAAGATCATCTGGTGTCTGATATCAGTAATCAGAAATTCCTTTTTGTCCCTCTCTGTAAGAAGAGCTCCAGAAGTCTGCAGAGAGGCTCTCATTCAGGAGCAGTCTCTGGCTGGGGAAGGCAGTTGCCTGCATAAGCCACATTAGGATTGTCTAGACAAATCTCTAATTGTCTGTATGTCATACTTTATGCACTGCTGTGCGTAGTTCAGTGCAAAGTTCACCAGCTGCGAACGTTCATTTTCTGCTCACTAAGATTTATGCACTTTATTCAGGATTTCTAAAATGGGCATACAAAACTTAAGCTCACTTTTACTCTTCTCCATATGCAGGAGCACTGAATTGCCCTTCAAGATTCAAGATGCAATCAATAAAATAGGTACACTAAGACATTTGGAGTGTTCAGGAGCACCTAGCTCTATCCTATAAGAACAAAAACCCTTCTCTAAGAAGCATTGCCACCTAATTTTGTCACTCTAGAAAGCAGGTATCTACTTGTTGGGTGTCAGTGTCTTGGCTTCGTGCCCAAAGAAGACAGTATGAATGTACACTTCAGTTGGTCAACACCAGTTTACTTACTCAGAGAAACCTGATGTCTCTCACATCCTATGCTTTATTAACATTTTGTGGTTTACATACATAGAATGACAAGTCCTCTGAAGACACTTCTGAATTTAGCTCCTCTGTTTTCCCTGTTGGATTTTCTCTTTCTGCGTTTCTCCTGTTCTACTTCTTTCTCTTCTATTTCCTCGTTCTCCATAAAGTTTGGTCCAGATGTTCCCTTCTTTTTCTTTTCTTCATCTGAGTTTATTCCTCTGTATTTCATCAATATGCTTTCTCCATTGCCTTCTTTCCTCCTTCATTACTGTCCCTTTCTACAATATCTTTCAGTATTGCTCTTCCTCCTAGAAATTCTTACATTCAAATTGGCTCTTGAAATAAAACAATGACTTGTTGCTCTAATTGTCAGAACAGCTGCGGTTGTCTTTATGGTTACTTAGGAAATAACCTAGTACAGATATGAAATACATTGGTGGAACTTTTAATTTTTAAAGATTTAAAACTTATGTTCATCATTCCTGAAACTTAAAAGACATTCATTATTTAAGTATCAAAAATAGTCTTTACTGCAAATAGTAGCTTCTCTTTTTTTGACACACAAGTCTTATGAGATTAGCCCTTCCTTCAGGTGTATTTCAGAGGGAAGCCTTAAGCCTTCCAAATTGACCATCAAGCTGTAATTTCTGTGCACAGTCTTCATTACATGTAGATGTTCTCAGGAATGGAAGCAGAATTAGTCAGAAAAAAGGCTAGCCATAGTTTGAAAATCAGGTATGATGTGAACAGATATGGTGAACCTGATGACTAGTGTGTGTATTTTTTGCCAGTTTTAGCACTACTCCTACACTGTCTGCTACCAAAAAACCCAGTAAAACAAAACCTCTCCAACACTGAAAGAATGATGCTAGCCAAAATTGTCCATAGTATTTAGGCTCTCTGAAAGTGAGAGAAGCTTCCCTGGTAGGATTAAAGTAATTTATATTTAACATCTATAGGAATCTGTCTCTCTCGATATGCAAACCTTAAATTTTCTTTTCTAAACTCAGTCCTATTTCATTTGCTTTTCAAAACAGTGCTTCATAATACTTTTATGATATAATGCTAAGAATGGTACTTTGACATAAAGTTGTAAGCAATCACTTACTATATTCTGTGGTTAGTCCTACTATGTATCTAAACCACATAAGTATTTTTACAATTAGATTTTTGTTTTTAAAATAATTCAAGCCTTTTTTTGTAACTGCATCAAAATATACACTACACTGTAGTCTCTATATTGCGTCATCTGAAATATTGGCTCAGCGCTCAAATTTTTAAGTTGTAACTTACTAGAAATAGATCTAATTAACATTCTACTTTCAGAAATCAGTACTTACAGTAAGTAGGAGGCTTTTTAGTCATGCTGTTTTACTGTGATTTCAGGGAAATGAAATTAACTTTTGCGAACTAAACTTTTTTCAGCTCACAGCAGATAGTGGCAAATGCTTTTGAAGGAAATACATATAAACTTTAAAAGAAACAGTAGCATACACTCTCTGATGTTTACAGTAATTTTTGTGTCTTTGATTTACCCTTCAACAGCTTTCATGTTCAGCCTCAATTTACAGCCTTCGTTACATTTTTGTTGCACTACCTTTGTCTGCGGGCAGCTCCTTTTGAGGTTGGGGAGGGGGAAGGAGAAGAATAACATGAGGAAGTCGATTGAAAAGATAAAGATGGGAGATTGACTTACATCTCTTCTTGGTTTTGATGTTAACACACTCTGGAGTTACTACTAACAATATATTCCATCTGTCAATTTGCTCTTTAAAAAAATCCCAAAAACCCCCTCAGTCTCTCTTACATCATGTTGATGTGCTTTTCTAAGTATATCATTTAATTTTATTGCTAAATATTATTTACCTGTTTCACCATAAAGTATACAGGCTGAGTGATTATATGAAACATTTGAGGACAGACACTGCATTACAGAAAATACCATTATATTCATCATAGTCATAGTCGAGTTCATCGTTGTCAAGGAATAAACATACTGGAGTGCTGTTATATAGCTTGGTCTTTCTTCTGTTTATATCACTGTTACATTTTAGGTATCTACCTCCAAAACATTCTAGATGGTGCTAAATCATCTTTTTTCAAGGTTCAGGTGCAAAAAGCTCAAAAATGGAGGAAAAAAAGGTTAAGGCAGCCTTGTTGAATTCCCACAACAATATATGTGCAGATTCACAGTGACTCCACCTGCAAAATTCCTTCAGTTCCTGAGATGTGGAAGGCTTAAATGTTATCATTAAGGAGAGGATAGTGGCTTTACATAAGTCACCAAAAATATCTGATACAGTTCCTTTTACTTTGATGGTTGATCATAATGAAAGAACTGCACGTCTTAAATAATAAAACAAAACCAAACCAATCCTTATCCTTTAAGTGGTGATATTTTAATTTCTTCTATATAAAGGTTGTCAGTCATGTGTAGGTGGCTTTTGTTATTTCTTTTAAAGAGATTCAGACAGTAATTTGGAATTTGTATCTGGATGAATAAGCTCAGTTCCTCCTGGAATGGATTGAAAGAAAGTAAGAGACTAGCATGAAGCACTATGTAGACGACATACACTGAGAGAGCAGTAGTCTCAGTGGGAAGCTTTTTCTCTCATAGTCGTTTAACCCACTATTCCCTTGCTTACAGCTGATTGTTTTCTTTTGAGTAGATATTTCTAATGCCTTTTCTCAGTCATTGTACAAAGGGATTACTCTGAGTAAGATGTTCCCGTTTGTATAACCACCATCTCCTATGGATATTTACGGTCTTTAGCAATCGTCTTTTAAATACTGAGTGTGAGGAGCAGTGGAGCACGGGTTACTTGGCAAAGCTACAAGGGCACATCAGCGAGCCCAGGGTGTGAATTTTCAGAATATAAGGATAAACTTGGGATATGGTTCCTTGAATGATATGTTCTGCGTTGAGCTAAATAAACAAGGCAGCAACTGTGGAGTGGCACCATCATCCTAGGAATGTACAGAAACTCAAATATTCTGCTAAGGAAGAGAGGTCAGTCCTGCTACATTTGAAACTCTCCCTCCTTCAGGCTACAGATCACAGAAAACTTTCTCCATTTACTTCTTTTAATCTTTTTCTTCCAGATGAGTATCAGAGAGAGATTTGCCTCTTCCCTCTAACTTTGTGTAGGCTTTTTTGTTTTGTTTTGTTTTTTGGCCCTTTAATCAGGATTTTTAAGTGAAACAAGTGGCCGTCATTAGCTTCCTCCTTGCATCTTTAAAATGGCTGAACTTAGGCCAGGTGACTGCCTTAGAAATGAGCATTTCACTGCAGCTGTTTCTGCTTCAGCGTGGCAGAGGGAGGAGGGGAGCAGGAAAATACTATTAAGCAGAGGTCCTGGATAGAAGAAGCAAAAGTTTGTCTTGAGTAAGTTAAAGGAAAAGCAGAAGTGAAAGCAGTATTCTGAAGAGGTATGAAAATACTTTTATTGCAGCAAGTCACTAGGTTACATGCTAGTTACTGTTTGTTTTAATTGTGTTACATGTTTGTTTTAATCGTGAGAGTACTGAGGATACAAATGAGACTTTCTTATGTAAATAAAGCTAGAACACCAACAAAACTGTAACTGTTACCTTGAAAAGGAGATGGTAACTTTTATGATCTAAATGTGGCTCCTTTATACATACACTCATGGAAAGTTTTTGTGAACTAGATCTGTAAGTTGCTCTTTTGTTTAACTATTTTATTACAGCCCAATTCTAAAGGCATTATAACCTTAGCTAGATGGTAATACAGCTTAAGAAAATGGCCTATTAAAACACGCGTGTTGTTTCTTTGTGATGTTCACAATTACTTTTGTATAATTTTTTACCAAAAATTACCTAAGTTATAAAGGTTGCTTTATGAAAGGCTTGTAATACTTTAGAAATGTGTCACTTCAGAAATGCTGAAGAAATGAAAATAATACATCCCATGATGTTAAAGTATCTTCAAAATGTTTCACTTCTTTGGTATTCTCTTTCTGGAGTGTATGCTTTGTTTCTCGTCTTTTCTTGAATCTGCACCTCTGCAAGATTCGTAACCTCTTCAGGATTCACTGCCAGGTGCATCTTAGATGAATTAGCTTCAGGTTCATGTGGAAAAAAATTGAATGTGTAAACATTTTCTTTAGTAAGTAAAGAAATCAAGCTCCAGAAATTCTGTTTATTTTTTTCTTCACTGCTAATAAACTCTTGAGGGGGTTATTTAGTTATAATATCTGTGTCTGCATTCAAGAAAATCAGCTTTCTATTTTTGACAAAGATGTAAAATTTGAGGCTGTGTCTTGAAACTCTGTATTGGTGATAGGGACTGCAGCTAAGAACAGAACACTGTGGTGGAATGGAGTTACTGGGCATAGTTGTCTGACATATCTGTGTTTTATTTTGTTGCTTGCTTTAAATCAAATGGTAACCTGTTGCTTTTTGGGGTAATTGTGGTTGGTCTTATCCGTGACTTTCATTTCTGCATAGAGTTATGTCTGGATTTGTTTGGCCTTAGTATAGTCCAGATTCAACTTTCTTACCTTGGCCAATCTATTTCCATCATAAATTATATAACTGGTTAAGTAAAAAAAAAAATAAACCCTCCCTTTTATACTTTATGACACCCAGCCAATCTACAAGCAGCAGCCACCTTAGAAGAGAAACCACCCTGCTCCCCTCTGCCTTTACCCCAGTATTTGTTGCTGAGCAAGTTTTATAGTGTGGAGTATCCCTTTGGGTCACCTGTCCTGGCTGCATCCCCTTCCAGCTGCTTGCCCACACCCAGCCTACTTGCTTAGGGGAGGCAAAGGCGGGAGGGGGGGGACAGAGAAGATCGTGATCCTGTGTAAGCACAATTCAGCAATAGCCAAACACTTGGTTTGCTATTAATATTGTTTTAACCACAAATCCCAAACACAGCATCATGTGGACTGCAATGAGGTACATTAACTCCATCCCAGTCATACCCAGTACAAGGAGGACAGAAAAAATAGTGCAGACATAAACTGTATTTTGAAAATGCCTGTGTGTTAGTACACAAACCAGTCTATGAGATCACAGACTTAATGCATTCATGACTAGAAACAGAGATTATCACCTCTCAAGTTTCCTCTCACTTCCCTGTCCCACCCCCAGCCAAATTTAACATTTTGAAGTTGTTTTGCATTTGGAAAGGAGAAACCTCTATTTTTAGTTAATGTTTAAGAACGTCTGCATAGAGAAGCAAAATATATTAGAATAACTTAATTGTTACTATGTAAATCACTTCCCTCTCAGAAATAAAATTGGACAGCAAAGGTGCATAACTAGGAAATTACGACTACATAAAAGGGCATTTTTCATTTGTTCTCCTGAGGTTATTACAGTATGATATCGTGAACGTTTTTACCATCTATTATAATTATGGGAGACTGTTCAAAATGAACTTTTAAAATTAATAAAAATGTAAGTAAATCTATCATAACTAATTGCAACATTTTAATTTGTGTAAATAACATACTTGATTTATCTATAGGTACAATTATATGTTTAAATATTTTCTGATTTAGAACACTGTATCAGTCATAAACAGTGTAGTTGTTTTTCTTGATATTGTATGCACATTAATTACGAAATACCTGACAAACTTTTTCCAGAGTGCCTGATAACAAGTTCTTATCTCCTAATTGAGAATTCTCAGATGAAATGCCAAAGATTACAGCATATTATCATTATTTATATTGCAAATAGTGCAGTTTACAATATAAGGGCTGAGATTGTGCCTCTGAGCTATAACTGAGTTTTGGTCGTTCTGTCTTTTCCTGCAAGAGTGCTTAAGCTGTGCTCTAGTGCTTTTACTCCTATCGGCTAAAACCTGTGATTGGGCTACATTTTTGTGCTCATCTGAAAAGTGTGTATTTCTCTAAAGGTTTTTGGTAAGAAAAGTGACGTGCAGCTATGCTGCATACATTCCTGCGTCCTGAATTTTTGAACCAGTTGACTGATTTCAGTTGGATATAACAGCAAGCTAGTAATCTCAGAAACAATTACATTATTAGAAATAGTAAGTGAAAAACTGATGGCTGGAGAGAGGAGGAAGGCTGCAAAATGACCTCAGCAGTTATCTGTCCTGCTTGGTGTGCTAGAAGCCAGTCCCAATGTGCATGGCCACAGCACTTGATCCTTCCCGCCCAGGCACTCTTTGGGACCTGGGGAGTGAGCCCACTGCTGTGGGCATTTTGGGCAGTGACAGCAGCAGAGCATGGTGGGTGAAGACAGATGTTTGGGGGAGTGATAGAGAATAGGAAATGTGGTTAATATGGTGGTGATGGACATGGATGAGTACAGGATGCAAACCAATTAGAAATCAAACTTCGTTAGTTCCAGCACTGATTTTCATTAAAGAAATAAAGAAAGAGTAGCTGATGCTGGTGGATAGTCATAGAAATATGTAGTTAAATCTGATGCTGAAAAAAAAGAAACTTACTGTTCCTCTTATTTTGCTTTAGACCAGACCTATTTGATTGGAATGCTGTTGCTTCTCAACAGTCACCTGTACAACGATTAGACCATGCGTTCAACATAGCCAGGCAACACCTGGGCATAGAGAAACTCCTTGATCCTGAAGGTTAGTAGAAATTGTGTTCTTTTCTTTAAGTGGAAAATCAATTTTCCTCTGCCTTTGATTGCAAATCTTTGTGACTTCTTTGCACAAGAATTTAATATTTGCAAGATAAATCATAACCTGACAAAATCTTTTTATTTATTTATGCTTTCATGTTAACTTTGTGGTCTGTTGAAATAGTATAAGAACTGCCTGTATGTACATGCTCTGAAGCAATTTTTTTTGAGCTTTGGGGCTAGAGTTTTAACATACGTGCACTGAATTAAAGACATCTCAATAAGTAGTTGATTTCTGTTTCAAGGATTTAGAGTAGCTGTAGCATTTATATCTTCTGGAAAGATTATGAGTCTGAATTACCTTCTAATATATATCCAAAATCTGTATTCAGACTCTAGATACTCATATCTTTAAAACATGACTTCTGCATCTCCTGTATATTGGAATTTTATCAAGATGACATGACTGATACTACTATCGTTTAGTCTTATATGTAATAGACTTGCCTATTTTACCTTAACTCTATCTTTTGCACTTCCTTATACAGTAATGTTTGAAAGGTTCCTTGTTTTTCACATGATCTTTTTCATTTTGTCCATTTCTGTGTATTTTCTGCCTTTTCTGCATTGCTGAGAGCCTAAGTAATTTTTTCTCAGAGAACACTTCTAAAATAGCCTTTAGTTGATGACTGTTGTATTTCCTTTTCATCTATGCCTTTGTGTATATATATGTGTGTGTGTATATATATATATACACACACATGCTGTCTTTTTCTACACCATAATCCATATGCTGTATTTTCATGCAATTTCCTACAATTTGCCTATTAAACCACTAATATATGCTGTTCTCAGTGGCTCAGCTTGTGGTGAGTTTCCAATGGGAAGAACCAGAATTTAAGAAAATGTAAAAATGAGTCTAAAACTTGGCATTGGGTATCTTAATCTTTAAATATAGTAGGGCATGTCTCAAGATTGAACTAATAGCCTTGTATCCTTTATATTTACCTAAGAGAAATATATGAAAAAACTGTCTGCTTATGCAGTAGTTGAACGTCATAAAGCGCTCTGCTCTGTAACCTTACTGCTTTGTAGAGTGATAAACTGTTAGACGAGGTGGTTTAATTGAAGATGGTGATATTTTGCCCTGCATAGAATTAAAAGAGGAGCATCTCAAGAGGTGCTTACAATTGGAGCAGTAAGTAAGATTTGAGAGCCAAAGATGGCGGGGACTTGCCGCCTCAGAGATGAAAGCTTCATGAGTGCCTCCTGAGTGTCCCTCTTGTGTGCAGTCAGATAGTTTCTGCTAGCAATGCGTGGGGTGTCTGTAGTGGAACTTGCAGAAGAAATGCGCAGTAAAACCAGTACAGCTTTGCTTGCTAGTACACTACCTTTCATCTCTAGAACTGCATTTGTGTGAACTGCTGGAGAAGGAACAGACTCGCTGTGTTCTAAAGCATGAGAAGCAGCTTGTAAGCTCTGAATGAGGTTGGAATTGAAAACTGGGTCACACAACTGAATAGATACAGTTGCAGTCTTTGCTATAATTGGCTGAACTTTCTTCTGAAAATAGATTAGTGAAGTTATTTTCTGTACACAAAAGTCACTTTTGATTAGACATTTTATTCTGGTTTTGGCAAAGATACTTGTAGTTGTTTAGCCAACAACTGAAAAACTCTCAGACATTGATGGTTTTCCAGAGGTCTGGAAATTATTTGCTAGTCAGTGTTGTAACTGTGCTTGCCACCTATTTTTTTTTCTCTGCAAATAAAAAACTGCAAACTTTTCCAAAGGAAAAATAAGTTCTGTACCGATTTTGAAAACATATGAGTTTGTGAAACTAAAACAATTTGGTTCATGATGATAGATCTGTTCTTAGGCTGGAAAGTAGAATTACTGATACCTAAGTAAGTGAGGAATATTGTTTGAAGGTTCCAGCATGCTACTTCTGTAATTTTTCTTTGTATATTTATCACCTCTCCTAATTAGATACTCGGATATCTCTGAACAGCATATTGTGTAACAATATTCTCTGGCTGTTAACTTAAAAAACCCTGTGAAGTGCTGTTACATTAGAACTAAAACAAATTATGCATTCAGTGGTGAAACGTTATTTTAATGTAACATAATATTTGTCAAAACAGCACATGTAATTTGTGAACACTTTAAAATTTGTTTTTGTTCATTAATTATTTGCTGCCTCAATATTTTTAAAATATTGAAGAACGTCTTCCTTTCTACATAATAAAGTCATGCTCTTCTGTAACTATAAGGTAGTTGAAAAAGAAAGGGTTTGGGGTTTTTGTTTGTGTTCTGAAGTTACTGATGATTGATACGTCTTGAAACAGATGACTATGGAGTCTGTCTTAGCATCTACATTTTGAAAAGTATTTTTTTTTTCTTCAGCCAAACATTTGTTTGCTAGGTTATGTAGGAGTTCATTTGTTTCTGAGTTTGCTGATATTTCAAGTGTGTTTCATGAGAAGTAGTCAGTTTGTTTCTGAGGTTGTTGATATTTTAGGTTTGTCCTGTGAGCAGCTTTTAAAACGTTGTTTCAGAATTTGATCTCCATTTCAATCACGAAAGACTTGAAGATACGGACTGTGTTTAAGTATTTCCTGTAAAAGTCATGTTGTGCAAATTAAAACTTTTCTATTTTGATTCATGCAGAGATGATGGTTCTTGCTGTTTTCCTCACTTATACTGACTAGTAGGAATGTTTTTTTTACATCAGCAGTGCGTCTTAAAGCAGGCGCTTTGCATAGTTTTTAAGCAGGTGAACTTAACAAAACCTACACTACCCAATTGTATTTATACTGATGATGCATGCATCTTAAAATACAGACAAAAGCACTAGGCGTCTTCTTCTGTGTCCTTTCATCTTCTTCAGAAATTCTTATTTTATACACAAGTCCTAAAGTAGTTTGACAAAATTATCTTGTTCCTGTTTTGCTACATCGAGTTTGTATCTTGTCTATGAAGCTTGATAATGTCTTATTAGTGTATGTAACCTTACTAACTTCTTAAAAATAGCAAGATGTATGTCTTTCTGCTTATAGCTATCCTCTAAACAAAATTAGGTAAAGAAAGATTGTGATTAATCAGGTGTTATCCGAAGATACTGTGTTTTGATACAAATTCCCAAAGCAGGCTACATACGCAGCCTAGAATAAATTCTGCAGAGCTATTCTGCAATCAAAATGTTCATAGCATTGTGGGGGAAAAAAGGCAAACTTGTCTGCAAGAATAAGATATGTGGTAGGAACTTTATTCCAGGCTCTTCCCTTTCCTGTTCAGACACAACAGGTGAGAGAGCTGACCCCATTCCACAGCAAAAAAATTAAATATATGTTAGCTGTTGGTTCTTTGTTTTGTTGTCGTTTGGGGTTTTTTTTTCCCCAATGTTTAAAAGGTGTGTAGAAAAACATAAGGTACAGGTTTCCTTTCTCTTTTCAGTCATGAAAAAGCAGTGAAAGATTCAACTCTATTCTGGCTGCAGGATTTGAAGGTACATTAAGCAAGTTTACCAATAATACTGAACCAGGAGGAGCTGTGGACTCCATTGAGGATAGAGAGGCCTTACAGAAAGATCTGGATAGATTAGAGAGCTGGGCAATCACCAACCATAAGTAATTTAACAAGAGCAAGTGCTGGATTCTGTACCTGGAGCAGGGTAATCCCAGTTATACGCGCAAACTGGGGGATGAGAGGCTGGAGAGCAGTCCCACGGAAAGCGATCTGGGGGCTTGGGTTGATGGCAAGTTGAGCACAAGTCAACAGCGTGTCCTGGCAGCCAGAAGGGCCAACTGTGTCCTGGGGCGCATCAAGCACAATATCACTAGCCGGTAGAGGGAGGTGATTGTCCCACTCTGTGCTGCACTGGTGCGGCGCCACATTGAGCACTGTATGTAATTTTGGGTACTTCAATATAAGAAAGACATCAGACTATTAGAGTGTGTCCAGAGGAGGGTGACCAAGGTGGTGAATGGCCTAAAGGACAAGGCTTAGGACGAGCGACTGAGGTCAAGTGGTTTGTTCAGCTTGGAGAAGAGAAGGCTGGGGGGTGACCACATTGCAGCCTACAACTTGCTCAAGGGAAGTGACCTTGGCTACACTTGGTGCAGCCTACAACTTCCTCCTGAGTGGAAGGTGCTGATCTCCTCCCTCTGGTGACCCGTGACAGGACACAAGGAAGTGGATTGAAGCTGCATCAAGGGAAGTTTAGATTGGACATTAGGAAAAGGTTCTTCACTGAGAGGGTGGTCGGTCACTGCAACAGGCTCCCTGCGGAAGTGGTCATGGCATCAAGCCTGTCAGAGTGCAAGGACTATCTGGGCAACACTCTTAGTCGTATGGTTTAGTTTTAGGTAGTCATGTGAGATCCGGAAGCTGGAGTCAATGGTCCTTATGAGTCCATTCCAACTCAAGGTACTGTATGATCTTTTTGATTGAATCTTTGTGGTGAGTGAAACGTAAGCAGGCTTATATGTCTATCTGATGCTCACTACTGTAGTGTATGAAAGATAACAAGGGGAAAAAAGAAGAAGGTGTGGAGGAAATTGATGGATGGTAGAAAGTGTTATTTAGAAGAAAGTTAATAAAGACCTAGAGGTTAGTGGGCAAGATACAAAAAGAAAAATGTGTTTACAAATTGAACTCTCTAGGCCTAAGTATGGCTACATAACTCTCAGTGACCTTTTGTTGTTTTGTTGTTGTGTGTTTTATGATTATGCAGCTAAGATGTTTTAAATCTTGATAATGCTCTCTGTGATCCTTTCAAAGAAAAAAATAGTTATTTTCCTTTGGTTGCTCAAAGTTAATATTTGTGAGCTTCCAGTCATGTCTCATTCTACTGAAAATACTGTGCAAGGAACATTGGTCATTTTAATAGTGATTTTTGTTGTGATTTGAATGGCAAAGCTGGCATCTGGAAAATTTCTACTACAGTAATGAGTATTTTTTTAATGTTCTTTATATTTTTTGAGACTGTTACTCATGGTACATCTAAGGAAAATATTTGACTGGTTTTTCATACCTTTGTGATAACTATTGTGGTATTCAGAATGTAGATTCAAGTTGCTGACTTTTGAATAGACTTTGCTTGATTGTTTTCAATGTAAATAACTGAGGTTGTAATCTCTGGCTCTTTTGAATTTAGAGTATTTTAGACATAAATAATATAACCCTCTGACTATTTTGTTTTTAAAAATTATAAACTTAGTCTTCAGCTCCTTACATTCCTAACTCCTTATTCTAGGCTATTGTTATGTATGGGGAATGAGTAGTGATGGAGGTATTTGACATCTTTGTTGGTATGGGTTCACTTTAGATAATTTCAGCAAAAGACTTAAAATATCTTAAGTGAATCAACCAAATGATGAACACATTAGTAATTATAACTCATATATATGAAAGTTTGAACAATTGATCAAGCTGTTAAGATTAGTCTGTGTCTTTTAATGACATGTAGTTGCCCATACTTGTGGTTACATTGTTTAGTAGTTAACTGGTTCTCCATGATCGTTTTATCTATATTGCAGTTGTGGAAGAATATGATTCCAGTCTTCACATACAAACTTCAGAAAATATACTAAAGTCCACTGTTTTCCTTGATGTGTGTCCACTTTTTCATGAGCATCTTCTTAAATATCACCAAGCAAAGAACAGGACAAGCAAACAACAATAAACGTGTTATGGTCAGCAACACGTAGTAGTTACATGGTATTGGCTGTATACTGATTTTTATTTTTTACTGTGTGTTAAAACACACATGCTGTATAGGAGCAGAAAGACCTTCTGAGGAACAGTGGGGAATGCTCTGTCAGAAACTGAATCTGGGAATCCATCTGAGCTATGTCCTATCTCCCCCTACAACAACTGAGTGGGAGCGTGGTAGCAGCGGCAGCAGCAGCAGGAGATGAAGTGTCTGTGTGCTCGATTCTAGCAATAAACATCTGATTCTTGGTTTAATGAACTTGTCGCTGCTGTCACTTTTCTGGGTCTTCTGCTTGTTTGTGCTAGCCCAATAACAGATAGACTGTGAAGTTACATAATGGCATTTCTGCTGTCCTTTTTAGGTGAAGTAATTATCCAGTTTCTTATACTTTACTGTGTAGCCTGATTAAAAACCTCTTTCAATCCATCCCAGTCACATTTTCAATTTTTTTCCTTAATTTGCACAGATGACATGAGTTTTTGGCACCATTATTAAGTGATAATGAGACTCAGGCAGTTTTCTATTTGATAACTTTTTTGTTTGATCTTGACTTTGCGTACTTCTGTATCTTAACAGTAATGGGTTCTGTCATACCTGTAGCACAGAAAAGAGGGGGAAAAAACTGTCATCGTTGAAGTTCCTGAAGCTGTTAACCCTGTCTGTATCCAGTAGTTGTATACAGTGGCAATACTGTTTTTCAGTTCACTTTATTGTCCTTTCTAATAAGGCTCATGTCAAGGGAGTATGAGAAGATACTTGTTTTCTATCATGCCCTAAAGTTTAGAAAAGTTTTACCTAGTACAGTGTCAGTGTGTGTGGGTCTATTTTTTTTTAAGGCAGGGGGAGACAAGTCACATGAGCTATGCTTGATGTCTTGCTGCTGAGAATAGTCAAGGAAAATGCTGGATCAAGCTTAGAAATCATTACTTCAGCTGCACAAAAACCTTATAGTGGTTAGAAAATAAAATAAAAAAGGATCACTTTCTTCAGACTCCTCAAATCCTGGAATACTTTTGGTTAAATAAGAGGAAAGTCTACTGGATTCATAGTAATAAAGAAGTTAATGGTTAGAGGATGTTATTACTAGACTTTATGCATAAATATATGGACGTCTTCAGGTCTGGAGCTGCCTTTTGAAGTAACGTCACTGGCTTGGAACTAGCAGTAAATTTTCAGTTGGGAAACTGTCATAGTGTTTGGTGTCTGTTACACAGCTATTCAGAAAAAAAAATACAGATCTGCAGGGGTCTTCAGTCCTGTTGCCAACTTAATGATTTGTCCAGTTGCAATATTGCTGAATTTTTTTTTTTGTTTTAGGCATATCTTTAGTGACAACACAAGACTGTCTTTGAATATTTGCTGGTCTGAATATTCAGTATTCAGTCAGTATTTGAACATGTGTATATGAGCTAGGTGATGCAAAACAAATTCCTTTTCTGAGGATCAGACAAATTTATTTTATCAGCTATATATGTTTTAATATCTAATTTCTGGGTTGCTTTTGCTTCTATTTTAAAAGTAATTTGTGTTTCATGAGCACCTGCTCTGCTGAGGTATTCTGCAGCTGTGCATTTTGAGTGTTTCTGTGGAATGTATGATTAGTGGATGGCTTTGGTTCAGACACAGACTTCTAAAATTATGTCCTGTTTCAAGCTAGTCAGTGAGCAGTTGTTAGCTCTTAGCAGTACTGTTCAAAAGAAGAAAAAGCTAAATCACTTAAAAGGAACTGGAATTCCTAATAATGTCCCTGCTGTATTTATATGTCTTAAAATTCTCCTTTTTTAAAAACATACAGGAAAAATGTGTTGAATTTGTCTTTTCGAGTTTTGTTCATGTGCTGGCATATGAATTCTGCTTCTTTCTAAGCATTCATTCTACTGGAACTTCATATAGCAGGGTTGGACTTGCATTAGCATTTTTACAGCAGTGAAGTACAGCAATGAAAACACAACCCTTTAACTGTTGCTTTACTGTTTGTCAGTACAAATTGCAGCTCTAAGTGCTACATATGTCATCATGCCATATCATGTACTTTGTCTTTAGTTCATAGCACAACTCCGAAACACAGAGCAAGCAAAGGGCTATGGAAATACCTTCAAAAATAACAGGAAAACTATACAATTTATTGGCTATGTAGTGTGATAGGTAAACTTTTATCTGAATGAATTTTGAATACAAATAGATTTTTCAAGTAGTTCCTATCTTGATCTATATTCCTGTTGTAATATTTTACTTTAAAGTTCCTTTTGATAAATAATTGCCCCCAAAATTAAACTGCATTTCTTATTTTCTTACGGATAAGATGAAAATCCTGCCCTTTTTTTTTTGCAGTCTCAAGGAAATAGAAATAGCCATCAAAAATAGTAAATTCACTAGCCTCCATCTAAACCCATTTTCTTTTCCATATTTATGGATGGCTTTGTTACTGCCTCACTGACCTGTAAGCAATGTAATTATCAAGAGATTACTCAACAATCGGTAGCTCTTTCAGGTTTTCATGAAAATAAATAGCTGGAAGGCTGTTGTGTTAAGAGACTCAAGGACAAAACAGGCTTTTCCTCTTATCAGTCAGATTTTAATTGGAAGCAGGGTGCATACGTTACAAAAGAAATTAGAAGATTTTTGTATCACAATCAGTTTGCAGATTATAATACCATTTGAAATACTGAACTTGAATTATAAAGAGCTCTGTAGTAACTTTGCATTGTAGATAGTTACAGACTCACAGAATGGTAGGTGTTGGAAGGGACCTCTCGGGGTCATCTAGTCCAACCCCCCTGCTGAACCAGGGTCGTCTACAGTAGGCTGCACAGGAGCTTTTCCAGGTGGGTCTTGAATATCACTGGAGAAGGAGAGTCCAAAACCTCTCTGGGCAGCCTATTCCAGTGCTCTGTCACCCTCAGAGGGAAGAAGTTCTTCCTCATGTTCAGCTGGAACTTCATATGCTTCAGTTTGTGCCCATTGCCCCTTGTCCTGTCGCTGGGCACTACTGAAAAGAGTCTGGCCCCATCCTCCTGACACCCACCCTTCAGATATTTGTAAGCATTTATTAGGTCCCCTCGCAGCCTTCTCT
>Ga0065711_1035574_pt1 | contig 22109 bp, 16 predicted proteins | sample Hoacrofraction12_FD_59098 | JGI IMG/M metagenome (GOLD analysis project Ga0065711, IMG submission 59098) | Hoatzin crop microbial communities from Cojedes, Venezuela - Epithelial fraction 12 v2 (version 2) | ecosystem: Host-associated > Birds > Digestive system > Esophagus > Crop | place... | reverse complement strand
CTGGCGAACAGAACAGCATTTCGGGTACCCATGGTCACCCCCGCTACCTCCACCCATCCACCCTGGACACCCTTCATGCACTACAGCTGCCATCCAGCCCATGCCAGGGCAGATCTCAGGGCCTCATCTGAGGACAGCGGGTCTGTCACATACTGGGGGACACATCTGTCTGCACACCACAGCAGGGAGGGAAGCCAGTTGCAGGTGTGTGGTCCTGCACCCACCACCCTTGGCTGTAGCGTGTTGCCCGAGCCTCTAAAACACTCAGGAGCTGCGGTGCCAGTGAGCAAATCAAAGCTTTCACCAGGCAGCGTTCCCACCAGAGCCACACAGAGGCCAAGCGGGCTGCAATCATGTGAGGCATGTCCTTGACTTGAAGGGTTTGAGGTGGGAGCCAAGTGGGACAGGTCTCCCAGTCCCTCAGCAGCAAGTGGTGCCTGAGAAGAGAGGGAGCACTGCCCGTGATGCTGGGCTCAGCAGTCAGTGCCTTTTTGGAACGACACATTTCTGCCTCTCCTTTCCTCTCCATTAGCAGCCTGGCACTCGCTCCTCATTCCCCTGCTCTTCCTCTAGGTAGACTCGACATTTACATCCCACGGCGAAATGCTGCAAAACCCTGTGCTGCACTGTGACAGTCTCAGTCACTTCTGTGCAGAGCCACCGGTGTCAAAGATAAAGGAGAAGTCATTGTCAGAGGGCTGAGATTTGACAAACAGCTCCCTCTGAGGAAATACTGTAACACCTTTGACCCTGTGAAGCATGGGTATATCTGGGCCAAGCAAAAAAAAACCAAAAAAAGCACGACACACAAAAAAAAACAAAAAATGAAAAAAAAACCAAAGCCAAACAAAATACCCCAAAACAACAACAAAATCACATGCAAGAAATCTGTTGTTTGGTCCCCTTACAGAGAAACTGCACTTTCAAAGTGGCAGAGCATTCAGATGTTTCCATTTCAGGTGCTGAATAACTTCACCCCTTTTCCAAAGAAGATGTCCCAAGCAAGGGATACTCCAGCAGGACACCTGCTGGGGTCTGCAAAGAGACTGGAAAGAAGTGCTGCCAAGAAGTGCTGGCACCTTAGCAGTAGATTTGGCCACGGACAAGGGAAATGCCTGCAGTAAGCTAACCCCCTCCAAGCAAATGAGAAACATCTTTCTGTTGGCTTTTCCCATGAGTACAGGCATGAGTACTGTCACGCAGGAGCTCGCGAAAAAGTACAGAACAGGTGCGGTACAGCCTCCGGCAGCTCTCCACTGGTGCTGGAGTGGACTTCAAAGGCAAAATACTGCCTACAAGAGTGAAGAGACAAGGAGACAACAACACACACTTTAGGCTGACTTCACAGCAGCTGTATCTGCTTCTCCCTAAGTGTAAAAATTTCTATAGCCTTGTGGCTTTCCACAACATCCAGATCACTGTTGCTGTTCCTGCAGAAAAAACTCTGTATATCTCCCCCCTGTTCTCACCAGCACCCCCACAGCGGGCTTCCTGCCCACAGAAATGATTTTTCACTCTAGAGCAGAGCCCTGGTGTGAGGCAGCAGGCATGCCTTTTGGGCAGGTGGGACAGGGGATGCTGGACCAGCTGCAGCATGGGGACATAGAGACACCCCAGTAACCCCACTCAACAAAAGCATGGGCTGGATGGCAGCTGTAGTGCATGAAGGGTGTCCAGGGTGGATGGGTGGAGGTAGCGGGGGTGACCATGGGTACCCGAAATGCTGTTCTGTTCGCCAGCATCCCAACACCCCCAGCAGCAGCAAGACTGGCTCCGAAGTCGCCCCAGACGCTCGTTAACAGCCGGGGCAACATAAACTTGAGAGATGATGATGCTGACTCAGCCCTGCAGTCACCACCATTCTCCCACCATGCCACCCAGTATTTGAATTACCTACAGTCTTCTGTGTCCTGGTGCTCTGACCAGCTCCCACACTGTGGACTAGTGTTTCAGGTGTTAAAGAGCCCTGACATTGATTTACATTTATGCTACTCTGATGACCTACAGCAACTTCTGAGTAGGATTAAATCACATTACACTTACTATAGGACCCTTCGCAATGCCCTACCAATATGCACAGGGATTTATGATCCAGTGACTCACAGTTCCTTCATGTCTGGTTCTCTGTTACCAGGTTACGGGACAAATTTCCCCGTGCTGTTGGATATAGGTTTAATTAGTTTTGATTAGCAATTCTACCACAGATCGTACAACTTGGGTCACAGTTGCACAAGTGAGTTTGGTGTTTGTGTGCACAAAGCAACACCACCCCATACAGAAGTAGGGACAGTGTGTATGCAGCCTCCCACTCAGTGCAGGGGTGGTGTGTCAGCAATTTCCACCATGCCTGGTGAGTTCTGACAGTCCTTCCTGTGGCAGCAGGGAAAGACTGATCCTGTTTTTTAAAAAAAACGGTTCTTGAAAATCCAGTAAGAATAGCAAATTGTGTGGCCATCACCTTCCATCATCTCTGAGCTGGGCAGGCCCCCAAAAACGCAAATTCTTGTTTCAAGAGTACTTGCATATGCTTGTTTCCTTCACAATCTAAACCTGGGTTTAGGTGATGTATTTAACAGCATCTCATACCTTCATAACTATCACTGACCTCCTTGTGCAGGATGCAGGATGTCTGTTTTTCTACGTGGCAGCGAAGTGCCACCAGATGGGCTATGCAAGTATTGAACAGGCGTAGCCCTGGCTGCACTTAAGCTACATTATAGTCACATCAGCTCCTTGCCTTCACTTGCCTGTCTCCAGCTCTGTGGAAGCCTCAGGTACTAGGCTACCTATCACCCTACAGTACTGGGATATCCCCCATAACAGGACTTGGCACTCCAGACCATGTCCCAGGGGTGGCAGACATGGCCTGGGCAGGGTTACCTACTCCTGATGCCATATGCATCTGACGAGCACGCACACACACACCCCCCCCAAGACCAGGAGACATATGCATGTCAGCACATCTAACCCAACTTGCCCTACCTTAAGAACAGCTCAAAGTTGTCTTCTAGAGGTTTTCAGGTGTGTTATCAGTATGCTTAGCTCAACCTCTATACCTCTTGGTCACTATCTTCTCTGCCTCTATTAAACAGATCCCAGAAAGCACTCAGTTCACTTCCTAAGCACTGCTGACAGTCACAGCAGCCAGGCTGTCCCCAGGTAGTGTCTTTGCCCAGTAGGAACCAGCACAGAAAGCTGCTCTGTCCATCTGGGGATCTCCTCCCCTGCTGCAGCATGATGACCCGGTCAAAACAAGAGTAAGTCTTAATGCTGCATGCCACGAGGTGTCTTAAAAACAGCTCTGCAGTGACAACCAGTGTCCCTTAGGGCATGGGGCTAGCTTCTCTGCCCATACTGGCAATCCCTCTCCAACCTCACCTGAAATCTTCCTTTCACATTCTTTCCCACTCTCTCCAGTGAGTGACCATCCCACTGGAAGTGCACTGTTGGACAGACTGGCCTTCTGCAGGAGTCTGAGGAGGGTCAGGGAGGGGGGGTCTATCAACGAGAGGGTGTCACTGCAAGGGGGTAGAGCCTCCCTTTCCTTTGGACCTGCCCTGGCTGCCCCAGGTGATATTTCAAGCCTTTGCTTCCTGTTTGAAGAGTGGAGCCCAGCGAGCAAGAAGCACTGCTGAGCATGGAGAAGAACCTTCCCTCAGTGACAACAATCCCAGCAAAGCTGTCTTGCACGCCTGTCCCCTGTGCCTCAACAGCCCAAGGGCCTGGGACCAGCTTCTCTGTGGTGGAGACTCATTTGAAGCTGGAGCAAGGCTTTTCAACAAAGCCAAAAGTGCAGTCCCTCTGTCACACCACCCTCCAAGTGACTCACAACCTGCAGTGACAGTCAAGGTGTTGTCCCTGTGGCTGCTGCCTACTGCCTGGATTCTTGGTCATGTTTTGGCCGTGAGCTTTGGCTCTAGTTGTCAGGCCAGACAGTCCAATTCTGACCTCTCAGACAGAAACAGAAGGATTTTTCTTTAAATTCTAAGATGAAATCTTTTTAGGCAATGAAGGGGCCTTTTGTGATCAGAGTTTGAATTTCCTTCCATTGTTAGGGGTTGTGGTTTTTTTTGCGTGTACAGCTCCCACCCCCAGGATGGATCTTCTTGGGTTTCTGTGGTCTTTGCAAAAAATACACAGCACAGAGAGAAAGGATATGTTTTTGCTGACTTGGGGAAAATGACAAACAACAAAATGCATCAGTCAGGAAGAATGAGTAATAGCTTTAAATGCAAACAACCGTTAGCAGCACATTCTAGTGCATTAATAATTTACACTCCAAGGAAAGTTTAATTTATTTAAAGTGAGAGTTTTGTGGCATAGTTACAAAATGCACGCATGATCCTGGGGATAACAGATCTATAGCGAGCCTATGACTCCTGCTGGGGAGCCATATCCTGACTGCCAAGTCTCTTGGTTTCATCACAGGTCTTGCTGTACGGTTTGTACAGCATCTTTCTCAACGTGCCAAAGGCTGGAACAGGAGTGCAGTACAAGGGCATTTCCTCATCCATACAAAGAAAGGCTTAGCCATGTCAAAGAAATATCTGAAACTGCAAAGTGTGCACACCAAAACATTCAGAAAGGTTTCCACCAAAGGGAAAAAAAAAAATACAATTATCTTCCAAGCCTCATGACCCTGGAAGGTTTGCTGGATTATCACCAATTCGCTTTCACTTCCATCTCCAGGTTGCAGCTGCTGCACCTCAAGCCACCTCAGACCCTGCCCTGCCCTGAGGACTTCAGCAGCCACTGTCCACCAGAGGCCTGAGGACACCCCACCATCCAGAAGATACATGCTGGTGGGCCAGAAGGAGCTGGCTTCTCTGCAGGCAACACACAGCATTGAAAGGGAGGTTGTCCAAGCTGCCAAGCAGCCCTGGAGCCCACAGCAAAGCCCATCAAACAGAGATGGCTTAGCTTAGGCTTCCACAAACCTGCTGTGTGAAGCACGTTTCAGTCCACTGAGCCTGCTGCCCCACTTACTGCTCCCAGCCTGAGGAGCCATGGGACAACAGACCTGCATACCCAGGGGACCCAGAGCCCAGGATGGTTGCTCTCTGTCTGAAGCCATTAGAAAGCAATGTGCAGCCCCTTGCCACTTAATGTGGCTTTTTGAGTGTAGAAAACTAGCAGACTGGCAAGTCAAATGCCCCACAGGTTAGAGATGCCACGTGTTTCCCCTGCGCCTGATACGATACAGCCTCTGGCTAAGTCTCTTTCAATGGTGTTTTTCCCAGACTCTCACCTCACACCAGGTTCAGGGTGGACAGCAAGTGAAAGAAGGCAGGAGGACAAGGTAACTAATTCATGTGTGTGTGGTTTTGGGATGGGAATGGGAATGAAAAATGGACTGGGCTTCATGTGCTTGGTGGTGCCCCAACTCCCCATCAGATTTTAGGGCAAAACCCCTATTTTTAAAAAGACTAGTTACACAAGTGTTCTTCATTCTGCTTTAATTTGCAACCTTAGCCATCTTCAGGTAAGCTTTTCCCTGCAGAATATATGTACATATATTAAATAAGATTGCTTTCAAGACATTTGATTGATCAGATGCAAAATAGCTGTCTCTAAGCCCTATCTTTTTCCAAGGCCAGAGAGTTAAGAGATCAGCAAATGGCTGTAGGTTTTTAATAATTAATTTGTTAACCCTGAGGTCAGGAGACACACTGAAAACAAGGTACGCACATGAGGGTTCAATAACTATGGTTTAAAAACTCTTAGGGCGGAATGTCACCCAGCAGGACCCAGCAGCATATGTCCACCCCACCCCACACTACCTGGCCTTCCATCCTTCCCGCTGCTGAATAAAGTGCTCCTGTGAAGGGCAGTTCAGATGAGCTCCCTCCTTGCATTAATTACACAGGGAGAGCCTGCCTTTAACTTCAGTCTGTTTTTCGAACAGCATCCACAGAGCTGTGCAGTACGTGGCTCTGCCATGTTGGCTAAATGAAACCTCTCCATTATTCACCTCATGCACACACAGCAATGACAGGCTTTTCTACAGAAGCACACAGCCACCCTCATTGCATTTCATGCTGGGCTAACGCCGCGCTGCTGACAAAACAGAGCATCACATGCTTTGCCAGTGTGAGATACCAGCGCTGAGATCTTTGGCTTTCCTTCATGCCTGCCACAAGCAAGCACTTGGCTTTGTTTCTCTGTAAAATGCTGAATGAGGGAGGAAAGCTAGGATTTGACCTCTGAAGCCCACAATGCACAGTTGTGCACCCACGGCATAGGATCGAGGCTTGTCTTGCATTGAAATCAACACAGTCAAAGTCGTCCTTATATTTCTTTTCTCTAATCACTTTCCCAGTCATTGGCTCGCTGTTCATTTTCTGGGGTAAATACTCCATTGTTCCTCTAATGTATGCCTAGCACAGCAATCTCATGTAGTCTGCTCCCACCTGTGTTAACACCCCCTCACTGCCAGGCCCTCCTAAAGGAAGCGAAACAAGGCAAGCGTGTTGCGGGAAAACCAGGTTGAGTGGATAGAATTCAGCGGGAGGAAAGACATTTTGAACCAGATGTCTGTGCACAGCTGGGATCAAAGCAATGTGGCAGGAGAGTCCCCATCACTGCAGTGCTACAGGGAGGCAAGGGGGAGGCAGAGAATGGTAGGCGAAGAACAGACCCAACTGCACAGCACTCTGCCATGGCACAGGGGATGCAGCTGTAGAGGGCATGTGGGTAACAGCCAGGGGATGGACCAGCACGAGGGGTGGTGTGGGGAGATCTGCTACGGACCACCTCACCAAGAGGTGAAGCAATTCCTAGACAGTTGCAGGAAGCCTCCTCATGGCAAGACCAGATACTCCCAGGGGACTTTCCCACCAGCAACAGCTTCTGGAAGGGCCCCCGCCTGGGGCACAAAAAGTCCACTGGGAGTGGAGCCGAGTGGGCAGCATCCCCAGCGGGGTGGAGGGGATGCTGCACCACAGGCAGGGCACGCAGGGCTGTGGCGGTGATGGAGGGCAGGGTCAGCCACAGCCCAGAAACTACCCAGCAGACCCACAGGGACAAAGCAGGTCAAGATCGAGACAGAAGTGCAGCGCCTTGGACAGGCACGGGCACGGCACAGTACAGCCCTGGCAGGGACTTGGGACCTCAGAAGCAGCTCTGGCATGACAGGGGTGGCCCCAGATGAGGCTTCTCTCAGCTCCTTCTCATGCTTACCTTAGCTGCTTCCCTGAAGTCTGACGCCAGGTATCACTGGAGCACAAGCAGCCAGACCCCAGGGAGGACAAGGAGGAGGCTCAGGCCTCAGACACAGCAAAGGCAAAGTGGAGAAACGCGACCAAATGTTTGCAGTGAAAAAACACCCTGCCTTGCAGGTTTTTTTCCCAGCACAATCAGACGCCACGGAGCATGGGAGGCACAAGGGCGCAGGAGGCTGGAGGGCAGAGGCTGGAACTAGAGGGGCCACGCGAGTGTAGCGGAATGGTAAAAGCAATCCCTGCTCCCATTCATCTGTGCCCCAGTCCTGATCTTCCTCAGGGAGAGGGAGAAGGAGGACCATGCCCAAGGCTGAGCTCCAACGTCGCTTCTTTCCCCAGGCTCTCTGGGAATCTGCTGCAGATTCCCAGAGACACCTCCAAACTGCCCGCAGGCATCTTCTGAAAGGGCAGTCTGGTCTCGAGGTTTTGTATTTCGGACGCAAATGCTGCTGCGGGCTTAGAGGCCACTACTACGTATGACTCCTAGGGGAGCTGATGGGTATGGGTTCAGTGGAATAAATGCAAGCCACGTGCCTTTGTGTCTTATATCCCGCAAGAGGGGAAATCGGGACAGCTTGTTACCCCTATGCAAGAGGTTGGGAAGCGTGCACTCATTCATCCAGAATCAGCTCTTGCTGTTGGAAACGCAGAATTTTTCTCGACTAAGAGAAAAAGGCAAAAAGAAAACAAAAAAGGTCTGTACCATCCAGTATAAACATAAGCCTGCCAAACAAATTTGATTCCTCTGTTGGCTAGAATTATAAACCTGTCCATAGCAGAAAGACTAGTAAACCAGCTAAAAAAGAAAGACTGGTCAGCTGCTTCTACTTATTCTTTCTCAGAGCAGTAGGGGGAGAAAAAAGATCAACTTAAAATTCACAGCGGTCAGCCTTTCTTACACTTGATCAGCATGCATAACCCTTGCCGTAAGTCTCCCAGAGCGATGTTCACCAAGACTTCCCTCCACCCAGCACAGGAAAAAAGGCTCTAGAGGATGCTTAAAGACCAAGAGGCCAAATTTAAGTTGCTCTCAACTAGCCTGTGGGAGCCAAGAGCTTAATGCTTACCCTCTAGAAAGGATGCATCGTGAGAGGATCTCGTGAAGCTGAGTGACATTTACCTTATACCACAGTGCACCTTCAGCCAGCTGCTCCAGGGACTCATCCTTCTACTGCGTGTAGCAGCGGATGAAGGTGTTACCTCTTCTGAAACAGCTGATGCTGACCACTTAAAATTTCAGAATGTGGTTGTAAACCAGTTACTTCAGTCTTCCTTTCCCTTCCAGTCCACCAAAGTAAAAAGGGGGATAACAATGCACCATAAACTCTTTGAGATAAATATGCTTTGTATTTTTGGATAATATCTATCTACCAGATTCCTCAGGAAGCTCAGGATCTGACAGATTCTACCAGGGAAACAAAATTTTTAAAAAATCTTCAGTTGTGCGGCTCCTGAGGTCTTTAAACAACATGGCTGCAGATTTTTGGCAAAGAAGAGAGCAAAACATCACAAAAAAGAGGGTCAGCCCTTCATGCTGCAGATATTCTGTGCCATCCTAGGAGGAGAAACAGAGATTCGTGATAATGGGTGGGTATTCAGCAGTTCGCTTTGCAAATGTTGTGGAGCTTATGTCCAGCTCTAGGTCCTGATTTAGGAAAGCCTGCAAGTCTGTTGTTAATGCCGCTTTTCCTCGCTTCATTTGTGGACCTTAGTTCTCATTTGCACTATAGACCACTGAGGAAAGATTTCAAGACATGTCCAACAGATGCTGTGTGCCACACTGGCAAGACACTAGTAGAGAGAAATTTCAGTGGAACTGTTTTGATTAATTGAAACTAAGTACATGCCCATAGAAAAAATGACGGATACTATATGGTTTGTGGCCACAAAACTGCTCTTTCTCTTGCTAGATTTAAAAGCAACAAAAAATTCATCAGCTGTTTGATTAGGAAATTTCTGGTGAGGAAACTTTTCCAAGGGAAGCAAATTTTGGAGCTGGATTTCTTGGTGTAAATGCTATTCACATCCTTCCCCATGGCCACCCATCCATAAACCAGCCAGATGCTTGAAAGCAATCTTAAGATAGCCTGCTACAAGGAACAATTGCATGGAAGTTATCAGACAGGCGAAAATCACCCTTTCCAGCAACTTCATATCAGTAGTTACATTTGCCTGTGTCATCATACATGGTCACGCGTATGAATGACTGTCCCTCATCTGAATGGCTCCAGCCAGATAATGCCATTTTGCAGATCCTGTGGAAGCTGACTCCTCCACAGACTGAGGCTGGAAGAACCTGGAATGAAAACTGCAACAGTCTGCACACCAGGCAAAGGTGTGTTCTTCGGCATGCGATGACCAAGATCACCAGGATTTTTTCTTTGTCAGACAGTTTGGGGGTTTCTGTGTCAGAACTGGTAGGCTGCTTACCTGCCTCTCCTTGTGCCTGTTGAAGACTTATCAACACCAATGGACTCTCAGTTTTCTCCCAGCCCTTTCAAGCACATAATTCCATTTCTATATGTGATGCAAATACTAGTCCATCATCAGAAAGGCAAGAAGGCAAGTCAGATTGAGGCCAGCCCTATTACTGGGGAGTAGAGATATTCATGTGCTCTGCTTATTTTTAGCAGAAGATGGTGGGTAAATCTGAGCCAGCACGTTTTTCATTCAATCTGTCCCTGGACACTAACAGATGGTGCTTCCTTGTGCCAAGCACTAATGCACTTTACATTGGCACTCATTGTCAGGACACAAAGCCCGCCAAGTCCCTGCTAAATCTGCTGATGCCAGGAAAATTGCTAATAAACAGGTAGCCAGGGGCACAGTCCCAAGTTTTCCTTCTACATTCAAAGCAGCAGAGAAGCTGTACCAGTGCAATGGCGTCAGCTGCTCTCCAGCTCGTGGCTATCAATGCAGCAAAGGAGGCTCCTGAACTGAGGAAAAAGGGGTCCTCAGGCCATTACCACACTAAAAGTGGAGGGGGTCCCAAGGCCATGAACACCGTTATGTATCTGAAGATGGAGGGAGATCCATCTGCTTCATGGGAACTAGCTGTGTGCTTAAAACTGGGCTTTGCAAACCTTGACACCTTGTGCCTTAATGCTCAAACATCTGAACTGACAACAATTAATATAACTCATTCTAAATACATATATGCATACATATCACCTTGCAGGGTGATTCTATTGTTTAGCACTCCTTAGGACTCCTCAAGCACTGAACACACTAAATTCAGTCTTACAGGTCTGCTTCCTATGGCTACCAACCCTATGTATAATAAGGTCACCTGTGAAAGAAGATTCCACAGACTCCTCTGAAGACCTCACTCTGTTTTAGAGGCCATTGTATTTATTCTTTGAATACAAGCATCCAGAATTCCTGAGCTGTAAAATTCCTGTTCTTTTCCACCAGCTGCCTCAGCGCCCAGGCTTCTTTCTTGGATTGCTCAAAGCTTGGTATCCACATTGCTTGGAGAGAAGTCCAGCCAGGGTTTGAAGACGAGAACCAGAACGCCTCTGGTTTGGGGCAGCTCAGATGGTTAACCTGAGCCTTCCACCGCTGGGGCAGCCATCCCTGACAATGGAGAAATAAAAGGGTAATTCAGGAACCCTGGCAGACAGAGAAGAAAGGTGCTTTGCCATTAGTAAACTATCAAAGCATGTCAGTAACATTTTCCTTCCCGCTACAGGCTCTATCTATGTCCCAGTGGATGTTACAGAGGAAGCCTCCTCCAAAGTGTCCGGGACAAAACCGTCATGCTGACAAGAGTCAGAGTCTCTGATCAGGTTTGGCTGCAAATGAGCAGCACCAGCCCACACAAACTGAAATTCTAAGGCAAGGAGTTCTATTTTCATCATTGTATTCTGTTTTCATCTTAAATATGCACACACTGAATAAGAGTTTTTTCTTAAGGAGAAAAAACAAGCCATGAATTTGACCAGGAGAGCAAACTGGTCTTCATAGTCTCTTGTCTAGAGAGCCACAAAAGCCTGGAGAATGAGTAGCTGTATCTAACCTATTCAGTAAAATACATTACATGGTTTATGTACAAATGTATGAATAGGTACATAGATGACCTCTCCATGGTTGTATTCTTAACTCAAAAAGAGGACATCTGTTCAGAATTGCACCAGATTCAAACAGGAAAACCTGGTTAAATGTAATGCTTACCAGTTTGCATTCCCCATCACTTCAGCTCACCCTAGTAACTTCAAATGCTTTCTTCATCTCCCTTCTACTGGCTGACAACATAGTGTACTGCACAGACTGCGACTGGCTAAAATATGGCTTAAAGGATACAGGACAGCTGTAGGATACTAGAGCCATTGACCAGTTTCATTACTGGACACAAAAAGGGTTTTTTGATTTATGTTGATAGTCGAGCTCGTGGAGAGTTTAAAAAATAGCTACCAACTCTACTCTCTGCACAAACCGGGAAACCTTAAAGGAATGTGGCAATTAAAATGAGTATCCACCAACTCAGAAATGCATGCGATGAGAGCTTTTAGTTTCAGTCTAACTCCAAGCAATGCTCTGTTTATACCAGCCAAATCCACCACAGCTAGTAGCCTCAGGAGAGCAAGCTCAGGAGACTCATGGTGACTTTGAAATGGCCTTCTGGTGCCACGGCTGGCACCCTTGCAAGACTGCTGGGCCCTCAGTGCTGGGCTTCTTGATAAGACAGCCATCTCTCGCTGGTCTTTATCAGCATAATTGCAAGCAGATTAGACCAGGAGGAACAGGTCCACTTCCCCTCACAAATGCACAACCTGGATTAAACACTGATGTTTCAACATTTAGTCACCAAATACGGCCACAGACAACGGCACGTTGTCACTACAGGTTTGCATGCACCCACACATACGCAGGCCCAGACAGTCACAGGAGTATTTAAGTAAGGAGGGACCTCCAGTGATCACCTAGTCCAGAGCCCTCTTTCAAACAGTTCTAATCATATCTAATAGCCTAGGAAAGCATTGAGTTGAGCCTTAAAACATCCACAAGGACAGAGATCCCATAACCTCTTTGGGCAACCTGCTTCCAAATGTTCCAGGTCATCTAAAACCAAGTCAGCAAGTTCAGCTGCTTTCTGCAGCCTGGTAAAAACCTCCTCCCCCAACAATTCAAGCCTTCTGCTGCAATGACCACCAGCTCAACAGTCAATGTGTATGTGCTCAAGCACTGCAGCAGTATGAGGAACACATGCTCTGGCCGCGCACCCGCACCTTCTGTCAACACCTTTTCATGGGAGGATGCACAGCCCAATGGCATTGCAACACCAGTGGCTGTAGGCTGGCCAGAAATTTGGCAACCAAACTTCCTGGGACAAATCTGAGCCTAGTGCCAGTTCAAAGAGTCTCTGAGACACCAGGACAAAGTCACAAGTACCTTTTCTTTCCTTCTGATGTTATCCCACACTCTGTTACACACCATGCACTCAAAGGTGTCAATGTAACTGTCCTGGGTGATATCCTGCACTCCCCACTTGCGTTCCTTCATCACTGTAAGCAGCCTTGGGTTGGAAATGTCCCCTTTCAGTTTCCATTGTAGGTAGGACTCATATTCTCGATCGTTTGTATCCAGTGTTTTGATATAGTGGGCCAGCTCCCGAGGGTGTGAAAAACTGGATACCAGGATAGCACTCTTGTTACTAGGAAGCCAGTCTACAATGCTGGGAGACCCAAAGTACACTGGTACCACTCCCAGCTTCAGTGGCCGCCAGAGTTTTTCAGTAATGTAATCTTCACAGACAGCATTTTCAAAAGCAAGAATGAACTTGTACTGTGCGAGTATTTTATAGAAGTTGCCATCATCCATGGCAGCTGAACTTCTGAGATGCTGAGGAAGATCTCTGTTATGCAGACATTCCCCGTAAGAGTCTACTTCAATGTAGCACATCAGCTCACGCACATAGCTGTCCCGGTCAGAAGGAGGGTTGCAGTCAGACTGCACATAGACAAGTGGTGCAAGCCTCTTCCTCAGGCTGTTCTTCATCTGCAGTGGGATCATGTACCTCAGTGACTTCAGGACCTCCACACCCTCAAGGTACTGAGTGGTCAGCGGCAGGTGAGAGTGGCGGCTAAAGGTTGCAGTGTGGTTGAATAAGGTGATGGCTGGTTCATGGAAGAGTTTGTAGTTGTTTTTTGGTGACTCTTCATGGAAAAGGGCCCAATCATGATAGTCTTTACGAGGGAGGGGTAGGCTATCTATACTGAAGTCAGTACCTAGACAAAAGCAAACACTATTTAGTCTGTCCCTATATATCATGCCACACTAACTACAATGACACAGAAGTCTAGTTTTAATTTAGTATCAGCCCTACAACCATCGCATTTATGACATTATCAGGCAGTATTGCAAAGAGAACAATTCATGCATAGACAGAGGAGTGTTATGACAGATAAAACTGAATTTAGCAGCAGAAGAATCTAGAGAATGGGGATCAGGAGTTAATATTAGAAACGGTTTCCTTTCAGTTCATATTAGTTTAAAGGCCTCTCATTTTAAAGATTCACTATGAATTTTACGTTTTAATGCGCTGAAATAAGACTAATAAGATGCTTAATAATCCCTTGGTTCTGTAAACAGGGGAACAGATGGCATTGCCTCTATCTCTGATGTGAGGGAAATGGTTACTGCAGGGCTCAATTTGGTTCCAGAAGCAAAACAACAAAAAGGATGCTAAAATATTGGAGGGGGTTAAGGAGAAAAATTACAAGAATGACTTCAAATCTTGTAAAGACATTGTACTGTAGAGACTTTAGAAGCCAATCTATTTAGATTATCAAAGAGAGAATTAAGAGGTGACTTATCACAGCTGCCTACCAGACACATAAAAAAGTAGCTTCTGGCAGAAGACGGCTCCTCAAACTACTGCCAATAGTAGAAGAAGAACCATGTCTAAACTCTAAGAACAGAGCACTGCAGCTGCTTGCGCCTCCCAGTGAGGACAGGGAGCCTCCAGAACAACTTAGGAAAGCTGTGATGGAAGCTTTAGGACAAACCTAGAAGCCTTTTCCCAAAGGCTGGTCTGTGCAGAACTAAATTCAAAATACCAGGTCGTGAATCTGACCTTGCTCTCCCTTCAATACCACTGTACTGTGTTCACAAGACTAGCCTTTTTGCAGATTATATGCAAGGCTGATGAATCGCTGTGAAGATACTTCCGCATTGTCTTGTAACCGTATGTATTTTTTACCTAAGTACAAGCACTAAATATATAAAACTTTTAAGTGGTATTGTCCAGCAAGGGAGGTTCATGAACTGAAACAAATCATGAAAAGCTGGTTTAGTAAGCACCACAAATCCCTTCTCTTTGTACAAGCTATTTTACATTCCCAGTCACACTCGTAACTTTTTGCTCTCTGCTCTACCCTTGACCTCAAACCACTGATCAGAAAAAAGAGGGAGCTAGCAAAAGTCTAACATTGAATTTTGATCTAAAAAATTATATATAAAGAAGGAAAAAAATTCCCAGCGGTCTTTGTGGCTGCATGAGCCTGCCAAGATGACTCCAAGGATGACCTTATAAAACCTACATAAGATATCACAACTGCAGCGAAGATGGGTGTTAGCTGCCAGTAACATAACAACCTCCTACAGAGCAAGGTCCTTCAAGAGCATCAGGTAGGTTTTTTTCAGGCCACTAGGTATCTGACCTTCTGTTCTCCACTGAATGGTGGTCCCGAGCCTTCAACCCGAGAAGGGTGAAGGGCAGTGCCACTCACTGAAAAATGCTATTTGCTGCCTCTAGTTCTGATATGTTACGGTGACACAAGAAGGTGAGGAAAACTGAAAGTGAATGAAATTCTCACAGCGAATCTTGTAAGGCCTATCTGGATTTGAAAACACTTTGTTCTAAGCAATGCCCAGTAGCGCATACAGACAATGATGAAGGCTGTGGATTGAAACCGCAGCACTTCAGCTCTGTCTCTTGCAAGGATGCTCGCTCTTTCAGATAGTGTTACAGGGAAGAAGGAAGGAAAACAAAGGAAAGAATGAGACAAGGGAAGGGATGAGAGAACGACAAAAATGCAACATGTAAAACTTACTAAACAAGGAGAAAACTAGGCAAAGAGAAGCTTAAAGAAAAATGCACTATAGATCAGACCACATCAGAATGACTGATTATAACACATAATCAATCTCAGTCCAGCAAGAAGACAAAAAGCTTTTAAGGATTACAGGGAAGATAACATCAGCATGTTCCCTACTCTGTGAGATGAAGGAAACAAAGCAGCTTATGAGGGGCTAAAGAAAGCACAAGAAGACTAGAATTACAAGCAATTTCAACTTCCAGGCTATTAATTTAGATACGGGGCGAAGTGCAGAAGAGAAAGGCAGATGCTGTCAGGAGAAGTTGTGCATCTTAGGAGACATCTTTCATTCAGGATTCATACTCCAAGGACTCCACACTCCAGAAAAAGGACTCAACACGTCCAGAAAACCTGGACACCCTCCTCCCTTAGGAACAACACCCCTGAGGCTCTGACAGCATGGCACCACACACAGCTCATGCTGACTCAGGTGCATTGGTAGCTCACACTACACGTAAAACTTCTGTAAAGAATGTGACACTGATAAAGTGGAGCTGGGAATCTGTCTCAAAAGCAGAGTGAAAATTCAGCAAGCGGATGCCATGTGTCACTTCCAAACAGGAGACAGTGGCACTTGACAAAGTTATCACCTACACCCAGGGGCTTCCCAGGCCAGGCCAAGCTGCACAAAAGCAGGTGTTTGTAGCAAAGCAGTACTGCTGGAAAACATCTACGCCCCGTATTTTTGCATAATATTTTCTCTATGCTTTGGATCATTCTTCTCTTGACTAGCCCACTGACCAAGGGGAAAATTAATGCAGTTTCTCTGGAAGTTGAAACTGTGCACTGATCCAGCCTTAGCAGGGAAATGAAGATGTTGAAGTTTTCACTCAGCAGGCTGTTTAAAGGGAAATCCTGGAACATCAAAATCTGCCTTTTTAGAGGCCCGCAGCTCAGCAGACCAAGGTCAAGGCGGGAGGGGGGGGCAGGGGTGTGAAGCTTTTCTGTATTAATGTGGCATGCTTTTTTCACCTTAAATACCATCTATAACCTTTGTCTCTGCATGTTTTAGCATTGTGAGATCATTTATTGTCGTTTAAAAATAAGTAACATTTTTGCATATTTTGACACTTTTCTTCACACAGTTCACAGCCAGCATCACTAGAAAAAAATCTACAGGGAGAGTCTTTTACTTCAAAAATAAGTAAGTAAACCATGTCCAAAAGTCTGTTAAAAATTAACAGTAATAGTCTTCCAAATGCTGGAACAGACAAACAGAGTTACTACCAGAAACCAAAAATATCAGACTTCACAGCTTTCACGTGATGCACACCCAGCTTTCCTTGTTTTTAACTGGGTCAGCTTCTCATTCCTTTCCTGTTATTCCTTCGCTTTTTTGCTTGACCATTGTATTATAAACTGACAAAGCTGACCTACTTGGAGCTGTGAAAAGATCAGTGATGAGAAGTTTCTGGTTCACTGTTAACAACCAATCTAAAGGACCTTCTTTCCTATATATCTAGTTCACCCTTACCCTGACTGAACAAATGAGATCCACGACTCTGTTTTATTTTTGGTTTTGTTTTGTTTTGTTTCCAGATGAAGGAGCTGAACCTACCAGTCACAGAAAAGTATCTGGGTTTATTTTGGCAGCTAAAATTCACCTCCCTGAAGAGAAACTGTTTTGGGAAAAAGAATAAAATAAACAAAATAAGGCCTACTTTTCAAAGATGCATCTTCTGTGTTTTGTAGACTCACTGTACAGTACATACAGTGGGAAGTTTCTGAGGCGGCAGGGCCAGAGCAGTTCAGAAGGTTGCACTAGCTGCTGCTCCCTGTGCAGAATCAATAGGTTTCTTTCACTACTTTCCATTTACAGTCTGCTAGCAATCTCTCAGCATACAAGGCAGGGGAGTTGCACAGTTACCAGCGAGGGCATTATTTTAAGACAAAAGACTTGCACAAGTGCAACAAAGGCCTTGCAGAACCTCCACTAGCGGTGACAAGCCAGAAGACTGGAAAAAACTGGCTTGATCTCAGACTGTCTTTTCATGACTTGGCAGCTACAGGAAACGATCTTTTCTCCCATAAATAGGGAGCATATGTGATTGGAAAGCAGCATGAGACAATGCATCAGGCATCCCACAAACGTGCATGGTCACTTTTCAGAGTACTTTTACAGAGAATGAGGTCTCTGCTGATGGTATTCAGCACCAGGCAAAGTTTAGCACAAAGAGTTGCATAAGTTTCCTGCTGTCAGTGACTGCCACCCAGAATCTTTAATCTCTAAAGGAAAATAACTGGGCAGGAGGGAAAGTTACTCCTTTAAAAAGAAACAGACCCTTACCATAGAACAGAAATGCTCTCGTCATCGGATTGTGCTGGTAGGTCTTGTTGATAGTAAAGAAGCAAACATCCTCTCCACACTGACCCAATCTCCCTGTGTCTCCAGTCAGGGGAGACCACCAGAGCAGGATGGGGTAGTGATTTACATCAGACTCTGTCTTCACGCTGCTGTGAAGTTCCTGCTTCTTAAACTGAAAAGCATGTCTCTGCAGAGGCTTTAACGGGCCACGATGTAAACTGGAGATTATTGCCACCTTATTCTCCGAATTGCCCAGTTCAGTGATAACCTTCAGAGAAATAAACATACATATCACAGTGCATGACTGTCATTAGCCAAGACATCTGCTTGACAAATCAGTTTAACCATCAAGCACTAACAAACTCAGCATGTGAAGTTTCTCTCAACCAAAGTGGATGCATCTCACTGACTGCAGCCACCGTCCAGGCAATCTTGCGTCAGACAGCAAAAGCTTTCATTTGAATTTGTAAGGAGGCAACAGCAAATACATTTCTGTACTGAGATATGGCTATGTTACATATGATTTAACAACACAATTTCTGCTTTCTCCCTGGAAAAAGCACAAAACAGAGAACAGCCCTTCAGTAGCCAGGTTTCTTCTGGAAATCAGTTTTTAAAAAAAAAACATGAAATTTTCATGTCTCTGGCCATCTGTACTCACCCCTATTAATTTTTAACCACTGACTGAATAAACCAGGTGCACACAGGTCTTAAAGATTATGTAACTACAACTTCCTGGCTAGGTAGAGGAGAAAAATCCCACCAGTATGCAGAGAAGTGAAAGACCTACCAGTCTGAACAATCATGTACGGACCTGAAACCCTGAGAGGTACCTTAAAAACTCTCCACCCATAGGAGAAGCCTCTAACACTGCTCATCATCAGCCATGAGACAGCAGTCCCCAGAAAATCTGGGGCATTTCTGGTGCCCATGAAGCCATCACTCTTTCCTACAGGTAGTACCTGCCATAAAAGTGCCCTGGGGCAAAGAAGTCTGTTGAGTGCAGTGACAGAAATGGTGCCAGCACGTATTGCCACAGGGTACCCAGCTCCTGCTCTTAGCTTTAGGTGGGCAAAGACCTCCAAGCTACCATGCAAACATCCCTTTGTGCATGCACCTTCACAGGCAGTGCATAATGCCACCCCAGAACAGCTGCAAGAATGATGGTGGAACTCAAACCCACCAGACAGTTTTGGCCACATCACTTCCACTTGCTGGACGGTGCTGAAGGAGGATATTGGAAAGCAGGAGAGTGGGTTTTTTTCTGTTAAGTTCTTTGAAAACATTTATCTTCCCTGCTAGCTTTACTGCATGCATTCTGTGTCATTTTCACTCTCACTGTGTAGCAAAATACACTGATTGTAGCTAGACTAAATGGACTCTGTGCAACACGGGATACTGGGACGGCACACACAGGAGGCTGGACAAAGCACAGCTGTACAGAAAAATACAGAAAACACTCCCGCATTGGTGAGTGGACAAGACACTAGCTGGGGAAAAGATTTATACATCCAATAGTTTGACAAGATATTACTGCAGCAATATAATTGAAATAACTCTACCACTACCTGTCACATCCAGGTTTCTCCAAGAACACGCTCCTTCTTTGCTTCCAAATTTTGCTCTGGCAGAATTTAAGGAGTCTCTGCATTTGCACAAAATTTCTAGTAGCTCTCTCTGAACTCCTGGGGGCTGATGCACGCCAGCTCTGTCGACAGCTCGTGTGCTACAGCAGTCCCAGCACCAGGGCACCAAGTGCCACCATCCAGTGAACACCCCCAGAAAAAAATCCCAGCCAGGCACAGGGAAGCTCTAACCAGCACCAAACCTGCTTAGCAGTGGAGGTGCAGCAAAGTCACGAACCCTCCCAACAGAGGTCCCAAAGACTTTTGCTAGCACTGCTCCTATGCTAGGGCAGCCGTATCACCTTTAGATGCCTTGTTCAGTGGAACAGAACTGAAAGTCACCACTGAACGTCAGTGATGGCCCCAAGAAACAGATCCAATTTGGAGCAGGCAGCTGGCCTGGGAGAGCTTCAGAGTCCTCCTGCTGGCCCCACTGGGAGGTACAGGTCCCAAGCAGCGCCTCAGTTCAGAGAGCAGCCCAAACTGAAAGACATCTCTGGGGCAGATCCTGGCCCTCTCACAGCTGCAGTCTCCTACAGTCCCATGCCTGCCAGCCAAGGCTGATTCAATTCATCTAAAAGTTATTCTCTGCTAAAGAAAATCTAGGGCAACCTGCACCAGCCACAAATGAATATGCCTCCACACTGATTTTTCTCTCATGTATTTCTTTGTTGACCAGCTACTGGACTTCCCAGTGCTAAGAATGGCCTTTAAGTCAGGACTGATTGACAGATTTCCATCACCACTTACAGATTTCTCTGGTCTGTCTGCCACATTAATATGAAACGGGTCCAGCTTTTCCTCCTTGTCTAATGAGTTCCAACACTCGAACAGAGGAGGCAACGCTGGATGGAGGCAAAGCAACAGGGCACAGTACGGTACACCACTCCTGAGAAACTCCACCAGGAGCCAAGCGCTATGCAAGAAAGGTGTTCTCTGTGTAATGTCACTTCTGGAGTCAGCTATTACCACCAGGCCAACACTGCTGACAGAGTTTCTTTAAACATCCCTCCTAAAGCATAGACTTGTACAGAAAATGTCTGTCGTCTTCTACGCTCTCTCTCATCTGCCAGAATTGTGTCATACTTTGAGAGTGCTCTCATGCATACTCTCCTCCCTTGCCCTTGTACCTGGAGTGTCACCACAAGGAAAAAGGCAGCTGCAAAGCAGAAGCAAGATGCCCACAGTTTCTTCCTCCTCATCCTAATCATGCTGCGCTGCTAGACCTGCGAGAGCTGTTACAGCTAGGCATCAGGAAGGCCAGCTTGTCTGAAGTCTTCAGCCTTTGCTGCAGGGCTTTCCCGCTCCATCCTTACTCCTCTTCATGGTGACCGCTGCTGGAAAAGGGTACAGCATCAATAAAAACCGCTCCTCAAGCTCAGTGGTTAGCTTGATGTCTACCCGTAGCTTTCTGTAGATGCCAGAGCCACATTTTGAGCCAGGTACCCAGAAACGTACCCAGCCCATACAAAACAGCACTCACATGCACAGCCCCAAGCATCTATCGTCCCTCTAGCCATCCTGGACTTGGGCATCCTCTCTAAGCAGGGTCACACATCCTCTCATCCTTGCAGTCAGCGTAGAGAGAGGCTCACAGGGCTGGCTCAGTGCTGTGTAGAAGGGCAGCTGTTTTTCTGAGTTTCAGGTGCCAACTGTGCCACTTCTCAGCAGACTCAGGAACAAGTGAGCGGTTAAAGGCTTTCCTTCCCTGGGCAAACCCTGAAAATGCTCCTGAAGGAGGCACACAACTATCTGGCCTTGGGACTTACTACACTGCAGTCTTCTGGGACTTCTGTTCAACAGCATATCTAGCCCAATGCATAGAGGAAGGAACCATACAGCAAACACTTGAAAACATTTAAATATAACAAATTCCCCTTCCCCTGCAATCTACATCTGTGCGGGTCTGCCTCTTCTCAAATAACTCTTCCCCAGTGCTTTTTTTTAGCTTTCAGGGAGCCCTACAGTTTCGCTGCATGCTGGATGTTACTGTGTGAAAATCCCAACTCCTGACAACAGGAATAGGTGCAAACTCCAGCTTCATCTTATAAAAAAAAAAAAAAAGAGAGAGAATGGGAGAAAAATAAGACATTACCACTCAATGCAGATCAGTCTGAAAAATTGAGTATTCTGAAAGCTCAGAGTGCAGAAACACACACCAAAAAATGTTTACTAAATTGCTGTTATAAAACTCTTCTCCTTCAGAGATGTGCTTCCTGTAATTTGGGCTGGTTTTGCAGGAAGAGAAGGTGTATACGACTGTGTTGTCTCCACGTGCAAGCACTCGCCAGCCTTCCCCCCACCCTCATCCCACTCACAAAGTTCCCAAAAACCTGACGGAGAGGGATGGGTCCCAAAACTACTGCCTGCCATTGTACTAACTCTGTGGCGCTGGCCGCCAGAGACAGGGGAACGGTCCTGTTTTCTGCTTCCACCGCATCACGAGCCCATCCCTACCCACCATCAGAAAAGCCTCTTCAGCAGAACCTCACACAAGTTCTGCTCTGCGTGAGCGCGCCTGCACGACAGCTGCTTTCGAAGGCTTCGCCTGGGCACAAAAGCGCGCTTCTCAGATCTGGCGGGGTCTTCTTCGAGGCCTCCGCGCCTTCTGCGCGACAGCCAGGACGGGGCATCGGGAGGGAACAGGGCTGAATCCTGAAAATCCCACGCCAGGCACGCCCGGGAGCGGAGCGGCACCCCTGACCCACACATCTTGCTCTGAGCACGGCAGCCAAGCAAGACTCCGACGACCCACCGAAGGCCGAAAGAGCAGCCACCGTCCCGGTTCCGGGGGCAGCGCTTCCCACCCCGGCCAGGCGGCGGGGACCCGGGGGAAGAAGGACAAACGCCCCCCCCCCCC
>Ga0065711_1006181_pt1 | contig 22111 bp, 10 predicted proteins | sample Hoacrofraction12_FD_59098 | JGI IMG/M metagenome (GOLD analysis project Ga0065711, IMG submission 59098) | Hoatzin crop microbial communities from Cojedes, Venezuela - Epithelial fraction 12 v2 (version 2) | ecosystem: Host-associated > Birds > Digestive system > Esophagus > Crop | place... | reverse complement strand
GGCCCCGCCCCGCGGCTGTTCGCGCCACAGCGCACCCCGCGTGCGCCGCCGCGCCGGCCAATCGGCAGCCGTCCCGCCCCGCCTCCCCCGTCCCTCACGGACATTTTCGCGCCAAAGGCGAGCGGCGCGGCGGAGCCGGGGGCGGGGCTTGTTCCGGGGCCGCCCCCGGGGCGGTGATAGCAGCAGCAGCAGGAAGGCGGGCCCCTGCGCCGTGAGGGGAGGGCTCGGGGGAGCGTGAGTGGCGGCGGGGCTGCGTGAGGGACTCTGCCATGGAGGCCCCTGCGCCGTGTGCAGGAGGCATCTCAGGCGGCTTCTCTCGCCTCTGGCTGCTGAAGGACCAGCCTGGGGTGGAGAGGGTGCAAAGGAAGCCGGGTGAAGGCCGGGCCTTCGCCTGGGCGCTCGGCTCCCTGGCTGTGAGGCTGTGCTGGCGGGCAGGGCGGTGCGCGGTGACCTCGGCCAAGCGACGCCGCGGCTGGCAGCCGTCACTGCATGGCAGCCGGTGGCACGCGATGCCCGCTAGCAGCCGCCATTTCCGTACCGATGAAAAGCTGCTCGGAATCTCTCCACCACCCGCAAAGTCGTTAATCTCTGCCTAAACTGGGGGGTTTGCTGTAACAGAGGCAGCGAAGGGCTGACCCCTTTCCAGTTCTGAAACCCTTTAAAAAGTGCGAGCAGCGAAGCTTCCCACAGCGCTGCTGTTCCACCGTACGGTGCGCTGGCGGCATCGTGGGCAGTCTCCACTGCAAAATGGCAAAGGCTGCCTGGAAATTTGGTTTTCCAGGTATAATGAGATTCAGCTCTGCACGGTTCACTCCACTGCAGAGGTCAGAGCAGAGGGTCTAGCTAGGTTAGTCTTTTTTTTTTTTGAAGTTGTGTTATTTTAATGCAGATTGTTGTGCTTGGGTACATAGTTACAGCTTTGTGAGGGTTTTTTTGTTGTTTTTTCTTTTTGAAGATGGCCAATGGTTAAAGAGGTGGCAAAGCAGAAGGCAAACCTGCCCAACTGTTTACAACTTGTCCTATACTTACCTGGTCTTTTAAATCCAAATAAGAAAATAGTGTAACTTGCTAACTTTTTAAAAACTTGCAGTTAAATAAATTACGTATTTTGTGAGATGATACTAGCAAAAATGTGCGCAAGCACAAGTTGGTTGTGAGACTTATTTTAAAAGAAATAATAATTCACCCTAGATAACTTCTGCTAGTTTTTCATAATTTCTTTCTACCAGAAAAACCCCCAATCTACCCCAGATATGAATGCAGATAATGATAATACCCAAAGAAGGAATAGTAAATAGTTGAGCTATGTAATATGTTTGGACAGGTTGTGTACTCTAGATATGGCTGTCAGCAAAACCTGCTCTTTTTTTTCCAGGCTCTCTCTCTTTGGCGCCCAGGAAGGTGCTGAAAGGGGACCTGTCGCTGGCTGCAGGGTGTACGGCAGCGGTCAGGCAGGTGCATGGGGTGCAGGCTAACACTGGATTCCTATGGCCTGAACGAGACCATGCCACCGTGTGGGATGTGCTGCAACCCCAGTCTGAACTGGAGTCCGAGGCAGCCGAGCGGTGTGCCACCACGGAGACCACGTTCTCCTCCATCCCTTGGGCAGCAGAGTGCAGGCCTCAGTTTGCGCTCATGCGGAGGGCTGCCCTGGGGTGGGAGCACCACGTTTTCCTGCTTGGACTCCTTCCCCTGTCCCGCTGGGGGGCAGGGAGCGAGCAGCTGTGTGGTGCTTGGCTGCCCACCCAGCTCTAGCCCCAGCTGGCGTGCGCAGCCGTGGGGAACCAGTCCTGCTCTTTGCTTCCCAAAGCACAGCCCGAGCCCTCCTTCCTGCTGCGTGGATTCAGAGAGCACAGTGAGCACAGGTGCGTTTCCACAGGAAAATGGTGTAGTTCAACTGCAAAAGCAAACTGAAGCTTGGTGGTGTTTGTTTTGAGCAGATGACTCCCTGGCTATTCCTTACCAACATCCTTTTTAGTTCCTTAGTTAAAAAAAAATTGCACGATTGTAATTACCATCTGTATATCGGGAAAGAAAACATTTTAACCGGTGGAGAAGCAGCAGCAATGGGGACTCCATGTAAAATGCTAAACTTCCTGCAAGTTATTGGAAATAAAGCACTATACAGGTTTGACTTTTCCAGGACTACCAAACCAGAGTCACTACCTATCAAAGCAACATAAAGTTCTGAAATTACTATTTGCATGGTTTCAAAGAAAGTAAGTTCTAACAATGCACAGCTCACACTGAAGTACCCTGTTATGATGACACTCAGGACAAACGCATTTTGCATTTTGATTTATGGTCATAATTATTTTCAGTTAGCTAAGAAAAAAATGCATGAATGGATTCTGCATACAAAGGAATCAGGGTCTCCATCCAGAATTTTCGTTCTTGTGCAGCTCCCATGAATAGATCAAACTACACCATGAGCTCAAATGACTCTTAACAGAATTGGGATAAGCACAGTTACCGCAATGTATGCATAAAACTTGCTGCCAAATCTAGAGCAAGCAACATAGTTCTCAGAATATTTTTTTGTTGTTGTTGTTGGCATGAAATCTAAGTCAGTAATTTTACTCCTTATTAGAAGAATGCGCTTCTGTTGTGGAATACATTACAAGTTCCATATGAACAAAAGTAATTAAATTAAATTCATTCCAGTTGGCTTAGCTGAATCAACAACTGTTTTGAAACTTGGATTCATCAGTAATAAGTCTGTGATGATAAGCTGTGTTTATAATCCACTTAGCTTTGTAAAGTACAACTGGGTACGCTGTCAGATTTTAAAGTTAATAATTTGGGGAAAATTCCATGGTAAATTACTTACAGCAGACTCATAAACAAAGCTGCAAAGTATGTTATTTCTTGAATTGTGTGACTTCTAAACAAAGTTTAACTTCTACATTTCCAGTACTTTAGAAAACAATCATACTAAAGGTCAGTTAGGTAATGGAGAACTCGTCACAAAACATTAAAATTAAGTCTTGTTCAATGGCAGCTGCAAAAGATGATTTGCCCTTTTGTAAAATTCTACACAATTTACACACAGCCTCACTGACCTTTTTGTAGCATAACCAGTATGTGACTTCTCTGACATTTAAAAATCAAGGTAGCAACAATAACATGGACTGTCTAAACCATAGCTCCTACTGAAAGCTCTTTATCACGTAAAATGTTAAGCAAAAATTAAGTCGGGAATTACAAATATACATGAATATTAGAGTACCTATTGCAGTGCCCCAGTAAGGGATTTAATCCTTTGCTCTTTGGCATCCACACTTAAAAAATGTTTTAAATTCAAAAACAACTACCAGATGCAGTCCATTAAAGGAAGTTTCAAATACGCAGGTTCCTCTCCAAATGCGGGCACATCCTTTGGGTTGGGAGGAGGAGGAAGAGAAGTAGCTTTGCCCATCACTGCAAACTGAGGAGGTTCAAGTAGATGATTCATTTGAGAAGAAGGATGTCTAGAAAGAATTTCAGAAGTACTCTTGACTTACAGAAACACCCAGTTTCTCTAAATGTGCAACAGTTGCACCGTTCACCGCATTTACAAATGAAAACAACCGTGAAATAGCTTGGCTTGCTAAGGAAAGCAAAGCAAATAATGTAACAGACATATGAAATCCTTGGTGATTTGTTTGTTACTCTAGAGGCTGGGTCAGGCAGGAAAACACATGACCTGCTCTCAAACTCACCATCCATTTATTTTCTGAGAATATTCTGTATCCCTTGTATATTCCGTGAATGTGTGTGACTTTTATCCATTCTCAAATAGTAACATAAAATAAAGAATGGGCCTATGGCTTGTATACAGCTTTTAAAAAAAAAAGTGGGGGGGAGAAGATAAAAAGAAAATAAATTTAAGCTTTAGGCAGTTACTGCATCATTAAAAAAACCAAAAGAACCCTCACTAATTCATTATTATCAAAGCAAGAAACAGAGACAGATATTGTATCTAATTCACTTTGACAGATTTATTGCAATCCATTTTCACAATTTCATATGAAGACTTGTTGTTAAGCATGTTGTTGTTCTCACCTGCTTCTCTACCTGACACTCATATAAATTAACAATTGGCTGGTTTCCTCCTGATTTTTAAATTGTAAGCGTCCAGTTATTTTAGCTTTAGGCCAATTCTGTTCTTTAGAATATGCAGTCTTGCTGACATAAGTTAAAAATGCAGAATTTTTATTGCATAATTTATCAAAATGTTTAGAAATATGATACAATTTAATGTGATGCTAGAACACTAACTCAACGTATCACATTTTCATTAAAAATGTCCACAATTGCCAATACAAAGAGTCTTGAACTGTTAAAATATTTTCTTGTAAATAAACAGCTACAGATAAAAAAAATTATTGTGGCACTTCAGTAAATTAAATGTTGTTTTTTGTCTTTTTTATTGCATATTATAATACTCAAATCAATACAGGTTCATCAGTAGCAGGGGATATGCTTGCCATGGTATCGTATTTGCAGAGCAAATCAGCTCAAACTTTCAAAAGCCGCTCATGTTAGGGTGTCAGTCGTTTGGGGTCCCGTGGGAACATGGAGGTCTGACGCACGTTGTGCAGCCCTAGGTACAGCATGGTTACTCTTTCCAGCCCTACGACAAATGAAAAAAACCCATCAGTATAGTCAGTCTTGTGTTCAAAACTCTTAAGCAGCCCTAGGTACTTTATACCTGCAGCCAGCCTCAGGCAGTGGTGTGAGCACAGGCTGAGGAGTGTGCATTAGCACATCTCGACACAGAAAGGAGCTAGAACCAGAAATGAGGGGTTTTACAGTGGCCCCTGCCATCATACAGGCTTCCTTTGGAACAGGCATCAATAAGCAATGGTACTAGAGACTCCACCCTGCTCTGAATCACTTCGACCTTCAAGACGCTGCAGAAAACTGAAATGGGAGGTGGGTAATCAGGAGAACTGTATTTTGAGTACAGTCCACACCAGTCTGAACAGCTTCAGAGTAAGAGACACCAAGTGCCACAAGGAACTACAGTAAAAACCTACAGCTGGGGAATTTTATCCCAAACCCTCCACAGAACAAAAATGGAGATTCAGCAACACATACCCGTGTAACTATCTGCTATCTTTACAATTATAAACATTTCCACCGATCATTGTGGTTTTTCTTCCTGAAATCTTTGAGTTTATGTGTGTACTGTGGAACATGGAAAGACTCCCTAATCCATGGGGCTCCATATGCACCCCAGCCATGCTGAGATGAAACCCAGATGCATGCTAGTTTTCACACACTGCCCTCCTATGCTAAGGTTTCCATCTGAAACAGCTAGAAACCAGCGTTAATTCTCACAGCATCTCCTGTTTGGCTGGTACTTGGCCTGACCTCTGGGATGTGCCATGTGGAGCATTGACTCTGCAGAACAGATGTAGCTTCAGCTGCCTTGATGTCCAAGCTGACTGGCCTAAATGATTTTAGATCGTCTGCAAAGGCTGCAGCTCCTCTGCTCACAAGTAGCGCAAGATCATTGCCGCTTATGTCTTGTAGGTATTTTGAAACGGTCATCTCAATAACATATCACAGATCTAATGCATTTACTGAAGGCACGCTTTGGAAGTTGTTCTGAGAACATGCTGAGAATGTACTAAATATACTTTACAAAAGGCAAATGCCGAAAGACTGACTCAAAGAAACCACTGTGTTTATTGATCAGGACCTACAAGTGTCCTATTTCCATACGCATGAACAGATTTCATCCTGCTAATGAAAGCAATGTGCATAACTAACTTGTTATCATTAAGATGCCTAAAACCTACCTTTTTTTCATTTTAACATGTAACATGTTCACACCCACAACACGAAGCCTCAGTACCTTTGGCTGAAACAATCAGCACCAGCCCAATCAATCAGTGACATTCAGTCAAATCACTGAACGAGACAGAAGCAATCACCTATTTCTCCTCACTGCAGAACACCTTCATCAAATGCACTAAGACACTGGTGGCTCGTGGTGTTAGCAGGCTATGATAAATCCATACATAATACAGCATTTTCTTGCTTCCTTACATTTTCTTCATTGGTCAAATTTGAAAGTGATGTGCTTGGCTAGTAGATTGGCATTTTTTCTAGTGATGACCTATTTTTTAAACTTGCTATTAATATTTTGCCTATTTATTTTATGATGATCCTTACGTTTTAGCTTCTCTCCTTAAATTCTCTAGGCTAAACAGCCCCACACATTTACCTAACAAGGCTACTGTTCTGAATTTTATATTGAACCCTCCTTGAGACTGAGCAGTTTAAATCAAGCTCAGGCTGACACAAACCAAAATAGAATACAGATACTTACCTATTCCGCCCCCTGCATGTGGAGGTGCACCAAAACGAAAGGAGTCGATATAAGCCTTTATTTTCTCCAGATCTAGAGAGGAAAAAGACACATTTCTCACCTACTTAATGAACCCCAAGCCAAAGATACAACTGACTAGAGAACCGCAAACACAACAGAAAATCTACCAATTTAACTTACAAACTAACATTTGGTTTTATGCATTAAATATATAAATTATCCAGGACTATGTAGAAATCATGACTGTAACAGTTTTGGTTTATAATTTTGTTAATAACTTAATCAGGGAAGAAATTCTAGAATTGAGTAAGAGTAAGGCCCAACTGTTCAATGTAACTTGTGGGAAATGGTGACTTCTTGAATAAACTGCAGTGAGAAAGCAAAGATTTAGTAACTATTTTTCCATCTTGCTACAGTGGGAGCTACTCCTTTTTGGCTACTGCTACCTGCCGCTCCACTTTGCCACCACTTTGCCATTCACTGAAAGCACAGTTTTAATCTACATTTTACTCTCCTGATCTCCACCTAATTTACTCTTTTACCCTTCTACTATCAACTGGTCTTGTCCCTGCTGAGTCTTTTTTTTTATTATTCTTATTATATTTCCACCAATGGGCACTTCTTCCTTATTTGCTCTCAGTTCAAGATTTAAAAAGGACAGCCAACGAAGACTCTGCCAGAGCACTCCATCAAAAGTATGTGGGGGTACAGAGAGGCACGACTGAATGAGACTTGTTTGTCTACCCTCATTCTGTTGAGGGTATTTCGTGCATTACATTCTCTCTGAAGTCCTCATAAACAATTCATTTTCACTGAGGTGTTGCTGGGAAACTAACTAGTTTCTTAACACCATCACTCTAGATTAAAATGGTTAAACAGAACTAGATGGATTAACTTTAGAAATGAAACAGTACTGTGATTTTAGCACTACTGCCATGTAACAAGCTCTGCCCTAAATTCTTCCTCTAAAGGAAACAAATCCAATTATGATTTATTTATATTCCTTTAAATTCAGCTTCATGTTGTTTGACTTCTTACCAATGCCGTGATGCTGGGCTCTTTCTGTCAACAGCTGAGGATCGTGAATTCTCTGAGCTCCAGACAAGATCTCTTCCCCTCTCATGAACATATCGTAAGAGTTCGAGTTTTTCTGGAAAAACAAAGATGACTTTATTTCCTACCTACAGCTGCTCCATCCTTCGATGGCAAATATGCACCTCTCAATAACTTCACTTATGACACCCAAAGTTGCGCAGTAAGAGTGCAGTGTATTTAGAATCTGCCCGGGAATTATAGCCCTTTGGCTCCTCCCATGAGGCTGGAGGGAATTCAAAACCTGAAGTTCATCCACACGTTCTCTGGAAAACGGTTATGCTTGCATGTAATTACCCTGGCTTTAGGAATAAACTGGGGAATTCTAACAATATAAAAATGCCTATTTTCTGTTAAAGTGTCTGTTGTCCTGGAAGCATGTTTTTGCCTCTTTTCAGTTATGGCAGCAGTGCTCTGACCATGGAGCTCTCTCATAATTTTGGCTACATTTCTTTCCTTCTGCTGTGTTTTCACCAGTAAAGAGTAACTGTAAACATTTTACAAGTCATGCAACATTGACCTAATCTCGTTAGCAGAATTTTGATTATAACAGCAGATCATATAAACATACTTTATTTTGTGAAGTTATTCCTACACAGAATAATTTAAACTACGAAAAAAACCCATTGACAACAACAATACTTACAGGGTTTACTGGGTCTGGCATTGTATAAAAAGGCCTTACAGCAAGAGGATATTTGTCAAGAATATAGAAGTCCGTGTCATACTAAAAGAAGGTAATTTAAAACAGTTAGTACAAGAGAAAATGATGTAAAGAACAAATTACAAGAGGAAGACACAACCAGTCAATTTCTGAGATAAAAAAATAACTCCTAGTAACCTTCCACAAATTTGACAGCATTATCTTAAAAAATAAGATATCAGTGAAAGTGGTATATTATTTTTCAGCTTTCCAATACTACTTCTAGAGCAAACTTAGAAATGTTTAGCAGTAAAATGTCTTTCTGTAGTAACACCTACTTTTTTTTTTTTTTTTTCCAAAACCCTCATCTTCTCCTATAGGTTTAGTTAGAATCTGATTTGGTTTGTTTTGGTTTTTTTAATTATCCTAAGAACTGGTTTTGGTACATACTATCCTGTTTGGTGTACTCAGTATAAACACATGATAGAAATACACAAGATTGAAAATGGTTTGAAACAGCTCATTAAAGATAAAGACAAAACTGTCCGTAGATTCAATGAGCACTAGCAAAATGGGAATGCAGTCAGACAATTAAAAAATGCTTATGCTAATCACAAACTCTTCGCAACTTCTGCATGTTCTGAGATACCCTATTCTCAATCGATGTGTAAAAAGTCTTTTTACATGAAGTAGGCATTTATACCAACCCAGTGACTCCATGGCATCAGGCCTCAGATTCAATGACAAATTTATTTTTCTAAAACAATTGTTACCTTTTCCTTTACCAGGCGTCCCAGGAGCTTTTCATTAGGTGTGCTGAAAAAGATTATCACCATTAAAATTAAGTGATTTAAATTTGTACTGATCATATACTTCATAAACCTAAAAAGATTTCAAGCTACAGATCTGCTTCACCCTGTCCTTTAGAAAATCTAGTACTTGTTGCTGAATGTTTTGGACTGTGCAGACAGAAATATCAGAAATAAAGTATATTTATTTCTGTTCCTAAATATTTCGTATTGGTCCTAGATATCCCTTAAATTAACTGATACCTAAAGATATTCTTGCTCTTAATATAACTACTTCTTAGTCACCATATTCTGATTACTAAAGAATTATGTGCTCTATTTCCTCTTGGCACATACTTTGTGCAGCCATTTCTTCTTAGGCACAGTGAGAAACACCATAAGCAGTTGCTGAGGAATTATTTTGCTCTATCAAACTCTTACGATTGAAACTTCTTTGACATACAGATCATTTAAGTGTAAAAACACACATTATCCTAATGGTACTGGATATATTATGGGAAAGAACAGAAATGTTTTAATTTATTAAGCGTCTTTAGGAAAGTTTATATCTAATCAGTTAATTAAACCCGTGTTTCAGTAAATCAACGGGAATGCAATCATGACTGCTTAATCATTTTCCTGAGAGGTGGAAAGACAAAATGGGAAGGTGTTACTAAAAAGAAAGACCTTAAGACTGAAAAATCTTTTTGTTTAATCCTATTCCAAGACATGTACCAATTCACATGAAGGAAGACAACTGTTAGAAAAACAAATGCTTCTTATCCTTAGAAGGGTCATGTTACTCTCACTTTATGTTGTAAGTTATTTTCTATTGGATTACACAGTTTGTACATATAGTCTACGTTAAAAGAAAGGACTATTTTCATATCCATTCATTTATTTGTCAGAAGATCTGGATATGAGTTCAGTTTATACCTCTAAAAGCTTGCAGTTCCTTCTTAAAGGCCGTCAGTTGCAGAGTACAAAACTGACACTTTACTACCACTTTCACAAGACTCTGACACATTTCTGTACTGCCAAAGTACCTCAGATCTTCTTCATCACCCATCTCAACACCAGCTTCTTTAAGCATGGCCACAGCTTCACGGTATTCCAGCCTCAGAGTTGGCTCCAAAAACTTAAATGGCTCACATGGGAACTGTTTGTTCACTGTCTGAATTTCAGTTTGGAATCTACATGCGAGGAAACAAGAACAAAGCAAAATAAGAAACAATCGGGAAATGCACTCTGCTTGCAGCTATGATTTTGCAACGGCAATACAATTTTGCCACAAGAGGTCCCTCTTGCAACATAAAAAAGTGTTTTGAAGTCACTTCTGGAGAAACTCTGTACTATCCTAATGAAATGTTTCGTGCAAGTTAATGCATCTAATGATATACATGCTAAATTTTCACAGTAAAGACACTGAGAAATCATCTCTTTGATTTGTAACATTTACCTGGGTTGTTCTTTGATTTGAGTAATATCCTATTTCAAATATAAAATAGAAATTTCCCTCTGGACAGATGAAAAGATTTGCATATCTGCTGGCAAGATAGTCTAATTTGTAAATAAATGAAAACCACTTCCTAAACTTCTGGCCTGGCTTTTTAATGAGTTAAGACTGTGAATAATGGAAAATAATCTTTGCTGCTTTCATGTCAGAGATGCAGGTTGTTATAATAAATCTGAATCAGAAAAACTTTATTAGATGGTAAACATCAAGATTAATTTAAAAGTAGAACAATCAGTCTACCTGTAGTGGCACAAAAAGAAGGACGTTTTATACTAATGATGGATCATTTCTGTTAGGAAGTCCATCCAACAGTAAACAAGTTTTCTTAGTGCAAACTAGCATACTCCAGCAGATGCAATTAGGGCTAGACAGTTCACTGGCCTATGGCTTGAGTGAACTTTAAAAGTCAGGCACAAAGAAATAGTTAAAGAGCAAAGCAAAAATGCTTGTTTTGAAGTTCTGCTGTAAATCAGACTACTAATGATTATCTGACAAGCTGAGGATAAAACGCTTACCCATTCCACACCACAGTGCAAGAGATCTCAAAGTTGCTCATGAAACAGAAAATGCTCCCATTACCTTTCCTGAAGTCCCTTGAATATCTGCACCAAGGTATCTGCAATCTCATCTACCACTTCATGATAGTGATAGTTAAAAGCCATTTCAATATCCAGACCAACAAACTCAGTCAGGTGTCTGTGTGTATTGGAGTCCTCAGCTCTAAATACTGTAAAATTAAACAACAGAAATTCTAACTGACCTGAAATTATCATTCCATTTTGAAAAATAACACTGACAATCAATCACATCAGCACTTGGATCAGGCAGACAATCCTGTCTTTAGACATGACAATTCTCACTGAAAAATAAAACAAAAACTAGCTGCCTCAAAGCATCATTTATAACAGTGACAGCGTTATTGTAGCTGTGGTGCTCAAAGGATACAAGACTTATAGAGAGGCAATATCTCGTCAGACCAACAGACAGAAGTGGAAAAAACAGACAAGCTTTCTGGCACACAAGAACTTTCAGATTTGAAAACTGCCTTTTTCAGAGGAAATGGACTTGTGCACGTGTGTGTGTTCTGCGTTTTTTTTTTTCAGATATATAAGTCTAATATAAACATGTCTTCCTATAAACCATGACTCATTTGTTAGTAATTAACAAGAAATTTAACATCTTCTGAATTACTTGCATCTTTTTTGTATTTTATAAGCTGTTACTGACTTGTTTGCTGGCATTTCCAGCTTATGTATCTTTAAACCTGAGACTGGAAATTATTAATTTTTGATTATTTACTGACAGCCCAGTTAAAAGTATGCATTTTCTAAATAAAGTTGTTTGGTACATACACAAAAGCAAGAGATAAGCATATGTCAATATGCAATCTGAAGTACATAAAACGTAGCTTGCCTACTTTAACTGCTTACTACTGGGCAACTGAAGACAACCAGGCAATGACCGGGCACGGGTAATAGGAAACTATGACTTCAGTAATCACAATGTTGTTCCACGTTTTACTAACTTCATAATCTCATCAATTTCCAGTGCAAATCTATTCTTTCTCCTCACAGAACAGCAGGCACTGGAAAAGAGTACTCCACCCTTAATTTCAGCATTTTAGTTTTGTTCCAGCAACTTCTCTGTCAACTTTACCCTCTTTAGTCACCCCAACTGAAATTTGTGTTTGATAAGTGAAACTATACTAAGTGAAACCATTCAAAACTTGCAGTGTGCGTGTTATCTTACTTGTACCACAGCAGCTAAAAGCCATCACTGCACACTTCACACTTTGGATAAACCAACACTTTTCTCACCTGGCCCAACGCAAAAAACCTTTTCGAAGTCAGCACATATACACATCTGCTTGTACAGCTGTGGGGACTGAGCCAGGTAGGCACTGCTTTTGAAGTATGATACAGTAAACACATTGGCTCCTCCTTCACTGGCAGCTGAAAAGCAAATGCTTGCAGTAATTATTAAAATAAAAATGTAAAAAAAATAAATCAGAGCTAGAATGATAGGCTAATGGTCTTACATTTACAGATCAGAAGATTTTTTCTTCAGAGCATATTAGAGGAAAAAGATATATTTGCATCCATTAATGCTAAGGGAAGTTTTGCAGCTCAGGACTGTCACACATTGTCTTGCAAATCTGCAAATTTAGTTGAGGTAGTTCACAATGTTACTATTCCCAGCTGTCCTTCACCTTAAGGGAGTGAACAGCAGAGAACGCATGTTTGTACCACCACATCTACTTGCAACCCAACATTCCTGTGGAAACCAATCTTTATCAGTGACGTAGGCTTCCAGAGGTTAACTACAGAGGCCGAGATGAAAGTGCATATCCTGTTTTGCCAGGACAATCCTCTCTAACTGAGGGCATAAATATCTCTCAGAGCCAAAATTGGATTTACCAGAGGCCATCTGCCAAAGGTATAAAGCTTTTTCTCAGTTTGAGGCAGTTTTCATAGAAGGTTACACAGAGAGAGCAGGAACCAAGAACACACGCATTTGAAACCCTCACTGCAAACTGCCTACCAGAATGATCAGCCGAGTCACTCAACCTTTCCATTTCCCAGTGTGTGATACGAGAGTTATAGTTGCCTAACTTGCTAACAAAAGCATGCTAGAGTGAAAGATTAGTTAATAATCTTTGAAAAGTTCTAATGTCAAGATAACTCTAGGTGAAGTACTGATTATTATCATTAACCATTCCACTGAGATTAATGTTTCTCTCTTTTATTACCTCTACTCCCACTGAAACGGTTTCAGTGAATATTTACAGGTATTTTTGAATACAGGTAACTTCTAAAATCTCAAATCTTAGAACAGCTATGATATTTAAATTTGAAGTTTAGTAAGGATTGCATTGACTTAACCTAGTTATTTTTACAAAAGATGATCTCATTTAAACAATAGGATGCTTGCTTGCTTGCTTTCAATGGTACACTGCACAGTAAGAATAGCACACTTCCTGAGAGGTCCTAAATAAACTACTTGGGAGTCTTTAGTACTTCATGCTGCTTCAACTGTCTCCGTAGGAAAAAAGTTATCTAATCTTACAGTTCAACGACACTTTCCATGTTGAAAGAATAGTTGCTTACATGTATTTTGTTAAAAAGCCCTTTTTTTAATCTCAAGAGCTGTCTTCAAAAATATAAATACAGAAATATAAAGTTCAGTAGGCAAAATGTATGCACACAATGAATTCACATACAATACAAATATTATTACAAATATTCTGCCCTACATTTTCCATGCCATATATCTTGGTGACATCAACAAAACCTCAAAGAACACTAATCAGATGGAAGACAGACATCCATCAGTAAATCAAGTCATTTGACTTTTGAAAACAATACAGCAGATCAGCAACAGAACTAGAAGCAAAATCTACATTTCCAGACTTTTAGTTGGGCTGAAGCTGTCATGCCACACTTTCAGAAAAATGATCTACCGCCTTCTATTCAGCCATATGCTTATTGCTGAAGAAGAGACATATTGTATATAATGGCATTATCTTTTATACCATGATATGTTGTAACTTCTTTATGACGGAAGCTGCTTTTAATCTAAATTAGAGTGGGTGGTTTTTTTGATACTGGGAATGGAACTGGCAGTGCTCAACCCTGAGAACACTGATTTGAAGTACAATGCATATCATTAGACATCTCTATTTAACCGAATTAAAATGCACTGCAGAGTACATAAATCAGGTATATATAATATTTGTCTTGTCATTCTTTTAATATCCGAAGTCAGGAGAAAACTAAAGAACAACTTTGATATCTGCTAGAAGAAGTTTGCTACGTTGCATCTAAATTAGAAGTTTGTATTTTTAAAATAAAAACTTACTAAATTTTTTGGCAGATAGGTACATTGAGCAACTGTAAAAGAAGCAGACCTGTAGCTGCTGGATCACATATACAATACCTGAAATGATTTTGGGAGTCTGAATTTCCACAAATCCCTTGCGAATAAGAGTTTCTCGGAAAAGCTGACAAATACCAGACTGAAGGCAAAAGACTGCCTGACTAGTGGAGGTCTATAAGAAGAAGATAAAATAATGAATCCTAAGTTAGTTTTTCCTGACTCTGTTACTTTTTCTGGACAGCTGGAAGGATGAATCTCTTCTCTTAGGAACACTTGATTATTTTATTTGCCTAAACAGAGAAAAGTGCAAATAAGTAACCGTTTATTACACAAAAAGAAACAGCAAAGGAAACAAGAGAAACTCCTTATTTCAATTTATGGCATATTCAATTATAAAGGAGGCACTATGGTCAATTCTACATTTAAAGACTCACTGGCTTATGAGATATGCTTCTGCAAATACAGGTTTTATAGTAAGAAATTGAATAAAACCACTAAACCTATTAAAAAGCTTTCAGCACACTGAACTAGAACAGCTGCAGTAATATACAGTGCATGATAAAATCAAAGCCCTCAATTAAGCTAGAAATGTTTGTGTCTATTAAAGGCTATGAAATACAACGTTCTTCATGTAAAAACACAGCCACATGGTAACCATGTACAACACTACCACAAAAACATCCCAAAACCAAGGTCTAAACTCCCTGCATTTAAAACAGACCACATAACACCCGATCACACGAACTGCCGTTCTGTCTTTTCACAATTTACTCCCAAAAGTGCATTTAGCTGAAAACAAAAGTAGATTCAGCTGAAGTGATCATCTTCTTTTTGTTTATGTATGTGACACAGTTCAGCTACTTATCTGGTTAACAAAAACCTACACTGCATGTTCCTGTAACACTCTTGGGCTTAAGCGTGAAGAAAAAAAAAACCCCTAGTGAATGCTGAAAACACTGCAACACGTCAACACTGAACCCATATCTGATTTTGTGCTTGCAGCGTTTAAGACCTGACAGTTAGCAACCTAGAAGCGTATATAAAACCTAACGAACTCTTGCAAACAGCTCAGAGAACAGTTCTTTACGACAATCTGCGTCATAGCACTGTTTACTTCTCCTTTCTGAAAGGTACCCAACTTTTCAGTTAGGGTAAGAGCCTTGTGGGCTTCTTCACATGACTCCTACCAAACCACAAAACAAAAAACCCCCAACCAAAACAAATTATATAAGCACCCAAATTTAGACAGTGAGCCAGCAGACACGTTGAAATAAAGCTACATCCATCATCTCTGTAAGATAAAGATATCACTTTATTGAAAAGCCAAAAGGGAAAAGTGTAATAATATTGCAGAACTGTAGTAATTTGGAGTTATTTGCAATTTTAGCTGACCGATAAAATACCTCAGGAGTGTAAGTGGTTGAGACTAGTAAATAATAGCTAGCAGCTCTCACTGTCTGATAGCATTAACCACAGCCGCTACTCCCACCACTTTCAAAATGAAGGAAATGAGGTTTTGAGCAACAGTTACAAAAGTACCCTCGAACTTTTTCACCTTTTTTTACATGTGTCTCCCAGAATCACACATATGCTAAGACTTTGCCTGAGTTCTGGGCATAATTTGGCAGTGTTACAAAGCACTCGGATGATTCAAAAGGATATTTTATTTTAGTCCCCACCCCCCCTTAACCATCTCCTACTTGGAAGGTGAAAGAGATTCTCCAAGAGATGACAACTTTAACAGTCACATTTGGATTCTCCAATACAGTTTTTGATAAACTAGACAAATTTCTAAAAATGTTAAGAGACAAAATGTGTAACATTTATTTAAAGTGGATAGTAACAATGCCTCCTCTACCCTTCTGATGAACCAACATCAGTTTCATGCCAGAGCAGGTAAGAGTGCAGTCCTAAATCATACAGTCCTAGCAAAAAGAAAAATGGTTGCTAAACCCAATCTGACCTAAAAGTGTGCACAGAAACACAGACAGTCAATAAGTAACACAGTTCTCCACTAACAATAGTTCGTCAGGTAGTAACTCCTCCTGGCGTTAGTAAGGATGCAGAGCAAAGACTCTTGTCTTCCTAATGTCATCTATGATGATAAATTACGCTTAAAATACAGTATTTATGAAAGCAGCCAAATTCACCCATCTGGACACTGAAGCTTTTATTTAACTACAGACCAAGGAAAGAACGGCAATTCTCCGTGCCTCAAATTAGATCTGACAAGACCACTCTTTCTTCTACCAAATGTAGCTGAGTTTCAGCACCCATTCATTCAGAGACTGCCAAGAAGGACAACTGTCAAGAATTTGTGATGCTGCAGTCTCCTTGTAAGAATTAAACAGCCCAACGAGACATTTGAGATAAGCTCCTGAAGAACTGCAGCTGTCAACGTGCAATGGAGTTAAATGGATGACCTCAAAGTTTTATGTACCACTACGCTTTCCAAAGATTTTTAAAGATGATTCTGTATCTACACGTGGATCAAAATTTTTCAGATTTAATTACATCCTTTGCACTGGTATAATGTTTAGGACAAAAAGAGAGGGAATTTATCTGAAGAAAATAATTTAAGCTGTTAGCCTGTCTTTAACTGAGATGCTGGTCTGTATATTACCATGTTTGGCACAACGGTAGGTAACACAGTTACCATTTGAGCTACCACACTTGGGTACAACACAGCACACTAAAGACAGACAGCTGTCAAAATGAGTTGATTTTGACCTTTGCTTTAAAAAAAGATTTTACCACGGCATTCTTCTCCTGTAGTGTTTACTCTAATACAAACTCTTTCACATACATATTGACAAACTATCTTCTCTAAGACTATGATAAAAGCAGTAAACATTCCTTCCAGGGTTAAGCAGAAAAAGAATCATAGAATCATAAAGGTTGGAAAAGCCCTCTAAGATCATCAAGTCCAATCATCAACCCAACACCACCATGCCTGCTAAACCATGTCCTGAAGTGCCATATCTACATGTTTTTAGAACACCTTCAGGGATGGTGACTCCACCACTTCCCCGGGCAGCCTGTTCCAATGCCTGACCACTCTTTCAGAAACAAACTTGACACCACTTCAATGCTGTTGCACTTAACGGTGTTAATGTTTGAACTCAGTCTGCAGAGTTGATTTTACAGCAAAAGTCATTACTTTTAATAATCATCTTTGTTACAGACAGCAGAAAAAATGTTTAGCTAACAATGCTGAAATACGAGTTTTGGTCATAACCTCACTCTAATTTCACCTGTCTGTTTATTATTTAAATGCCACAAAGGAAAATATTAGTAATAACAGAACAGGGCACATTTTAACACTATAAGCAAGATTATAAAAACAATTATCACATTTCATTCAGCACAAGCTGCAGTGTTAGACTAATAGCCATGTAAGTCACCACAGACCAACAAATGTGTTTCAATAGAATTGAGGGCAGTTAACACCTCGTGATCACACCTCAAAGAGGTGACTGAGATACAGACATGCAAAGTTGTGAACTTTTCTTTTTACTCTCATGTCAGCTGTAGAATTTGTGCTGCTCTCACCTCAGTTTTGCTTTTCTGTTTGCCTGCTGTAACTACCTATCTTCCACCATGAACAATCATTAAATATATAAAGCAGGCTAAATAAAAAGGGAAACTAATGTAGTCTATATCCTTTTAAGTAGTATACATTATTTTAAATAATGTAAATAATTTTGCAATTCCTCTACTATATATATGAGAAATGAAGGTCTTGCTAGGAAACAGGATTTATGTTAAATAACGATTTTTTAACCCCAAAGTGACTGAAGTTAACTTTTATCGAAATTACTACTTATAGTATAAGAAGAAATGAACATGAAGTTTGTTGTCTAAATGACTAGGACTGTGTTACATCTTCACTACCAAATCACTACTCACAATAAAATAAACTGTACATCTGCTTATTCATTACAGCTTGAATTCAGTCAGGAAAAACACAGCTTTTGCAATGAGTAAATTGAATTCAACACAATGAAATCAAGCTTGAAGCAATCAAGTATTTTGAAAAACAATGCATTAAGACCAGTGTACAGCTGGATTATCATATAACATAGTCTGACATCCATAAACTACTAAAGATACAGTTCAATATTTATGATCTACCCTTAGCAGTTTAAACAGGATAATATTGACCCTAAAGAGACTATACTTTGGTCTCGATGAGCTGTGCATTAGCAGACACAATTCCAGCATCAGGACTGCAAAATGCGTATGATTCTAGTCAAAATTTGGACAGATACTATTAAGATAAAAACCCTGCTGGACATCAAAAAAAAGCTGGAGCAAGGACATCAGTCAGGTCCATTATTAAACTGGATAAACCTGAATTGATTTTTTTCTTCAGAGGAAGACAAACTAAGAAGCAAAACCCAAAAATCAGTGTTTCATTTGTTGTCTTCATTATTTTTCATCTACCACAGATCTTAATGAAATGTCATTTCTGTAGGTGTTTTTACAGACATGGGAAGTCTACACATCACTGAATACTTCAGTTAAAACTTAAGAACAGCAGAAAAGTAAAGATCTAAAAACACAATCAGTGCTCCAATTTGCCTTTTTTAATTGTTCCAATAAAGGAATGGTAAATCAAACATCTCTAGAATCAACTGTTCTGACCTTCATTAAGCTATCATGAAAAATAGATACTTAGGTCAACAGTGGTTTCCTTACGGACACCTGTGGTTATGAGAAAGAAAATCTGGTCTATACAAGCACTCTTCTTTCTCCTTACCAGCTGTTGTCTCTACACTCCCAATTTTTTTACTCCATAAATACGTGATCTGTATTTTATGAGTTAACCCACCAGGAACAGATTCATTCTTTCTCAGCCATCATTCCTTGGAAAGGATTTTTAAAACGCCTCCACCCTAAATAATCACCATCTTCCCTCCACATATCAGAATAACAATTACAGCAATAGCTTGGGATCTTGGCATTTAAGTACTTCCCATCCCTAACCTTCAAAAAACCTACCAGACACCTCTGGGAGATCTTTGTCAGCAACCAAAATGCAAGACTGTTAAAAATACAGTGCATTACTCAGTCCATTTTCACATGTACACAAGAATGGAAGTCTTGCAATCTTTGTAGAATACTTTGCATATTACATCTCCACTAATGTAACTTCCTTATTATTAATTGCACTCCTCCTACTGCATCATAATCAAACTCTCCTTGATATACATTGTAGCTGTATGGAGTGATGCTATTTTTGGAAATCCAGTCCCTTTCATTCATGCAGTAACTGAGTTTCACAGCTTCACTTTATCATAATTTGGTCCTATCCAATGAACTCATTGGTTAATCACTACTTAAAATAAGATAAACTACTTAACTACTTTGAAGACTATATTTAAATGGGTAAAAATAATTTTAGTTTCATACCAAGGACTTTTTTTTCAGTCTGAGTCTAGCTAAGATCTATACATGTAGTTTGTTAGATCTGTCTCCAAAAAATAGTATCTCTGTTTTTGATGTTTGATGACCTCCTTCTTCCTTAAAAAACTGGGGCACTGAGGAAACCAGAACTAGATGGTGCATGTATCTGTGGTTGGACTTCCTCCCACACTTGCAGGAACAAATCATCACACCATCTCTGTTAGAACTACTATGTTAACATTTCTTCCCTGCTGCCCATGATTTGGTTTTCCTAGAAGGAAGAGGCACAGAGGGGAGTGGCTAACACTGGTTTCAGGTATCTCTCTGAGATTTTAACACATCATGTCTTCTAATCCTCCTTAGAACATGCCTGCTTATGCAGTGCACTTGAAACACCAGGGGCTCTCTGAAATCCCATTTGTACTACAGCTCCAGTCTATACAGCCAAATCACTGAAAATCAATTACTATTTTTTGGGTGGTTTCTTCCAGTTATTCTGAAGGACAAACTGCCTTCGTGTCCTTGCTCTTGTGATTACACTGCATACAGTACTTAGGATGTACACATATCCCAGAATCACAGAATGGTAGGGATTGGAAGGGACCTCTGTGGGTCATCTAGTCAAACCTCCCTGCCGAAGCAGGGTCGCCTACAGCAGGTTGCACAGGACCTTGTCCATATGTAAGCATATGTATTCTTACTGGGATTTCCCCTATTAAATACCTTTTCTGCTTATTCAGCTCTCCCTTTAAAAAAACAGGTCAAAGTAACACATAATTATTTAGAATCCTCTTTTGCACAAGCAAAGCTCCTGCAGAATAAACAAAGCAAACTTAGAAATAGGCATGAGCCTGCTGTTCCAAAATAACCAACTTTTCTTCCGAAACAAATAATGAAATGTGCAACAGAAAAGACACACAGAAATATGACACAGTCAGAGACAGAAACTTTTCCCACGCATAGGAGGAAGGCAAGACAGATGCCTAAGTCGTATCAAGGGAAAGCTGTGGCCAGATTACATCGAGCCACAGGAGCATGGAGAGGATGAGACATAAGGCTCTGAAGTACTGAGACTTGACATTTCATCCTTCCATCAATTTCATAAAAAGTTAACCCGAATTTCTGTTCAGCATGAAATAGCTGTTTAGCACCACATTACGGCAGCTGTTGGAGCTAAGGAGAAAAACAGCTTCTGTAGAAGGCAGAGCTAAGGTTCAGACCACAAAACAAGGTGCCAAACATTGCTGAATAAATGGTATACCAACAATGGTTGGGACACAGCTGTTGGAAAAGGCTACAGCAGCACCCACTTCGCCTCCAGGCAGAATACTGACAACTAATGTTCTATTCCTATACTGGCAAAGACATATAAGAAGTATTGGGAGACTCCTGCTGGACTACTGAATATGTACAGGGATGGCAGAATTTTAGCCCAACCCGTTCTGTTCTATTTCTTGTGTTTATTCTGGCATTAGTCTTCATTCTTTTTCCATTACTAAACACCTTCTTAGGTTTTACTCTGCAGATGCCCTCATCTGAATTACAGCCACTATACTTTCATGCCATTATTTTCAGCTAGTGTTTTTAACTGTTATTTCCCTTTGTATTATTTCTCTGTTCTCTTGGGGGTTCATGGCTCTTCACAGTTTATTATACAGGTATTTCATTAATTTAATGGATTTTCTTAAGTTTCTCTGTAGTGCTGTTGAGTATTTTTCTTCATCATCAGAAGTTCCAAGTAAAACTCGCACTTTGAGCATACCAGAGTTCTCCCTTCAGTTTAGTACACTGTCTTACCACTACTATAAGCCGATTATCTTTTAAATTATTTTCACTTTCAGCCATTAGCATAGAATTCTTTTCATCAAGGGCTTAATTTAAGACACAGATGAAGAGACCAACATGATGAGATACTGAATATCCTGAAAAGTAATCACAAATTGAAGTTGCTCAGTATTATACATAAGGTCAAGTGAAAAGCAATTACATTTGGTCCAAGTAAAACAATTTGCACAAGTTGTTCGAATCCTTTAAGCATCTCAGTGCCAGAATTTTCCCAAATTTTCTAATAAATAACTGACTTTTCTGTTTTATTTCCCAGGTCCATAGACTGATTTTCTGAGAAACTGCCACTATCAGAACTTTGAAGGCAGCACTAGATACACCATAAAAATGAGCTAAGCACAGTCTTGTTTCAGTGAAAAGTTAATTAAAATGTTGTGGAGAGCCAAATATGGGAAAAGACCAGAAAACCTCATGTCAATATGAAAAGTTAGTTATTTACACGCTTACTGTTAGTTGCCATTTCATTAAAAAAGAAGAAAAGTTCTGTAAGTGATTTAGTAGAATTTTTTGCTGCTGATCAGAAAGAGTAAATATCTGGGAGGTATATGAATTCAGCAGGCTGTGTCTCTGTGACCTGGATGAAGAAAGATGTTTCAGGAAAAAAAAAAAAAAAAAAAAAA
>Ga0065711_1005886_pt1 | contig 22111 bp, 12 predicted proteins | sample Hoacrofraction12_FD_59098 | JGI IMG/M metagenome (GOLD analysis project Ga0065711, IMG submission 59098) | Hoatzin crop microbial communities from Cojedes, Venezuela - Epithelial fraction 12 v2 (version 2) | ecosystem: Host-associated > Birds > Digestive system > Esophagus > Crop | place... | reverse complement strand
AGCCCCGCCTGGACACGGTGCTGTGCAGCCTGCTCTGGGTGACCCTGCTTCAGCAGGAGGGTTGGACTGGGTGACCCACAGAGGTCCCTTCCAACCCCTACTATTCTGTGATTCTGTGATTTGTTTCTCACCATCCAACTCTATTTTAATTGGCAATAGATTAAATTAATTTTCCTAAAGTTGAGTCTGTGTTGCCCATGATGGTAGTTGGTAAGCGTCTTTATCTCGACCCATGAGCTTTTTCATCTCATTTTCTCCCCTTGTCCTGTTGAGGAGGGGGAGTGAGGGAGCGGCTGGGTGGGCGTCTGGTAGCCAGCCAACGTCAACCCACCACACAGGCCCACTATGACTGCAAACAGACCTAACAGCATCACAGAGAATCTGCAACCTGCATTAATTTGTGTTAAGATATGTGCAAACGTCTAAAAGATCTCCCTTCATCCTACATCTAATGAAGAAGTCCCTGACAGTAACTTTGATAAAAAGCTTCTTGATGCTGAAAATTTTGCATTTTCTAGTACACCAGCCTACTGCCAACAGACTGGGTTTTTTCATAGCTAACCTTTCACGGATTTTCCCCTTCCCTTAAAAGCAAACTGTGGGTTCCTAGGAGTTCACTACTACCAAGTCTGTTTTCAGAGTGAGGAGTTTATCACTTCAGATAAATTTCACTTGCAAAGCTGTGGTGATCCTTTTTCCAGTGTATGATTCTGATGTTTCTTTTGGTCCATGAGGATTTATTCTCTTTGGTACAGGCACAGAGTTGTTAATCCTCAAGTGCCCAAGGCCAGTCACCGTTGACATTCTTCTTACCGATACACTATCTAAATCTACATGTTTTCTCTGCATTTTAAAGAACAGCAGCTGAAAACTGTCATTGAATCACAGAAAAAAAAAATCCATTTTGCCCTTTGCCACCACAGTCAAAAATTACTGTTTAAACTGACACTGCCTCCAGCAGATCAGGCACTGAACCAAAACATCTCTCTAAAGTTCGGTACCAAAACCTTGCGGAGCACTGAGACTAGGATTCCCTGCAGCAGACAAGCAGCACTGAAACTCTGCTTCTGCACTAGTGGAACGTTTTTCTTCCCATGAATTCAACTATTCGGCTACTTCACGTACCGTTCACTAGGGTGAGTTTCACACCACTGGCTATTATGCAGATTGTACCACGCTGGCTTCCAAACCAACTAAATGTTAGAAAATATACTGATGTCATTCCAGCTTTATGGCTGTAAAGGTCAAACAAGAGAATTTTTGTGTGCATGCTGTGTAGCTTAAAGTGAGGATGGGGACTGAACTTGCCTTCTCATCTCTTCTGGAAGCATCATATGTTTCTATAAAATTCCTCCATGGAACAATTTTTGCCCTGTGTTGTCTTCCCCTTAGAGCACAAAGCCGAGAGATTTCATTGTGTTCATGTCAGTAAAGACTTCACCATCCTCTGTTAAAAAAGGCATTGAATATGGCTCAGTCAACCATAATTTATATCCCCAGACTCTCATATTATGAAATGCTGCAATCTGAAACCAAAAGATCCAGCAATGGAGACTTTAAGCTGCCACCCTGACCTGGGCAGTAAGGGACATGCTGCAGGCAGCCATCACTGACTGCCTGAGCAAGGTGACTTAAGCGACCAAACAGGTCTAATTTCTCAATGATCATGTCAGACACTTTCATCTCTGGTGTAATCACTTATTTGCCCTCAGGCAGTTCATTTGATTCCCATTATCATAAAAACATGCCTCTTGACGCAGCCTAACATGTTGGTTCAAGCACTCTTCAAGTCCTTCAGAATGTCCCTCCTGTAATCAAAGCATTTGTGCTTTCTGTCTTTGTAGAAGGCGAGAGATTCTGGGCTTATAATGGGAAACTGCACCTCTGGGAGCCCAGACAGGTATTTCTGTGCTTTGCCACAGCCTCAGCTCTCAGCTGGGTAAACGTTTGTGCTGCTAAGACAGAAATCTCTGTGCACCAACACTGGCCACCATTGCCCAGCAAAATCCCATTACTTCCAGACACGAGCAAACAGCAACTAAGTTAGAACTGCTCAGGCTAAGCTTTGCATGACAGGACTGTTGAAGAGCTGGTTTTAATTATGAGTTTCTGAAGAAAAATTGTAACGAAAATCTGAGCAGCAAAAGCCATGGATCAAACCCTGAGAGTAATCTGGTCAGCAGTGGCACCAGCATTGATTTCTGCCAAAGCATCCATGAGGAGTTGCTGGTGCTGCCACGAGGAGAAGAAATGTCACTGCTGTCACCACACGTTCAGTCCCCCTCCTGCAGGCATATGAAGGTAGCTTTACTCCAGTTTGACACCTCCACTCAAGACTAAGCCCAGACTGTGAGACACGGCAGCCTTGCTATGAATCTCACAAGGTTAATTCAGGTCTGGTTAGATCTCCAAAGTTCTCTTCTGAACTAGAGGCATAGGTAACACAGAATTAGATGCCTGGTAGCCTAGCCCAATAGGGAGCTCTTGCTATAGGTTTAGAAAATGTCTTACTCATGTTCATTTAACAATCCCCTGCAGTAAAGAGCTAAAAACCAACTGTGTAATAGTTGACTTTCACCCTAATAAAGCCAGTGAAATGAATTCCAAACAGAATTGCTAGAAAGAATTTACTGGGTCCAGAGGAAGTGCAGGGTGGGAGTACTGAGGTCCCAGACTACAATTCTGCCCTCAGATATGCTCAGTACAACTCAAACAAATGGAAGCTTGAATGCAGTGCAGAAGCAGACTTCTGTGATTTTTTCCTGTGCCTGGAGAGAAGTCCTACTGGTAGTAAGCTAGTTAGAAGCAACATGACTGGCTTCTCCAGCTACTATACTCCACAATCTCCAGGCCAGGTGGATGGCAGAGGGGTGCTATCGCATGCAGATGATGAAAAGGCAGGGCGTAATGAAGTTGAAGTAGAGTTCCACTATCTTTATTCTTAAAGTTATTCAGAAACTCCTGACGACTGTCTCAAAGAAATAACCATTATCTCAGATTCCAGTCTGCCGCTAAAACCTCCTCCGCCTAGTTGGAAATATTACTGTGCTGCAAATGAGAATCCAAGCCGTCACGCTCAATGTACCCTACACCGGACACGAAATCCATTTTCATGTCTTTGCATCAGCCCCAGATATACAGAAAGTGCTGGCACCCACAGTGAGGTGAGATGCAGTGATACCAGAAGAAGTGCTAGTGCTACAGTGTCAAGCCATTAGGTGCATGGACAGAGACATAAACCAGCACTGGGTATTATCAGTCTGATGGAAGACCAAAAATATCAGGGCTATGACAAGACTGCTTTCAAGTCAGAGTCCTTCTCCCATTTTGAGGACCTGACTCTACTGGAATCAATCAAAGCAGGCCTCTGGGGAGATCAGATAAGACAGAGAATAAGACAATACTCTTTAATTAGGTGATAGACTCTGGTTAGGACAATGAGACTATTTCAAAGTTTGATGACATTCAGATTTCTAATCTCAAAAGTTTTATGTGTGGGGCAGAGGCAGAGTACTTTACGGAGAACTTTGTCTGCAGGAAAAGCTCTTTGGAAACCATTCCACAAATAGACAGTGAGCACACAACAGAGAAATTCCCACAAAGTGCTGTCTCCCTCTCTGATGAGATCCCACAGCTGATCACTGGCGAGCAAGAACGTCTAGAGCTTTTTTCCCAAGCAGGTGACTTCACGAGGTTCGTCATTTCAGATGGGGCCAGTTCTTCAGTCAAGAACTACTTCAAAACTGAGAAAAAAAACAAAGTACTTGTACTCTTGGTACAATTATTCCTTTGATTAACATATAAATGCTGTTCTTGCTAACCAACATCTTTTCATCCAGGTGGTGTTAGCAATAGTATGCTTTCACTTGTAGGGTAAGCAATTAGATCGCGCATACACAGACAACAGCTACACAATACACAATAGATTGTAGAGCCATAGACAAAGTAGGCCACTATTGTCATATATTGCTACACTTTGCAGGGGAAAATAGTAAATGGAGATCAAGCGTTTGAGCCTGTAAGCACACAATCCAAAGGCAGAGAAACAATATTGCTCTGCATTTTTAATACGGAACGATGACCAACTTGCTTTCCTGCTTCCTGCCTTGTTGACAACACTCCTTCTCCCAGAAAATCATGGCATACATTTCCTACACTACCCCCAACATCCATTCACCGTTTCCGCCCTCTTGCATGTGTTTTTCCTGCAGTATTGTATTGCCTACATGATTTTCTGGGTTTTCTGGTTTTCACTTCTCCACGTTAGATATGGCTTTTCTAAGCAGGTGATTTTTTCACAAATATCTTCAATACCTTGTCTTGCAGTCAGTTTGGTCTACAGCGAGAACTCAACCATTTGTTCTAGTGACAAAGAATCTGAGTGATACGTGTTGAAGTCCCCTGCTTCTAGTTTCCACCCTTCTACAGAACCAGCTTGATGTCCAAGAACTGGGCACGCCCCACCTCTCCGCTGCATATGTGTTGGTTGGCATTGGTACCTACCCATCGCTGGAAAACCCACGTGTTGCTCCGCCTCTACCAATGGCTCTTGTCCTGGAAACCCCCCAACACAAACGGTCCAATAAAGATGAGAAAGTATCTGATTCAAATAAGGAAGCATGCATGTCGCTCCTCGCATCGCATGGCACTTCCTGAGTTAAAGACACAGTTACTACTATTAATTCCTTCTGGCAACTTATTACCAGTTGTTATGCAAGCCATGACCTGGTATTTGAGTCACACTACAGATGGCAAATGGCAGCACTTCCATGGGCAGGTGTCAAAAGCCCCCAAATCACATTAACTCGAGTATTTTGGAATCCTAAACTCATCAGGCAGGAGAACAGTCTCGAGCAACTCCAATTAGTTCATGTCACACAGCTGTAATGCACTCCATTCAGTGCAAACCACTGAGGCAGGAGAAAGGACGATTACAGCTGGAACACGAGAAGCTGCTGCGGGCTTGAACTGCAATGTGCAGCAAGAAGGGAGGGTGAATTTCCCAGACTATCAGCTTAGCTTGCTCCTGTAGCCATAATTTCCTCAGTTCTGTATTCAAGATAAATTTAACGAATTTGTGAAACAAAAATCAAGCTCCATTAGTGAGTGGATTTAGCTGGACAAATGCAGTTACAGCTGCACTAGACCATCTGTTGGGATCTCTGGCTCCGGCACCAAAACCTCATGCTATTTATCTTTGAGCTGTTCCAGGTCACTGTCATATATTTAATACGTGTTCCAAGGATTAACTGTGTGTGTATGGACTCTGCAGCTGGTATCTGTTAAATTAATACCTAAGAATTCAACCTTCGCTGCTGATTGGTACCACAAGACTTGCAATGTGTTTCTTAATGGGCGACATAGCTGGTATTGGAGGCACAGCTCAACTGCTGACTTTCAGCCTGCTGTGCCCTAAAGTATTGGTGTATCCACTGGAAGGATACAGTTGGGGACTGCAGAAGTCCACGTTGCACTTGGAGTGTTAACAAGCAACGCATGTGTGGAACGGAAAGAGACTGGCTGTAACCACAGAAGTGCTGCTAATCTTCCATCCCACCAGAAATTTTACTCTTCCCCTATTTCCTCTCTGGGACATGGTCGTGTTAGACCGATCTTAGAAAACTGAGCACATCTGTTGAAAGAAACCAAATTAAATCCTCAGCCTCTACTCTGCCTTCATACTACTGGCCTGCTTTATATGCCAGTAGAGTTGCACTGTTTATGAGGCTAAACCAATGCTGCAATAATAATAAAGATGCGACTACACGCACTTCAGCACAACCTGCACAAGTCCACTGGGAAACACAGGATGACACCAGACATCTGCACATTCATGGCTATTATTTATTCCAGCTGGATAAAGCTACCACCTACAGCCAACCTCTGTTGTAGCCGCGAGGCACACAGGCCCTTTGCATGACCTCTGCAAAAGGCACAGCTTGGGCATGTTGATCTGGTTCTACACAGCTCTAGTTTTCAAGGTGGCTAAGAAAAGCCAGGGCATGTGCAAACGAAAACAAGCTAAGAGTTGTTGCCGTGTGACAGCTAGCCCTACGGAAGGAATCGAGACACGTACAGTTGCCCAGCTGCAAAGACCATTAGCCTGGTCCCCATACTGTGAGAAGCAAAATACATCTTCAATTTAGTTACCTTCCTAATTGTAGCTTTCAGCCTTTCTCCACTCTGGACAACAGTAAGGAACAGAAATGTTTTCCAAAGCAAATCAAAGTTCTTCACATAATCCCAGTTCAAAGGGCAAAGGCTTTAAGGACTAATGTAAGTCCTACAAAGTCTTGTGACGCTTCACAGCTCTCCATACCTCAGAAGGTTCAGCATGTGCTGCTCTCCAGAGGTGGCAAGAGTCAGGGACAGCCGCTCCCCCGTCATGCAGGTCACGCTCTCTGACAGCAGGCAAGGCTTTATCAAGGGGTCCCAGTCCGTTCCGCAAAGGCCTGCTTCCTGCCCGCTGCTAGACCCATGAATTAACAGGGAGAGGTGTCTGCTCACCATGGAATGCTTCAGGTACCTGATGAACTACAAGCTAACAGAAGCATCTCTGCAAGTTTATGGATAGAGCTTGGACAAGCAGAGTCACCCGAAAACAGGCAAATCCATTCCCACTCAGATTTCAGAACAGCACGTTCATCCCAGTGCCAAAATGGTCACAGAATCCCACACTGCTGAGCTGCACGCTGAGTGCCCAGTTGCCCTGGAACATCTGCCATACAACGTCTCCAGACACTCAGCTTTTGCGGTGTAGGAATTTTGTTAGCTTTGACTTCTTTTACTGTCACTTGCATTTTACTCAGATCATAAGGCCTTGTCATCGTTTTCCTAATTCTGCCTGCTGAAGTCCAACATCTGTTTGAACTTGTTGAACGCCAAGCACACAGCAACAGACAACATGGCATTCCTGACCTGCAGCTGGCGTTCGCTGCCTGTCCAGTTATGTGCATGGTTGACTTTCATGTAGATTATTTTCCGTTTGGTAAAATATTGTTAAGTTTGTGTGCACAGAAACAGCTGGGGGGATCATAAGAACTCATGTACCTATCTACGTCTATTGACAGCAAGATCTTTTTAGATTCATGCATCTGAGATATTTCAGATAGCAATTTTTCATACACCATGGGTCAAGTGACCTCCCAGTCACTGGCCAAATACCCACGCTTGCCACGCTGACTTTAAGCAAGGGATAAAATCTTGCCCAAGGCAGCTGCAATTGCTAGAAAAGAGAGTGTTCACTCATGGACGTATACAGCTACAAACTTGGCTACTTCAAATGTTAACCTCCCCCTCCAACCTTGAAAGCTTCATTCAAGGTGGTGAGGAAAGGTTTAGGAGACAACTATTACACCCAGAGGGCCAGAAACACTGTTTTTTTCTTCCAGATACTACAGGACCCCAACTATTTGCTCACTCTTTAATGGCATGGCAGAGCAAGATGTGATTTATGTTCACTGTTATATTCTGCTTTCAACACATGGAGCAACCTGTGCAGAAGAGCCCAAATGGCAGGATGTCCCCACAAACAACGAGAGAGAATTGAAAAGGGAGACCACAGTCAGGCAACTACCGGTCCTGTTCTTTGAGGTAAGCGGCTCTACAAGAACGGTGGATTTCAGCATTGCAGGGGAGAAAAAATAACACAGTAACGTGGTAAGTTTAGCAACTGATTATTCTCACTGAGATGCACACACCAGCGAAGTCCATTCACAGTGTCACAAGTCTTCCAAGCACAGAGTCCTTGTACTTCAAGAGCTCAGAAGTCACTCAGGGAAAAGGTTTGGAACACTAAAACCTAAAAAACTAATTTCATCTTCCAGCCTACAAAACCCTCCATTTTTTTTGGCTTCCCAAAAGAGCTACAATAAATACATTGTAATTTTGAGACCTTCTCACAGCAACTTTCTGGGACAAGAAATGGAAAATTTGAGAAAAGCTGACAGTGAGATAAAAGTAAAATAGTTACAACGTCTCCAGAGAGGAAAACCGCATCTGGATGATCTATGCAATCGAGGAAGTCAGAGACACAGAGCATTATACACTTGAATGAACTCACATTTGCCAGGCTATTTTGTCAGCACAGCCCAAAGAACTCAGACGCCAATGCCAGTAAAAAAATAGGTGATGAGACATTCTGGCTAAACACCCTGCACAGCAGCACTTTGTTAGAAAAAAAAGCTGAAGATCTGACAAATCTATGTTCTAAAACGGGCCAAGGGTAGGAGATTCCTTGCACTTTATTTTTGCCAAACACTGCTGTTGAATGTTGTAGATCCCTTCGAGATTTTAAGGCATAAGCAAAACCACGTTATCGCATGAAGAACAGTCTTAAAATATTTTTACAGTCATGGGCCAAATTTTACGCAGAGTTTGTATAAGACAATGCAAATATTTTGGCTTGCCTTTGCTTATGCACTAACGCAGTGCTACGTACTTGCAAGTTCAAGTTTGCACACACCCATCTGCAAGTATGATTTGCTTTGATCATTACTTCTGCTCCTGTCCACTGCACTATCTTGCATAAGTAACCTGCAAAAATCTCCTTCCAATCAGCAATAAAAGCAGGGAAGATGGAGATAAGGGAGAACTCTGTCCCAAAAGGTGTAGTTCAGGCAAGAACTGGAAATGTTTCAAATTGTGAAGATGTCACTGCGTCCCAATCTTCGTGTTGTTCGTGTACGCCTGGCATTAGTAACTGGACTGAAAGCCAGCTTGATTGCCTATGATTTAGCAGTAAACCAAGGCAGGACACAAAGCTTTCTTCTGAGTCATTGAGGGTTAGCTACTAGTTTAATAGCTTGCCAGATGCTCCCTTTGGCTCGCCATAAATCCAGCTCTTTCCTACGAAGTATAATATAGAGTAAAAAAGGTTCCGAGAAAACACTCATGTGGTTGCAGAAGATAGCAAATTAGAAGATCCGGCTTTCTCAGCCTGTCAGCTATCTACCAAATCATGCTGGAAACAGCACTCCGCTGACTTACAGGGTATGTCATTCCCTGTGCCCTTTCAGTCCTTGCTGTTTAATCACCGGTCTTCAAATCACACGTACTAAAGCTCAGGTGAGTCACCAACATCAAGAAAAACAAGATTAAGCCTGTCATGTCCCATCTGCTCCACGCACACAAAACCAGTTGCACGGCTCCAGGACAGTGCAAGCCATAGAGCGCCATGGAAAGAAGCCAACTTCTGTTTTGCCGTATTCTCCTTTTGCCATCTTTCCTTCATCCTGCTAATGTTAGCAGCATTTTCTTGCTTTTTTTCTCACCTGAGCTATGTGCTGGTTTTTTAGGAAAAGCTCGCCCCAACCACCTTTTCTACAAATACAAGTTGGCTTTAGTTTACACGTCCTAGGACAGCATTGGTACATCAGGGAAGTAGCATGCTGCTTCATGTCTTGACAGCACCATGCCAGCTACTAAAATAACAATATTTAAAAGCCTTCTACCAACCATTGTGCTGAACCACTGTACAGCAGAAAATGAAAGCTTTCATATATTTGACCTAAGTCATTCAAGAGGAAACGAATTCTAGACACTTCCTTTTCAAACTGGGAAAACTGATTCTGATTTGCAAATTGACCAAGGCTGTACACCCACTAGCAAAATATCTGTGTCCTCTAAGTGTCTCACTAAATTAAATACCTTCCAACCATCAAATGCTGGCACCCCTTCCTCAAGCAAACCTGTTTTAGTTGTGGACAACTCTTTCCTTGCTCTAAATCTGCTACTTTGTTTGAAATCTCCAGGCAGCTACATCTCCACTTAGATGATATCTCCAAGTCAGTAACTCAGTATACCTGTTTGCTAATGAAAGCAACACTAGAGCAGCATTAAAGCTGTCTGTATTACACATTTCCATACCCTAATCATTTTTATGTTTGCAACCACAGACCAGCTTTTTATAAGGCTTTTTATTCCCCTACCAGTGTTTCAAACCACATGCAAGACTGATTAGCTTCCATTTTAACTCCATACAAGCCTTATCTGAAGCAATAGCACTTGTGCTCCTGCTTCCAGGGATCCCAGGCTTTGTAGGTATTGTCCACTTGAACAACAACTAGGAAAATGAGGATGAAAAACAATCTAGTTTCCTCCACAACCTTTTCTATACCACATAAGCCTACGTGGCACATATCATCTTTGAGCTACTGCTGAAACCCATGCCTTCCATTTCCTGCAAATCAATGAAAGGGATATGAGGATATCAGATATGGTTTCAGCAAACATGCATTTTCATATAAGGTTCCACTGATAATCAGCTTTACTCCAGGAAAATTTGCTTGCTTAGGGAGCACTAAATAGAAATGAAAGCATAGTTTCCAAGAGAATCCTAACTTCGGTAAACTGTAAATATCCACGGTGGGTTTGAATTAATACCTAATTTCCTTTTGCGAGGAGAGGAATCTGTAGAGACTGTAAGTATCAGCGCAAATTTTCAAACAGGAGTACTAAAGACAGGCTCTTAAGTGTCTATGAAGTGGCTGATCATCTCAACTGTCATTTCACAGTTTGCTTTTAGGATGCCTATGTTCAAACAAGGTCAGGACTCGTAAAATGTTTAGGATTTTACATACAATGTGCAGCTTTCAGCAGGAACAGTCTCCTACCCCACTCCTGAGGTGTCAGGAGTATCAAATGTTCCTTTTGAGCTCAAGGGATTCTCAGTCTTATTTGCAAGATTTGAGATTGCTTCTAAGTCAGCACCTTCCTGATCAGGTAAAGGAAGCGAGCTGAAGCTGTTCAGCTTTTGGAACGCTGAGGTCCTCATCTTCCCAAGCTCTTGCTATACCTTTCCAACAGGAAAGGATCATCAGCTCCCATGTTAAAAGCAAACAGAAATGACTTCATCATGCGAAGAAAAACCACACTTTTAAGACTATTTATAGGTAGGCAACTCACTTTCAGCTGGAAGCCTTCTATAACTGGTTTCACATACACACAAGCTTGTTTTACTGCTTAATTTCCCAGGGAGCGAGCAGAAACATTTAATATCCAGGATGTTTGAAGAATGGTATTCTCTCTGACAGGAACCCTCTGAAACCAGTTTTACTATTCTGTCTTTTCAAAGGTAAGTATGTCAGGGTGTTGTCTGATGTTCTTGTTCTTGTTAGCACACAGGGACGGGGATACATTTATGCATCTGCAGCATGGAACTGCAGAGTTTAGCAGAATAATTCACATGTATTAAGCTGACAGAAAATTGCATGCTGTTTCGATTTGACTCAAATGAAGAGACTGTGTATTAATCACTTGAAATTGGTGCTTGCTAGAAAAGGACTTAAGCTGGCAAACAGGCCACTGACAGCATTGGCTAGAAAGCTTTCCTCTTAACCTTACTTGGAATTAAGTGAATAGGTTTATTTTTCATTTTTAGTTGTGTTCTAAATAGGACTTCTCAACTTAAGCCTTCCCCCAAGACTCCCACACAGAACCACACACAAGTACAGATACAGCCCTTTGACTTCCCCCTCTCTAAAAAGAGCAATTTGTCTTCTATGATAAATCAGTTTTAGCTATAGAGGAAACATTTGCAACAAGTGATGTGTGAACTCCTCCGTGGGCTTGGGATGGACGGGAGCCTGGCAGAAAGCAGCTTCCCTGGCCAGATGCCTTCACGGTCCCACTTCCATTGCCACTTTCAATGCCATTTTGTTTCCTGTAAAGTTCATTTATTTCAAATTAGACGAAGAATACAGAAGATGTTCTTGTCTCTTTTATAGCTAGGAAGCTTGTCTCCAGTTTCTATGCCATGCTTCTGGCAGTAGATAGAGAAAAGCCAGATTAGAGGAAGCAGGAAAGATGCACCTATGGAAACTGAGGTACTTTATGACTTCGGGAAGAACAGAGATGTAATAAATAAGAAACAGAGCAGCAGCAAAATGGGAGACACTAGACCAAGCTTTTAAGGGCAATTATGTGAAAAGACAGAGCAGAGACAAGCTATATCCTAGCTGTGGCACCTCCCTTCCACCTCCACAGTCCTAACAACTAAAGAGCAATGTTCTCTTTTGATCTTTCTTGTTTCAGCTGATCCTTTACCGTACCATGCACAGCAGAACAGTTTCAACGGGAAGGCACAAGAGCACTTCTACCACAAAACAGTTCAACACATGGCTAAGCGATGAGGGGCAAGAAAACTCATCCAAAGGGTAAGAAACATGGGTTTTACCACTCACATGGAGAAAATAAATGAAAGGTAAGTGTCCTGGGTAGTGACTGAGCATTCTAACTACTGGGCTATTGTATAGAAATGAAGCCACCATCGCCTGCCTAGTCTGTCACTGTATGCAAAGACCAAATCCATAAAAATATTGACCAGATAAAGCACCTCAGGTAAGATAAACAGAAGAATGTCCAGTTTACGAATTCCACTGTATACTGAGGAACTGGGGAACCTACCAAGCAACCCCAGCTGCACAGTAACTGAGCAGACATTCTGAGGAATTATATCCTGGAGTTGGGTATTTATTTCTACCTAAAACTTCTCTTGACATAGGAAGCATTTGAATTCTACGCTCCCAATTCCTTAGCTTTTCCCCAAGGATAATTGCGCCTCCCGGAATTGCTATAACAGAACAGCAAACACAAAGAATGCAAGGCACTAACATCCCATGAGACTGGAGCCACACGAATTATACAGCAAGGCGTGAGGACTCTGAGAGCATTATTAACCTCCATAAAACAGGTCTACATTATAGCAGGAAAATTAATGAAATGAACAGGCACAACTAACATCAAACAGGGCTCCAGGTACAAGGGTAGAGACATTGACTTATCCAAGATAAACTCCACTTGATATGACAGAAAAGACTCAGTTCTAGAAACTCACAGTTTGACAGAATCAAACAACAGTTAACTCCTCAAAGCTCATAATTATGCAAAAATATTTACACTGCTGCTTTGAGCTTTTGAGTTGTAGTTATTGTACTTACGTGGGACACAATCCTAGGAAGGGCTGAAGACCTTCAGGTTGAATTGTCTTCAGATAATTCATTAAATTACATTCTGTTATACTGTAGATGATATTTAGTGTACTGTCATATAATTCAAAATCTATCATATTTCAATATTAGAATAGGTAAGTCAGCAGGAGAGCGCCTGAAGGGCAGCACAAAGGAACTCCAGCCAGTAAGTCAGCTTCTTGGGGGGCCCAACTTAAATGCCTCTATGCAAACAAACACACACAGCATGGGGAATAAACAAGAGGAGCTGGAGACGTGCGCACGCCTGCAGGGCTATGATCTCATTGGCATCACAGAGACCAATGGTGGGATGGCTCCTACGACTGGAGTGATGGCTGTGCCGTTGTGTCTCAGAAAGACCACAGAAGCTCAATCCAGAGCAGAGGAAGCAAGAAAACACAGGATGGAAACCTTGCCCAGGGCACACCAGGTCTGCAGGCAGAAGGCACCGCTATGCAAGGCAAAGGAATGCATGTTCAGGACAGAGCGAGGACAGGCAACCAAGCAATAGGCTCAGACTTAGCACAGAAACATTTGAGGTGAGACATCAGGAAAAATTTCCTAGCTATAAGGTCATTAAGACCATGGAATAATCTTCTCTGGGGAGCGCTGGAATCACCATTGCTGGAGTGGTTCGTGCTTGGTGTAGACAAGTCACCCGGGACTTCTGAAGGGAATGGCTTGGCACTGGCAGAGGGGCTGGGCTGGATGGGGCAACAGGTCATTTTCCATCTCTGCATTTTACGGTTCTACAAATTTTTACTCCATTAGAAACAGGAGAGAGAAAACAAAAAAAAACCCTAAGAGCAAGGCCAAGCAAGGGAGAGGAAAAAAAAACAGCAGCAAGGGGATGGCTCAAATGGCACTTGACATGGCAGAAGGAATCACAGGCTCACTGTGGTGGAAAAGGATCCTTCAGCCCCCTGCTCCAAGCAGGGCTGGCTGGAGCAGGCTGCCCAGCACCACGTCCTCCTGGAACCAGCACCCTTCCAGGGCACACCTGGCCAGAGCAGCCCTTTGGCAGGGTCAGCCCTGCTCCTCCACCTCCCTGGAGCCCCACACCTCGCCTGGAAGCAACACCTAAGAGGCTGGTGGGAATTAGGTGCCTTGGTTTTGCTGCTGCAAACCAGTGGGAAAAGGATGCATCCCTTTCTGTTGGCCTGTCCAACTGCCGTAGATGGGAGAGCACCGTAAGCCTCTGGGAATGGTCTCGGGGTGCTCAGTGGGGAGCTGTCACCTCAGTGTCCCACCATGGTTCCAGAGGTGCTGTGCTCCTGGAGAAACTGCTGGGGCTGAGATCTGGACAAGGTTTTGGTGCCTGTGGCCCCATGGGCCACGCTTGGCTTTGGAGCAGCAGGGAAAAAGGCTTGGGCCAGAGTTCTACCCCGGGGAATGAGATTTGTGTCTGCCAAAAATGATCCCACATCCAGTTTTCCACCTGCTCAGCCAAGCCACAGGCTGCTGGAGGAATACAGTACATCTTCCATCTTAGGTGCATCTTAGAGAGTTACACTGTGCATGTTTACTGGGGGACAGGAGGGCTGCCAGAATAAAGAGGCAGGTGAGTGTTTAGCTTTGGAGAGGGAGGGCCTGGTTTGCACTGGTGTCACCAGTCACCAGCAGCACCACAGCTCCTGTCCTGCATCCTGGTGGTGCCACATCTGCCTGCACCATCACAAAGCCCTAAACTGTTCTGGGAACCGGTGTCCTACACCCGCTTAGGTATCTACACCAAAAAAAGATATGAGTAGCACTGCATCTCCTCCTTTTATGAATTATATGGAACCACTTTGGTGTCTAGACATAAAACTAGGTGAAAAACTATTGTAGGGTCACAAGGAAAAAAGTAACATGGTCCCCATGTGTTCCCACAGTCCCATACAGCCGGACGGGCAGAACGACGCAAAGCCGAGCGGTCAGGCAGCGCCTGGGGAGCGGGAGAGGGAGTGCGAGCCGTGGGTTGCAGCAACCTCTGCATTCTTGGCCTCTCTCCAGTCCCTTCCCACCACACGCATTTATATGCATGATTAGTGTTCTTGCAGTCTTTGAATGCAGGCCAGATAATGAGTTCAAAACTCTTCATTAAAACATAATCTCTTCCTTGGCTCCCCCAATCACACACTTACGTACCCCTGGGCTACCCGATTGCCCTTCCTGCCCAGACAGAGCTAATACCACTCTCCCAGAGCTGACTGCCCTTGGAAGGAACTGCTTGTGTCACATACGTGTCTGGGATCAGCAGGGACACTCTCTGCACTTGGCCTGATCAGCTGTAACAGAGAGGGAGAGCAAAACCCAACGGATGTCCTCAGGCCCTCCTCTGAATTTAATAACTTCACGTTGGCCTGCTGGCCCCTCCACCCAAAAGCACTGGTGCTGAGCAGTCTCTGGGTCTTTAACAGTTCCCTGGGTCCATCCACACGCCCCTTCCCAACCACATGAAGCCTGGCTGGGGGTGTGGGTAGGGCTCTGTTTTCTTTCCCTGTGGTTTTACAGAGCTGTCTTTCTTCACTCCGCTGCATACGGAGGCACTGGGCACCCCTGGAGTTGTGAGCAGCTTGGGAATTTCAGTGAGAGAGATTTATTGTAGAGATAAAAGAATCCTGTTTGACATCACTGACTCTGATGATGATTTTCAGCAGTATTTCCTCATTATTAAAGTTGTACTGGAATACTTTTCACAGGGAATGGATTTATAGTACATTACTTTCCTAAAGGATTTTGGTAAATCTCTCTTGAGATTTAAAACACATATGGAAGTTTATCAGTGAAGAAGTAAATCCTATACTCGTCTTCCATGCCTTCTACCTGACCAGAGGTGGGATGAGGATGTTCAGATTTGATTCTTTCCAGAGCTCTACAACTACACTATGAAGTAATAAAGGCACCTAATGGTTTATATTATTTCAGTTTTTTATGTTGATATTATATGGAAAAGTAAGCTGTTCCCAGACATTGACAGGACATCTCCTAAATCTACACACAATTCTATAACATATAAACAAAATTCCCTGCTCCATACAGCCTTTAGACCAAAAACATGGAAAGAGTACTAAGGAAAGCACATTTTTCACCACATGTTTTCAGCAGAACCAAAGGGCATGACTCAGTTTCCCTTCAGTCCTCGGGAGCACAAAGAAGCCTGGCTCGCAATCTGAGCCATAAAACGGACTCCAGTCCCACACTCACAGCACCACCACAATGAGCCCCTTCATTAGCTGGCACTTCCCCGCAGACTGCTAAAGGGGACACAGGTTTACCAAACAGCTAATCCTCGATAATGAAACGTTTCCAACAAAGCCGCCTTTCCAGGGAGTCGGGGCACTTTCACATTAGCAAGAAGTGAATAGACAAAGTGGTTCAGGAAGCCTGCCAAACAGTAGCTCATGCATTGAAACACAAAGATCTGCAGTTTTCAGGGAGCTAAAGAAAAAACACAGCAGTGTTTCCAGTTGTTTCTTGTCATCATAGTTACTTTCTTCTTCACTTTCTTTCATATTATTTGATGAATAGTTTTCAAACTATAAAATAAATACACATTTGCCTCTTAAATTTCACTTGCAAATATAAATCAGTCTCTGCACTGCCTTATCCCACTCTCCATGTGAGACAGAGGTTTCCTCTCTTTGTGGTGGGCCTCATCTGGACATGTGCCACTTTTCTTACCATCGGTCCCTAAGCAACTGTAACACCATTGACTGCTACCCATTCACTTCCTCAGGGTTTTGTTTTGTTTTGGTATTTAACAGGCTGACAATTGGATCTTTTCCTTTTGGGGTCTATTTTAAGAAGGCTTTGTTTAATCAGATGTAATTAAGCATTTAAGGTGTTTTTCCCTTAGAATTGTGAAGGCAATGCATATTATTTGGATGTGGGTAAAGAATATCAGGATTAACACCAAAACATGAAATAATACGGGTTATGGAAACAGCTTTTCGGCAGAAGGATATGACAAAACAAACTCAGGGTGGCTGAAGAACCAGTTCACAAGGACAGAGGAGCTGTAGGCTGGACAGGTTTGAGTATGGACGCACAAGGTGTATCTAACCCGCAGTGCACAGTGGAGAGGGAGCAGGAGGAGAGCACAGCATGCGTGTGTTGTACCTTCTCCTAAACGAGAGCAACGCACTTCAGCATGCACAAAGCAGTTCTGGCTACTCCTGAGTTATCCATCTATCCCTTTATGTATTTCTCCTCTCCATTGGAATACAAAGGTACTGCAGACTCCACTGGGACCATCTGCCTTGTGTGTATGGTGGAGCAGAGAAAGGGAGGTCGAGGTCGTAGAGAGGAAGAGAACTGGTATAACCCAGCACCGAAAACCCTTGAGACAGAACTATGCTGACACCTGATGGTTCAAGTTCAAGTCTCAGGATGACTACGCTACTGCTCATGCCGATTTGTAGACACTGCCACTTCCTACAGCAGCCACTTTAAAGAAAGAAGGAGCTTTTGTGTCGACACCCATTCGGGTCTAATTGGTTTGTATTCCAGCAGGATTGGCCAGATCCCGAATTCAGCTCAGAAAGTAGCAGTTCCCTCTGCAACGGGCTGCCTCGGCACCTGCAGCTGCCGTAGGGCAAGCTGCCCCTGCCCCAGCCCCAGCACCCAGCAGCCCACTCCTGCCCACTGCATCATGCTTCCCATCTTCTTCAAATACGGCTGAGGAAATACATTTTTGGACTGAGTGGTGCTAGGGGAAAGGCAGTAACCTGCTGGTATTGGCTCAAGGGGAAGAGAAAGATGAACCAAACATCAAGAGTCCCTCCAAATTAAGTTCCTAGAACAACCCTATTTCAACCCACGTAGTCTGTGACCTTTACAAAAAACATTCTTGGGAGATAAAAGTTGCAAACCTTCTCCTTTTTTATTGTTCTAAACAAAGTTGCTAAGACTTTGTGAAAGAGTAAGAATGAGATCTGCTCGAAGCCTTAGGTATGGAAGGTGTGCAATCCCTACACGATGCACAAGAGGTTTTTGTGCTGAGTGACCAACCACGACACGGTGCTGGTGGTGACATGAGGCTTTGCCAGAACCACAGCTGCTTTGCCAAGAAAGCTCCAGCTGTGGGGGAAGGTGACTGATCTGACAGCCTACTTTTGTAGTAGTCTGCTGACCCCTGGGCTGAATCTGGCCATCACCTTGCTGAATATTTCCTAGCACACCTGTGGGTGTAGAGGCAGTCTTTCAGCTTGCTCCTCTGTCCCCACTGCGAGAGGGCACTGCCATCTCTTGTCAACAGTGAATCACTGGCAGAGTGCTCCACTGTGGCAGCCAACCTGCTGCTTTGGAGGTGCTCAACCAGAGCGCTCCAGCTGTTTCATGCCATGTCCATCACTGACAGCTAGGGTTGGCCTGAACACCAACCACAAAGCATGCTTGCTTCCCCTCTGGCCTGCCCAGCTTTCTCCCAGAGCCTCATCGACTCCTCAGGTGAGTCTCACAAACTCAGCTGAAGTGCAGAGGAGCAGCTCAACCCTTTCCTTGCAGCCTCTTTCTGCAAAGTGCCTGGGACTCGCACGCTAGAAATCAGCCAGCACATTTCAGCGCCAGATTCCCCACACCCCTTCACTGCCACCCATGGGTACAGACCAGCAGTTTGCAAACAAAATACCTGGAATGTCTCTACTTCATGACAGAGATGTACAAAATTGCATTAGTGCTTTAACTAAAGTTAATACAGCAGAGAGTCAAATCAGGTAGCTCAGGCTGGTTGAGAACAACCCACAGTCCTACCAAGATGAGTGTGTCCTTGCCTANAAAGTCCAAGGCAAACAAGTGAGACTTGGGTCTCAATTCTGCTACAANATTCTCTACTTGCAAGGGGAGAAAAGAAAAAAAAAAGCNTATAAACCACTTTGAAGATCTAGAGACTATGTGTGGGCAAAGAATGTAAAATAAGGCTTACTGGCGGAGCAGCATGGTTTCTACAGCCTTTAAAGCTATGTGAAGTTGAACATTTGCCATATTGGAGTCCTCTGCTTGTTTATTTGTCACAATAAATTAATTGAACCAAAGAAATTATATCATTTTCTCTTCTGGACTAAATGAATGAACAACCTTCATTTGCATTTGGCAGGCTAGCACAGACCATTCTCCAGTCTTGACAGATATTGCATATAATGGTCTCTTTTTTGTTCAGCTCCACCATCCAAATGTTGAAAGAGTCTTTACACATTAGACTCTGTTACTAAAAGACAAAAGCTAAACTGTAACTGAGGTTTTGCATCAATGCAGCATCTCTGTGCTCTGCTCAACAACAGCTTGTTCCCCAAGAGGCAGAACTGAGGAAGCTTGGTTTCCTACAGATGCTTGTCCCCTAATACACCTCTACTCACCACATTAGCTCTGTTCCCACCCGTACTCCTCACACATTGCCCTGTCAATACTTCAACGCTGACTGGCCAGAGGGGGCTTGTCAATAAAAACACACATTAGAAGAGTTCCCTCACAAAGAGCGCTAATTTGGACATTTCTTTTTTACTCAACTGCCTCACAAAACTTGCAGGAAGCTTTAATACTTCTCTTTTAAATTTGGTTTAAAATTGTCAGTAGTTTCAAAAGTTACATGGAAGGACACAGCCAGCCATAGGTCTCTCAGTTGCCTCTCTCCCTTAGCAATTAAGCTGAAAACTTAAGAAAAAGTGATTCTTCCAAGTTCTTCAGGACTGTAAAAGATGGTCCTTTGCCATTTCAGAAGTTAGAGTGTTCACTCCGATACGGAGTACTATCGCATTCCCTGACTGCCTGTTTTGGGACAGTTAATAATTATTATTATAATTATAACCCACTCCTTTCACAGATGTGATGGCAGCAAAGCTTAAGTTTCCACGGATCGGTATACACATCAGGACAGAAACACATCCATAGCCTCCAGGGATGCAGATTTTGATAAAAAGTATTCCAACCCCATGCGGAAAAAAATCCTACTAAACTCTGAACACTCCAACACTGTCAGTGAGAGTCAAGCAACGACTGGGCAGCTTGAAAGAGCAGAAAGTGGTGTACAGAGGTCTGTGAAGTGTGTGGGTTGTGCTTAGTATGTGAGTTAGAAAGGCCGGGCAGCGGGCATTTCAAGTACATAATACCTTAAACTAGCTGTTGGGGGGAGAGAGCACCCCATTCCTAGGGATTCTCTTTGTGAAATGATTGAGAGAGTGAACTTTATATACCTTCACGTATTTGCTGCAGTGTCTGTTGCAATACCACAGTCTGAATTCAGTTGTTACACAGATATGCTGCAGACATCAGCACGTAATGAATAAACATAAACAAGTTATAAAAAGTATGAGTGTGCTCACCAGATACAGGCTTATGGCAGCAGAATCTTCCAGGTCAATACCACAAAGTGGTGACATCAACTGTTCTAATGAAATCTCTCTACAACAACGTAGTTCTATGACTTCTGGGTTACTTTCTATTCTTCAAAATGTTTTCATCTGAATGGTGATGATTATGTCTAGTTTCCTGATATATCTCATGCTGCACGCTGCACCAGAAGTGTTTACTGGACTGTAAATCTGCGTTTGGAAAGCAGATCCCCTATTCTCTATATAACAGATGTGAATAATTGCACAGACTGCAGCATACCTGCTATGAACAAGCAAATATCACATGAAATGTATGCTTTAGCACTTCATCCTCCGTGGTTTGAGCTCATCTTTCCCTTATTATAATTTGAAGCGCTTCACATACTTTCACATTCATGCTGTCTACAGTCCAAAGTCTCACAGAATATTTCTCCAAGAAAACCTGGTGAAAATAACGGTTGCGTAGCTCCATGTATTTGACTTAAAAAGCAATATATCCTGCAGAATATGCATCTTAATCATGAGCCTGAAACTGCACAAGAGTCCCCAGTGGGAACTAAGGATGGACATGGATTTCTTCATCAATTTCACCTAATTGAGAAATTTCCAATATTCCATTCCTCATTGTTTCCACTTCTCTGAATGCAAACCACAGACCAGTTTTAGTTTTATTTTAAAGGGAGACTGAAGCTGATAAACTTGAGTCACTGGGGCAACTGGTAGAAATTGCAGGATCCACGTACAGTGCAGTCATACTCCTCTGTAGTCTGACTTGCTATTGACCCTGCCACCTAACTCCAAAGCTAGTGGACAAATTCTGCTTCGAAATCATACTGGATCAGGTAAAGCACCTGATAGGAGCATAACTTCCCCAGAGAACTGTTCACTTTGTCACCTGAAAGCAGACAGGAACTGAGTTCAGGCCACAAGAAATAAAAGACTTTGGACTCCTAAGTTAGGACAGCACTGAGGGGATGAGGGACATCTTCAAGCCATGAACTTTCCCTTTACTGAGGGACACTGAGATGGAAAGATGAACAAGTAGGGCCACGATACTGTTGAACAACTGAGTCTTGCTACAAACTCTAGAGAGTGAGAAACCCACCACCAGAAGAAGGCATCTACCATGAAGGAAGTATCTTTACGAGCATTTCAGTGCTTTTTCTATAGTGCCTAGCACAGCCACAGACGGAGATGTCAACACGAAACACACTTTACCCCCATGCTGAGCCAGGAGGAGATAGGCCAGGGTCACCCTGAACAGGAGTTACTATTTGCATAAGCTGCAACAAGGGGGATCCTTTGATGTCCCAAATGACTGGAGAAAGTCAGAGCAGCAACATGCAAAGGAAGCAGCTCTATGCTCTCCTCAGGCTAGCACCTTGCCCTCACAGACTGTGAGCCCAGGCGTTTACAAGACAGCTTCTATAGGAAGTGACGCTGTGCAGCAGGCGGGCAAAGCAGACACTGCGCAGAAACAGTTATAACAAAACAAGAGGCTGCAGTGGTGCAAGCTCACACGTCATGCTGTAAACAGGGGTCTACTGTTGAATACATCTGCCTTACATCCACTACTTTGAATGGATGCCAAGGAAATCCTGGGTTTGAGTCAGTCTAAACTGACAATAGCTATAGAAAATACTATGGGTTGCTTTCAGTCTTTGAGATTCATTCATTTATAAAATAAAGAGGGATAGATATATGAGTGTTAGGTTATCTGCATTCACTTCCTTGCTCTGTCTCAGACTTTCTGAATGACCTTGAGTAAGTAATTCACTGTATTCACCCCTCAGTCTCCTTTCGCTACATTACAAAAGATATGGGAAAACTGAA
>Ga0065711_1035578_pt1 | contig 22112 bp, 13 predicted proteins | sample Hoacrofraction12_FD_59098 | JGI IMG/M metagenome (GOLD analysis project Ga0065711, IMG submission 59098) | Hoatzin crop microbial communities from Cojedes, Venezuela - Epithelial fraction 12 v2 (version 2) | ecosystem: Host-associated > Birds > Digestive system > Esophagus > Crop | place... | reverse complement strand
ATATGGATGGGATTATTTCTCAACCAGCTCTGTAACACACTCTAGGGAAGAACAGCACTTTTCTTCAAGTTCTGCAAAGAGTTCTTGACCTGCAGAGTGCTGATATTGTAATGTGCAGCTCCACAGTCTCCTACTCGGGAGCTCTGTCATCTTGTCTGCTGGTCTCGAGAGCATCCAAGAGCACTGTCTGTACTGCAGTACAAACTACTGTTTCTTGGCTTAGCTGCATGACATTGTAGTCTCAGTTTGCACTTGTCTCTCCCTATTTTGTTTTGTAATTTTAAATGGACAGATTGCTGGTGGGGGATTTGTATAACTCTGAGCAGAGTTGTCCCAGACAGTTCTAAATGCAGTAGCGTTAGCAGTAAAGATGTGCTCAAGTTGTAAGTGCTATGGAAATTTCTTTCTGTAAAATGTGTAAATGATCAAAACATCAGGTTCCCAGATAGCTGTAAGCCCTGGAATTGTAGATTCAAACACAGAGGGACCAACTGTGCTTTCCGTTGGGGACAGGCGAAGTAGTAAGACACTGGGAGTGCTGCTTTCAGACAAAGCAGTTAGTTGTGTGTAGATATTTTAGTCTCAGTTTTTCTGAAGCATGTGGAAGAGTACAGCAAAACAAAATGGTTTTATCTGCCTTTTTGATAGTTTATTAGTGATGTGATTATCTGCCTCCAACCTATTCCAGATGTGACTGGCTGTGGTCTGGTTGAGCTTGGTATGTAATGAGAATTTGTAAAGTGCTTGGGAGTTGCCATGGAGTTCTGTGAGGCTTTTCTTAGAGTGACTAAATAAAACTTTGATATAATTTTCAAACTGACTTGTACTTCAGCTTTGCCAGGAGAATTCCGATACTTGCAAGCTGGATGACTAAGTGAGTAAGATCTTGTGAAAGACTGTGTTAGATAGTTAATGAAAGAAGGGTATGTTACATCACATATATTTCAAAATAACTGTGGACACTGGCAACCTCCGTGGAGTTACTGATGCACTGTAAATTTTTATACTCAGTTGATGGCCTGGGAGAGTCTTATTCATATAGCCATATCCCGAGCATATATCCGGCCTCTCAGGAATTGGAAAGTACAGCAGATTTGGCTACAAACTTAATGCTTTCTGGTCTTTCCTTTCAAATCTCTGCTTTGACTTTATTGATTTGAAACTTCAAATATTTAGAGAGATTAATATTCTAAGAATCATTGCATACAGTTGAAAATGTCAGGTGTACTTTACACCCATCCCTCAGATCCTCTCCCTACAAAAGACTGCTTTCTGCCATACTGATACCGGTAGTCTGGGAAATGTCTGTCACTGTCTCCCAAACACGTACACGGGAGCGGAGTCGAGACACAGTGTGCTGCGAGGCTGCACTGTCTAGAGAAGGGAGAATTGGTTTGCTTAAGACAAACTCACTGTAAATTTTCGCTTCTTTTGAAGTGTTGATTCAAATAGAGTACCTCCATCGAGGTTCTGGCATGGTGGGAGCAATCTAATTAACAAAACTGGGAGCAGTATTGGCCCCATTCACTTCCGTGGGTTTCTAATAGCTCATTATTGAGACAGATGATCTGGGAGGCTTTTGGATATGGTTTTGAATTTGTTTCATCTTTACATTTCATAGGTTTTGGAGAGTTTTAAATAGCTTTTGTGCACAGCTTTACACTTCCAGGTTCTTACCGGCCAGAAGCAATATGTCTCAATTAGTTCACAAAGTCCTGTTATTTGTTAAAAAATCTGGTGAGAAACCCTCTCCTCTTGACTTAGAAAATTTTGTTGGACTTGGAAGGATTTTAGTTATCCCAGATTCTTTTAAGGCTCAGTCATCTAAGGTGGAAAGGTTGTGAGACCCTTAACACTGCACCCACAATCTCACAAATAAAGCCTCACCCTTGCACCTGTGCCACTTACGGTCCTTAAATATATCTATACAGTAAGGCATGTTCGTGGTGGTGTTATGAAGTCCTGATTCTGTCAGTAGGATTTTTTTTTTTTTTTTTATTAACAAACCCTTTGACTTTGAAGCCTCGGCTGAAATACTTCTTGACCTTTACAAGTGAATCAGCGAGACACTAACCATGTGAGGTGGGTCATATGGAACAGATTTAGATACGAGCTCATGTCATCCTACCAGAGGAATGCAAAGTCTCTCCCGATCCCTTCCACAAAGCTGCATCATGTGTGTGAGATAAATCCAAGGGACATAAGGGGTTGCCAGACAGCGCAAAGGACAATAACTTTGCTATCTCAAACAAAACAGGCAGCGCTGCTTTGGGATTTCACTCTTAAAGATGTAGTAACCTTCTCCCTTGGCCACTGTGAATTACTAAGTGAGGGTGTCGGGGAGTGGGATGAAGAGGGATTTGTAGCTGTTTCAAATCTATGGTGGTCTGGCAAAATGTATAAGGGACTACATGAGCATGAAGGTGCATTTGCAAAGCTGCGTAAGATTTTAAAAAGTTGGAAGCAATAAAGAGTTCAGCTTTTTTCTGAACCCCAGAGCATCCTGAGAGAGGGTTCCATCAGTTCTTGTTTTACACACACCAAATCATTTTTCCCACAACAAATCTACAAGGGTAATAAGGGCTTTCCTGAGACGTTGGAGGTGAATTCCACCGCACCCCCCCCACCGTCATCACTTGTCAAAATGCTAAAATGCATGCTGTTTGGATACTCATATAGGAGAGGTTACATGAAACATGTACTGTGCTGAGCGATACAGCTTACAAGCGTAAATGAAGTATAAAACAAAGAAAACCACTCGGATGTGAAGTATGTGGAGCAGAGGGGACAAGCAACAGTGGGAGCTGTGGAGGTGAAGGAGTGTCATCCAGCTCAGTCTTTCAGGTGTGCAGCTGGTGATGTGGATCCTCAGAATGTCCATCGTAACCACCAGTACTCTGTTTTGAGATGTGCTGTCTGCGTAACTCTTCTATACAATAACCCAGTTAGGTACTCAGCAAAGACATGGGGTATCGCACTCTCCTTGTTTGTTTTGACAATACTGAGTAAAGGTTCTTCAGAAAATTTTTGAGAAGATGCAGTTATTATTTTACTTGCACAAATTCTGTTAATGGGAAGAGCATCTTTGAACCCTCAGGCAGTAGTTTAGCTGATTGAGACATTTTCTTGTCTTGCTTTCTGCAGGAGGAGCTGCTTCAGCAGGAAAGGTTGACAGTATGCAGGCCCTAGTGATTAAGACATTTTTCCCAGTGAAAAAAGGAAATTACATCTTCCCTTGGGAACGGGAAGAGGAGTTACACAGCAGAAGACCACCGTGGCCATCTTCTGCCACTCATTTTGATGGAACGCACAAATCCGGCTGACAGAGATGGTGCTTAAGCTTCTGACAGAGACAAACCTTAAGGCAAACCCATTCCTTAGCACTGCGTTGTGACAAACTGTAAGGGACTATGTAAGTGCTTCCCTGCTCAATATCAAGGTTCTATCCCTGTCTAGCTTTCCCATAAATTTCTAAAGGGAGAGTAGATGTCTAACACCAGTAGTGTGTCTAAAAGCTGGGCATTGTGATGCCCAAATTCCATTTAGACCCTGAGTGACAGATGAAGTTTTCTGAAGATTCGGGTATGCAGTGGGTGTTGAGTTCTGTTGGAAATCTGGCCATTAATGAGTTACAGTGGGAACTACGAAGGCACAGCGCTTGAGCAGTTGGGCTCGTTTGGGACTTCTGAACCCTGGGTGACCTGCTTTTTTGCTGGTGAAAGGTAGGAAAATGTGAGCATCAGGCCTGCTGAGACAAACCTTTGCAATTCTAGTTAGAGAGGTGTCAGACTCTTGACCAACGTCATTCTTCATTCCCTTATTTCAGAGCTTTTTCTTTCAAAGTGCTTTTGCCTTAGGACTCTACAACTCTGACCTCTAGCACCAATATGATACCTTTAATTATGTCTGCTAGACAAATACGTCACCTTCAACTTACTTTAGTCATGGCATGCCATGAATCTCCCTTAGCCAATGTACTGTAAGGTTCTGAGTTTTGACAATGCTATTAGTAGGGAAGCATTTTAAGCTGTTCATTGTATAATCATCCCTGTAAGGTGGTGTTTTTCTCTAAATTATTCAGCAGGGCTTGTATTTAATCAGCGATGATGCATGTATATTTTTTCCTAAGATTGCAGACCTCTGTCTCTATTTCATGGTAAGCTGGATTCTGCGGTTTATCTGATCTGTGGGATTTTAATAAGTTTGGCCTGCACATAAGTAAACGTATGCTTGACCTTGAACATAATAGTAGAAGAGGAGCTATAGCTCCCATTGGTGTTGCTGACAAAGCAAACAGTTTAAACATGGAAATGAAAATTTTATTTTCTTTCAGTTTTTATCCTTTTTTAGTTAACCTATGGCAGAAGAAAAATACAGCTTGGGCTATATCTGCACCAGTCCTCAGATTATTAATATTCCTATTAAAGAGCAATGAGGATAAAGAGCAAATGGGAAAGAATAGGAATTTCGTTTGCTTGCTGGCATTACAGCGTAAAACATTATTAAGATGATTTGTTAAATAATAGAAAGGGTTTTTCATTTCCTAATTTTCCAGCTGCAGCTAAAGCTATCTCCCGGCAACCTGCTTCTCATTCCTTAATATTTAGACTTATGGACCAATTTGAGAGTATTTTCTTTCCCGCTATGATTAATGCTTCTATGAAACAATGTCATCGCAAGCCATCTACCTACCTTGTCAGCTTGGCATCAGTCTGGCTGTGCTGTGCTGTAATTTATGGCTTCAGCCAGTAATTTGCAAATCTAATGTTGGGGAGGCTATGAGGATCTGAAATTTGAATGCTTTTTACTGATTTGGTAAATATCTCCCCCATTAGTAAAACAAATGGCACAGGGATCAGACATCATCTCCAAGGCTCAATAAATATTTTATCAGCCATAATGGAAATTGTCAAATTGATCTTATTGTACAATATGTTATCAACAAGATATCAAAGTTGGACGTGGCCTCTGCCCTTGTCTATCATTTCCAGGCTTTTGTCTTCGATTGCGACTTCCTGGGAGAGGAGTAGGAAAGTGCAGAGTTCACTGCAAAGTAGTGTGAATAACATACCGAGTGAATATCCATTCAGAAGATAAATTCTGGAGAAATAATTAACTCTCCCCTGCTTGACTGTAAAACAGGACTGCCGAAGGTTCATGTAAATCTACTAAATGGTAACTGGTATTTTTATGTTGAACCTATACAGATTGGCCTAATGCATAAAGGCAAATTATCCATCACTGATACTGCTTTTGAGGTAACATTCGTGGCTTCATTCCTGTTAGAAGGGGCTGAGTGAATTCAAAAGCGAATTTTAGTTCTCTGGCAGCAGCTGTGGGGATTAATTAATTTATTAAAAAAGCTTAGGAGAAAAATGACCTAACTTTAGCTGAAATTGAATGTAATTATAACTCTGCATGAATCCAGTGCAAATGGTCAGTTACAGGAAAACCAAATTTGTAAATAATTAAAGATTTATTTGGATGCCCGATTTTAACAAGATAAAATTAGAAGACTTTGCCATGCTAAAATTTATGCATGTAGAGTTGCCTTGTTAAACTTCATGCTATAGAGATGTTTAGTTTAATATAGCCCTTTTCTGATCTTTTTTTTGTGCATGTGTGTGGGAGGAAATCCCATCCACTGATAGAGAAAAATCCATTTACAAAAAAATGATGAGAACAATTTTTCATAGAAGAAATTCCTGAAAAGTAAAAGGGGGAGGGAGGGCTACTCTGCCCGTGGGAGTGCGAGAAGCAGTATCGGGGTGTTTTCCAGTTGCCCGTTCATTGCAGCAGATGCAACTGGGCAGCCAGTATCCTGAGGAGCTGTGAGGAAACTTGTACCTGATGGAGTAAATTTCTGATATTTCTCAAGGTGGAAAGTCTTGCCATCTTTTCTTTCTGAAAGCATTCAGTTTTCAGCCAGCCTGTTAATATTTAACGGGCAGGGACACAGGAAGACACGAGGGCTGTGCACAGTACCGCTCACAAAAAGCACGTGACTGCCTTAAACTGGTCAACCAATACACAGCTTTGTGTTCGTTTTTTCCCCAAGTACTCATTGTGTAGGAGCGATAGGATGTTATCTTGGATCTGTTTTCTCTGTGCCTGAAGTTGCTTATTGATAAAAATGAGAACGTCGGTACTTCACGGCTTTAGTGAGGCTGTAGACATTACCCAAGTGCTTTGAGATCTTTGAACAGAAGGTGCAGAAGGAATGGAAGAGTCTTCCTTTCTTTTTCTTGAAGTTATTGTTTGGGTCTCAGAATACCCAGACTTGCCAGTGTCCGATGCTGGGTTACTAGCTGAAGAATGTCAGTAGCCTTTTCATAGTTAGAGAATCTTAAACATATTCTTGGATGCAGCCTCTAGTTGTGTTTTTCATTAGGTGTCTTGGAGGCTTAAGTAGAAGGTCTACACTTGATGGTTTTGGTTTCCTGTCATTTTGAATAAAAATAACAATAGAGAATGTGGTATCTTAATAGGAACCTTGAGTAAAAGTAGCTTCAGGTAGCACTGTCTTTGAGGGAGTGCTTAAAGTTTAAGCTAACAAGCTGCAAAACATCCTATAACGCATTTTTGTCGTTAGTTTTTTGGGTACAGCTACTTTCTGTGTTATAAACAGGGAACAGAAGTAAATGGAAGTGTGTGTGGAATTAGAATCAATTTCAGGATGTTAATAACTGAGCACAAACAAGATAATATTCATTAACTCAATGAAAGGTAGAGGGGCTATTTTAACAAAATAGAGCAGACAGACCACTAACACCAGGTTAAGCTTGGGCTTCAATGCAGCCTGTAGCCTTGGGGTTGTTGAGTCAACAGAGGTTTCTGAACATAAGCCATATGCTTGTTCTTTCTTTCAAATGTGCTTTTAAAGTACATGTTCTGTTTTCCACCCCTGTGCTTGGTCATTCTCTGCTATGCATAGTAAGCATGTGAGATGTGTAGCGTGGTTTTCGCCAAAGGAGTTCTGGATATGATTTCTTTTTTTTAAGCAGGATCTTCAGTATGATGGAACGATAGCTCAATAGATAATATCAAGATCTTGACATTATTAAAAATGTTTTAAAATACTGAATTCCAATAGCTTTTGGCTCTGTTCTGTAGCAGTGTAGTCAGAAGTGGCTGTAATTCACTTTTGCTGAAGAAGTGACATATCTAAATATTTGGTTGACTCAGCTGCAACATACGCTCATTTTACAACAATGTTTTCCTAGGTCTGTTCTCAGCCCAGCATTGTGGAAGAAAAATAAGTGGCCGCCTTGCCTGGCAATGCAGGCAAACGTGAAGCGTTGTTTGTCAATAATTGTTAATAATTTTGTTAATGATTTGTTAATAATTCTTTCCTGTTTAAATTTAGTAGTTGGTGAAAGTGAAGAGTGTTCATGTTATCGGGGAGCTGGAGAGATAATGGGGGACTGCAGCGCAGACCACGCGTACCTGTCCTGGGCAAGAGGCCGGTGTTCATCCCAGGCCCCGGCCAGCCTCCCCCAGCCAGCCAGACGAGAAGTGGAGCCCCTGGCTCTGCAAGGTGTCTGAGCGAGGTCCCTCAGCCATGGCGAATGTCAACGGTTCCAGGCGGCTGCGCGAGCCTGTGCTGGATGGCTGCTGCGCACCTGAGGACACGCAGCACAGGTCAGGAGTCGGAAGCTGCACAGCACTGAGGCTTAGTGATGCAAATCTGAACCAGAAGTAGTTTCTAAGTACCAAGCCAATGTGGTGCATGGTCCTACAAGGAAAGAACAGAAGAGCCTTTATTTGGCATTAGGGCTTTTGATAGCCTTTAGCAGTGCAGGTCCACCAGGAACCAAGTTGTTGCGCATCATTAAGGGCAAAGAGTGAGTGAGAAGGGCTAGGGCAAGCATGTTAAACTCGCTGATACTGGCCATACATCCGAAGTCTTTAGACATCTGTTATATCACAATATACAGATCTGCCAGCAGGAGACACGTGAACTGTTCTCAGCACAGATCGGTTGAGATCTCATGGTCTTGCACCTGTTAATTTCTTTCATATCCATTGCTCTTGGTAGAGGGGTAGAGACGCTTTACAGATGGAGGGGTTAAGAATTTTTCCTCCTCGCTCTCCTGTCCTCCCCTCTCCCTGAAGACTTCCATGGAGATGCACACTTATGACTTTGTGGAGCAGTAAAGATTTTGAGCCATAAAATCCCAATTATGGGTTCTTTTTTGGCCTGACGGGGGGGTAACTAATTCCCAGTCTCTCGCCTTCTGACCATTGTGTTCTCTGTAGCATTTTAGAAGTACTGCAGTATTATGTTTCTCTCTAGCACACACGCACAGAGCACACAACCGTTCTGTTTGAATGATTCAAGTGATGACAAATTTTTGGGTGTAAGCAAGCCCAGACTTTAGCACCAGTGATCTGCTGCACATCAGTTAACTTTGGTGAGAGCACTATTCATTTTTAATGCAAGGTTCGTGCAATCCTTCTTTTCTTTGCATCCCATGTACACTCCCACCTCCGAATCAGCAGACCTAGATTTTTATCTGTAATGGCTTCTGGTGTGAGAGAAAAAAAGAAAGTTGTTCTTAAGCATTCTAGGCCAACAATAACCCTAGCCTAGACGAATAACTCCCTCCTAGTTCCTACAGAGCGAAGTGTTAGACTACACAGACAGTGAGGTCATTCATAGTCACTATTGTTTCTTGATAACCCAATTAAGAAAGTGCAATTTATCTAGCCCGTTTCCATTTAATTATCTAATTTGTCTGACAGAGTCAGACTAGCTATCTCCTCTGCACTCTAGGGTTGCTGTCACACTAAGGACTTGTTCCTGCAGCATGCTCCCCAGGTGCTTTTCATTCATTTGACCTATAGTCATAGACAGTTATAAATCAGGACGGTAGAAAGAGCCATCACATTGCTTTCCCTGACTTTATCATTAGGGGGAAATGTGTGCACTAGATTGAGAGTCACAGTGCTATTGCCCTCTTGCTAATCTAAGACCAAACTTTAATAAAGATATTTTATAGTCTTCCATTTGGGACTAAAGATGGCTTGAAAAAAAGGTTTGTGTGTGGGGAGAAAGATTTGTCAGTGTGGATGTTCCACAGCAAAGGGTCAGACCCACCAAATTAATATCCAAGGGATAAATTATTTATACCTGTATATCACTGTTATTAGCATGCTCTAATGAATGTTCTGTTTGTAAATACTGTCTTTAGTGTGATTATCACTGCTACCAAATGCACTTCTGGAGATAGGAATAATTTCAAATTAAGAGCCCGTTACCTTCAGTCTTCTGAAGCTATACAAATTAGCAGCTGAACTGTCGGGAGACTGTTTCTTGAAGGTTTGTTCTTCTGGATTCCTTAATGCTCTTTTATTTTATCCAGAGCTTTCTCATTTGCAACGTTCAATTCACAGATTCAGGGATCTTGTTCTTAGAAATGTGTTTAGTAAACTTAATGTGGTTGGTGAAAGACACAGGTCTAGACTCATGGGTTTTGTTTTCTGTTTTTGTTTTTACTGAGTTGTGATTATTTGTCTGGCTCTGGACACTGGGTTCCACATTTAGGCACTTATTCAGATGATACAATGTTTTAGAGGTGCTTGTGTTCCGACTCCCTGGAAGAGTGGTAATGATGTCACCAGTTTATCCACTTGGCAAACTGGTGTTGATGCTTGGGAATTGGTGTTACAGCTCAGACCCATGGTTCAGGTAAGCCGTATCCTATGTCTAATGGTAAGAGGTGTTCTGAAGATAGAGAAGAGGGAGGGAGCCTGTGAGCGGAAGCTAGCTTTCAAAATGGGGGTTTCATCTTAATTCAAACAGCATTTTTGTGACTTAATTCTCATTCCAAGTGTGAAAGACATAAGAACAGTAGGAGTAACAACATCGTGCCCTTCTCTGATACAGTGCGGTTGCTGTTGTGCCTGCTGTCACTTGTGGTTTGGTCCCCTCTGAAGGCCCACCCGTGAATGCTGTGCTAGAGACGCTGCAAACACCAGAGATAATAACTGCCTCAGAGATTTGTAGTCTGGTTTGAGTGCAGATCTACAGGCCAGAAAGACATCTTTTGAGGCTTCTGGGCTTAACGTAGTGAAAATGAGCCACTTGAAAAGTTCCGTTTCATGGGGATTAGAGAGTGTTTCAGGTTCTCCCTGTTGTCATGCCGACTTGTACGTATAGCAGCAATGATCTCGTGTACATGGTTTTTTGAGTTTTGGAAGCCAGGGACATCCACCCTTCCTAAAGTCGTGGGTGTGTGGGTTTTCTTTTTTGCTGAAGTTGTTTGAGCTGCTGCTATTTCTGAAGAGGTGTGTTCTGTGCTACTTGAAGTTAACCATGAACTGTGCTATCTGCTGATAGCGTGGAGATTTTGTTTGCTTTGCTACAGTCCTGTGCAGTCCAAGCAGGTGGACAAATACCTAAGAAGGGTTTGGCTTTGTTTGTGTTGTGTTGTGTGTGGGTTTCTTCCTCTCGCCTCTCCACCCCTTTAACCCTGTAGCAGAAGCACTCTTGCCCTTCCAGGGGTGCATGTTTTGTCTTGCTGAATCATGTTTAGAGAACAGTTCAGCAGTGTAATCAGAAACTTGGCGCTCTGCGTGCGTTTCCAGCAAATCAGCGAACACTGTGGCTAACGAGACAGCCAGGGGATCGAGGAGGAGCTATTTGAATTTATCTCGTACATTGACAAATGAGTATCTCATGCCATGTTTGTAGCGTGTTATACTTCAATATAATTGTATGGTATGATTTCATGTAATCTGCTCTCTCTGTTCAGCAGGGATTATCAGATCACATGGCTTATACAATGTGTTGGGAAATAGCTTTTGAAAAGTTTCTGAATGTGCTGATTTTGTGTTATATATTCTCAGATACTTAGGTATTTGGCATACTGTGAAAGTAATGATTATAATGCACTGATAACCTATTTCATCCATAAAGGGTGAATCACCTAGATTCTTCCATTATGCAGGCATGCAGACTGATGCACGGAGAGCTATGTCTGTCTTGGGTTTATGCAAATATTAAAATGATGGTATTTAAAGCCCTGTACTGTTGCCATCTCATCATGTGTTGCCTCTCCAGTGCCTGACAGTGTGACAATAATGTAGGTTTTTTTAGTTGTGCTTCCTGAAACTGATTCCATTACTAAATACACGGCAAGATCTGTCCCTCTAATTTCTGTGTGTCCCAGGCTTCTACATAGAAGCTTAGAGACTGAAGTGGAGGGCCATAGCTGATTGTCCCCTTGCCAGCGTTAACAGAAACTCCGTATATACACCATAGGATTTCCTTTGCTGCTTGTCAAGGTTCATTCATGTATTTCTTGATTAAAATGGAGATGTTGCATTGTTTCACCTGCACAGGGGCAATACTGATGGGATATCTAACTGTTCTTCTCAAAGATCTAGTCAGAAGTTTCAAGCTTCAAAAAACCCAATCCCATCTGTTGGCCCTGTCAAAATATGCTATAGTAATATTCATCTTTCATATTCTTCTGCATAAAGGGTGACAGTGGCAAAATTTCAGTTTCTGTGCGCCGCTAATATTTGGGGCTCAGCAGGGCCTATGCTTCAGGTTTCAGCAATTAGTAACACTTAAAGCCAGTTGCTAAGTGTGCAAAATTACTGCAGTCAGTGTGTGTGGCTTGATTTTCTTGTGTGTAAATGATGGGTTATAAGATTGAAAGTACTGTTTTATCTTGAATTAATATTCTGAGCTTTCTTTAAATAGTCATTCATGACTAAAAATAGATTTGCATCATGTTTACTTAATATTTCTTTCTCAGAAGTCTGTTGGTCAATAAATGAGGGGTTTTGTGACAATGTGAAGTGGTTTTAAAATTAAGATGTGCTTTGTTATTCTTTTAAAAAAATTTGCATGTTCTCTCTTGAAACATAGCCTTTTTCGAAATGCCAATCAAGAGGGTATTGCTTTCCGTGGAACAAGGGGCATGTGTGTCTGTAGTTTTGCAAATACGTCTCAATTCTTAGTTAGAATGCCTGGCTATTTCTTAGACCATGGGGATGTGTGTGTGCTTTCCTGATTAGGATGCGCCTCCAAGGATCAAGTAAGAGGGCAGAGCTTCCTCTTCTACTTCTGACCTCATATCTGAAACAGGTTTCCATCCGTGAGGTTTCTTCATACAGAGAGTGCTAATTTCTTTTACACCCAGTATGCACGGTGAAGGGGTGACTGGAGATGTGACTGCAGATTGAATGTGACGTCCCCAGTATCCTGTCGTCATTGTGGGAACACTCCAGACTGCCCAGATGATGAAGTTGTCTGCCTGGTCTTCTCTGAACATCGTTGCTATTAACAATTCAACTGCATTCCTTTCACGAGCTGCGAAGGATGTTGTGCGTCTTAAAGTTCCTGTACCTATTAATCTTTTCCAAAAGAAATATCGGTTAGTTTCCTGTGAAACGTAGAGAATTAAAGGCAAGACAAAGCACTACAGTGGAAATCAGTCCAGTAATATTGCCTAAGAGATTTTTTATTCACTTGTAAGAATGAGGGTAGGTGATTTGATCCTGACACACATTTTGTCCAGCAGGATAAAACCTTCTTGTTGGGTTCGTAATCCTTTGCAGTTGGTGCCAGAATTCATGAATCTGCCTCGTGTGTGTTAAGAGTAGAAGCAGGCTTACTAGTCACAAGTAGTCATACATCTGCTCAGTATTTGCTTCATCCTTTTATCCCTTCAGTGTGAAATTTCTTGGAACTTTTCATCCAGCTAAATAGGAGGATGGCTAGTTGTCTTCTGTGAATTTGATGAAGTCCAAGTCCCTTCTCACAGGCAGAAGTGCCTTTGCCACCTAAGCCAGGTGCCCTACTGTCTATTGTACCATTTCACACAGATTTGTGACCTCCATCCGTCCTGGAAACAGTGCTGTCCGAAAAATTATTAGGAGTGTTAGTACTGGAGTGTACCTGAAATGAAAAAAACCAAAAATAGTTGTCTTTTTCTGCACCTGTAGTTTGAGTTGTGCTTTGTAGCATAATATTCTGTCAAGTGCTTGGCTGAATGCCAGGAATTTGGAAAAACGTTTGTAAATCCTGAAAGCTTCACATATTTCTCCTGAATGGTTATTAGTTCAAATATTTATTCTGTGCAAAGACAACAGTCGTTATTTGTTATTCTCTTGTTTAAAAAGGTTGGCTGTCCAGCTGGGGCACTGTTCTGCACTAGTGTCTGCAGCGACCAGCCCCCAGTTCCTGCAGGTAGTTCCTGACGGCCCGCTCGCGTGGCATCGTACGCGATAGCGCTCCTGCCAGGAGCTGTAGGGAGAAACCCTGACAGCAAAAGGTGCAATGAACTCTCTGAGAAACCAGCGAACTGCGTGCGATTACTCCAGCCATTTAGCAGGTACTTAAAAAATCAAACGTGTTCGGAGAAAACGCAATCTGTTAGCATAGTTAGGGGCTAAGTTTATCATGAATATAATCTCTACCCATTTGAATCCACAGTGGATTTCAGATCGAGAAGCTGATGACCTACTCATCGGGTCACTCTTTGGCATGCTCTTCTCCATGAAATGGAGCAAGGGCTCTTCTAGGTTCTTGGGGGGGGTCATCTAGCAGATTATGCATGATGCTTGGGCAAATGTTAACTCGCAGAGTCCGAGCGTAGATTTTTGGGTCTTGCTAGCCGTGCAGAAGTTGCTGTGTTACCTTCAGTTAACATCTTATTTAATCCTTCTCCCCCTGCTCTCCCTCCCTCATTATTCTGAGGAACCAAAAGAGTAAAGTCTGCATCCTTTTATATGGCAAAAAGCCCAAGAAGGATCCTGTGCTCATTTCCATTATGATAAAAGACAAAACAACTAAATTAAATTGGAAGCAATCTCTGCATTACACAAGTCTGCATATTCCAAAATTCTCAAAACAAAAGAGGTGCAGGGGAAGCCAACCACCATCGGGAAGGAGGAAAAAAGTGTCTCTGGACTAGAACTTTTACTGTTCCTTAACTCAGAACTGAAATATTTTAACTCCTCAGCAACCAGAGCCATTTAAGTTGCAGAACGCAAACAGCAAAGCCAAGAAAGCTGCACTGTATCTGGATGTTACCCGACTTTTGTGCTGTTAAGAAATTACAGAACTTCCCAGCAAATATGCCTGTAGTCAGCGTCGGTGACCTCGCTGCAGTGGTGTCTGAGGCTGCAATTTGCACGTGTTCACCAGGGAGATGTGTTAGGCAGCCAGAGGGAGAGCGTGCTAGTGACTTGGCAGTGTGAAAATGCAGAGGAAATCCAGACTGTCTTCCAGAACTCAGATTCTTTTTTTCCCTTGAAAAAAATAGTTGAAACTTTGAAAGACTAGACTATTACTTGTTACGGTTAAATTGGCCACTGACCCACTGGCACAGAACACAATCTTTTGCAAAAACTTGTTGCTAGATTTAATTTCATTGGAAATGGAGGAATGGAAAAGTTAACTGATCAGGTATCTTGCCTCATCCAATTTAATTATTTTAAGCAAAAAAAAAGGGGTGGGGGAGGGAATTCCTTGGAGCTCAAGTCACAATGTTATTATCAATTCAAATTCAGTGAGCTTTTCTGTCCCTTGACTCTGAATGGAACCTGATCTTATGAAACAGAGCGGCTTTACCTGATTCTCTGTGTGTGTGCATGTATGTCCACTGAAAATTATTGCTAATATTTTTAGCCTCCTTTAATCTGTGTTAGAAATAAATTGAATAAATGACGTTATTTTTTATTTTACATTATTATTTTACATTAAAATAATAAAAATAATTTGCATTTGTATAGGTTCAGAGTGAACTTTAAGCCTTTTGAAAGATCAGAGATGTTCTTTGTTGTCTACTTGTGAATTAAATTTTCAAAAGGAACACAGGAATATCATGTCACACTAGGCCACATATTAAACACATTGTTAGTGCAATCGCTTGCCAAGATGGTACCCGTAATCTTTAAGCAACTTTAAAGCTTAGTGCTGAGAGAAGGGGAACTTTGTTGAACTCGCCGCCTGGATGGGATGCTTGCAGGACATGTGCTCGGCACGTGGCAGCATCGTTCCTCTTCTGTGGCAGAGCACTGTCTGAGTCAGGACAAGGACCGGTTTCTGTGCCCATTAAAGATGGCCTGAGCACCTACCACAGAGATCCCTGGCGACAGGGCTCAGCTATTTATGCAGCCCAGCGCGAGCCCCAACAGTGAAAAGGAAAGATGGTTTTACAGCAAAGGCTTTAAAACAGGATTTAGTAAAAGCAAAAGTAGTTTCCTACCCCTCACTCTATCACCTTGGCCAAATCACTTCCTGTCTCTAGGGTTTAGTTTCTCATCTGTACCACTGGGATAAAAATTCTGTGTTTTTCTCTGCGTTCGGGTCTGAAGGTTTTTGGGCTCAGATCTTAACGTAGTTTTTGTCTCTGTGGCATCTAGCACAAGATGGTCTTAATCTTAGTTGTAGCCTGTATAAATGATATTACTACACACAAGTTGTACTTTGAACTGGGGCTAGGTGGAGGCGTTTGAGGACAAAACCTGGCCCCTAAAATGTATATGCGAGTAAGTGCAGGACACCTGGAAAATCTCATGAGCCTGCAGTTCATCGTTCTGAATTTTCCTCCCTGGTTACAGCTGACAATGTCGCCAAAAACTAGCCCGTTTGAGATGACTACGATAAAAAAATATTTCTGCAGAAGTGCTGTAATTCCATAATAAGCTTGTGATGAAAGTGTAATTTGTCTTCTTGAAAAAAATGGGGAAAGTGTTTGCATTTGGAAAAATAAGTCTTGTTTTTTAAAAACATTTCCAACAAACCGTGAGAATTCCAAGTTCTGTTGATAGACACTGTAGTTACCTGGCTGTGTCTCCCTCGTGACTGATAAGTTACAGCTTTATTTTGATAATGTACTGGTGGTGAGATAACGGAGACAAAGGAGGGGCTTTCTTGGGTTACAGAAGTGGGCACCCTCAGGTGAAGCAACTCAGTTGTTCCTAAGTTGACCCATTGACCTTCTAATCACTGACAGATTACCACTGCTTTATTCTACAGTCTTAATTATGCACTGTTATTAAACAGACTAATTTCTTTTTTATTAGGACAGGATCACTGAGATGCAATAATGACCCTTTTCATCAAATTCATTGAGGGGTTATGGAAGTATTTCTGTGATTTTTACATAAATTTTAGTATATTGCAGTAGTTCCCGTGGCAGTTTTTCAGATGCTTGTGACGTGGAGAGTGACACGGTGGGCTTTCAGGTGCTGTGTTTTATAAAATGTTAATGTTCTAAAATCTGAAGTCCCTATAGAGGGAAAGTCTTCATACAAGGAATCCCCTGTCCCAGAAACAAGAAAGTCACGCAAGTTACTTCCACAGCCCTTCCTCTGCCGCGCCGACGTAAGCTGGAGCTCGCGCTGGAGCTGCTGGCTGTGGTCGCTGTGCCGACACCAGGGCTTTGTACAGGTGAAGGTGCTGCTACAGCGGGAGGTTTGTACACTGGTGAAGCCCCAACGTGAGTCACCTTTCCAACCGCTGATTGACAGAACAGTCTGAAGCCTGAGCGCTACAGCAGACTTTAAGTAAGTCTGAAGGGGAAAAAGCAGGAAATATGTTTTGCCTAAAATAACAGAGATAACTTGATGTTGCTTGCATGATATTTCTTAACGTTTCCCATCAGTCTTTTCACTAAAGCATTTCTAGTTTTTCAAAGGATTTATTGTGAAGGTATAGGGAGCATGGGGGAGGGCAAACAAATCAGGGGTTTAAAATTACTATAAAGTATCTTATTTTCAACCCCTTTGACTGAGATCCTCAGTTCAGAAGGAGAGAGATCAATGAACCATAGTCTACATTTTGAAAGAGAACTAGTGAGCTTAAGTTTCCAATATTAAGCATCCTAAAAAAACCAAATTTTTTGGAAAGCTGTAAGTACCTGCATTCTACACAGACATTTCCTTTTTGATGTTTCCAATGCGGTAGCAAATGCTGGGACATTAAAAATCAGTCCTGAAATTGTAAAACAGTGTGTTTGATAAGCATTTATTTCCCAATGTCCTTTCAGCGATGAAGGGATGGATTTTTTTGTACTTCATAATGTATGAGCTAAAAAACTTCCGACTCTAACTATTCCCCAAAATTTATTTTAAACATTGATGACTAGGAGAAGTTACCAACAGTGCCGAGTGAACAAGTAGATCAAGACAGAATTTAGCCTTTACCAGGCTTTTGAAAAGCGAAGTATTTGATCTTTTTCCTCCTCCTTTGTGTTTATTTGGATTCTTTTGACTCTAAGCTGTGTCATCAGGAGCAGAAGCAGAACTATTGTATACTCAGATGGGGTATATTCAGTATGTTCTGTGCATAGAATCAAAGAATTTCACAAATTACCATGCAAACCTTATCTGACCTTTCAGAACAAAATTTCCACTGTTCTGGGGTCTGCTTTTCACCAACTGTATTGGCCCTTCTGTAGTCCCTTTTATTGCTGGCATTAGAAAGCCTGACTTTATGATGCAGATCCTTGGCAGAACACCCTGGCACGTTGTAAGAAGCACCAGGTAGAGAAACAGAAGCAGGGCCCAGGTGACAACACGTGGTGCAAATACTGTGATGAAGTGTTCCTCTCTTGAAGGACAAAGGCCTGAAGTGCGAGAACCTTTCGGTTTATGAGTTGGTTGCTAATCCCTTTAAAACTGGGAGATTAACATTTTTGTCAGTGCGAACAGGAGTAGGTGCTTAATCTGTATTGTCGTAATGCTTAAATGGCTGTATGTTTAAACCCTACATTTTCAAATACAGAGTCTCAAGTGCCTAAGCCCACAGTGATGCAGAAAATAACAGAAAGCTCTCATATTTAGGTGTTCCAGTTCTGTGTCCATTCCGGTACTGCTCGTCCTTTGTATCTGTTGAGGGGCTCGCGCTTTCCTGTAAGCACGTGGAGAGAGAATCCCAGTGAAATCTTTGTGATCGGTAAACGTTTGAAGGATTGACCTGAAGCAGAGCAACATATTAACTCTTAGAAGACTGTCAGCGAAAAAGCACGGAACAAGAGTGGTTTTGTTGAGTAGATGAACTGAAAATAGTTCAGTCAGTTGCAGCATAAGAAACGAACTGGTGATAAATGCTTGCAAATGGGTGGATATTTTTTAAGCCACTGGTAGGTGTAAGCGATGGATATTTTAGTCCTAAGTCTTTTGTTGCAAGATTTTAAAAAAAAGAAGGTGAAATCAAAGGCTTGGGTTTGCATGATGGGAGCTATATGGAGATTGTGTCTGGTGATTAGCGTCTCTCACAAAAAGTACTCTCAGTTCAGGTTCACAGAATTATTTCCCTGTTATCTTTGTTGTCGATGGCATGATTGTATATAGATTTCCACAGAAGTGTTCTGTTATTTTGGAGTAAAAGGGACCTGTTGTATTGTTTAAAACGCACTTGTTCCAATTCTGAGTGCTTTCCATCTGTTTTCCTATTTCCTTCCTCTTGATAGGAGCAGCATTTCCTCCCCTTCTTACTCTGTTGGAGGGGCGGAGAGGGAGATTCTTTGCAAAGCCTTGCTTGGCTCTGTGTTATAGGATATTGCCCAAGATTTAAGCCCTGTCTTTGGGAAAAGAAAAAGGGAAAGAGGGGAGAAGGAACAATTTTTGTTGTTTGTTTCAAAGGCTTTTGGAGAACGCATACATGTAAGGCTTTACAAAAAGGGAGCCTAGATAGAGTGCGATCACCGTTTTTGCTGCCTTAATAGCTTGTGGGTGGCCTGCGGGATGCAAGTCCCAGTCATGATGAATTTAGGGTCCACAACAGAAGAACCTTTCTTCAGCAGGTGCTCATTTCTCTATCCTTCCTCTCCCATCACCATACACACTTCTCTTTGCAATTCCAGCAGATGGCTGAAGGTGCCGAGTTAGCAGAAGAGTGTTTATTCTTCTCTCACCCCTGATATGTAGTTCCTTCCATGCTCCTCTGTGGGACTTGGAGAATAATCCGTGTTTGGGGCACACTGAGCATCTTTCTGCCCATGCTGTGTCCAGTCTGAGATAGGCGGAGCTGGTCTAGGCTGTGAGCCACCTCTTGCCCGGGTTAAACAAAAGCAAAGAAATAAATTAAGAGAAGCGTATGAAAGAAACGCAGATTCCCCAGAAAGGTGCGTGGCAGCCGGAGCGTCGCAGGGTGATGGCAGTGGGGCTCTGTCTTCAGCTGACCCCCAGCTGCCTATAACAGTTCTAATGTAACCTTGTCTTCCCCTCAGAGCTGTATGGTATAATGGATTTCTTTAAATTAATAATGCGTAAAAGGAGATTTACACCGCAGTGCTAAAATATTGTCTTTGCCTTTTATTCATGCATTTGTCACTGTAATATCTAATAGAGGTGTTCAGTGGGGGGATAAATAATGAAGGGTAAAAAACTCTGTCATAATCCAGAACCATTTGCAAATTCATCACCAATATTCTTTTGGAAGCAGAGACAGAGGGAAATGAAAAATATATACTGGTGCTAATATATCTCACTGATTTCCATCTCCCATTTATTCAGAGAACCTACTTTGAGCTATGATAGAATGTGAATCCTAGAAATTGCCATTTCTTTTTAAAGACGAGTCTAGGGCTGCTACGGAACCTCTCAAGCAACAGATTAAATATAGTCAATGAATACCAAGTTAATGTGCTTTATAGTCAGACATAATACACTTAGCTTGCATTTTTTGATTAATTAGGTTTTAAGTTATTGTGTACAAAATAGTAAGGAAGTTGGAGCAATTCTTTAGCATTTAAGCTGTTGTGAAAGCTTTTCAAGGCATGTCTAAAAAGTCAAGAAAATAAAAGAAAATATTTTAAAGTAGAAATCCTGTAAAGAATTTTTTATTGATTTTTAAAGGTAAAAATGACTGAAGTTTAGAAGAGCCATCCTCAATCGTGATGCAGTTTCTCATGAAGTTCAGATTCCTTTAACCTTCATAAAAACTGTTGCAACTCCAGAATTTTGAAATTGTGGTCTTGGGACAAAAGAAAATGTGTTATTGCAAAAGAGCTTCCCTTGTCATATTCCCTGACCGTCTGAGCCTATAAATTACTACAAAATGTAGAGGGTAGAGACTCTTTATTTTCACAGATGAGATGTGACATTATACGAAGGCTAATTGGGTAATGTCAGGATATAGCATAGTATGCTTACGTATGAACTTGACACTAAACACAGGCCATTTTACAGCTTTTACTGGTGCCTTTAGGATTGCCCTGGTACCAAGCTGGGTAGTTTAATGGAACCCAGATCAGCTTCTACAGCGTTGCTAGCATCCAAAGCGGTAAGCTGCGAAGGAAGTGACTGAAAGCAAAGGAACTGCAAGCAGAGGCTCAGACTGTGGGAGGGGGTTTCCCTAGCAGCAGGTAGCGAGGGGTGGTGTGGTGGCTCTGCTCTCTCTGGCCAGGACCAGTCTGGGTTCTCACTGACTCTACCGGGTGATTATACAGCAGCAGCGCTGCAGCTGGCGCGTAGCAGGGGAAGACGTTGCGGGGCACGAGAAGTTTGGGGCTAATGCATACGCTGAGGTAGTGACACTGTGCTTTGTAGGCTGTGAGCTTGGAAGTGCCTGGACTTCATGGAATCTGCTGCTCTGTGGCGACTGCTCCCTGCTATTGCTCCCTGCTGCCAAGCCGGGGCTCGGCTGGAACCAGCTAGCAGAGTGAAAACAGAATGTAGTAGCACTCTGAAAAGCGGGAGAAGATGAAATATATCACAAGATAATAAGAAAATAAACCATTAAAAGGCTCTGTTTCCTATTATCATGTGGTTTTATGTTAATGAAGTTGTTCCAGGCCTGTTTGAGTTTAACTCAAGCAGGGGAATATGAGTAATATGAAAAATATGTGGGGATGAAGACCCTAAGTTAAAAAGTCTGTGAATCATTTAATGTTTTCATTCACCATGCATTTCAGAAGAAGATATAAAGCAGCCAGAAAGTAGTACGGAAAAAACATTAAGCGCCAGATTTTCCTTTTTGTGATCTCTGGATCTCTGCATCTGTGTTTACCAAAGCAGGGCAAACTTGACACGGATGCTAGTGTGGACAACTGCGGAGATGATCGAGTTCCGACCATTTACTCAGTTTGCCCATATTTACGTAAAAGCCCTGGTGAATCTTAGAATACCAGAAAAGGTGACATGAGTGATAAACTGCCATCTCCGTGCAGGGTGTCTGTCCAGGTTTAAAGAGTGTTGGCTTTTTAAACAGCTAATTGACTTATAAAAGAAGAAAAAAGTATTGGAGGTAGAATTTGCAAAGCAGCTTCAATCAGAAAAATGGAAAATCATGAACATGTCCAAACAGAGGCTTGAATATTTTTTATAGGGTTTTATTTCAAAAAAGCTAAAATATTTAGCTCTGACCCAAAATGACCTGAATTTAAAAAAGGAAAAGAGAAAGCATGAAAGGACTAAGATGTCCCAGATTTAGAAAAACAGACTTCATTGTGAATTGAGTTGATCTGATTTTTTTTTTTTCCCTCAGTTAATTGAAAGCCTTGAAAAAATCTGCTGTTATTTAATATGCACTGAGCTCTTTAAATGAATTTTTGCTTCGAGAATGAACTGAAAAATTCATGATCCGGGATAGCAAGGATCATATTCAGGAATTAGTTGGAAAAGGTTTCCTAACTTATCGTGTGGGGCAGCAGCAGCATGCTTTCACGGTTTTATCATTTACTGTACATGAACATCCTGATTTTTGCTCCTCGCTTTTTTAGATCAGTAGGGTCCAGAGCACAGATGTAAGAAACACGGGGGTGCCGCAATTAAAATAGCGAGCTGAGTTCCATTGGAAGAGCTCTCAGGGATGGCTAGGAGCTGAGAAAAATAAACACCGAGAAGCTTATTTCACTGTTCACTGTCTCGGAGCTGTGCTGGCTGCTGGTTGTGCATCATACCTAGCGTTTGGTCAGCCAAAAGAGGTTAGGGGGGTTTTGTTTTGTTTAGGTTTTGGGTTTGGTTTGGTTTTGGCTTGTTTTTTTAAAGTAACTTTGGTTTCTGTCTTCCTGCTGGGTATAACAAGAGCAGTAAAGCTAGGGACTCTGAATCTACACCTTGCCCCACGCAAGTAAAAGGTGGTCTTTCTGTCTTTCAAAGCTAGATAGCTGTTTTCTCAAAAAAAAAAAAAAAAAAAAAAAAAA
>Ga0065711_1035577_pt1 | contig 22112 bp, 13 predicted proteins | sample Hoacrofraction12_FD_59098 | JGI IMG/M metagenome (GOLD analysis project Ga0065711, IMG submission 59098) | Hoatzin crop microbial communities from Cojedes, Venezuela - Epithelial fraction 12 v2 (version 2) | ecosystem: Host-associated > Birds > Digestive system > Esophagus > Crop | place... | reverse complement strand
GGACGCGGCCGGGCCGGGGCCGAGCGCTGCTCGGGGGCGGGGGGAGGCCCGGCCGCCGCGCTCTGCGCCTTCCAGCGCACGGCCGGCTCTCGGCCCCCATCCCAGCCCCCGTTTTTTGAAGCCGGTGCCCCCGGCGCCACCTTTTCGGCGCGAAGGAAGCCGCGCCCGCTCGCAGCGGTCCTGGGGCCTGGCGAGGCTCGAGTCCTCCTCTGCGCCCCTCGGGAGCCGTTCATCGCCAGCGGCCGGACCTGCGAGGCTCCAAGCCAGGGCGCTTCCAAAGATGGCCCTCGGCCCCGAGGGGCCAGCGAGCACCTCCTCCTGGGGAGCAGCCCCGGCCCTGCCGCAGCGCAGGGCACCCCGGCAGCATTTCCGCAGGTGCAGAAACAGCTCCGAGAGCGAAGAAGCCGGAGCATGGGGCAGGGGTTGGCCAAATGGGCAGCCACGTCCTCAGCCACACACGGTGCAAACACCGGCAAGGTCTTCTCCCACTGCCCCTCTGGGCCACCCACCCCCTGGCCGCGCTCAGACCTGCAGGCTGAAACGGGACCTTCGAAGGACAGAGGTTTGCCTCAGTGATGCTTGAAGGTGCACCAGGAGACCAACTGGCACACCAAACATATTACGGCCATCAGAGGAGGAGGTGAAGCTGCCCCAGGCACAGTCAGACCCAATACCATGGCAATTCCTTCAGCTCTGCTGAAAATACTCATTACAGAAAGCAGTAATGTCAATTCTTTATTCCTTCTTGGCACTGCTTCCTCGAGTCCTTTCAGTTCCCAGATCATGGCTGTGGGCAAGAGACGGTGACGGTGGGAGGAGGAGCAAAACGAAGGTGGGCTTGGGGCAGGACAAGCTCTGGGACCCCGAAGGCTGATTCTGCAGGGGCACAGCGCTGCTTATGAGCAGGAAAGCTGTCCCGGCCTCCCAGCAACTCCAGCAGGAAGTAAGAAGTCATCTTTCTGATAAAATCTTACTAGCCAATTTTGAGGTAGCACAAGCTGCAGGTCTACTGGCTAGCAACAGCTTTGGGTCCTGCTGCCCAGCTAGTCACAGCATCCCCAAAGTTCTGATGACCCATAACTGCGTTTTTATCTGACTAGTTTAGGACACTCAGTATGTCACCAATATAATTACTCGGCCACTAATACGTCCCATTTGTGCCATTTTACTCACTTTTCCCCTCAAATCACTAATTCATGCTATGCAAAATTAGCTTTCACATGATGACTGCTAACGATTATCCACAGAGAAAAGATGGCAGTTGTACGATTATTATAGTAAAATGGATAGCTTACTCATCACGCCGGTTTATTTAGGGCCAACGTCTCCAGCGCAGGGCCCTCTGGTGGTACCTTCTGTTTTCTTGAAGGAGTCCTGTGTAAATCCCCTTTCATCATTTTCTCGTTCTTCTAGGTTTTGTCATAAAACAATCTTTGTGATAGATCCATCAATAGGTTACTTTTGACAGTGCTTTTTGCTGGTCTAGCTCTTAACAATTATAGTAATCTCTTATTTTCCATCATACAGCATATATGTGTGTGCACGTATTTTTGTATACAATACAAACACTTTTTTTCCTAGCAGACTTACTTGTTATTTCAAAGGAATTTTAAAAAACTTATTTTCCAGAATGGCAACTGGATAGGATCTCTTACAGCTCATGAAAAATCATGGAAGTTTTCCCAAGTAACTGTAGTTAACTATCTCCTAAACTTACCTTTCCCAAGCCCACTTGTCTTAATTTTCCAGAAAGGTAATTTCAGCTTCTGTGGGGGATCTGTGCACCCACACTTGGTGCTGAGATTTGCTTTCCTGCACACATGTTCTCCCGGAGCTTGCACATGCTCTGTACACCCGATATCAGGTACTTCAAGCAGCACACACGTGTTGCCCATGTAGCCCCTGCTGTGGTTGCGCTTGTGGGACAGGGAGTTGGAGTGTACATACTTGTAACCTGATTTCCTCTCAGCTATGGAATCCTTCATGCTGGAAAACAGTCCAGCCTCTAGAATAGACGTCTTATTATGAATAAAGAATCAAGATGCTTCATGCCAGTGAAGATCTATTCCAGCTGGCTACTGAGGTATATTGAATATTTTGCCATAGGACCATTATATCCCTCGACCATATAAACAGAGATGAAAATTCATGATTGCATGGATTCTCCAGCCTTTGTCATAGAGCAGTAGGTTGACATCATCTGTATGACCTTGGTGGAAATGATGAGTAAAACCTAGATCCAAAACTGCCTTGCTTGCAGTAGACCTACCACAACCATGCTGAGTCTTGCTTGTCTTTGTGGAGGAAGCCGTAGATGAGGGTCTCATTCACAGATGAGAAGAGGCTACTGGCCATGCAGTGACTTTTCCGTGAAGCAGGTGGCAGGCCTGGGTCTCTATCTTTGCAACAGAACAGTTGGCATTTTTCATTTTGACGAATAAACAAGGCCAAATTTATGAACATCTCTCTCCACAGATACAACCACAGAATGGAGTCCAGTCCTCGGGCACCTCTACCAAGAGGGTGTAGATGCTCCCAACCTGCTCCTTTAGGATTTAAGGAGAAGAATCCATTCAAATATGTATTTCATCCTCTCAACATGAAGCTTCATCATTCTAAGAAAGAATGGTGCTTTTCCCCAAGACAGCGGCAGGTAGAATTACCTCAATCTGCTTAGAGCACGTACCCAGCTCTCCTGAGAGAGAACATGCACCTTCTTACGGGTGAAAGGTGGGAGGTTATATAATTAACAGCAATCACCACCAAACTTTATCTACGATTTACTAAGCTTTCCTGCACAGCAGGATCCCACTGGTGTCAGATTGACCGTTTTGGTCACGTGTCATTCAGCGTGGGAGGCGAGGCAGGAGGGGCTACAGCACTTCCCCAGAGCTCGGCACCCCACGAGCCGTATACACTACAGGCTGGTAAGGAGGGCACAGCTCTTGGAGCGGGGAGCAGGAGTGTTTCACAACCCTTCCAAAACTTGGACTCACACTACCTCCGTTCATTACTGGAGCTAAGTCACCGTACACGTGAGTTGTGGTGATTAATGTGAACCTACCACGATCATCAGGACTGTGCTGCTCTGCGAGTGATACCAACAGTAGCTTCTCTGTTGCCTCCCAGAGACTGATCCTCTCTCCAGCTGAAAACCTAGGCTAATTCATTGAGGAAAACATAGCATCATCCTGAACCAGTCTGTCCCACTACAGATCGGTAGCATGTGACAGCCCCGTTGACTCTGAAGGCTTTTCCTTGGATGAATCTGCCATCACAACTGCACTACAGATTTGTCCTTTGCATTTAGTGACAGGAAAAATACTCGCCAGATTTTAAACCAGTATTAGTCATCCTAAACGCAGCTGAGAGGAAGATTACTTACTCTGTCCTAGTGCTACCCTTCCACAGGTCGGCAAAGAACACAGGGGACAGTTGGACATTATTACTAATAAAAAGCAGAACCAGAAAGGACTTCACAACAGCACATTCCTTCCCAAAGGCTCAAGTTGCCTTCCTTGTTCATTAGATGTTGCCAAAGTCGAGAGTGTAAAGTACACCAAGGCACTGGCCCTGTTTTCCACGGGAAATGTGGGCTATAGATACCAACACCAACGCACATCTAAAACACGCGAGTCTATCCATAAACAATGAACGGGAGGCAGCTTTCGCAGCAACCGAGGTATCTGCAGAATTCGGACAGCGCTGCGGTTTCATGTAGCCTAAGGAGCAGGAGAAGCGTTGCAGACAGCATGCAGAAGAGCGGGCAGTTGTGCAGGCTCAGTAACAACGGCACCTCACATTTAGCGAAGTGAAGCTTGCTGTCAATTCTGAAATATTTTAGTATCAAAAATACATTGCACTGTTGCTTCAGTCTTTTACGTTTCTTTTACGACAGCACCTTAAATGCGAGGTTAAGCACAGAAACCACGCTACTTCATAAATACACATATCCGACAGCCTCCTTCGTGGCAGCTTCCAAGCCACCAGACTTCAGCACGCGCTGCAACCCCATGGCAGAATGAGCACGTTTGGCTGGCAACCGCAGCAGCAGACGAGCCCGGTCCATACGGGGCTGGCCATCTGGAGCTGCCGACCGCGCAAGGCCACGCGCGGCCACGCCGGACCACCTGCCTGCTGGCCAAGAGGCAGTCGCCACAGGCTTGATACCAACTGCAGCAGCAGCAATGCATCTGCTGGAATCTGGGCCAGATAACCTCTTCCTAAGGTTCTGAAAGTGGGACATCCAGAACAAATCACCTTCAAGGTTCGGCTACGCAAAAGGCAGAATTCTCAAGATCCTCCTATGCAAACCTTGAAAGTTAGTAAAATTCAAAATTTCAGAAAGAAGAGAAGCTTAGTCATATGATTGTATCAGAATTTAAAGAGCCCTCCTTGTGAATTTTCATTACCTTTACCTTAATCCAGCCTTGACATAACACAGCAAAAAATGAAAGCCACCAAAAGTCATCTGCTGCAATATATATTTTAATTCAAAGTGAATCTCGACAGTAATACACCATAAATTCTTATTTTGACACTCACCAAAATAGTCACCTGGAAAACCCGCTTTTTGTGACAAAGTACAGAAGGCTTGGTCACATTTAAATCACTGAGAACTAGAAAGAAATACTAATCGCAAACTGTAAGAGACATTACATCCATAAAAAATTTTCCCAGTCCTCATATTGTAATATTGCACAGTGCAATTGCTACATGGCGAACTAGTGTAGCAGAGAAACCCAAAGCAAAAAAAAAGCCACAAGTCTACAAATTGTTAAACAGTAACAGTTCAAACTCATTAATCAAGTCTCTATCACTGGGTATTTCTAGAACAAGTCTTCCTACAGCTTGCAGTGTGATTTAACTTTTACTTAACACAAACCAAGTTAATTAGCAGTAAAAACAGAAAATTTAAAAATTAAAACCAAAAAAAGTTAATACAGTAGCATATTTGACCAATAAAACACCCTGAAGTTAAAAACTGAACAGAATAAGTTCATATAAAATCTTGCAAATTAAAGTAATATGCAGATATGCAATTCTGTAGTCATGCAGTGTTTTATTTAAAAAAGGCATTAAAACGGTAACATGTAAAAATGCTTCTCAGAGGATGACTTTTTTCACAGAAAAGGCCCTCGCCCTGAAAGCTTTTTTTTTTTTTCTGCAGATGGGCCCCGGACTCTTGCAGTCACAAGAGTCCGTTCTCTCCGAGCGTATTGCAAGAAGGGGGAAAAGTCACCCGCTGTACTGAATTTGAGCTGTGGCAGGATCCCAAATATTTCATTCTTTGAAATGCAGACAATTCTAAAATTGCGATACATAGAAAGAGCAGCAGATCAATTTGGGGCGTGTTTACAGCAACTTTCTCCTGCATATGGGAGGACAATGTTGTGATATACGGATAACTGTGTCAATTTAACAAGAACGTTAGCTTAAAACCTTAAGCACAGTAAAAAGAAAGTACAGTAAATACAACAGACCAATGAAGATCCCCATGGCCCCAGAAAAAAAAAAATGCAGTATTTTTTTGTTATCATAATACAAAACTGATTTACTCCATTTGCACTGGTGATTCTTGGTGTGTCCATCGCCTGCAATGGAGTAAGCACCAAAACGACGTTGCTTCCCAACACAAGGGAGTGAACAGAAAACCATCTGCTGGACCTACAGCACGAGTTTGAAGTGGTAAGGTGGATATCCAATTCGAGCATTTTCTTGACTCCCTATCTTAGGTTTTATGTATGTGTTGATAAGATCTCAAATTCATCAGGATACTCCTAGTTTCTAATGTATATTTTATATACACACACTTGTACAAAATGCATAGAGTTGGTTACTAAAAACACTGAAACTTTTGGGAAAAGTTAGGTTTCTTAATTTTCAGTGTGAATAAAAATGTACTGCTGGTATTTTTATTATTTTTTTATCATCTAATACTGTTGTATTTTAGTTATTACTTAAAAATAAATCAAATGTAGGCACATTTATCTCATTCAGACATTCATTAAATAAAACACTGCTTGTGTTAGTGGAGTAAAGAAAAAAATTACCAGTTATTAGCTTACTGACAGAGTTATTTTCAAAATGCTTTGCACTCTTATTCCAGTCAACATTGCAAGGATTGTATTCCAGATGTTGTTTTAAAAAAAAGTTAAGTCAAGCCTGCAAGATGCAGCTTCTTAAGTGTCTACACAATGCCAATATGAAAACATAAAAAAATTAAGTTACATCAATACATCCACTTATATGCAGTGATGAGCTCAAAGTTAATGGAGATAAAATACTGATGCAAATAACACACCCCAAAAAAACATACGCAATCATCTTCCACCATTTACAGTATAGTAGTTATGACACTTCAAACATGAAAACAAAACTAAAAAAAAAAAAAAAAAAAGAAAACAAAAACCAAAAACAACCAAAAAAACCCCAAAACAAACCAACCCAAAACCCGGCTTCTATTTCATGTAATTAGACTCGTACAGAAATCAGAAGGCTAAGAAAGAACTAGTTAATCACCTAATTTCACAGCTATCTGAAGTGGCAATCATTATATAGCAGCTTATCTATGATACATTCAAGATAAATGATACAATTTATTACTTGCCCATAAGCTAAAACACAGCCTCAGCTTAATACCTTCCGTAAATCCCATCTCTACACTACAGTATACTTGAGGTCTATGAAAAAGTAGCTACCTGTTATAGGAAATGGATGATTAAGTCTTTGGTGCTGCAAAAGCAACTTCATTTGAACAAAACAAAAAACAAAAAGACACACTTCCTATAGAAAAAAAAAAAATATGCAAAAAGCATGTAATTTACGTCCCTGACGGAATGTATTAAATAAGCAAACACCCGCAACAGGCTAAAACAAATACTATAAAGTAAAAAGACTAAAATCTCTCCCATGCATAAATGAAAGATTGCACACAAAGAACTCACATCTTTTCAAGCTTCAATAGTAAATATTCTGCTACTAGTTATTAAATACTGCATGGTTTGCTCAAGCTAAGATGAAACCACACCATGGATCAACGAGCACTTGGCTTTTTCTTTCATTAGCTAGTCAGTCATGCCTACCGCACCTCTAAACATTTTATTAAATCCAATTAGACAAACACTTCAAAAATAAACTACTTAGGTTGTATTGCAGTTCCATTTACCAGTACGAAATACTGTGTTGTGTGTCACTACTCAATAGCTACTGAATCAACTTTTCTTAAGCACTACTACAGTCTTGTCTTGAAGCTAGATCATTCTGGGGGGAAAAAAAGACAGCAAAATTCAGCTACAGCAAAACATGCTGCCTTTTCGATAAGGAAAACACACCCAATACTAAAATCATACCACACGAAACCCAAACTGAGCATTACGCTATCAAAAAATCAGCAGATTCGAATTTTTAAGTGCTGCAGTCCTCAACATTTATATATAAGTAATAACATTAACAACCTCAAATATTTAAGGCACTATGTGTGGGAACAGTTTACAATGCAGCTGATATTATTAGGACAACAACATTTAAGAGCAATGTTTAGGCTTTTTTGCCCATGCAAAAGACACATGCAATGTGAAGAACAACAGCTCAACTTTTAGATAAGTGACTCAACATTTAAACACCAAGATACGCCATACAAACAAGTTACTTCTACACCGTACTGCTGACATATGTGCATCTGTTGCTCTAGTTCTGTACACTGAATGGCTTCCCAAATGTAGACGTGTCTTGCACTAGTTAGAAGGCAATTTTATAAAAAATAGCAGGAGCAAAACCAGATTTCTGCTCCCATAAGTCACCTGCCTAAAGTTACTATATAAGAAGAAAACATGACCAAAGACAAGTTATACCAAATGTGCAAAACACATTAAAAGTGAGTTTTTTTAAAGCTCAAGGTTGTTTAAATTGCACCCAAGTCTACATGATTCAAAAAAATAATTTTCCTGTTGTGCCATGGCTAATATTTAATAAATACCATGCTGCTTCTTAAATCAAACTTCCGTATCATTGAGCTTCCTCAACATACTGTACACTTGAGTTCTCACATAAATGGATACTGGCTGAGTTTTGTTGGACTCAATGGAAATCCTGTGTAAGCAGGTGATGCTGCAATGTACGAATGTGGTGGGAAAACTGGTTTGTACTGAGTCTGATGAATGGTTGGGGAAGGCAAGAGACGGGGATTTATGCCAACTGGAACTTGGTGTACTATGCCACTGGGATGAGATATATTGTACGTCGGATGTTGTAACAAGGGTCTTGAGGTACACGGCGAGGCAAGAAGGTGGGCAACAGGTGCAGCAGTACTAAGGGGTGCCGACGAGGGGTACGGAAGAATAGCAGGCTGTCCTCCGAGGTGGGTACTTCCAGGGAGATGTGCGTGCACGGCAGTGGGATTTGGACTTCCTTGTGGAAGGGAGAAAGCAAGACCGGCAACACTGGCTGGGATGTAAGCCTGCTGCCTCCGATGAGCATAGTTTCCGTTCCACTCCTGCAGCCCCGATCCATAGTGCTGAACCTGTCCACACAGAGAAATGGGCAGGCCTTAACATTTCCAAGTATAAAGAGAATTTGAAAAATGGAATAATGCACTAAAACTAGTCAACTTAAAATCAAGAGAAATATAGAGACAGGAATAATTAAATGCTTAAACAAAAAAAATGTATTAGCTATTTAGAAAGTAGCACAGACAGGAAATCTGACAATAAGAGATGGTCAACAGAACACAAGTTATTTTAATGCTCTTGCAAAAGAAAAAAAAAATGCCATGCTGGGCTGTTTTAACAGAAATACCATGTATCACATGAGCAAGGTGCTTATTCCACTCTACTCAGCACTGGCTTGGCATCAATTGGAAGTGCTGCATTCAGTTTGGGCACCATAATGAGGCACAAAGAGGACAAATAGGAGAGAAATTTTAGAGGAGAGCAGAAAAAATAATAAACGGATTGAAAATATCTGAGACAACTAGGCAAACAGAAGTCTAGGGCTATGATCACAGGAAGATGTGGCAATCATTAACAGTTATACAGAGAAAGACTGGAAATCAATTACTCCCATTAAATGATGCAGACTTCAAACTACATAGGGGATCTACCAAAGAAGGAAGGATCAGCATAAATTTTTGTAATGAAAATAATGTTCTACACTTTCTGCCAAGAGGCTGAGGAGCTGCAGTCATTGAAGAGATTAAAAATTAATACTATGCTGATCATATTAACGTTTGCTTAGAACTAATTAAACCAATCCTTCTGCATAATCATGCAGAAGGGGAGACAGTGTCACCCACCTAAATGTTTCTTTCCATCTAAACTATTCAAGTCCTTATTGGTAAATCCTCTTATCTGCACATAGCACGTTTGCATTTAGTATTTAACTTGGAATTCAATATTCACAGTTACTCTGCAGGACCTACACAAACAGGTACTGCTCTTATATTAAATGTACCTCCAGGTATCTAACCAAAAGCTCAATGCAGCTACAACTCAAAATTAATCAATTAAAAAGAGCTTAAACTCGATGTCGTGTGTCAACTTCAGCTCTCAGCCACAATCGACACGTTTACTATGGTGTTGGGTAACGATAAAAGTAGCTTTTACATGAACTTTGGGTATCTTCCAACACGGGATTGAACTACAATCACAACCTCTTTCCCCCCAGCTTCACCACCTGGCAGCCAAGGTAAGGAAGAGCTGGGTTTGCTAAGCTCTGTCTCATCTCTGGATACTCAAACTACAAGCATTTTCATGCACACTACGAACAGAACAAGACTGAAACACAGCCACAGTGTTTAACTGCACACTATGTACATTTAGCATTTGGATGTAGGAAAAAAAAAAAATACGCCAACACATTTTTCGTTTTGTCTCGTGCTTTGATTTTGTGCAGGCATTGATAATTTTCCCACTCTGGCTTTTCAATCATTTTTTAAAATGCTGCTTTAAGAAAATGACCAAAAGTGAAAGATACTTATGACTTGTCCAGTACGTTGAAATCCGTTTTTCAAGATTTGAACACTTCTGCAATCAAGCTGTTGAAAACCTGCAGTTGCCATTGACAGCAATTGAAATTGTGAGCTTTCAGCATGTTTGGAACCTCAAGACAGAAAATAATGTTTCTTAGATGTGAGTAAGTACACATACCTGACTGAAGTTTACATGTTGCTGATGGAATGATGATGTCAGTTTTTGCTGACGGTTTCCTACCATAGAAGACTGGTTTATTCTTCCCAGGACAGACCGACTCTTTTTCAGTGGCTGGCACGTAGCATCTTCCAAGACACAAATGAACAATGTTATCATTTTGTTGTCCCTATTCTCTTCTAACAAAAGTTAAACAAAGTTTCATTTGCTTCAGCATACAGGGAGAAATAATAAAACAATACACTAATTAAAGTCAAAATCCAACGCAATTCAGAAGTGTTTATTACATATCAGCAGATATATGAGTAGGTCAAAATCTTCATGTGTATGGCTATCAAACAAGTATTTAAATTTCTATTCTTATCTACTAGTAAACACCTGAACTAACTTACCTGTATTCACCATCTGCTCATCAAGATGGAATCTGTTTTCAAGTCTCATTGGTGGTACCACTACCGTACAAACAGCTGATTTGGTTTCAGGATTACCCGATGCTCTTGCTTCCTTATTTTTATTGGTACTAGCTACAAAGCCATTTTCCACAAATGGGCTGTCATGTCCTGAAGAGTCTGAAGCTGGGGAACCATCCACTGTATCACATCCACTTTCCTGTTCGTCATCTGACATACTATCAAAAAACAAAAGTATTGCACTGAAACAAATGCATTTTCATAGTATAGATCCATTTTACTAAATTATCACATAAAATTTATGGAAGTGAAACTACTCAAAGGTGGACAAAAATGTTACATTTTAATTACACAAGCACAGACATTCAGATGGCAGTTCAATATTCAAACTCATTCTATACATAAATTCCAAGGCTCAGATAAAGAAGATAACTACTACATAAATACTTTGATGTGTAACCCAACTTGCACACACTTTGTAATTTATTTTTCAAATATTCTTGTACTTGTAAACCATCGAAATTCAGATTTTTAGGTCAAACAGAGGGTTGAAGAAGATTATTTCATTTCTTCCTGAATCAAAACATAAAGGCCTCCTGATGGTTACTGTGCTAGCAAATGAGAGCATACTGATTTAATTTCCTTCTAGAAATCAGCCACATCCCAGAGTCTGTGAAAAGCCATCCCCAGGGCCCGTGAGAGTCAGAATGGGATGGAGCGAGCAGAGGAAGCAATCTGCACAGCAGCAGGCAGCTCCTCTCATCCGCATATCAACTACCAGCAGCTACGCTAGACCTGATCTACTGAAAAATCAGGTCTCTGAAGCTCCCCCAGAGAGCACTGCCTGGGCATGACCGATAGATTCTTTTTCATAGATTTAGATTAAGGAGACAAATGCAACCCTCTGTTTACATGGTGGCTATTTTGGCATTTGTGGTCTGTGAAATCCATGCTGGTCAAGTGGTGCAAACTCATTTATTCAACCACTTTTATCTAGCAGCTGGAAGGGGAAAGAGGTGGAGAAACCAACTCATAATAACAGCCTTTGCTAACATTTATTGAAGCTCCATGCTTGTATCAGAAGGAGAAAAGGCTAAGATGATGGTAAGTGCCAGCTGCCAGAAGCAAGACCACAGGTCAAGCAGTGGAACCAGAACCAAATACCTTTTAGGCAGCAAGCAGTAAACAACCTGGGAAAGGAAACTAATTTTCAATTAGGTATATTGCCAGAAAATATATTAATCTCATTTATGTATTACTTATTACACAAGCAAAAGGTACATCACATACACATCACTAACAACAACAAAAGAAATTTAACTAGTCCAGGACAGTGCCAGGTATGGATTATAAAGATAGCAAGAGACATCATTCACTTGATGAAGGTAAAAAGAATGATACGGGGTGGTGAGTAAGTAAGTGTAGATGCGAATAAAGTTCCTGGTTAGAAAGGACAGGCATGAGAATCAGGAATTTCTATAAATTAAAAAAACATGAAAACTCCAGTTTATGTTACAAATTGGTGGAATACATGCTTAACTTAAACCAAGCAAGTAACAGCAGTGAATTGACTGACCCCTAAACATATGGCCAAGTCCTTTGGTGATTTTATAGCGAATGTAACAGGTCCTTATAGCATGGTGATTAAATTAAGAAAATGTAAGTAAAAGTATTTATAAAATTTAATGTTTTGTGAAAAGTACTTTGACACTATGAGGGCCAGCAAAAAAGCCTGAAGTCTTGGTCAACAGAGCTGGTTAATTCCGAGTAGTTTTTTTAAGTAACAAAGAGTGATACTGTGACAATTCATTATATTTCTATATTCTTAACTTTTGATTCAAGTTACTAATTATATGACTTACTCCAAATCAAAAGCTAATGAAACCAGAATCTGATGCACCGCTCTGCTATTGACATACAGTTGAATTACAGAGGTGAATTGAATTACATGTCAGTTCCTTGCAATTAAAAAAAACACTGTAAAATCAAGCCGGTCTTTATAAAAAATCTGTCTGTAGTTTTGAACATTTTGATATTAAAGAATATCATAAGCATTACTGACAATTTTAACTAGCAACCAGTAAGATCACCTGAGGCCTCCCAGTATAAGGCACATCTTGTTACCTAAATCTTTACTAAAATTTAACCATTTGAATGGAAATTCTTGAAATGCTTCTAGCTATTCTCTTGTTTTACAGTCAGAAATGACAAATGCTTAAAAACAGGACCAGGGAAATACACCTGGGTTAGTCCATCTATCTAACTCTGGCAACTTTTTATATTAACATCTCCAAAGTCTCGGAAACGGCGGAAATTTGTCTGGGATTATCTTCTACATCAAGTCACCCTAAAAAAATGAAAAAACTATCCACGTGCTTCATTACTATACTGTTGTTGGATCTAGCAGTTGTGTCTGCAGAATAAGTTGCATCAGTTCAGTAACCGAACAAAAAACTAATTCACTCAAAAACCTGTGTGACTGGATTCAGCGCAACACAAAGCTGCATCTTCAGTAAACAAAACCTTTCCCTCATTTTAGCACTCACCAGACTACACACGTCACCTCCTTAGAACATGTCTTCCCAGCCCTGGACAGTATAGAGCAGAACAACCCACTACACCTTTCAGCATATTCAGTGTCCAACAATGCAGAGACACACTGGAGGGAAGGGGTGCCATCCAGAGGGACCTGGACAGGCTGGAGAGGTGGGCCTGTGCGAACCTCATCAAGTTCAACACGGCAAAGTGCAAGGCCCTGCACCTGGGTCAGGGCAATCCCAAGCACAAATACAGGCTGGGCGGAGAATGGATTGAGAGCAGCCCTGAGGAGAAGGACTTGGGGTACTGGTGGATGAGAAGCTCAGTATGACCTAACAGTGCGCAATCGCAGCCCAGAAGGCCAACCACATCCTGGGCTGCATCAAGAGAAGCGTGGCCAGCAGGTCGAGGGAGGGGATTCTGCCCCTCTACTCTGCTCTGGCGAGACCCCACCTGGAGTCCTGCATCCAGCTCCAGAGCCCTCAGCACACAAAAAGACATGGACCTGTTGGAGGGATGGAACACCTCTCCTATGAGGAAAGGCTGAGAGCGCTGGGGCTGTTCAGCCTGCAAAAAAGAAGGCTCCCGGGAGACCTTATAGCAGCCTTCCAATATCTGAAGGGAGCCTACAAGAAAGCTGGAGGGACTTTTTACAAGGGTATGTAGTGACAGGACAAGGGGTAATGGCTTTCAACTAAAAGATGGTAGGTTTAGACTAGATATAAGGAAGAAATTCTTTACTGTGAGGGTGGTGAGGCCCTGGCACAGGTTGCCCAAAGAAGCTGTGGCTGCCCCCTCCCTGGCAGTGTTCCAGGCCAGGCTGGATGGCGCTTCGAGCAACCTGGTCTAGTGGAAGGAGTCCCTGCCCATGGCAGAGGGGCTGGAACTCCATGATCTGTAAGGTCCCTTCCAACCTGAACCATTCTATGATTTGTTCAAAGATTTCAGGCCTTTCAAAATGCCAAACAGATGTCAAAGTTATTCACACAAAAGTCTGCCCCCTCCACTTTTTTTTAGGGGAGAGGGTTGTGTTTATATAAACAGAATCATTTATACCTATAAACTATCCACTAAAAGCATCATCAAGTCAGGCTGTCCAAAATTTGAAACAAATAAACCTGCCTGTACAGACTAGCAGTTCCATTTCCTTGCCAATATATGCTGTGATAGAATCTTTAATTACTTTAAACAGACCTTTTTTTCTGTTAAGACTCCAATCTTATCCACTTCACACAATGAAACTGCTCTGAGTTTTAATCACTCTGTTCTATATATCAAACTATTTTACAGAAAATAGGAAGTCAACTGTAGAATAAATCTAAAAGAACTGGTCATGCTTATGGTAACCACAGATTGCTTGAAAACAAAAAGAATTGTATCCATAGAACACAGAATTTCAATGGGATTTTGAGTAAATCATATTAAATCAAACTTTTCACCAATACCAGCAACTATATATCCCAAATGTTTCTTGGTCTCCATACTCATATCTAGAAATCTGATTTGTAGAAGTGCTAAGTACTTACAGCCACAACTAAAGTTTCAACACGTTAGCACCTGAAGGGTAGGGACCGAAACAGGAAAAGCCCCAAGCAGAATATCTCAAGTCACAGGTTCAAGTCTGAGTATCACACAGACAGATGCTTCAGTGTCAAATTCTCAGGTACTGTAGCAAACATGCCATTCATTTTCAGAGTTGCATTACATGTTTTTCTAAGAGTGAATTTTGAATAATGTGCAAAAATGAAGGCTTAAGTAGACATCAAGCAGTGAAGATAAAAATATTTAAAAGCTGCTCATACGAACAGTGTTCATGTAAGTGAAGCTTACGTTTGGTAGAAGAAAAAAGGCATCAATATCATTAAAGATTTCAACACAAGATACACAATGGGAGAACAAGAAAGTGCAAAAATTAAAGATGTTCTGGTAACTTCAAATCTGTCACGTCCTACTTTGGCTTACTTAATTTTGCAACCTTAGAAGATTTTTGTTCTAAAGGAAGTTGCGTGCAACATGTTTACACTGTCTGTGTAAGCATCATTCATTCAGTATTCTGAAAACTTCCAATGTAGCAAGACAGATCTGTTAGGAACCATAAAAGAACAGTCTATGCCATGCAACTGCAGGCCAATAAATTAATTTTTAAATACATCACTTCGCCTCAACCAGATGGCAACATAACAAAACTTTCACATTTTTTATTATAAACTGAGTCCGCTGTATACTACTATCTTTCTTTTTACTGAAAGGAGCACAGCTTTTTACCTGTTGGATCTCTTGCAAGGAGATGGACTAGACTGTCCCGAGGAGCTAGTACTCAGAGTGCTATCAGGACTGCTGAGAGAACACACGCGGTCAATGTTCAGGGTGTTCTGGCAGGCTTCACAGTCAAGGCTACCTTTACACCTACCACACAAAAAGAAAGTGAGCAAACCTACTGTCTCTCATTCATTCTTTCCGCACGCCACCGACTTCAGTGCAATTATGGAATAAAAAAAATGGTCAAATATTAGAAAAGGTCCCTTAAATGTAAATTAGTATCCAATTCCTCGTTTCTTTTACATCCAAAACAGATTTTTAAACCTTTTCAGAGTTCTTTTGGAAATTTTAGAATAAACTTACATTTTTTTGAAACCTACTAAATGAATAAACTTTTTACTGAATCAATACTGAAACGAGCAGATAAAAGATTTTACTACAGCAGTTCAGCGCCTTGAAACATTTAACAAAGTTTAGATTTAAAACGCAAGTTCCTCCAGTTCAGAATCCTTACAAGTAAAAATAAAAGCTGAACAAATATTAAATTTTTAAGCCCTCATTTAAAATGATACATGCTTCTTTGATAGCTTTGTGAAAGAAAACTCCTGAGGGGGAACACGCTCAGCATCTGCTTTCATAACCAAATGCACACCTTTTCATACTGTTAGAGAAGTAATTTTTACCCACGTGTATGTAACATTATCTACTGGATGCTACTGCTAGAACGATAACACTGATTATACAAAGCCAGAACACTGACGTTCAACGAATAAATAGGATATAACAGTATTAAGCAAAAAAAGTGTGCTGGACCTAAAAATATTCTGCTTTGACCAAATCTGTCACAAAAGAGTAATAAATTATTTGTTTCCTGTTGCAAATGCCTGATGTACTAACAAGGTAGACTTTTCAAAGTATTTTTCACTTGAACACATTGCTACAGAGTTAACTTCGTGAAATTTGATTAGAACTGAATCATTTGTCTTTTTCTAACTTGGATTCATTAAATACAGCAGTTATGCTAAGACAGCTGTATTTAAATGACCCCTTAATAAAAGTAAACATCAGTTCTTACTCTCTCAGTGAATGTGTTCGTCCTACATCATCTTCATCTGTGTCACTGCTGATGGTGATCACGCTGACTGCTGGGCTGGGCGAACCGGCAATGAAGATAGCCTGGCGCTGTTTGGTTGAAAGAGATGAATCAGGGTCCAGCCTGACCGATGCTCCACAACAGCTACTTTCCTGTCCTTCTGAGTTATGATTGTCCTGTGCTTCTATACAACTTATTCTCTTTACAGCCTTCAGGTTAAGTATCTTTGGAGATATAAAGGCTGAATTTTGAATATTGGTATTTTGTAACACATTGCTCCTGTGAAGAAAACACAGCATTTGACATTTAGTGAATCTCTACCAACAGACCTGAAAGCTGTACTACTTTGAACAAAAAATAAATAAAGCACTGCAGGTTAAACCACCAATTTCCTAAACTAATACAAAGAAAAACATAGAACAGGAAACAGTCATAAATACTCGGCCATATATGATTTCAGACATTAATACAAAAAAAAAAAAATCCAGAAACATGCTAATAAGAAGCTACATTGCCACATCCAAAGTAAGTACTATCTAAGACTGAAATTTGTAACAACATTGAACACAATACATTGAAAATCCCTTTTTCTTATAAACAAAAAAAGAAACTAAAATTCTGTTTGGGTGAAAAACAAGCAGACAAAACCTGGCCAGACATCCTGCAAAGATTCTCCCTGAAAACAAAAGCTGGGAGCCTCTGGATTAAATCCTTGCTGAAACTGCCCTCTATAATCCATGCTTTCCCCTTTACTGAGCATCCCACAGTTTTGCAAACGCTTTGTATGGCAGCAGAGCGTATTTTCTTCAGCAAGCAGCTAAAGTATTTTTGGCCAGCAGTGAAAGACAGGCTGTTCTTAAGATGACCATAAGGCATAATGCAACCCTGTTATATAGTATCTCTGTATTTTTATTTGTCTGAAACCAATATATCCTCACGCACATAAACTTAGGAATATCTCATTAGAGCTACCTCAATATACTCTTATACCTTCCCAAAGGCCACAAACACAACTTTGCTATCATGATAGGCACATATTAATCATCAGGAACTAAAACCTCTTACTATCTCAAGTATTTTTCCACCTAGTCTGCATTACCAAAATAGTACTGAAAACTGAAACCTTAGGGCAGAAAGAACAATTTTTCCCAAAACACCATTTAAGTAGAACTGTCGCTAACAAACATGCCACTTTTACAGGCTATTCCCCTGCCCACTGAACAGCAACTACATATATGCTATCTCTGAATGCTAGAAATATTCTACCAACCTGTTCTGACACAGTTTATTCCTCTTCGTAGCTGCAGGCTGAGGCCAGACAACATGTGCGATGCCCACGCTAACTGGCTGAGGGGCAGACAAGGTTATCTGATGTGTTAAAAGAGGCTGTGGTATCACTGAATTGTAATGGGTGCCCTGGGTAATCAGCTTCCTGAGGAAAAATAAAAGAAGTTTTATATTGCAAGTCACTGGCATCGCATCTGTAGATCTTGTTAAACCAAAGCCATTAAGTTATTGTACAAAATATACGTGGACTTACCCCCAGTCTCCAAGCCTCTGTGGGCCAGCCACAGGATCAGAGGCCAGAGATGTAGCAGGAGCTGCCACTGGTGCTACTTGCTGCCACGCAGGAACCAGAATTTGCTGCGTCTGGTTCGACCAGGTCTGTTGTGAAGCAGAGAAGGTTTCATGACACATGCAATAACTGAATTTACATTAGCTGCTTGTAGTTCAGCACAGAAGAGAGACTGCAATAGAACTCTACAGGGCTTAATAATAAACCAAGATTTTTACTTTGAAGTGAGCCAACCTGAGAAAGGATTCCTGCTCGAATCTGTAGTGGCTGAATTGCATGGGCTTGGGTCACCAATGGAACTGCATTATCCACCCTCAGCGAGAAACTGCTGGGTTTACTATGGTTTGTAGGAATTCCTGTCAGGGAGAAAAAACACATACCCAAGCTTGAAGCAAAACACCAGTCTTGCATATATTTTCAGAACCAAAAACAAACATAAAGGATAATTTTCTAACATTTTACTTTTTTTTTCTTGATGTGTTTATGATCTAATTCCACAATTCAGACTTTCAAGTCAAATATATCAACATCTAAAATATTTTTGTGCCATTACGTCTCTGCAAATATTTGATGCTGTAATTTCCAGAAAGAACCGCCCGTAGCTACTATTTGAAAACAGACTACTAGAAAGCAGAATGACTTTGGCAGAAAGTTCTGCAAAGCTAAGCATTCTACTCTTTATCACAAGTTCCATTAAAAATATTTGAAAGGAAGCAAACAAAAGTAAGCAGAACTGAATTTCAAAGCTTCTCACAGCTGACTCCGGCACATCGCATGCTCTGTATTTCCAGCTAGCTGAAATCCATTCCTCGTAGCTCTTACAGCTGGCAACACCACAAGTATAATGTGCCTCTATTGATTACCAACTCTTTTGTGGGAAAACAAAGTAAAATTTTCTGTATATGCCATCAAACATTTTCAGTAGAATTCATAATCTTATTCCTCCCTTCATCAAAATAACGCAAACCGTAGCACTGTTGGAATGTTACCACAAGAGCATAATAGGAAAAAGATGCTCGCGCTCAGTATAACTTCACTATTGTCACTGGAAACTAACAGACATATAGCAACACTGCAATGCTTACTACTAATAATAATTTTTAAGATAAAAAAGTTAAACTAAACTAAAAGAGGAATTATTTTTCAACAGATACTGTACAGAACAGCTATGCTAGAAAAAAATACTAGCTAGGCATATACACTAATTTCATCTTCTAACTGCATTTTGTGTCTTGTGCTTTAGTCAAAGCGTAAGCAATGGGTGTTCGTAGGCAACTGTTAAAGAACTACTAAAGATTAAAAGTGGGTTGTTTGGGTTTTTTTAAATCTTTACAATAAAGGATGAAAGAAAACATTCATCTGACGTAATTGTGTCGTAACACAATACTAAGTTATAACCATGTACTCCAAAGTTTTTAATTTTGAAATGCTGTTGACTAACTTTTTCCATGCAGCCATCTAGAACAGCAACATCTTAACTCTGCTAGAAGTAGCGAGCTTTAGCACTTCAGATATTCGACAGAGCAGCCAAGCAGGGAAACCTTGAAGCAGTGCCAGATACCATTAATATACCTTTCCCTCTCTGCCAGCAACTCAGCTTGTCACCTATGTGATGAAAACAATATCTTCCCTTCATTCAAGCTGTAGCAGAACTTAAATTTGGAAATTTGTCATACTAAGAATACAGTGTACAGATCACAGATAAAGTATTTGCCTGTACTGTTTCCTTTTCTATAATTGCTTTATTCTTCTGAGTACAATAAAACATTAGGGTTTTAAAATTATGGAATATTTCATTGCGTAAAGTATATATACAATTTAAATAAGAAATTTGTTAGCCATACTAAGTGCTCAGAAGGAAATCTGTATGAAGCTATGCATTTAACTCATATAGCCTCTGACACTGCACAGCGAATACTCAGAGCTTTCATGAGTGTCTGGAACCCAAGACAGATGCAGCAGCCACAAATAACATTACTGATAAAGTCTGCTGTATCTGTCTTTATCTAAAAGAGATAAAAACTTCCTGGGCTCTAAGTTTAGGTTAAAAGTGTTCTGGGTTTGTTTGTGGGGGGTTTTTTGGGTGTTTTTTGTTTTCTGGTTTTGTTTTTTTGTTTGTTTGTTTTTTTCCCAGAGTGAATCTAGTGTGATTTCTAGAACTTCAAACTGTGGAGGGAGATTTAAAGAGGAGTACCAAAATCATTATTTAAAAAGAAAAAACCATCAAAAACGTACTTCCTATGAACTCCATCATTTCAAGATCTAAACTCCACATAAAGCTGAACATCACCAAGACGGATAAATTGCATCTTTGGAGATGAAGACTATAATCAAGCTAACTTAATAAGCAAATAATATAAGCTACCTTTCCCTCCCCACAAATTACTGTTACTAGGACAAGAAAGTCTGGTTTTCATCAGCTCTTCTCTGATGAGCCCATTATACACTGAAAAAACAAGTTTTGCTTGATATGTTCTGAGACTCCCCTCAAAAATTGGAGGGACATTTGCATGATGCAAACGCATTCGGTTAGGGAAACAGGTCAGCGGCATTACTGCGTGTCCTTCTGGAGAGGCATAGCCTTATTTGGTCTTTTTCTACACTGCGGAAATATTTCTGTGCTAGCACTTCCACCTTGCAGTCTTTCAAATGTTTCTGATAATAGAACTCTCAGTCAATTATTTCTTTCCATAAATACAAAACTGTATGCTTAAAACAATCTTATCCTTTGTAATACAGGAGAGTTCAGCCAAGCTGCCCTTTCCTCCTCACAGCACAATTCAATCAACAGTCTCCAAGATCTAGTTATGTGTTTTTCAGCCATCAGAAAGCTGCGGCAGTTCTACCAAGCATTATAACATAGGACAGTAAATATGACACTGTTTACATAGGGCAGCTACATCCTTAAACGAAGATCCAAGTTTCCAGATGTTTTCTTAAACATTCACCTGGAAGCCCAGTAAAATACCCCAACTTTATTACCCAGACAGATTTATCACAAGAACTGTTGTATTTTCTTATCCTTATCCCTAGGATACCCTAGGGATGTAGTTGGGGGGTGGGGGGGGAACCAACAAAACGAACAAAAAACCCCAAGCAAACAACCACAACTGAACCAACAAACAAAAACACACCCTAACACATACAACCACCAAAAAAGAAACAAAAAACCACATCACCAAAAAAACCCACAGCACTGATATTTCCCTGGCTTTATTGTTCCCTCTCAATTTTTATTTCAGAATACCCTCCTTTTTTGCTTCAGCTTCCACATCATGTCCCTCTATTTTATCCAAGATATATATGCACAAATATCTATACATATATGTGTGTTTGTGTGGTATATGAAGATGGGCTCTGGATTTTCTGCAGATGCTGATTTGCTGTTTCTTTCAGAAAGGTGCAAGGTATCTCAATCCGACTCCCATGCTAATTTTTTTACTACATAATGAAGCTCTTTTAAACATCTAGCTTAAGCGGACATAATGGAAAAACTCAAATACTGCTAACAGACAGACAGTAACGTTCCTACTTCAGGAACTGTAACAATTACGGTTAAACATACCTTGAATAGTTGGAGGACATATAATCAATGCCTGTTGGAAAAGGTCACCGCAACCAAACTGAGCAGTTCCTGCCTGCAGCGGTATCCCTTGGTGCAAAACGGAATGGGCAGATGCAGTTAATGCCTGTGGGAACAGATTCAACACAGGCAACATTATAACTGTGAATCTAAATCTCTCACACACTTAGCCCACCAGCTTGTACACTAAACAACTGAAATAATTTATATAAATTAAAACATCGAATCCATTTTGCAATAAGCACTCTCATCTGGCCACTGGAGGGCCCTACAATACAGCACTGCTTTGCCACAGCAAACCCAGCTTGGAACCGAGTTGTGAAACACGCTGAAGTCTCATTGGTTTGTTTAAGGAAACCCTAGGAAAAAATGAGACTAAAAGACAGAAGATTTTACCACTTAACAGATGTACTTATTTCACGTATGAAATTAGAGAAACTGCATTAACTAAATTTATCATTAAAGAAAAAAAGAAAAAAAAAAAAAAAAAAAAAAAAAAAAAAAACTT